>WNFG01000414.1_pt1 | contig 51159 bp, 48 predicted proteins | sample 5400431 | NCBI WGS metagenome assembly WNFG01 (sample SAMN13153346, study PRJNA577476) | soil metagenome | isolation source: 120 cm saprolite under Douglas fir tree site 2 hole 3 replicate 2 | place: USA:California | collected 2015-04-18
CCGGCCGGGCCGAAGACTCCGATGCCGGCGCAGTTGACGAGAAGGTCGATCGCGCCGAGTCGCTCCGCGGCTTCGATCGCCTGAAGTGCGGTCTCGCGTTTCGCTGCATCGCCGGATACGTCAGCGATCGAGCGGCGTGCCACTCCGACGACCGGGGTGCCGTTCGTGCGCAGGAGTTGCGCGATCGACAGGCCCAAACCGCTCGATGCGCCGGTGACGATGGCAGCCATGCCGGGGAGTGTAGCGTCAGTCCCAGCCGTCAATACCAGTCTAGCCATCGATCATCGAGCAACAACCGTTCGCCGCGGCCGTCGATGATCTCTACCTGCACGTCTGTGTTTGGGCGGATGTTCTTTGGCCGTGAGGCGAACGCGCGGACGTACGCCGGCTTCGTCGTGGCGTCGTACCAGCGATACCAGCGGCTGGTGGCGGGATCGGACTTCAGAGTCGCCGGAAGGCGGACCCTCCCATTTTCGAAGAGCAGATTCACCTCGCGGATGCCGAAGGGTGAGAGCGCGACGCCCGAGAACGTTGCAGGTCCTTTGAGCATCTCGTGTCCGGTCGGTAGGAGGAGCGCGCCGAAGGTCGACTTGTTGTACGTGGCGTGTCCGCCCAGCATCGCCCGCAGCTCCGGCGAATCGCCACGCGTGCCGATGCGAAACAGCCAGTCGCCTCCGACACCGCCGTCAAATCGGCGCAGGAGACCGAGTTGGCCGGCGCCGACCATCTTTCCCAGCCACGAACGCCCGGCCGCGTCGAGCGAATCAGCGTGGACGACCACGTGCGTGACGCCGATCCGCGCCAGCTCGGGCACTAGGTCATCGGACCATTGCTCACAGAGATTCACCAGGCGCGTGTACTCCGGTGGATCGAAGCCGGAGACCCCGTTGATGATCGGCCGGTGATGGGTGGTGGCGCGCAACATCACCTCGTACTCGCTCTCGTGCACGATCGGCAGTTCGGCCATCGCGTGTGGATGGGCGCTGGCCGCCCAGCGGTCGACGGGACGTTCCCCGGCCGGGGCCATGTACCAGCGGATTGACTGATGCAGCTCGACGAGGAAGGCTAGGGCGATGACGATGCCTGCCCACGCCGCGCGCCGTGTGATCGCGGCAACCGCGATGGCGATGAGCAGAGCCAGTCCGACATGGGAGATGAGCGCCCATCGCGCCGGCACGCGGACCGCGCGAAATCCGGGGACGTACGCGAAAAAGAATCGATAGAAGGGTGTGTGTAGTCCGAGTGATCCGATCAATCCGAGGAGCACCCACGACCACGCCAGAGTCAGTGGCTTCCATTCGCGCGAAACGAAGGTCACGACAGCCAGACAGAGCGCGAGCGCGCCGGGAAAGAGCCATCGCTCGGGATCGACCTTGGGATCGTTGACGGTCGGATAGGGGCGCCAGGCGAAATTGTTGAGCAGCCAGTCGTGCGGCTCCGCGGAGTGACCCATCGTTTCGTTCCAGGATCGCTCCATCCCATAAAGTTTCGACGCGGCGCGGTAGGGATAGAGGAACGGGACGAGGATGAGCATCGCCACCGCGCCGGCAACGGCGATGCGAGCGAGCGGCGGCCGGAGGATGGCGATCGTCATCACGATGGCCACGCCGCCGAAGAGGAAAAAGTGGACGTTGGATAGCCCGTTCCAGAGAAATGCCGCGCCGAACCAGACGGCGTGGCGCCAGTCCGGCCTGCGCGCGTAGCGAACGAGCGTGTAAAGCAGCAGTGGCAGCGTGCCCGCCCACACGTACTGGACGTGCGGCGCGTGCGTGAACCGGTAAGGGAGAAAGGCGTAGAAAATGCCGGCCGCGATCCCGCCCCACATGCTGCCGGTGATCTCGCGGGCGAGCAGATACGCGCCAAAGCCGCATAGCGTGTAGCCGAGCAGCATGGCCACGTTGTACGCCGCGAGTGGCGTGACGCCGGCGGCCCGCAGCGGAAAGAGGACGGCGGCGATTCCGTAGAGGTTCTCGCTGAATGCCAGCGAGTACTTCGCCGGATAGAAGATGTTGGCCTGGAACAGCCGCCCGGGCTGGTGAAACGTGGCATGCCAGTCCCAGTCGAGCACCCAGGTGTTGATGTAGGGATCTCCCGGATAGGCGACGGCGCGGCCGATGTTCGGCAACAGCGGCCAGGTCATGAAGATGGCCAGGAGCGCGAAGAGGATCAGGGCGGCGGCGTGCTTCTTCGGCGTCACGGCCGCGATGATAGCGGTCGAGGACTATCCGCAGATGACGCAGATGGGACGCAGATTCAATTCGGTCTTATCTGCGCACATCTGCGGATGCGTCCTTCTCCGTCCTACGGCCTGCGCCGCGTCCGATCCGCGAACCGCGGTCCGGAGTTGACCGCTGCGCGGCCGTTGCCGCCGGCGGGCGGGCGCGGGCCGTGTGCCGGGCGCGCGTCCTTGCGTACCTGCGGACGCGAGCTGGCGTAGGTGTTCGGGCGTTGTGGGCGAGGGGCGGCGGGGCGCGACGGTCTCCATGAGGTCAGTGTCGGAGCAACCGGTTTATACGCGCTGGGGTCGAAGCCCTCGGCAACTTTGCGGGGGATGCCGCGGGAGATGAAGCGCTCCAGATCGCGGAGGTTGCCGCGGTCGTCCGGAGTGACGAAGCTGATGGCGTCGCCGACCGCTTTGGCACGGCCGGTGCGGCCGATGCGGTGGACGTAATCCTCAGGCTGCGGCGGGAAGTCGTAGTTGACGACATGCGAGATTCCCTCGACGTCGATGCCGCGTGCGGCGATGTCGGTGGCCACGAGAACGCGAACTGTTCCGGCCTTGAACGCCTTCAGCGCGGCGATGCGCTGGCTCTGGCTGCGGTTCGAGTGCAGTGTGGCGGTGTTGATCCCGGAGGAGCTGAGCCTGCGGGCGATCTTGTCGGTGCCGTGTTTGGTGCGCGAGAAGACCAGCACGGAGTCGAGCGTGGCGTCGCGAAGCAGGTGAAGCAGCAGCGGGAGCTTCGCTTCCTTCGTCGTCTCATAGACAAACTGCGTGACCAGCTCGGCGGGATTGGCGCGGCGGCCGATCTGGACGACTTCGGCGTTGCTGAGGAACTCGTTCGTCAGCGTCTCGATCTCCTTCGAGAGCGTTGCCGAGAACATCATAGTCTGGCGTTGTTTCGGGAGCGCTTTGACGATGCGGCGCATGGCGGGGAGGAAGCCCATGTCCAGCATGCGGTCGGCTTCATCGAGCACAGCGACCTCGAGACCGGAGAAGTCGACGTGACCCTGTTCCATCAGATCGATGAGACGGCCGGGCGTGGCGATGACGATCTCGGTGCCGGCGCGGAGCGCCTGGATCTGCGGGCGTTCGCCGACGCCGCCGTAGACGGTGGCGATGCGCAGATGAAGGTGGCGGGCATACTTGCGCACGTTCTCCTCGATCTGCACCACGAGCTCACGGGTCGGGGCGATGACGAGGGCGCGCATGCAGCGGCGATTCGTGGCCGAGCCGCGCGTGGAAAGGCGCTGCAGAATCGGCAGCACGAACGCGGCGGTCTTGCCGGTGCCGGTCTGGGCGATTCCGATGACGTCGTGGCCGCGCAGCACGAGCGGGATTGCTTTGGTCTGGATGGGGGTGGGTTCCGTGTAGCCGGCTTCGCGCACGGCTTTGGCGATTTTCGGGTCGAGCCCGAGTAATTCAAAAGGCATTTGTGTCCGTTCCTGTCAGAGTATTTGTTCAGCTCTGACGCTCGGACAGAGGTGAAGCAGTGCCCGATCCAACGGCGCGGAGGTGGCAAAAATTGCGACTTGCTGTCTCACCACATGTAGGCGCGCGTCGATTAACGCCGGAAACTGAATGGTTTACTGATTGCCTTCCCCTCCCCATCGAAGAAGCGGATCGTCATCGCATGGTCGTCGAGCTCGACGACGGCGAAGCCGAGTTGCGGGGTGGCTTCGGAGGGGAAGAGTGTCTTCGCGTGCGGGATGACCGGAGGTACAGGATCGGAGCCGGCACCGCTGATCAGGAATCGCGGCTGGCCGTCGATCAATTCGAGATGATGGTCATGGCCGCAGATGTAGAGGTCGACCTTTTCGCGCTTCATCAACGGCTCGAGCGTGACCATGCGGCGATGCTGGTCGCGGGGGAAGTGGCCGTGATAGCCGGAGGAGACGATCGGATGATGGCCGGCGGCGATGCGCCAGATCGTTTTCGGTGAGGTGAAGCCATGCCGTACCGCATCGGCAGCGTCGTCGCGGCCGGCGGCGTACGGCGTGGTGTCGAGCATCAGCAGTTCGGCGAGCGTTGATTCGATGACGTACTGCCTTGCCGGAAACTGCCAGTGCGGGACCGCGGTCGAACCGATCTGCGTGTCGGGCACCGACTTGCCGCAGAAATCATGGTTGCCGAGCACGGGAAAGAGCGGCACACCGACCTGGCTTAGCGCCCGGACGCGGCTCCACTGCGGATCGGCCGCCGACCCTGGTCCGCACGGATAGAAGGCGTCGCCGGTGATGACGATGGCATCCAGCGGCATGCGGGCGTGCAGTTTCGCGATGCCCTGGGCCACGCGGTCCGAGCCCTCGCCGGTGTCGCCGACGACCGCGATGCGCAGCACGCCGGCGTGGGGAGCGAGGGCCACGTGCGGGAGCGGCGTGCCGAGTGTGAGTGCCGCGAGGAGCAGATAGACTGTCGTGATCATGCCGTTGGTGAAGATATACGCAGGTACGAAGAATGACGCCGAGCTGCGCGCGATCGGCGATTGTGTTCATGACGCGCTAGTGGCGCAGGCGAACGTCCCCGCCGACGATCGCTTCCAGATCCTGAATCGCCTCGATCGTGACCTGATCGTTGCACACCCGTCGTACGGCGGTGTGAGCCGGTCCGAGGACGTCGTCATCATCGAGATCACCCTGAACGCAGGGCGCACGGTCGAGGTCAAGAAGAAGCTCTACGCCGACATCGCCCTGCGGCTGGAAGGACTTGGGGTCAGACCCGACGACGTGCTGGTCTCGTTGATCGAGGTGACCAAGGAGAACTGGTCGTTCGGAGGCGGCCGGGCCACCTACGCGTAAAAGCCCGGTTTTCCGGGGGGCAGTTTGCTAGAATGCGCCGCCGCACTGGTCTGTTGTGGGCTCCCGCGTGACCTGAGTCCCGGTTCGCACGTCAATAGGTCGACAGGCTGCAAATGCTCCCGATGCGTGGCTGACTGAGCTCAGTCTGTCCACGAGCCTCACCAGACAAAACTATGAACCGAATCGTCGCCATCTGCCTTGCGGCCGGACTCTTTACGGGAAGCGCTCTCGCGCAGACCGGACAGCCCGATGCTCAGACTCCCCCCAAACCGAAGCCCGGCACGATCATCGATCGTCCCGACGCCGGACGGATCACCTCGGAACCGGCTGTAACGCCGGCTCAGCCGGCTCCGGTCACGCCGAAGCCCGGCAGCTCGCCTGCCGCCGGACAGCGCGTCGAACGCTTCGAAGCGGTCGGCAACACAAGCGTTGCCAGCGACACGATCCGCGTTTACCTCGGCGTAAACCCCGGTGATCCGTACGACCCGGTGGCGCTCCAGAAGAACTTCCTCAACCTCTGGCAGACCGGTCTCTTCGACGATATCCGCCTCGAGACCGATACGGCGCCGAACGGCGGCGTCATCGTTCGCGCCGTCGTCAAGGAGCGCCCCCGTATCGGAGCGGTCGAGTATCGCGGCAACAAAGAGCTCAACACCGCCAAGATCAACGAGCAGCTCGAGAAGGACAAAATCGACCTCCACGTCGGCAACACCGTCGAACAGACGTTGATCCGCCGCGCCGCCGAGTCGATCAAGAAAGCCTACTCCGAGGGCGGATTCGAGGGCGTCGTCGTCGACACCACCATGGAAGACATGAGCGAGGCCGGTGACAAGAAGATCGTCTTCAACGTCTCCGAAGGCATCAAAGCCACCGTGGCACGGGTCTACTTCACCGGCAACGCGCACTTCTCCACGCGCGTCCTGCGCCGGCAGATGAAAGAGGTGAAGGAAAACAACCTCATCACCTGGATCCGGAAGAAGAACCTCTACATCCCGTCAAAGCTGGACGAGGATCTCGAGCACATCAAGAACTACTACCAGGACTCCGGCTACATGAATGTGGCCTTCGGCGAACCGCAGCTCAAGACGATCGGGACGACGAAGAAGCCGCGCATGACGATCACGATCCCGATCAAGGAAGGGACGATCCATCACTTCGGCGAAGTGACCGTCACGGGCGTCACCGTCTTCAAACCCGAGGCGTTCGTCGGCAACTTTCCCATCAAGAAGGGCGACGTCATCCGGCGCAAGCCGATCCAGGACCGCCTCGACGCGCTCGATGAGCTGTACCGGATGCGCGGCTACATCTACTCGTACATCAACCCCGAGTACGTCGAGCGTGACGGCAACATCACCGACGTTCACATCCAGGTGTTCGAAGGCGAACAGTTCCGCCTCGGCCGTCTCGAGTTCCAGGGCAATACGACGACGAAAGACAAGGTCCTCCGCCGCGAGATCTTCCTCGATGAGGGGCAGATCATGGATATGGAGACCTTCAAGCAGTCGATTTACAAGCTCGGACAGCTCGGTTACTTCAAAGTCAACGACAACCCCGACTTCAAGGTGAATCAGGAGAAGAAGGTCGTCGACGTGACCGTGAAGGGAAGCGAAGAGGGGAAGAACGACGTGCAGTTCGGCGGCGGCTACTCCGAGGGCACCGGCTTCTTCGTGCAGACACAGTTCTCCACACGCAACTTCCTCGGCGAGGGAGAGAACCTCGGCCTCAGCTTCCAGCGCGGGAACAGACAGAACTTCTATTCGCTGTCGTACGCCGATCCCTGGTTCATGGATACGCCGAACAGCCTCGGCATGTCTCTCTTCAACCGCACCACCGATTACCCCCTCTCCATCGGTTACCAGGAACGGAGCAGAGGTGGTTCGATCGCGTACGGTTACCGCTTGCATCGGTTTGACAGCATCTCGCTCGTCTACGGACTCGAGCACGTGAAGACGCACGAGGAGTCGAACATCCTCCCCGACTCCAACGGCAACGTGCCGATCTCGGACATCGCCGACCTGATCTACACCTCGTCGTCGGTCGGGCCGTCGTACGCCTTCGATTCGCGCGACAACCCGTTCGATACCACCCGCGGCGCGCGGCTGTCGATGGGTATGACGTTCTCCGGCGGCCCGCTGGGAGGGACGATCCACGCCATCCGGCCGACCTTCGCGGCGACGAAGTACTTCAAGATGTCCCGCCGCTCCTCGTTCAGCGTCAACGTCGATCTCGGCTACCTGAGGCCGCTCGACTACGGCAAAGGCTGCGCGCTGACGTACGACGACTACATCGATCAGAACAGCAAACTCTGCGTGCCTAAAGGGCAACGCTTCTTCGTCGGCGGTGAGTACTCGGTCCGCGGGTTCGAGTACGGCACGCTCGGCCCCAAGGAGACGTTCCAGGGAGTCTCCCAGATCGCCGGCGGCTACAAGCAGGTGTTCTTCAACACCGAGTACGTCTTCAAGGTGAACGACCCGCTGCGCCTGGTGTTCTTCACCGACGGTGGATGGGCTTACGGCTACAACGACAAGGTCGATCCGAAGAAGATCCGGTACTCGACCGGCGCCGAGCTGCGCATTTTCCTCCCCGTCTTCCAGTTTCCGATCCGGTTCATCTACGCCATCAATCCCTCGCCCAAAACGGGTGATCAGTTCAAGACCTTCAACTTCACCATCGGGAATACGTACTAAACGCGCGGCGATTTAGCGGTCGTCCACGCTCACAAACTTAAGGAGATCTCCATGAAGAAGTTTCTCATCTCGCTCGCGGTGGCAGCGCTCGCGGCGCCGATGTTCGCCCAGAGCGCACCGGCTCGCCTTGCGGTAATCGATGTCAACAAGGTGCTCATGAGCTCGGCCCCCGGCAAGGCTGCCTACGAGCGGCTCAAGAAGATGCAGGACGACCGGATCGCCAAGGCGCAGGCCATGAACGACGAGATCGCCAAGCTCGACAACGACATCAACACCAAGAAGCTCACGCTCAGCGAGGACAAGCTGGCCGACATGGCCAAGCAGCTCTCCGACAAGAAGATCGCCGCGCAGCGCTTCGCGCAGGACGCCGATCGCGAAGTCGGCGAGGCCCGCGACAAGACGCTGCTCGATCTCGAGAACAGGATCAAGCCGGTCATCGACGCGGTGGGCAAGGAGATGGGCCTGGCGGTTATCTTCAACAAGTTCGAGTCGGGTCTGGTTTACGCCTCGGACGCGATCGACATCACCGACACGGTTATCAAGCGCTTCACCGATACCGGCGCCACGGCTTCCGCGCCTGCTCCGCCGAAGAAGCCGTAACATGAAACGCGCGCACGCGAAAAGCCTCCCGGCGCGGGAGGCTTTTTTCGTTACCCGCGGCATACAATGCGCGCCCGAATGCCCGCGGTCCCGATCTCGGAAATTGTCGCGTTCACCGGCGGCCGCTACAGCGGTCCGGCCGACCGGATGATCGATGGGGTTGCGCCGCTTGCCGGCGCCAGCGAAGCGCAGCTCAGCTTCCTATCGAATCCGAAATACGTCGCACAACTGGCCTCCACGCGGGCCGCGGCAATCTTCGTCTCCGATGACGTGCCCGGCGACGATGGCCGGTTCATTCGTGTCGCCAATCCCTACTATGCCATGGCCAGCGTCGTCGCGAAGTATTTCGACAGGCGGCCCATGCCCAGCGGAATCTCTCCGCTCGCTTCGATCGCGGCGACGGCCACGCTCGGCGCAAACGTCGCCGTCGGGCCGTTCTCGACGATCGCCGATGGTGTGGTTCTTGGCGACGGTGTGGTGATCTTTCAGAACGTCTCGATCGAGGCGGGAACCACCATCGGCGACGGCACGATCGTCTATCCGCAAGTGTCGATTTACGATCGCTCCATCATCGGCAGGCGCTGCATCATTCACAGCGGCGTCGTCATCGGTGCCGACGGCTATGGATTCGCCTCAGAGGGAGGACGGCACCACAAGATTCCGCAGGTCGGCATCGTTCGCATCGGCGATGACGTGGAGATCGGCGCCGGCTCGACGATCGATCGGGCAGCGCTGGGCGAGACAACCATCGGCGACGGCACCAAGATCGACGACCAGGTCATGATCGGTCACAACGTGAAGGTGGGCCGGCACTGCCTGCTGGTCGCGCAGGTCGGAATCGCCGGCTCGACCGAGCTCGGCGACGATGTCGTCGTCGCCGGCCAGTCCGGCTTCGGCGGACACCTCACGATCGGAAACGGCGTGCAGGTCGCCGCGAAGAGTGCCGTGTTGCACGACGTTCCGGATGGATCGAAAGTGATGGGGATTCCCGCGGTCCCGTTCCGCGAGTTTGCAAGACGAGAAGCCATGCTCCGGCGGATGGCAAAGAAGAAGTGACAGAGTAGTGAGGAACCAATGCTGACCATTACCGAAATCATGAAACTGCTGCCGCATCGCTACCCTATGCTGCTCGTCGACCGTGTGCTCGAGATCGAGGAAGGGAAACGCATCGTCGGCCTGAAGAACGTCTCAGCGAATGAGCAGTTTTTCCAGGGACACTTCCCGGGTGCTCCGGTCATGCCGGGCGTTCTGATCGTCGAGGCGATGGCGCAATGCGCGGCCATCCTCGGGCTGCGCGATATGCCGGACCGCGAGAAGAAGCTCTATCTCTTCGGTGGCGTCGACAAGGCGCGCTTCCGTCGCCCCGTCGTGCCGGGTGATCAACTTCGACTCGAGTGCGTCGTTCTGCACCGGCGCTCCATATCGGTAAAAATCCACGGCAAGGCCACCGTCGACGGCCAACTGGTCGCCGAGGCCGAGTTGTTCAGTGTGCTGATCGACAGGCCGGAGTGAGCACGATGGCCGAGATCGATTCCACAGCAGTCATCACCGGCAACGCCGTCCTTGCGCCCGATGTCATTGTCGGTGCGTACGCCGTCATCGGCGCGAATGTCACCATCGGCAGCGGGTGCGTCGTCGGTCCTTTCACGCGCATCGAAGGGCCGACCACGATCGGGGAGCGCAATCACTTCTACGGGCACGCCTCGATCGGCGGCCCGCCGCAGGATCTCAAATACAAGGGCGAGCACACCGAGCTGGCGATCGGCAACGACAATGTCTTTCGCGAATTCGTGACCGTGAACCGCGGCACGACGGGCGGCGGCGGCAAGACCACCATCGGCAACGAGAACTTCTTCATGGCCTACTCGCACGTGGCGCATGACTGCCATGTCGGCTCGCACACGGTCTTTGCCAACAACGCCACGCTGGCCGGCCACGTCGAGATCGCCGACTTCGCCACGATCGGTGCGTTCAGTGCGGTGCATCAATTCTGCCGCGTCGGCGAGCATGCTTTCATCGGCGGCGGCTCGATGATTACCCAGGACGTAATGCCGTATGCGAAGACCGTGGCCAAACGCGACAACCGCTCCTACGGCATCAATACGATCGGTCTTCAGCGCAAAGGGTTTTCCGACGAAACCGTCGACGCCCTCGAGCGCGCGTACCGCATCCTCATCCGCTCGAAACTGAACCTCGAGGCGGCCCTGACGAAGATCGAGGAGGAGCTCGGCCTCTTCCCCGAGGCCAGGTACCTGGTCGAGTTCGTGCGCGAATCGAAGCGAGGCATCATTCGATGAACGTCGGTGTAATCGGCACCGGCTACCTCGGGCGTCTTCACGCGCGCATCCTCACCGAGATGCCGGATGCGGACGTCATCGGGTTCGTCGAGACGAACGACGACATCGCCGCCGAGGTGAGCGCGAACCTCGATCTGAAACGATTCGACTCCGTCGGCGCTCTCGCGCGCGAGATCGATTGCGCGGTCGTGGCGACACCGACGGTGACGCACTTTGAGATTGCCCGCCAGTTGTTGGAGGCCGGCTGCGACGTGATGGTCGAGAAGCCGATCACGCCCTCGGTCGAGGAAGCCCGGCGCTTAATCGATATTGCGGCGTCGCGGCAATGCATCCTGCAGGTTGGACACGTGGAGCGCTACAACCCGGCCATCACCGCGGTCGCGCCTCTGTTGCACAGCGCACGTTTCATCGAAGGCGAGCGCCTCGGCGTCTTCGTCGGCCGCTCGCTCGACATCGACGTCCTGCTCGACCTGATGATTCATGACCTCAACCTCGTCCTCTCGCTCCTCGGTCAGCGCGTCGTCGACGTGCGGGCTGTCGGCGTGGCCGTGCTCACCGAGAACGTCGACATCGCAAATGTCCGCCTCGAATTTGAAAACGGCGCCGTTGCCAACCTAACCGCAAGCCGCGTGTCGCAGGAACGCGTGCGCAAGATCCGCTTTTTCAGCCCCGAGGCGTACATCTCCATCGACACGAAAGAGCAGGAAGTGAAAGGCTTTCGCCTCAACGGCAAATCGATCGTTCCGATCGATTTGAACGTAACGAAGAAAGAGCCCCTGCGCGCCGAGCTCGAAGCGTTTGTCGAATGCGTCAGCTCTCGTGCGCAGCCGCTCGTCAGCGGAGAGGACGGCCTGGCGGCGGTGGAGCTTGCCATTCGGGTGGCCAAGGCCATCGATGACTCGTTGAAGCGATTCGGAATGTCACGGGAGTGAGCAAGCAATGAACGACGCGATTACTGGCATCAGCATCGGCATCATTGGTGGCTCCGGCCTGTATCAGATGGAAGGGCTGACCGTTCTCGATGAGCGCAGGATCGAGACTCCGTTCGGTGATCCGTCTGATGCCTACATCATCGGTGAGACCGCCGGCGTCCGCGTGGCCTTTCTCTCGCGGCATGGACGAGGCCATCGTCTCTCTCCGAGCGAGTTGAACTATCGCGCCAATCTCTTCGGCTTCAAGCTGCTCGGCGTCCATACGATCCTTTCGGCGAGCGCCGTCGGATCGATGAAGGAGGCGTACGCGCCAACCGACATCGTTTTCCCGCACCAGTTCATCGACCGGACCAGGCATCGTCCCGATACGTTCTTCGGCAACGGCCTGGTCGCGCACGTCGGCTTCGCCGATCCGATCTGCACCGCGCTGTCGGCCACGATGAGCAAGGCCGCCCGTGACGTCGGCGCGCGCGTGCACGACGGGGGCGTTTATGTCTGCATGGAAGGGCCCCAGTTCTCGACGCGCGCGGAGTCGAACCTCTATCGATCCTGGGGCGCCGACGTCATCGGCATGACCAACCTGCAGGAAGCGAAGCTGGCCCGCGAAGCCGAGATCTGTTATGCCACCATGGCCCTCGTTACCGACTACGACTGCTGGCACGCGACGCACGATGACGTCACGGTCGAGACGGTTCTGGCGTATCTGGCAAAGAACGCCGAGACCGCCCAGAAGATCCTCCACAACTCGATCGTTCCGGCCGCGAACCGCAAGCGCGACTGCGCCTGTGTCAACGCGCTGCAATACGCGATCATCACGCAGAAGGCGGCGATCCCGGCTCAGGTGAAGCGCGATCTGGCGCCGCTCATTGGCAAATACGTTTCCTAGGAGATCAGATGAGCATCCTTGTTGTCGGCAGTGTCGCCTTCGACGCGATCGAGACTCCGTTCGGGAAGGTCGACCGATGTATCGGCGGATCGGCGACGTACTTCTCCGTCGCCGCGTCCTTCTTTTCCGAGGTCGATCTTGTGGCCGTCGTCGGTGACGATTTCTCGGAGGATGACCTTGCCATCTTCCGCGGCCGCAAGATCAACCTCGATGGCCTGCAACGTGTCGTCGGCGCGAAGACGTTCTTCTGGAGCGGTGAGTACGGCTTCGATCTCAACGTCGCCAGGACGCGCGACACGCAGCTCAACGTTTTCGCCGACTTCAAGCCGCAGCTCGGCGAAAAGCATCGCAACCCTGACGTACTGTTCCTGGCCAACATCCAGCCCGATCTGCAGATGGACGTGCTTCGGCAGTGCCGCCGCCCACGCGTCGTGGCGCTCGACACGATGAACCTCTGGATCGCTACGGCGAAAGAATCGCTGACGCGCATCCTTCGCGAGGTGGATCTCGTCGTCATCAATGAAGCCGAGGTGCGGCAGTTCGCGGAAGAGGCAAACCTCATCAAGGGGGCGAGGCAGATCCTGGCACTCGGGCCGCGAACGCTCGTCGTCAAACGCGGCGAGTACGGTGTCATGATGATTACCCCCGACGCCGTCTTCGCCGCACCGGCATATCCGCTGGAAGCGGTTTTCGATCCGACCGGCGCCGGCGACACCTTCGCCGGCGGCTTCCTCGGCTACCTTGCCTCGCGCGCGGAAGTGAGCGACCGCGATCTTCGACGCGCCATCGTCTTCGGCAGCGTGCTGGCGTCGTTTACTGTCGAGAAGTTCTCACTTGACCGCCTCCGCGAGATCACGCTCAACGACGTTTACGAGCGCTATCAGGAGTTCCGCAAGCTCACGCACTTCGAGGACCACGACGGGTAGGCCGAGGGCTTGGGGCGTAGATCCTCACGAAGCATTCGTGCAACCGTTGCAGGCCCTCATCGATCTTCGATGCCGCGATCGCTCCGTACCCAAGGACGACTCCTGCCCGAGGATGATCGCTCGTGCAGTAGTTCGACAGCCTGTCGAAAGCGATGCCCTCTGCGAGCGCGCGCTTCGCGATCTCGTGTTCGAGGCGCACGCTGCGCGAACGAAGCGTGGCGGCCAGGTGCATGCCGGTCACCGAGGGCACGGGTACGAGCCATTTACCGAAGTTGGCCGTCAGCGTTCGCAGGATCCGGTCGTGACGGTCGGCATAGGTGCGGCGCATCTTACGGACATGGCGTGCCAGTAATCCCTCATCGATCAACGATGCCAGAGCGGCTTGCGCGGGCCACTGCGCGTACCAGCCGGCCACATAGCTCGCCGCACGCAACGGCGCCTGGAGCGAGGCAGGAGCGATGACGAATCCGAGGCGGAGCGCCGGGAGGAGCGACTTCGAAAACGAGCCTACATGGATTACACGGCCGCCGCGGTCGATCGCCTGGAGCGTCTCCAGTGGGCGTCCGCCGAACCGGAACTCGCTGTCGTAGTCGTCCTCGACGAGGATCGCGTTACGGCGCTCGGCCCATTGCAGCAGAGCCTCTCGGCGGGCGTGAGACATCGGCATGCCGAGCGGGAACTGGTGTGACGGCGTGACATAGACGAGCCGTGTGTCGTCAGGGAGCTCCTCGACGTCGAGCCCCGAAGCATCGACAAGGACGGCGGTCACGCGTGCGCCGAGCGATTCGAAGAGAAGGCGCGGCGGAGGATAGCCCGGCTCTTCGACGACGACGCGCGTGCCTGGCACGATCAGCACACGAGCGATGAGATCGAATGCCTGCTGTGCGCCATTCGTGATGAGCACGTCGTCTGCACCTGCGATCACACCACGATTGACCGCGACATAACGGGCGATTGCCGCGCGCAGCTTCGGATGCCCAGCCGGATCGCCGTAGTCGGCCTTGAGCAGCGACGGCCGGATCTGCCGCGACAGCAATCGGCGCCACGTGTCGAATGGAAAGAGCGCCGCATCCGGCATGCCGACACTGAAGTCGTAGCGTGCAGTCTGCTCCCGAGGTGCAGGCGCATCGATCGAATCCCAGATCTCACGGTGCCTGATGGCAACGCCGGCCCGTGCTCGCAAGGAACGAGCGATGGAATCGCGGTCGACGAAACTCCCCGCGCCTTTGTGGCCCGTGAGAAAGCCCTCTGACGTCAGCCATTCGTAGGCAAGGCTCACAGTGTTACGCGACACATCGAGCCGCAGCGCGAGCTGGCGCGTCGGCGGGAGGCGGTCCCCTCGCCTCAGACGGCCGCTGAGAATGGCGTCGCGCAACTGTTCATAGATCTGCCGCGCGAGATCGCTCCGGCCTTCGAGGTGGATGTGGAGATCCATTCGGCCAGTGAACTTGGCCCAGTCAGTTTTGTCAATTCTGGATCTTTGACGGAGCCGCTGTCGGAGTGATGATGAAGCTCGAAAGGAGCCTTTCGTGAACACCTCCCACTACGATTCCCAGCCTCTCGATACCTCATTGATTCCGTGGATTCCACTCGGGCCGGGCGAGTCATTCAAGCCCCTCCGATTCCTATCCAACGACCGCGGCCGTGTCTTACTTCTCCGTCTCGATCCCGGTACCGTCGTCCCGCGCCATCGCCACCTCGGCGAGGTCCACGGCTTTAACATCGCCGGATCGCGCAAGCTCATCGAAACCGGTGAGATCGCCGGCCCGGGCGCCTACGTTTACGAGCCCGCCGGTAACGTCGATTCGTGGATGGCTGTCGGCGATGAGCCGGTGATCGTCCACATCACGTCGTTCGGCGCGATGGAGTACCTCGGCGACGACGGCCAGGTCCTGCGCCGCGACACCGCCTCGTCGCTTCTTCAGATCTACCTTCGCTACTGCGAAGAGCACAGCCTGACGCCGGTGAACGTGAAATGAGAACGAAACGCTTCGCCATGCTCTACGCCCGGCTCGCTCTCGGATCGGCGTTCCTCTCCGCCGTCGCCGCGCGGTTCGGCTTGTGGGGCGACCGCGGCCCGCATCCGTTCGCGCAGTTCATCCGCTACACGGGCGAGGTCAACTCGTTCCTTCCCTCGGTCTTTTCCGCCTCGGCGGCGGCACTCCTGCTTGCAGGGGCTGAGCGATAAGCACGGCTGCCGCCGCGAATGTGGCACAGACACTCTTGTCTCTGCTCTTTCGAGCCAGGACACGCACTGCGAATTGCCATCACCTTCACGCATGCCGATGCATAATCGGACCGTGACCACCAGTCCCACAAACACACCATCCGGCCTGCTCGCCGCCGTCCTGGAAGGAGCCGGCGTCGGGGTCGCGGTCTTCGACGCACTCGGGCACGTCGTCATCGCCAACACCGTGTTTTGCGATCTGCTCGGGTATGCGAGAGAGGAGCTGTTGGGACTCCACGAGCGGAACCTCACGCACGACGAGGCGGACGCGGCTCTCTTCCAGGATCTCCTGGCCGGAAGGCGGACGCGGTACGCGATCGACAAGCGCTATCTCCACAAGAGCGGCGCCGAGGTGTGGGGACGCGTCACGGTGACCCTACTCCGCGAATCTGCCGGCGACTTCGCCATCGCCGTGGTCGAGGACATCACAGAGAAGCGCGGCATCGAAGAAGCGGCGGATGAAGTGCGCAGGGCTCACGAACGCTATGCACTGGTCGCTCGGGCCACGAACGACGTGATCTGGGACTGGGACGCTGAGCATGGAACGATCGTCTGGAACGACGCGCTCCAGTCGATGTTCGGGTATGCGCCCGATCAGATCGACAACCGCCTGCAGTGGTGGGACAGCCACCTGCATCCTGACGATCGCGAGCGCGTCGTCGCCGGTATCAATGGCATCATCGACAAGGGTGGCTCGTCGTGGACCGACGAATACCGCTTCGAGCGCGCCGACGGCAGCTTCACCGAGGTGCTCGACCGCGGATATATTGCCCGGTCGGAAGACGGCACGCCGATCCGGATGATCGGGGCGATGCTCGATGTGACGGAGCGCAAGCGCGCCGAGCGCACCGCGACGTTTATGGCAGAGGCCAGCGCAGTCCTCGCCTCATCGCTCGACTATCACGTCACTCTGGCGCGCGTGGCGGAGCTGACCGTTCCGCTGCTGGCCGATTGTTGTTTCGTCGATCTGCGCACCGGCGAAGAGACGTTCGAGCGGCTTGCTTCGGCTGACCAGGATGCCGCGCGCGATCTGTTTGCCGGTCCTGTTCGTGAGGTCATCACAACCGGTGTTCCGCGGCTGCTCGCGCACATCGATGGCACGGATCCGCTACACGCATCCGGCATTGGTTCCGCGTTGATCGTCCCTCTCGTGGTTGTGTCGGGTGACCGGCCGATGGGCGCGCTCACCTTGGCGATGAGTCATTCGCGCCGGGTACTGGCGGAGAGAGACATGCGCGTTGTGGAAGATGTGGCGCGCCGCGCGGCGATGGCGATCGAGCATGCCCGCCTTTACGACGACGCGCAGAAAGCCAATCTCGCCAAGGACGAGTTCCTGGCCATTCTCTCCCATGAGTTGAGCACGCCGCTGACGATCATTCTCGGCTGGTCGGGCATTCTCAGCCGCGACGACGTCACACAGGAAGAGCTGACCCGCGGGGTCGAGAGCATCCGCGCCGGCGCGCTGGCGCAGGCGCAGCTCATCGACGACGTTCTCGATCTGTCGCGCGTGACGACGGGCAAGTTGCGTCTCGATGTGCAGCCGGTCTCGATCGGACAGCTCGTCGCCGATTCGCTGACGGCCGTTCGGGTGGCCGCTGCCGCGAAACGGATCGAGCTGATCGCGCCCGACACGACCACGGCCGCCACGGTCCTCGGCGACGCGAACCGCTTGCGTCAGGTGATCTGGAATCTGCTCACGAATGCGATCAAATTCACGCCGCCGGGTGGGCGGGTGGTGGTGGATCTCGAGATCACATCCGGTACTGTCCGGCTGATCGTGACCGATACCGGACGCGGGATCGCCCGCGAGTTTCTCACGCACGTCTTCGAGCCCTTCCGCCAGGCTGACGCCTCCACGACGCGCGCGCACGGCGGCCTTGGCCTCGGTCTGGCCATCGTCCGCTATCTCGTCGAAGGGCACGGCGGCACGGTCGCCGCGTTCAGCAACGGCCTCGACCAGGGCGCCCGGTTCGTCGTCGAGCTTCCCTCGGTATCCACCTCGTCGAGCTTCGCTTCCGCGGCCCGCTCGAAGCCGAACGCGGAACTGGCCGGCGTGCGCGTTCTCTTCGTCGATGATCAGGCCGACGCCCGCGAGCTCGCGGAAGTGATCTTCTCCAGCGCCGGCGCCGAGACCACCATCGCCTCCTCGGCGACGGAAGCGTTGGGCGCGCTGGAGCGATTGCCGATCGATATCATCGTCGCCGACATCGGCATGCCCGAGGTCGACGGCTACGGCCTCATCGCGGAGATCCGCCGCCTCGATGCGCTTGCTGGACGCCACACGCCTGCAATCGCCGCGACCGCCTATCGCGGACAGGAGGATCGCACCCGCGTGCTTGCGGCAGGTTTCGACGCCTACCTCAAGAAACCGATGGATGCGGCGACGCTGACGTCGACGGTGGCCGGAGTGATCGCGGCAGCACGAAGCAGCGCGTGAGACGTCATCCGCCCGAAGAAGTCTTCAGCTCCGCGCAGATTCCCCGTACCGTCTCCGACAGCTTATCGATCTCGAACGGTTTCTGCAGGACCAGCGTGCCGGCGGGGAAACGGTCGCTGAGGTAACGCGAGATTACGGAAAGGACGATGAGGCGCGGCTTGTCTGCCAGTGCCGCAACGGCTTCAGCGACGATCAAGCCGTTCTTCTTTGGCAGCATCAGATCGAGGATGACGATGTCGTATCTGCCCGACGCGAGCTTTTCGATGGCCTCCTCGCCGTCAGACGCGACGTCGATCGACGTCGCCTGACGGGAGAGGATGGTTCTGAGCAGGTCCTGCAGCTTCTCGTCATCCTCGACGATCAGGAGCGCGCAGTGTTGATCATTCACGGGTTTCCTCTTAGCTGAAGAGTCCATGCGTCCGCGAGAAGGCGGACGCATGGACTCGCTACACTACTTGCTCGCCGGCTTCGTAGGCAACGGCTTCCAGCAGACGCTCGTGTCGTGCACAGACAGCGACAACGCGCATTCGGACACGCATGCGGTTACTTCCTCCCTGCTACAGGAGGGAACGCAGAGGATCGAATCCCTACCCGCAAATGTTTCTTGACATGCGTTTTCGCGACGTGCATCTTCGACGCTCCTCGGGAGACTCACCGGAACGTTCGAAAACCTGGCCAGGAGTTGACCATGTCGATGATCGAGAGTTTCAGATCACAGGCGTCGAGGATTCTCGGCGTGACCCGGATCCTGGTAGGGATCATGTTCGCCTGCCACGGCGCGCAAAAACTGTTCGGTGTTTTCGGCGGCATGCCGCCGGGCGTACCGAAAGCACTGATCTGGTCCGCCGGCCCGATCGAGCTCGTTGGCGGTGCACTCATCGCCATCGGGCTCTTCACGCGAAGCGCGGCCTTCCTGACGAGCGGCTTCATGGCCTTCGCCTACTTCATCGGTCACGCGCCTCACGGTTTCTGGCCAGTTGCAAACGGCGGCGAGCTGGCCATCCTCTACTGCTGGCTGTTCCTCTACATCGCGGCACAAGGCCCGGGAGCGTGGGCGCTCGACAATCTGCGGGCGGTACGGCCGCCGGCGTGAGTTGCCCAAGGCTCCGCCAACTGCGGCGGAGCCTTTTCAGTCTCTCGCGCGGGGCTTCATAGCGAATTCAGGAACGCGATCAGTTTCGCCTTCACCGCGGCGCTCAGACCGGCGTAGCGGTCGCGTGCGCCGCGAGCCTGGCCGTCGTGGGCGAGGATGGCCTGATCGAGTGATGTGGCCCGGCCGTCGTGGAGGTACGTGGTGATGAACCGCAAGCCCCACAGCGGCGCGGTGCGCATCTCGCTTCCCGTGGCGCTCCCCATTTCGAGGTCATCGCCGAGCGCCTCCATGTCGTGAAGGAGGAAGTCGGAGTAGGGGTGATAGGTCTTTCGATCGAGCGCGGCAACGGCGCTCGATCCCGTGTGCAACGTCGCCACATGGCAAGCCGTGCATCCGATGCGATCGAAGGTTGCCTCGCCGTCAGAGGTGTCGCCATTCTGCGCGGCGCGCGGTGGGGCGGCCAGCAGCGTCATAAAGTTGGTGAGCAGCACCGGACCCGATCCGTCGTCGTTGATGCCGGGCGCGGGGTTGAACGACAGCTCGCTGCAGTCGCCCTGCGGACAATTCTCGTTCGGGAAGTCGGGCGTGGTGATGCCCATCTCGTTCAGGTAGGCATCGCCGGAGAATTGAAACAGGGTCGGTACCTGCGCCTTCCATCCGAACTTGCCGACGGTCTTCATGCCCGCGCGGATGTTGTCGACCACGCTGGCCCGCCCGACCACACCATCTCCTCGGCTGGCCTGCATCTGCGCCATGGCCATGAAGTCGGCGTCGGGCGTGGAATCGACGAGGCCCAATCCGAAGAGCGGCGGCGTGCGCCGGTGAACGATGATCGTGGCGATGGCCGGCACCGACTCCGGCTTGAACCTGTGCGGCGATCCGTCGGCCGGCCCGATGGCGTGATCCTGCATGAGCGATCCGCCGAGCGCCGTCAGCGGGTCGTAGACGCCGTTTGTCCGCCGCGAGAATCGGGTCACGGTGCGTCTGCTGCCGCCCCCGGTGGCGGGGACGCTGTGACACGCCGCGCACGAGCGCTCGTTGAAGACCGGGCCGAGGCCGTCGCTTACGGTCTCTACCGATCTGAAGTCCGCCAGGCCGTCGAAGAAGTCCGAGCGCTGTGTCGTGGTCAGCCCGGCAAGCGCATCGCCGGCGGCCGGCATCACCGCATCAGGCCGTCCCACGGCGTTCCGCCGCGTCTGCGCGCCGACAGTTCCTGCAAATAGAAGAACAGCGACTACCCCAACCATGAGTCGTTTCATATCGCCTCCGATGTACTGATGAGTCCGAAGTAGAGAAACGGACGTGCCATGGCGCTTTCCGAGAGCAGGGGTGTGGATGGTGGTGCGAAATGACGCTGGAGGAAGTGGCGGATTGACGCGCGTAGTGGGATTCATTGACACGAATGGCTGCCTTGACTATCATGTACATCTCAATGTACATCGAGGTGAGCCGTGGCTAAAAAACATTCGATCGCCGATGCACGCAGCAATCTGCCGCAGCTCATTCGCGACGCCGAAGCGGGGCAGGCTGTCGAGTTGACGCGCAGAGGAGAAGGCGTCGCAGCGTTGATCGGCTGGGAGCAATACGAGCGTTTCCTGGCGATGTCACGTCCGTTCTCGGAAGCATGGGATGACTTTCGCCGTGAGTTCTCGCTGGCGGAGATGAAAATTGATCCCGACGAGGTGTTTGCCGGAGTGCGGGATAAAGGTCCCGGCCGGGACTCGAAGCTGTGACGCTCCGGTATCTCCTCGACACGAACGTCGTATCGGAGCCGCTCAGGCCGAAACCGCGCCACGGCGTTCTGCAAAAACTCCTCGATCATGAGGACGAGATCGCAATCCCCGTGATCGTGTGGCACGAGCTTCGGTACGGAATGGCGAGGCTACCGGAATCCCGCAGGCGCACGGCCATCTCACGCTACCTGAACGATGTCGTTCGGGCGACGATGCCGATCCTTGACTACGATGAAATTGCCGCCGAATTGCATGCCGCCGAAAGAGCGCGGTTGGTGGCCCGCGGAGAGACGCCTCCATTTGCCGACGGTCAGATCGCGGCAATTGCCCAGGCCAAAGATCTCACCCTCGTGACGTTCAATGAAGCAGACTTCAAGCGATTCGACGAGCTTCGGATTCTGGTCTGGCGGTAAACGCCCTCACAACAACTCCCGCAACCTCTGGTACCCGCTTCTGCTCACAGGAAGCCTCGTCCCATCGCGCAGGATGGCCACGCGGCTGTCCTTTGCGTACAGCTCGATCTTCTCGATGCGCTCGATGTTCACCACGTAGGCGCGGTGGATGCGCACGAAACGGTCGGGATCGAGTTGCGCCGCAAGCTCGCCGATCGGTTGTTGCTTGCGCAGCTTGACACCGCCGGTGGTGATGAGGATGGCGTCATCGGCGGCCTCCACGTAGTCGAGGCGGGATACCGGCACGACCTGGATCGCGCCGTCGTCGCCGCGCACGACCACGCGTTGCAACGGTCTTGCGCGGAGCGATGTCGCCAATCCGGAGAGCGGCTGCCGATCATGATGTCCGGCCGTCCGTTTGACGCGCTCCATCACCTGGCGGAATCGCTCCTGTGACAGCGGCTTGAGAAGGTAGTCGAGCGCGTGGACCTCGAAGGCGCGTAGCGCGTGCTCGTCGTGGGCGGTGACGAAGACGACCATCGGCGAGCGGTCCAGTAGCTCGAGCACTTCGAAGCCGTCGAGCTTCGGCATCTGGATGTCGAGCAGGAGGAGGTCGGGATCGTGCTGGGCCACCGCCTTGACCGCCTCGAATCCGTTCGCGCATTCGGCGACGATCTCGCAATCCTCATCCGCGGAGAGGAATTCGCGCAGGAGATCCCGCGCCGGCTGTTCGTCGTCGACGATTACGGTCCTGATCATCGCGGCAACTCGATGACGACGCGGAACTGGCCTTCCGCTTCACGTGCCTGCAGCATGGCCCGCCCTTCCGACACGGCGCTCAGCCGTCCTCGGGCGTTCTCGATGCCGATCCCTTCGCCGCGAACGTCGGCGCGATCGGGATCGGCGGGATTGTCGATGAGGATGCGCAGCATGTGATTCTCGAGCGTGGCCACGATGTCGATCGTTCCTCCCTCGACCATCGAGGCCACGCCGTGCCGGACTGCATTTTCCACCAGCGGCTGCAGAAGGAGCGGCGGCACCATGCAGCGAGAGGCCCCCTCATCGACGTTGATGTGCGTCGTGAGCCGGTCGCCGAAGCGCACCTTCTCGATGGCCAGATAGCGCTCGACGAGATCGATCTCCTCACCCAGCGTGATGCGCTCCAGCGCGCCGAGGCGAAGGATCAGGCGGAAAAAATCGGCGAGGCGCTGCGCCATCTCGCGCGCCTCCAGCGGACGCGAGCCGCACATCGAGGCGACTGCGTTGAGGCTGTTGAACAGAAAGTGCGGATCGACCTGCGCCTTGAATGCACGCAGCTCAGCCTCGCGCGCCAGCACGCGGTAACGCAGCACTTCGTCTTCCGCTTCGCGAAGAGCATCGATCTCCAGGAAGAGGTAATGGACGGCCACCGCGGCCAGATAAAGAAGGATGCCCAGTCCGAAGAGGACGGAGTAATCGGGCGTGAGCACCGCGTTGGCTTGGCGATTCAGCGCCGGCACCCACGACTTCCAGGTCCAGACCCACAGACCGCTCGCGGCGGCGGCCGACCCGGCGTGTGCGATGGCGATGGACATGCGCGAGGTGCTTCGCAGCGGCAGCGCGCTGCAGAGGAATCGCGAGGCCAGGGCGATGAATCCGAGCAGGAGCGATGGCGGGAGCGCCGCCACGATCGCCAGGCCGGCCGAGGCCCCTCGCGCCCAGAGGAAAAAGACGGAGCTGGCCGTGGCCGCGGCCGTGACTGCCGCCACCGCGTAAAGGGCCAGAGCGCCGCGGCTCAATGCTCTTCGTGTTGTCGTAGCCATCGATTATCCCTTCGGATGTTTGACTTCGACGCCGCCCATGATCGCGCTGCCGCGGATGATAAGCGTTGGCGCATCGGCGGGGACGTCCCGCTCTGTCTTGTCGACGATGCCGCCGAGGATTGCCACCACTTGGTTATCGACCCGCCATCCCCGAGGTACGCGGATCTCGATCCCGCCCCAGAAGGCCAGCACATCGATGACCGCCTCTTTGGTGATCTTCGCGGCGCGGAGATCGATCTGACAGCCGCCCATGACCGCCACCGCATCGCCGCCGGCGAAATCGCTCGATGCCACGCCGCGGACGACGCCGCCCATCACCGCAACCGTGTGAAAGGAGTTCGTCTCCGCCGCATTCTTTGCCACCGGCGACAACGCCTGGCGAATCAGGGCCACGCCGCCGACGCTGATCAGCAGAGGAAACAGGCCGAGGATCACCGAGAGGTGAAGATGGGGAAGAAATGGAAGCGGCGGGAGAAACAGCAGCCCGATGGCGACCAGCACGATCGTGGTGACCCATTGCCGTTGTGGCAGGTGCGCCAGCCCCATCGCGATCAACACCAGTGGCCACCACTTCAGGTAGTCGGCCGCGCGCAGATCGCCCGTGTGGTCGAGCCATCCGATCACGCCGGCGGCCAGGATGGCTATGCCCCACACCAGCCGGGCCCAGGGATTGTCGCCGCGCTTGCGTGCGCGAAGACGGATCTCGGCTCTCAGGCGGCGCCGTTCGTCGTCATCCTCAAACATGATTGCTCTCCCCTTCTTCGTCGCCGCGGCGCCGCACCGGTCCGACGATGGTCCTCACGATGATGCCGGCGCCGAGAACCACCAGCAGCAGAGGCCAGGACGATTCGTAAGTGAAGTGGTGGAAGTGCAGCGTGACCGCCTCCAGCCACGCGCCGAGCGTGATCATCCACAGACCTCCCCAGACCGACCGGCGGTGAAAGAGCTTCGAGATCCCGATGATCACCACGATGAGCGGCCAGTACCTGCGCAAGGTCCAGGAGAAGTCAGCGATGCCGAGGCGTCCGAGCAGAAGAAACGTGCCGGCCGCGACGAGAAGCACCCCCCAGAAGATCTGATCGCCGTCGATGTGCCGCCGAAGGCCGTTCATATCGCCTCCGCGGCCACGCTCTTGATTTCGATTCCGGCCATGATGGCCAGCCCGTTCACGATCAGCCTCCGTCCGCCCGGCGCGGCTTTCGTCTTGATCTCCGCTCCCCCCATGATCGGCACGGTGTTCCCGATCACCTCCCACCCCTCGGGGACTTTGATCTCGATGCCGCCCCAGACCACGACGATCTCGAGCTCGGCCGGCCCCTGTTCCATGTCCGCCTTCCTCAGATCGAGCTCGCAGCCGCCCATGAAGGCGATGATCCGGCCGCCGGCGTAGTTCCGCGCGGTGACCTTTTCCTTGCGCACACCAAGGATGGCCCAGATCGTCGACGTATCCCCGCTCGTCAGCGTCGGAGCACGAACGCCGAACGCGCGGGCGACGATCGCCAATCCGGCCAGGATCAGAATGACCGGCCAGAGGTCGAAGATCGAGAAGCTGAAAAATCCGGTATTGAAAACCACCAGTAGCGCGCCCGCCACGATGGCGATGACGGCGAACGTCCTGCTGCGGCGTTCCTGAAACTTCAGGATGCCGATGGCGACCAGCACCAGCGGCCAGTAGGGAAGGATCTCATCCGCGTTGGCGAGATCGAGATTGTCGAGCGTGAGCAGCACGCCGAGCAGGGTGAAGAAGATGCCGACGATCAGCTTCACGCTGATCTTTGCGCTCGTCCCTTCTACTGCCGGGGGCTGGTTCTGTGTGATCGATACGTTCATTGATAAATCCTTTCGTTGAGCTTCAGCGGCAAGATACGGAGGGTCATGCCCCCTGTCTGCACCCGACCGGCGAACGGTGGTGGGAGGGCGGTGAATGGAGATGAACCACTAGAATGCGCACCATGAAAAAGCTCCTCCTGGCCGCCCTTCTCACCGCCCAGCCGCTGCTGGCCCAAATCCGTCCCGTCAACACCTTTTCGATCGTGGCGCGCGATCCCCAGACGGGGCAGATTGGCGTCGCGGTGCAGTCGCACTGGTTCGCGGTCGGGCAGATCGTGCCGTGGGCGGAGGCGGGCGTGGGGGCGGTGGCGACGCAGAGTTTCGTCGATCCGTCGTATGGTCAGCTCGGACTCGATCTTCTGCGCACCGGCAAATCCGCCCCTGACGCGCTTCGTGGTCTCCTCGGCGCGGACCCATCCTGCGAGGTGCGGCAGGTGGCCATGATCGACGGCGCCGGGAACGTGGCCACATTCACCGGCGCGCACGACATCCAGGCAGCGGGTGGGGTGGCGGGTGGTGGCGATGCCGCGAAGCAGATCCCGTGCGGAACCGCGGGCGGGTTGCTGATGGTCGGGCACGGCTTCTCGGCGCAGGCGAACCTGATGGCGAACGACAAGGTCTGGCCGGCGATGGCCAAGGCATACGCCGAGGCCACCGGCGATCTCGCCGATCACCTGCTGGCCGCGCTCGATGCCGCCCAATCGGTCGGCGGCGACATCCGCGGAAAGCAGTCAGCGGCGTTGATCGTCGTCAGCGGCAAGTCAACCGGTAAGCGGTGGCAGGACGAGGTCTTCAATCTGCGCGTCGATGACAATCCAACGCCGCTCGTCGAGTTGCGGCGGCTCGTCGCTCTGCAGCGCGCCTACAACCACATGAATGCCGGCGATCTGTCCACGGAGCACAACGACAACGAGGGGGCGCTGCGCGAGTACAGCGCGGCCGAGAAGATTGCCGCGACGACCACCGGAGTGCCGCAAAGCCGCTACGCCGAGATGATCTACTGGCACGCTGTGGCCCTCGTCAACATGAAACGCGTCGACGAAGCGCTTCCGCTGTTCGCGCGGTCGTTCGAGATGGAGCCGGGCTGGCGCGAGCTGACACCGCGGCTGCCGCACGCAGGGCTGCTGCCGGATGATCCGAAACTGATCGAGCGGATCGTCGGTGCGCACAAGTAAGGAGGGTGATTTCCCACCCCCACCACCCGCCAAGTCCGGCTGGCCGTGGGATTCGCCGGCTTCGGCGCCGCGCCCCGACCCGCCCATCCCCCGCATCTCCGTCATCATCCCTTCCTACAACCTCGGGCGGTTCATCGAAGAGACGATTCGTTCGATCGTGATGCAGCGATGGCCGGATCTCGAGTTGATCGTCGTTGACGGCGGGTCGGCGGACGAAACGATGGAGATCATTCGCAAGTACGAGCCGTGGATCGCCTGGTGGGTCAGCGAGCCGGACGGAGGGCAGGCCGAGGCGATCAACAAGGGGTTACGGAGAGCGACGGGAGACATCGTCGCCTGGTTCAATGCCGACGATTTTTACACCGCCGGCACCTTCGCCGCGGTCGCCGAGGGGTGGAGGCGCAATCCGACGGGGATCTATGCGGCGCCGGTGGCGAACTTCTACACGCGCGGGCGGGAGACGTTGATCCGGCCGCGCGGATTGTCGCTTGAAAACGTCGTTCAGTACTGGACGAAGCGATCACTCTGGCACGACCCGGGATTCTTCTGGTCGCGCGCGGTCGTCGACGCCGTCGGCGAGCCGGATACCTCGCTTCACTACGCGCACGACTTCGACTACCTGGTTCGGGCGCTTCAGCATGCGGACGTCGAGTACATCGATCACGTCGCCGCCGGCTTCCGCCTGCATCCGGGATCGAAAACCGTCTCGATGAACGAGCGGATGATGGCCGAGACGGCGGAAGTCAGCCGCCGTTACTGGCATCTGGTCAATGATCTTGACCGCGCCGGATTCGAGCGCTCGCAGTACGAGACCCGCGTACGCCGCGGCGCCTCGCGGCTTCTGCGCGGCAACGCCGAGGGATTGCCGCTGCTGTGGAGATCGCTGAAGGAACGGCCGTTTGTGACGGCGCTGCGGCTGGCGATGCTGTTTCCAACGGTTCTCCTCGAACGTCTCAATCGCCTGCGCCCCGGCCGCTATCTGTGACAAAAACATCTATCCGCAGATGACGCAGATCAAACGCAGGTGAAAACCGCTTTTATCTGCGCTCTATCTGCGCCATCTGCGGATAAGCCTTCCTTGAATCTAACGCCGGATCCAATCTCCGCCGTCGACTTTGATGAACTCCTTCGTTCCTTTTCGTCCGGTCAGGCGAAGCGACAGTGGTCCGCCTTCAGGGTGGACATGCAGGTCGATGTCAAAGAATGGGCAGCAGCGGCGCTCCTTCTCCACCCACTCGGAGAGAAGCGCGAACGTCTTCGGATCGGAAGGGAAGTCGAATTCGTATCCATCCGGCAGTTCGCGAACGTCCTTCCTCAAACGGCGCAGCATCGGACCCACCTCCTCGAAGTGCCGCTTCCGTTCTTTCGCGCTCAGAGCCTGAAGGTCGCAGGCAAAGGGTGACTCGTGATCGGCACGGACAGCCGTTTGCTCCGGAGCCGCGCAACTTCCGGGCGACACCAGAAAACCGACGATGGTGATCAACAGGTAAAACATGGGTGATTCCTCCTTAGGTTTCGCAAGGTAGGACTTCGAGTCGACTTGAGGTCAATGCCTCCGCTGTGAACTGTTCGTGACGTACGCGGATGGCCGCTGGACCATGCGATCATCATCGGCATGGATACCGGGTTGACCATCGGTGAGGTGGCCCGCCGCGCCGGCGTCAGTCCCTCGGCCATTCGCTACTACGAGTCGGTCGGCCTGGTCGAGCCGGAGCGCCGCAGCGGCGGACGGCGGCTGTACGGAGAGGTTGCCGTCGAGCGGCTGGCGCTCATCTCATTTGCCAAGGGTGCCGGATTCACCCTCGATGAGGTTCGACAACTGATCGACGGCTTCCCGAAGGAGACGCCGGTGGGCGCGCGGTGGACGGAGCTGGCCACTGCCAAGCTCGCCGAGCTCGAAGCGGAGTCGCAGCGCATCGAGGTCATGCGCGGCGCACTCAATCGAATCATGGGCTGCCGCTGCGTCGAAGTCGATCAGTGTGCACACGGTATCGCCACGTCGCGCTGCCGCTGAGCGCATCTATACTCGCGCGGCATGAGGCTACGCATCGCCGCCGTCGTGCTCCTTCTCTCCGCGCAAACGATCTTCGCCGCGCCGGTCGATCGCGCTGTCATGGCCGCAAAGGTCCGCGCCGAGTTTCTCCATTCGTGGAAGGCCTACGAACAATACGCGTGGGGCCATGACGAGCTGCGCCCGATCAGCAAGCAGCCGCGCGACTGGTACGGCCAGTCGCTGCTCATGACGCCGGTCGATTCGCTCGACACGCTGCTACTCATGGGCTTTCACGCTGAGGCGGAGAAGGCGAAGACGCTGATCGTCGATCGCCTCTCCTTCGACAAGGACATCTCCGTGAAGGTCTTCGAGGTGACGATCCGCCTCCTCGGCGGGCTCCTCTCCGGCTACGAGATGACCGGCGACCCGCGCCTGCTCCACCTCGCCGACGATCTCGGCGCGCGCCTGCTGCCGGCGTTCAACTCGCCGACAGGCATGCCCTACATGTACGTCAACCTGCGCACCGGAAAGACCTCCGGCGCGCGCTCCAATCCCGCCGAGATCGGCACGCTCATCCTCGAGTTCGGAACGCTGAGCAAGCTGACGCACAAGCCGGTCTACTTCGAAAAAGCGAAGTACGCCATCGTCGAGCTGTACAAGCGCCGTTCGAAGCTCGATCTCGCCGGCGAGGAGATCGACGTCGAGACCGGCGTCTGGGTCAGCAAGGCCAGCCACGTAGGCGGCGGGATCGATTCGTATTACGAGTACCTGCTGAAGTGCTCTGGGCTTTTTAATGACAGCGGGTGCGCCTCGATGTGGAAGACCAGCATCGCCGCGCTGAACAGGCATCTCGCCGACGAAGCGCCGTCCGGTTTCTGGTACGGCGAGGTGAACATGGACAGCGGCAAGCGCACCGCATCCGAGTTCGGCGCCCTCCACGCCTTCTTCCCGGCCGTGCTGGTCCTCGGCGGCGACGTCAAACGCGGACGCCGCCTCGAAGAATCGTGCTTCCGCATGTGGACCCTTCGAGGCATCGAGCCGGAGGTCCTCGACTACCGGACCATGACCATCAAAGAGCCCGGCTACCAACTCCGCCCCGAGATCATCGAGTCGGCCTACTACCTCCACCACGCCACCCACGACGCCCGCTATCTGATGATGGGCCAGACGTTTTTCGACGCCCTCGTAGAACACTGCCGCACCGACGCCGGCTACACCACCCTCAAGAGCGTGGTGACGATGGAAAAGAGCGACCTGATGCCCAGCTACTTCCTTGCCGAGACGCTGAAGTACCTCTACCTACTCTTTGCACCCGAGTCGGTTCTCGATCTCGACAAGGTGGTCTTCAACACCGAGGCGCACCCGTTCAAGAAGCCTTAACCACAGAGGCACAGAGGACACAGAGAGAGCAAAGTTTGAAGGCGGAAGGATGAAGGATGAATCAACAGCGCACTCATCCTCATCCTTCAGATTTCATCCTTGTTTTTCTCTGCCTCTTTGGTTAAAGCCTTTTGAAATGCGACGGCTGCTCCGGTCGAGGGTCTTCGCCTGTCATCGACATGGGCGGTGCCGCTCTGGGCAACACATTCCAAACAAGTGACAACTTACCGTTTCTGGAAAGATGTTCACCATTATTGGTGAGATTCCGATGTCATTGACGACGTCCTTTGACTTCAACCGAGCGTTCGTCGACCTCAAGCGAGCGTTCGTTGACCTCAACCGAGCATTCGTTTGCCCTCAGGCGAGCGTTCGTCGACTTCAAGCGAGCGTTCGTTGACCTCAAGCGAGCGTTCGTTGACCTCAACCGAGCATTCGTTGACCTCAAGCGAGCGGTCGTCGACCTCAACCGAGCATTCGTTGACCTCAAGCGAGCGTTCGTCGACCTCAAGCGAGCGTTCGTTAACCTCAATCGAGCCTTCGGCGACCTCATCGAATGGGTCCGACAACGTCATCGAAATGGGACGTTGAACCTCGGTGAACCCACCGAATGTCAGCCCTTCGGACTTAACTGCGGTACTGCCAGAATTTGCTTAACTCACTTTTCTTCAATCGCTTACGGTAATTCCCGACGAAGCGTCCCGATGCCGCTTCAGTGACAATCTAAGGCCAGGTGATTGAAAACGCGCCACTTACTGTTCTTTGCAACCTCGACCCGAACGCCCGAACTGGAATCCGCGAGTGGGCCGTAATGCATTCGAACAAAAGCACTTGCTGGATCTGAATTTCGCGCAATCGAAAATCGAAGGCCTGGCCCTCACGGCTCTAAGTTCGTTGACGATCACCTCTCCGGCGACTCATGATACGGAACCACGACCTCCGGGTGCTTCGGCAGCGGAACCATCTCGGCCGGGTTGAGATGCTGAATGTCGCTGTGGATGGCCTCGAAGTCCTCCCGGATCATCGCCAGCATCCTTCGGCGCGTATCCACCGGCCCGTCGATGGAGATGAAGACCCGGCGTTCTTGCAAATCCGCCTTCACCAGAGCCGTGTTCCCTTCAAAGTTCAGGATCACCCCGGTTCGCCAGCGATGCTTTTCGCTAAGTCATACCCACTATCAATCCCGACTCCTGACTATTTGTCAATTCGTGTGGGTCCTTACATATCTCAGACAAGCGCGACAAGCAGCAGCGCCGCCCCTTCACAACCACTCCCTTCAGTTCAGCTCCATCTCTATGATGACCTTTGTCAAGCGTCCGTCGAAGACTTCTTGCGCGTTGTGATCGTCGGCTAAAGGCCGCCAGAAGTTGTCAGGGGACTAGGTGCGTCCGGCTCGGCGCTCATCTGCGCGTCGTAGCCATCTTTGGCGAGGCAGTGAACGTTCGCCGCTTCTCAGCGCTCGGAACCACAGCTCGGCACGTTCCCCGCACATCCTCCCCCCATGAACCTCTCCTCCATCCTCCTCTGGGGTTTCGCGGCCACCGTCCTTCTGACAAGTCTCACCATCGCGGCGCAGTCGCTCGGGCTGACGCGGATCGATATCCCGTTCATCATCGGGACGATGTTCACGCCCGACCGCGACCGGGCCAAGGTGGTCGGGCTGATGGTCCATCTCGTCAACGGGTGGATCTTCGCGATTGTCTACGGGCTCTTTTTCGAGAACATGCACAGGGCCACGTGGTGGTGTGGGGCGATGCTCGGCGCGGCGCAGGGGATGTTCGTCGTGGTGGTGGTGCTGCCGGTTCTTCCCGGCATCCATCCGCGCATGGTGTCGGACTTTCGGGGGCCGGAGCCGACGCGGCTGCTCGAGCCGCCGGGGTTCCTGGTGAGGAACTACGGGTCGAAGACGCCGCTCGTGCTGCTGTTCGCGCACGTGATGTATGGGGCCATGCTGGGGACGTTCTACGCGCTTTACTGAGCGCGCGGTTCCGATTTCCCTTTCCGGGCCGCCTCCTCGAGGTGCAGGGCGGCGTTGAGCAGGGCGATGTGCGAGAGCGCCTGCGGGAAGTTGCCCAGCAGTGCGCCGCTCGGAACGTCGATCTCCTCGGCGAACAGTCCGGCGTCATTGCCGTGGCGGATGACGTCGTCGAAGAGAGCGCGCGCTTCGTCGACGCGGCCGGCCAGCGCCAGCGCTTCCACCAGCCAGAAGGTGCAGGCCAGGAAGACGCCTTCGCCGGGCGGGAGGCCGTCCTCGGTTTTGCGGCTGTCGTATCGGTAGATGAGACCGTCGTGCCCCAGGCCGGCGCGGATGGCGTCGATGGTGCCGAGCATCCGCGGATCGGTCGGATCGATGAAGCCGACGCGGGCGATGAAGAGCAGGCTGGCGTCGACCTGCGCGTCGTCGAAGATGCCGGTGAACGTGTTCCGCTTGGCATCGAAGCCATGCTTCAGCACCGCTTCCTTGATATCCGCCTTCGCCGTCTCGACGCGGACGTCGTCGATCTTCATGTGGCAGCGTTTGGCGATGCGTTGCGCGCTGTCGAGCGCGGACCAGGCCATCACCTTTCCGTGGACATGCTGGCGCGGATCGCCGCGCTTTTCCCAGATGCCGGCATCCGGTTCCTCCCAGCGCTTGCAGACGATCTCGGTGAGACGGCGGAGGAGATGTTGCACGTCGCGGTCGAGTTTCTCGCCGCGGCGCGTGGCCTCTTCGACCGCACCGAGGACTTCGCCGTAGACGTCGAGTTGAAACTGGGAGTGGGCGTCGTTGCCGATGCGGACCGGCCGCGAGCCGCGGTAACCGTCGAGATGATCGAGCGTCTTTTCCGTCACATTCGCCTCGCCGAAGACGTCGTAGAGCATCTGCAAGTGCGGATGGGTGAGGCGCGTCGAGTAGAGAAGCCAGTCGAGAAAGGCCGCGCCTTCGTTAGAAAAACCGCAGTCGTAGAGCGCCGAGACGGTCCACGAGGCATCGCGCAGCCAACAGTAGCGATAGTCCCAGTTGCGCACGCCGCCGATGAGCTCGGGAAGCGACGTCGTCGGCGCTGCGATGATGGCGCCGGTCGGGGCGTAGGTCAGCAGCTTGAGCACGAGCACGGAGCGGAGGACGAGCGCGCGATACGGCCCGTCGTACGTCAGTTGCGACGACCAGGTCCGCCAGAAGGCGATCGTCTCTTCGATTTCCGCGGACGCGTCGTCGCCGATGCAGGGAAGAACAGCCGGCGTCTCCTCATCGAAGCCAAGCGCAAACGTGCGCGACTCTCTGGCGTGCAGCGTGACGCGCGACGTTGCCTTACCTTCGCCGACGGCAAATTCGCAATCGCTGCGAAGGTTCATGACGCGTGCTCCCCATGAGCAATAGACCGAATCTCTGCGTACCTCCAGCCGAGGCGTGATGCGCCCGTAGTCGGGCCGCGGCGCATAAACGATCTCGATAGGAACCTCTCCTTCGATGACCTCGATGCGGCGAAGCAGTTGCCGGAAGGGTGACAACCGCTTCTGCTTCTCCTCCTCGGTGAAGACCGGCATCAGATCGAGCAGCCGTGCCACGCCGGTCTCTGTTGTGAAGGTGGTCTCGATGACGTTCGTCCCTTCCAGGTAGCGTCGCTTCGCTTCGTGTTCGACCGACGGCCGGATGGCGAAGAAGCCCCCCTTCTCCGCATCGAGAATGCGCCCGAAGACCGACGCCGAATCGAACCGCGGCCAGCACAGCCAGTCGATCGACCCGCCTCGGGAGATCAGCGCCACCGAACGCGTACAGCCGATGGCCGCGTAGTCGTCGATGGGGGAGTAGGGGGGCATGGTTCTAAACACAGTAGATGAGCCAATTAGGAGGCCAATGTGGCACAGACACTCTTGTCTGTGCCGGGGCTTGCCAAGCCTGAAGATTGCAAGCCCTCATCTGCGGCGGCTTCGGCTCAGGCACAGACAAGAGTGTCTGTGCCACATTGGTTCCTGCTTTCGGCGGCAGGCACGGATTTCAATCCTCAACTGTGAACACATCGCGCGTTTTCCGCCTCCGCCATCTCCGCAACAGCGCCACGACCCCCGCCAGCAATGCGATGCCGCCGGCGATCCCCGCAGCTTTCCACGCCATCTTTCGAACATTCAGAGTCGCCGGCTGCTCCTCGTAGGACCGCTCCGGCAGATCCCTGGCCGCGCCTTTCTGCATAGCCAAATGCAGCACCTGCGCGATGTGCAGTGCTTCGCGGCCGGTCGATTGGGCGATCTGTTCGCGGCAACTGAAACCGTCGGCGATGATGATCGTGTCGCGGGACGCTTTGCGCACCGCCGGAAGCAGGACGCGCTCGCCGACGCGCATCGACAACTCGTACTTGTCGCGCTCGAATCCGAAGGCGCCGGCCATGCCGCAGCAGCCGGAGTCGGGATGGTCGACGTCGAGTCCAATCTTCTTCAGAACCTGCTCTTCATCGTCGAAGTGCAGGACCGCCTTGTGGTGGCAGTGCGCCTGGACGAGCGCTTTGCCGCGCAACTTCGGCAGTTCGATCCCTTCGCCGATCAGAAACTCCGGCAGTGTCTTCACCGCCTTCGACAGACGCGCCGCGGTTTCGTCGGCTGGGAAAAGATTCGGAAGCTCGTCGCGGAAGACCGAGACGCAGCTCGGCTCGAGTCCGACGATGGGGATGCCTTCGTCGAGCTCGGGACGCAGCGCATCCATGGTCTCGCGCAACAGGCTCCTTGCAATGCCGAGGAAGCCCCAGTCGTAGAGAGGTCGCCCGCAACAGAGGCGTTTGCGCGGAATGATCACTTCGTATCCCGCCGTCTCCAGCACCTCGGCCGCTGCATTCGCGGTTCCGGGGTGGAAGTGGTTGTTGAAGGTGTCCGGCCAAAGAAGGACCTTCTTCCCTGTCGCGGCAGAGCGGCGTTTCCTGAACTCTTCGACGAACGTCGTCTTCGCGAACTTCGGCATCTGCCGCTCCGAAGCAACGCCGCCGAGCCTCTTCAAGATCGGCAGCGACATCACCGCGTTCGCCAGGTCGGGAGCCATCTGCGCGAAGCCCGCCCACCAGTAGATCCAGCCCATCGTGTACGCGCCCACGGGACGCAGCTTTCTCTCGTAGTAGTGCGAGAGGAACTCCGCCTTGTACGTGGCCATATCGACGTTGACGGGGCAGTCGCCCTTGCATCCTTTGCAGGCCAGGCAGAGATCGAGCGAGTCCTTGACCGCCTCGTTGTTCCAGCTCGCCGGGATCGTCCTCCCTTCGAACATCTCGAAGAGCAATCGGGCGCGGCCGCGCGTCGAATGCTCCTCTTCGCGCGTGACCATGAAGCTCGGGCACATCGTTCCGCCGTCGAGCCGCCGGCACTTGCCGACGCCGACGCAGCGCATGGCGGCGTGGTCGATGCGGCCATCGTCCTGCGGAAACTGGAAGTGCGTCTCCGGCGACCACGGATGAAAGTCGCTGCCGAGTCGAAGGTTCTCGGTCGGGTGATACGGCATCACCACCTTGCCGGGATTCATCTTCCACTCCGGATCCCAGAGCGATTTGAATTCGTTGAAGGCCTGCACCAGCTCCGGGCCGAACATCTTCGGCAGCAGCGCCGCGCGCGACTGGCCGTCGCCGTGCTCGCCGGAGAGAGAGCCGTTGTACTTGATGCAGAGGTCCGCGGCTTCGTCGATGTATTCACGAAACCTGGCGATGCCAGGCTCGGTCTCGAGATCGAAATCATTGCGCGTGTGGACGCAGGCCTGGCCGAAGTGGCCGTACAGCGATCCGATATATCCATAGCGGTCGAGAAGCGTCCGCAGCTCGCGGAGGTACTTGCCGAGGTGCTTCGGATCGACGGCCGAGTCCTCCCACCCTTCCCATGAATGCCCCTTGCCGGGGACGAACGCCGTCGCGCCGAGGCCCGACTCGCGGATCGCCCAGATCATCTTTGCTTCTTTCTTGTCGTCGTAGATGCGGTGCGACGGTTTGAACGGCGACGCTGCCAGCGAGGCGATCATCGTCCGGGCGTAGCCATCCGACGCTTCCTTCGTCTCGCCGCCGAACTCGACCAGCAGCCAGCCTTTGCCAGATGGAAGCAGATCGATCTTGTCGACGTTCAGCCCTTTCGCTTTCATGTCGGCGATGAGACGGTCGTCGATCCCTTCCAGGCCGATGGGTTTGAATTCGAGCAGGCGCGGCACGTCGTCCGCGGCGAGGTAGATGTCGTCGTACCCGAGGACCACGAGCGTGCGCGACGGCGGGGAGTAGACCAGTTTGCACTTCGCCTCGAGCACGACCACGCAAGTGCACTCGCTGCCGACCAGCGCCTGGGCGACGTTGAATCCGTTCTCGGGGAGAAGCGAGTCGAGGTTGTAGCCGGAAACGCGCCGCGGGATCTTCGGATACTTCGCGCGAATGAGATCGCCGTAGGTGTCGCGAATCCGTTTCATCCCCGCGTAGATCTCGCCGCGTCTTCCCCCCTCGGCGATGATGCTTTCCAGTTCCTCTTCGCTCGTCGGTCCGACGCGCATCCGCACGCCGTCGTACGTCAGGATCTCCAGCTCGTCGATGTTGTCGACCGTCTTCCCGGCCATGAGTCCGTGCACGCCGCAGGAGTTGTTGCCGATCATCCCTCCGAGCGTGCAATGCGTGTGGGTGGCCGGATCGGGCCCGAAGGTCAGCGTGTGCGTCTCCGCCGCGTTGCGAAGGTCATCGAGGATGATCCCCGGCTCGATCCGCGCGTACTTCCCCTCGGCATTCATCTCGCGGATGCCATGCATGTACTTCGAGAAATCGAGGACCACCGCCACGTTGCAGCACTGCCCGGCCAGCGACGTCCCCCCGCCCCGCGCAAGGATCGGCGCGCCATGCTTGCGCGCCAGAGCAACAGTGGCGATGACGTCATCCGCATCGCGCGGAACGACCACGCCGATCGGCACCTGGCGATAGTTGGAGGCGTCGGTGGCGTAGAGAGCACGCGCGCCGTCGTCGAAGCGTACTTCTCCCTTGACCGCCCGTTTCAGCTCGGACGCCAGGATCTCCGCGTCGATGTTCAGCGTCTGAATACGGTCGCTATGCTCCATGCGCGTCTGCACGGGGCGGTCGTGCGGGAAGGCGACGGGTTCGAAGCGCGGCAAGTCGGACATCGAAGACATCGTATGTCACCGGATCGTACGTCACCGGAGCGCTGGCGTCTCGCCGCTGCGAATCATACGAGTAGCATGGCGTCGTGAACTTCGAGTGGGATCCTCGGAAGGCTGCGGCGAACGAACGGAAGCACCGAGTCAGCTTCGACGAAGCGATGACTGTTTTTGCGGATTGGGAGTCGATCACCGTTCCCGATCCTGATCATTCCGAAGGTGAAGAGCGGTTCCTGATCGTCGGCTCGTCCTCTCGTGGCCGGGTGCTGGTTGTATCCCATGCGGAACGAGGCGAGAATGTACGCATCATCAGCGCGCGACGCGCCGATGCACACGAGCGGCGAAAACATGGCAGGTAAAGCAAAGCAGGACGAAGCAATGCGAGATCACTACGACTTTTCCGGGGGCGTACGTGGAAAGTACGCGGCGCGCTATGCGGAAGGATCGAACGTGGTCGTGCTCGCGCCCGACGTCGCCGCGATGTTTCCCGATTCGGTCGCCGTGAACGAAGCTCTTCGCACCTTCGTTCGCATGTCGGCTAGGACGGTCAGAGCCAAAGCTGCGCCGAAGAAGCGTGGCGGGTGATTAAACGAAGGTCCGGCCGCGCCTTGCTTTCTCCAGTGGGGCTCCTGCGAACTGCCTCATGACTCGAGTTCGGCCGTTTACTTCTTCTTCGGTTGTTCTTTGCGTAGCGTGCCTAATCGCTTATCGGAACGCGCATCGCTGCCATCGGCGTTCCTGATAGCGCCGGGCTTTAGTCCTAGTTTCTTTTCAAGAGTGCCAACTTTGATGTCGCTTCGAATCTTACGTGTCATGTCCTGCTCCCTGTTCGCGGTCGATGCCGAGCCCTATGATATCGATGCAGACGTTGAGATAGAGCACGCATTTATTCTCAGACTGTCTCCGGAACATCGGCGAGATTCTCAATCTTGAACGGTTTGGCGGAGAGGAAAAAGTCGAACTCGAACACGTGGATCTTCGGCCAACCACCGACCAGTTTCACATGAACGACGACGGAATCCCCCTTGATGTTTTTCCACCGAATATCGAGCCATGTGTCCGAGTCTACCCGGCGGTCATCTGGCACTGCAATTCGGATTTCAGGCGGCTCAACTATTCGCGTCTGAACTCCAATGACCAACGTTCGGGTATCGCCTGGCGAGAAGTCCGCAGTGTTGTACTCCTGACCTAACCAACATCCAGCATCGATATTCAATACCGGTACGCTCGCAGCTTCGAAACGAAGATGCGCTTTCGTTCCGGTCATCTCGCCAACCTGCCGTGCGCGAATAGCGTCGTTCCTGAAACAGACAACCGCCGCCATGGTGTCGCCTGTCGGGTTCTCGTCAATACCTCCCGGCGACTGGGTTAACCGTCGGAGCGACGTTTCCACGACGATAATGTTCGGCGCCGCATCAAGCGCGGTTTCGGCGATTGCATTCGCGGGCACCGGAGCCGGTTTCGACGGCTCCGGCGTCCTTTCCCCTGGCGCCCGTTTTGCGATCGTCTCTAGGTCATCGGAATCCGCGCTGCTCAAACCGAGAACTGTCAACCACAGAACACCGACGATGAATATCAGCACAAATCCGAGAGGGCTTAGAACCCACGTCAGCACGGCCTGAAAGGCCGGGCTCTTTCGAATCGAGATAAGCCAGTCCGCACGCTGGAACATATCCACCGCAAACAGACACACCGCGCATACGACCAGCATCCATGGTGGGATGGACCATTTTCCGAAAATCTTGAATCGTCGTCGGCGTGGACAGTCGGGAAGAGTCGGGAATTATTCGCGATCTCAATCCGCTATCCAAGGAGGCGAGAACCAGCAGACTGGGGTGGGCAGCCGGTCAATATCCCTCCCTCTTGTCCACAACGTTCCGTAACGCTTCTCCCCGCTCGAAACGGGCGAGGTTCTCGAGGAAGCAGCGCATGGCCAGCTCGTGCGAGTCCGGGGTGTGGTCGGCGCAGTGCGGCGAGAGCAGCACGTTGTCGAAAGCCCACAGCGGGTGGTCGGGTGGGAGGGGCTCGGCGGCGAAGACGTCGAGCGCGGCGCCTTTGAGGTGATGCGACTCGAGCGCCGCGACGAGCGCTCCTTCATCAACGACGGCGCCGCGGCCGACGTTGATCAGCACCGAGCCCGGCTTCATCCGCCGCGGATCGACCAGTCCGCGCGTCGATCCGGTGAGTGGCGCGCAGACGACGACGTAGTCGGACTCGCGAAGCACCTCGTCGAGCGAGCCTTGCCGTCGCGAGAAGGGGATCACGCGCATGCCGGCGCATCGCGCCGCCACCGCCCGGCCGATCGATCCGTAACCGACGATGCCGACCGTTTGCCCTTCGATGCGCTGGACGTTGAACGGCTCCCATCGCCGCACCCGCATCAGCCGCGGAATGTCCTTGGCGAAGTGGAGGATCGCGGCCAGGACCCATTCCGCCAGCGCGGGGGCGAAGATCTCCCTGCCGTTCGTCACCGGGACGTCGATCTCCGGGAAGAGGAGGTTCTCCACGCCCGCGGAGAGCGCGTGCACCCACTTCACGCTCGGAATCCGCGGCCAGACTTCGCGAAGCCGCGCTCCCGCGCGCGGGTGAACGAGCACGATCTCGGCGTCACCGTCGGTGGCGTAGTCGTGCAGTGTCGAAAGCGGCGCGAAGTCCGGCGGTCCGAGGTAGAGCAGGCGCACGGGACAACTCTATCGTGAGACTCGAAGCCAGGCCGTCACGGCCGGCTGCGCTGGTTGCCCAAGGCTCGGCCACCATCGTCGCCTGTTCCCTTCTGCCGCGCGGACTCCTAACCTGTAGCACAGCCCAGTATAGCCGTAACCCTCCTGGATACGGACAGGCCATGGTAGAAATGGCCGCCGGACACACTCCCGGAGTCCGTGAATACACTCCCGGGAGTCCGTGAATACACTCCCCGGAGTCCGTGAATACACTCCCGGAGTCCGTGAATACACTCCCGGAGTCCGTGAATACACTCCCGGAGTCAATTAATACACTCTCCTGGGAGTCAGTTAACACACTCCCAGAGTCAGTTAACACGGTCCGGGAGGCAGTTTAGGCAGGTTGACGAAGAAACCGGTGGTGCCAGGTCCTTCGTTTTTCGACCACACTCAACTTATTGATAAATCAAGTACTTCGGGATCGCTTACTTGAACGGCCGGGCCCCTATCCAGGGAGGCGAGTGCTAACAGATCCAGTGGGCCGCCGTTGCCGGCGGTCCTGCGAGTAGGGTTTGATGGTCAGAACTTCACCCCGAGAATCACCCTCCTGCTCGGCGAAGCGTACCCCACGACCTCCTCGTACTTCGCATTCGCCAGGTTCTCGATCTTCACGAACGGCGTGAGTCGTGACAGCCGGTACTGCACATTCACATCGACGGTCGTGTAGGCGCGGTTGGTCGTGCGCGTGAACGGCAGGACGGCCAGGTTGTCGTCGCGCTCGCCGGTGCGGAGGATGGCGAAGTTGGTGTCGATGGCGCCGGTGCGGTAGCCGGCGGAGAGCGATCCGGAATGCTTGGGACGGCGGAGCAGGCGCAGTCCGGTCGATTCGTCTTCGTTGCGGTGGAGGTAGGTGTAGCTGAAGGCGGTGTAGACATTGGCGCTGACGTGCTGCGTGGCGCCGAGCTCGATGCCGTCGCTGCGGACGCGGCCGATGTTCTGGGAGATGAAGGTGACTGGGTCGAAGGTGATGAGGTTGCGGTAGCGGGTGTTGAAGTAGGTCAGGGAGAAGAGGCCGTCGCGGCCCATGGTGGTGTCGTAGCCGATCTCGTAGCTGCGGTTGCTCTCGGCACTGAGGTTCGGGTTGCCGAAGAACGGGAAGTAAAGCTCGCCGAGGGATGGGGCGCGGAAGCCGCGGCCGAAGGCTGCGCGCCACTTCGTGGTGCCGGTGACGACGGCGGCGGCGATGCGCGGCGAGGTCTGGGAGCCGAAGACGTCGAAGTGGTCGTTGCGGATACCGGCGCTCAGCTCGAAGCGGGACGTCTGTCCGATCGAATGGGTGTAGCGGTCCTCGATGAAGTACGAGTGATCGGTGCGGCGCTTGTCGAGGAAGTTGGGGCCGAAGTTCGTGACGTCGCTGACGACGTCGTGGTCGTACTCGCCACCGGCGATGACGGTGCCGACCGGCGTGGTGAAGCGCGTCGTCAGGCGGGCGCGGCGCGTCTTGGCGTCGGTCGATGCAGACGTCGTGAACGGATCGGCGGGATCGTGAAAGTCGTCGCGGCGATGGTTGTCAGAAAGCGTCAGATCGGTGATGAAGCGTCCGAGGGTGAGAGTGACGGGGACGGCGATCTGCGTCTCGGTTCCGTTCTGGCGGCGGTCGAGACTGGGGACGAGCGCCGTCCCGGCCGCGTTGGTGTTGAAGGGGATGCCGAGGTTGTAGGAAGTGTGGCGCGCGGCCGCGCCGAGGGAGAAGGCGTCGGACGGCGACCACTTGAGGTTTGCGCCGCCGCTGTTCTGGTGGAAGTCATCATTCGGGTTGAAACCGTCGTCAGTGCGGTGCTCGTAGGTGCCGGCCGCCGTCAAACTATCACTGGTAAATGCGGCGTCGATCATGGCGTTGCGCAGTCCATGGCTTCCGCTTTCGAAGTCGCCATGCACGCCGCTCGTGCTCGGCGCCGTCAGCACGTTGACCACCCCGGCCATGGCCTCAGAACCATAGAGGGCAGAAAACGGGCCACGGACGACTTCGACCTGTTCGACGCCGGCGGTGGAGAAGCGCCCCCAGTCGTAGCCCGAAAAATAGGGGTTGTTGAGGACGATGCCGTTCCACATCACCAGCGTCTGCGTCGACGCGGCACCGCGCGTGAAGAGCGAGGTGGCTTTGCCGGGCGATCCGCTGCGCGCGAGGATGAGGCCGGGAACCTCGCGGAGGACGTCGGCGACGTCGCGCGCGGCGCGTTCGTCGATGTCTTTCCGGGTGATGACGGTGACCGCGGCCGGGGTCGCCTGCACGGTTTCGGGCAGAGAGGACGCGGTGACCACAATCTGGTCGTTGAGGGTTTGCTGCGGTTGGTTGGATTGAGCGAACGACGGGACGACAAAGAAGAGAGACAGTGCGAGAACACGCTTCATGACGACTCCTTCCCTCCGAAGAAGGCCGATCAAAAGTGGGTTCCGAGCCAGCCGGTCTCCTGGCTTCCGGGTCATCCTCGTCGCGCCGCCTTCCCGCATCGGGAGATGCAGTGGCTTATCGTGGAGCGAGTCGTCGCCGGTCACAGTGGCGGGGGCCGCGCCGGCATCACACCGGCTTCCCGTTCACTGACTCAGAGGAAATTGGGAAAGAACTTCTCATAGTCTATCCTGCGCCGCCGCGAAGCGGAAGCGTCAGGATCTCCGGTGAGACCGCGCGGTCGTTACCATCGTGACAATTCGTGCGATCGCCACTCGGTGATCCCGCGGGACTGTCTGCTAATGACGGTCAGCGCGGCGCCACCGGAGATCCTGACTGCTCCGCTTCGCGTCGCGTCAGGATGAACTACTTGGGCCGTAACTTGAACTTCTCCCACAACAACGTCTGATTCGTATCGAGCGTGATCTCCTCGCCTCCGATGAACAGCCGTTTGACGTGGGTGACGATCTCCAGCGGGTCGCCGTCGGTGACGATGATGTTGGCGAGCTTGCCGGTTTCCAGCGATCCGATCTTGTCGGCCATGCCGAAGATCTGAGCCGGGGCGATGGTGACCGAGCGCAGTGCCACATCCTTTGGCAGGCCGAAGGCGGCGCAGGCGGCGGCCTGATAGGGCAGGTTGCGGGCGTTGTGGGCGTCCAGCGACTGGATGGCGAAGGGGATGCCGGCGTCGTTCAGCGTCTTGGCGTTGGTGAAGACGAGATCGTACGGATCGTCCTCGCGCGGTGGGAGGGAGAGGATCGGGCCGAGGATTACGGGGATGTTGCGCGACTTCAGCTCCGGGATCACACGGGCCACATCCTCGGCGTCGGCGAGGATCACCTTGAGCTTGAATTCGTCGGCGAACTTGAGGGCGGCGCGGATGTCGCGCTCGAGGTTCGCGTGCATGACCACCGGCTCGCGTCCTTCGACGACCGGGACGAGTGCTTCCAGGATCAGGTCGCGGTCGTTGCGCTTGATGTCGGGATGGTTGGTTCGCGCCGCGGTTGCTTTCGCGTACGCCTGAGCATCCTTAAAAACATCCCGCAGCTTGTCGATCTGCTTCGTGTAGTTCTTCGTCGCTTCCTTGGCCGCCTCTTCATCCTGCGGGACTTCATCGAAGGCATTCGTTCGCAGGCGGGGAAAGTGGATGTGCATCGACAGCGGCGCCTTGAGCGTCATCTCCTGCGGCGTCCAGCCGGCGAGCTGGATCATCGCGGACGATCCCGAAATGATGCCGCCCTCGGGTTCCGTTACGACGGTGGTGATGCCGTTGACGCGCGTGACCGGGATGACGTTGCTGTGCGGATTGACGGCGATCTCGGCGCGCGCGTTGGGATTGATGTCGCCCAGCTCCGCGGTATCGACAGTGCCCGGGACGGCGCTGATCTCCTCGAGACCGACGTGCGAGCCGCTGTCGATGAGGCCGGGATAGACGAAGAGGCCCGTGCCGTCGATGATGGTTGCGTTCGCGGGGATGGCGACGTTCGCGCCGACGGCGGTGATGACGCCGTTATCAAAAACGATCGCTCCGTTCGGAATCGCCGCCGAGGTGACCGGGACGATGGTGGCGTTGCGGATGGCCACCAGCGGCTTCCTGCCGGGGCTGTTGATGATCACCGATTGGGCAAGTGCGGACGATGCCACAAGCGCCGCGGCGATGAAGAGCTTAGTTTTCATCGGTCACCTCCGGCTTGGTCTCGTCGTCGCTCTTGCCGGGACGGCCTGACTTCTTGTTCTTCGCTTCGTCGTCCGCTTCTTTCTTCAAACGATCCGCTTTCTCTTTGGCCATCTCTTTGCGCATGGTCAGATCGTGCTGACGGTCGAAGAGAATCTCGCCGTCGACGAGCGTCGTTTCGACGCGGGAGTAGGTTGAGAACGGATGGCCGGTCCAGATGACGATGTCGGCGTCTTTGCCGACGTCGATCGATCCGAGGCGGTGGTCGAGGCGGAGTTGCTTCGCTCCGTTCAGCGTGCAGAGCTTCAGAGCCTCTTCTTCTGACAGTCCGCCGTACTTCATCGCCTTGGCCGCGTCCTGATTGAGGTGGCGGGCCAGCTCGGCCGAATCGGAGTTGACGGAGGTCAGCACTCCGGCTCGCGTCATGAGCGCGACGTTGTACGGAATGGCGTCATAGGCCTCGGCCTTGAATCCCCACCAGTCGATGAACGTGCCGCCGCCCACGCCGTGCGCGGCGATCTCCTTGGCAACCTTGTAGCCCTCGAGCACGTGCTGCAGCTCGCGGATCTTGAAGCCCTGCTCGTCCGAGACGTTGAGCAGCATCATGATCTCGTCGGCGCGGTAGCAGTGCGAGTGGACGTCGATCTTCCCCTTGAGGATGTCGACCATCGTCTCCTTCAGGATGTCGTGCCGCGGCGGGATCGGATTCTCGCCGCGCTTCTTGCGCGCTTCGTACTCGTCCCAGCGCGCGGTGTAGTCCTTGGCGTCGATGAACGACTGCCGGATCACTTCCTCCACGCCCATGCGTGTCTGCGGATACTGCGCGGGGATGCCCGGCGGCGGACGGAAGTTGGAGGATTTCGGGTTCTCGCCGAGGGCGAACTTGATGGTGCGCGGCGCATCGGCGATCGGCCATTCCGAGACCGGATGTCCCCACTTCCACTTCACGATCTGCGACTGTCCGCCGATCGGATTGGCCGAGCCGTGGAGAACGAGCGCCGTCGTCGTCCCGCCGGCGAGCTGACGATAGACGTCGATGTCTTCGTTGTTCAGCACGTCGCGGATGCGCACCATGCCGGTGTTCGGGAGCGAGATCTCGTTCACGCTCCCCTCGACCGCCGTGTGGCTGTGCGTGTCGATGATCCCCGGCATCACGAACTTGCCGGCCGCATCGATGACCTGCGCGCCGGCAGGCGCCGTCACCTGCGCGTTCGTCCCCACCGCGGCGATCTTCCCGCCGTGAACGAGAATCGATCCATGCTCGATCCTGCCGTGCGAGACGGTGAGGATGGTGGCGTCGCGGATGACGATGTCCTGGGCGGACGCCGCGGGTGTGATGAATAGGAACGCCAGCGCGAGGAGGAGTTGTCGGTTATCGGTTATCTGTTGTTTGGGCCTGGAGTCGGCGCGTGAAATCTGATCCGCGCCAACTGACAACCGACAACCGACAACGTCTTTAAGCCTCATCATTTCCTGCTCCCCGTGAACGGGAACGTGCCGAGCGTCGTCGACACCGTCCCTTCCATGTTCGCGCCGTGCAGCGTGCCGTGAAAGACCCAGTCGCCCGCTTCTTCCTTGCCGCGGCCGGCGATCGAGAACTGCACCGTGGTGCCGTCGAACGTGCCGTTGCCGATGTCGCCGGCGCCGCGGTCGCCGGAGAACGTACCGCTGATCTGTCCGTTCTCGACGTGCAGCGTGGCCGAGATGTTCACGTCGCCCGTGGTGGCCTTGACCACAAAGTTCCAGGTGCCGTCGACGCCCGTGGTTGCCGTCGTCGCCGGCGTTCCCGCCTTCTTCTTCTCATCCTCGGCAGGCACCTTGGCCTCGCGGCCGTCGACGAAGATCCGCTTCACCTTCGACTCCTTGTCGAAGATCGGCTTGTCGGTGATGACGAGGTTGGCGATCTTGCCGCGCTCGAGCGAGCCGAGCTGGCGGTCGATGCCGACGATCTTTGCGGGATTGATCGTGGTCGCTTTCAGCGCATCGTCGGCAGAAAGGCCGTTTTCGATGGCCTTGCGGATGCCGGGGAGATAGTCGCCGGTCTTCCCCGCGCCGCTGACGAGCGCGAAGAGGACGCCATTCTTCGCCAGAACAGCCGGCGTGGTCGGCGCGAGCTGGCGGTCGCGGATGACGCGCAGCGGCTGTTCCTCGCGATCTTCTTTCGATGTTGGCGCGACCGGCCACTTCGTCGAGACCAGCAGTGGCGTTCCGAGCGCCTTCAACTCGTCGGCCATGCGATAGCCCTGGCGGCCGCCGGCGATGATCATCCTCACGTTGAACTCTTTCGCGATCGCCTCGGCGCGCCGCATCATCAGATCGCTGTCGGCCACGAAGACGACCGGTACGTCGCGCCGCAGGACGCCGCCGAGGGCGTCGAGCGACGGGCTCTCGTCAGGGCGCTTATAGCCAGCCGGATTCTTGTCGTAGATCGCATGCGCCGCGGCGTGTTGCTGCGCGTCCATCAGAGTCTGGCGGATGTACGAGATCACGCCCATGAGCGAGTCGGGATAGGTCCAGGCCGGACGGGGATTGAAGGAGATCTGCTGCGCGGCCGGATTGCGGATGACGCGCGATTCCATCGTCCCGCCGCCCCTCCCGTCGCCTAGGTTGAGGGCGACAGACTGGCCGTTGAAAATGCCGAAGGCGGGCGCCGTGACGATCGTCGTCACGCCGGTGGCGCGCTTGGCTTCGATGTCATCGTCGGAGATCTTGGCCTCGCGGAAGGCGAGAAAGGCCGGGCCGGTCTCCGGCAGTGGCTCCGCGGGTGGGGTACGCGCGCCTCCTCCTCCACCTCCGCGGCGCCGAGGCGCGCTGGCGCTCGGAAATCCAAGCGAGGTCTGCGCGTCGATGAGGCCGGGATAAACGTGGGCCCCCTTCACATCGATGATCGTGGCGTCGAGCGGAATCACCACGGCGCTGCCGACCGCTTCGATCAGCCCGTCGCGGATGATCACCGCGCCGTTTGGAATCTCCGGGCCGCTGACCGGATGAACCGTTCCGCCCGTGATCGCATACACGCCCGGCGCGTCGGCAAAGCCCGGCAACGCGGCGAGGCAAAGAAGGAGGAAACTCGAAAAACAGAGGAAACGTCTGGACATTCGCACCTCCGCGGCGCGACATGATACGGGATGGGAGGGCAGAAGGCAGAGGGCAGAAGGCAGAAGGAACCAGAAGCGGGCCCCGTCTGCCGTCTGTGCCTTCTGGTCTTCTGCCTTCCGCCTTCTGCCTTCTGCCTTCTGCTTTCTGCCTTCCCCCAAGTTTGACTCCTCTATCCCCCTTCGCTACGCTCACCGGACTCCATGGTCCTCTTCAACTACGCCACCAAAGAGATCACTGCGAAGATTGTCTATTACGGTCCGGGTCTCTGCGGCAAGACCACGAATCTACAGTTTGTCTATGACTCGCTGCCATCGAACAACAAGAGCAAGATGCTCTCGCTGGCCACGAAGACGGATCGCACGCTCTTCTTCGATTTTCTCCCTCTCGACCTCGGCAAGATCCGCGGCATGCGCACCAAGTTGCAGCTCTACACGGTGCCGGGGCAGGTCTACTACAACTCCACACGCCAGCTCGTGCTGAAGGGGGCCGACGGCATCGTCTTCGTCGCCGACAGCCAGGACCACGCCATCGACGCCAACCTCGAGTCGCTGCAGAACCTCGAGGACAACCTCAAGCGACAGGGTGTACGCATCCGCGAGATTCCGCTGGTGATGCAGTACAACAAGCGCGATCTGCCCAACGCCCTGCCGGTGGCGGGGATCGACGCCGAGGTGAACAAGCTCGGCGTCCCGCATTTCGAGTCGGTGGCGACGACGGGCATCGGCGTGGAAGAGACGCTGAAGGGGATCACGCAACTGGTCCTGGCACATCTCGTCAAGAAGTACGGGCTGGAAGGCTCCGAGCCGATCGAGCGCGACATCCAGATTCTGAATGCCGCGGTTGCCCAGGAGCCGAAACCTCACGACTCGTTGTGGGATGAGGACGATGTCTTCGGCGAGCCCCCTTCGCCTCCACCCACTCCGGCGTTCATGCTCGACGTCGTCAGCGGCGCCGATGACATCCCGCTCGTTCCGACGGAACTGATCGGCTCCTCGCCCCCTTCGCCCCCGCCCCCTGCACCCGCGCCGGCCGCCGAACCGTTCGACGATTTCGAAGACTACTTCGCCAGCCCGCCGCCGATGCCCGCACCACCGCCACCGTCGTCATCAGGCATCTCGGTGCGCGGTTCCACATCGGCCCTTTCCCCGTTGAGCGAACCAACCGAGGTACCGATGATGTCGATCGAGATCCCGCTCCCCGAGGGCATCCTCAACTCGCTCCCCGACCTCAGTGCCACCGCCGAACGCCGCGCCACCGACGGCCTGGTCAAGGAAGTGACGGTCCCGCTGAACCTGACGATGGACGAGCTCCGCCAGCACCGGCGGCTGCGTCTGAAGATCACGCTGGATGTAATTCTGCTGTCGTAGCGATGTGGCACAGACACTCTTGTCAGTGCTCCTCGGCCCGAAATTCATCCGTCCGACCCCGCGTTCGATTCACCGCCCGGAAGGATCGAAGGCTCACTTCTGCCTTCATCCTTCTGCTTTCTGCCTTCGAACGGAGGAGTGGCCGAGTGGTTTAAGGCAGCGGTCTTGAAAACCGCCGTACCTGCAAGGGTACCGTGGGTTCGAATCCCACCTCCTCCGCCACATTCATATCCAGCAACGTCCAACAAGAGCCGAGATCATCAGCGGCGGAAGCCACGTGCGATCGAATGAGGTGGCGTGTATCTGTCGGGCACAAGGATCACCAAGCTGGTTAAACGTTCACCTTCGATCAGTGCCCCGTCGCTCGATTTCTTCGCTCAAAACGCGTATCCCACCCGCGTGTAGACGAACCGGCCATTCATGCCGAAAGGCGAATTCCTCGGATAGAGGAACACGCCGGCGCTGCCGACCTGCTCGGATCCGTTGGGGGTGCCGGCTTTGAGATTTCTGGCCGGAAACACGTCGAAGAGATCTTCCGCGCCGATGGCAAAGGTGTACTTGCTCCATCGGTAGGAAACCTCCAGATCGGCCAGCCACGCGGCCGGATAAACCTGATCATCCTGGACGGCATTGTTGATACTGCAGTAGTCACCATACCGGCTCTGCCGCGCGGTGACGTTCCAGGATCCCTGGCTGTAGCCCTCCATCAGCCGGGTGTTGTCGCGCGGCTGCCCGCACGTCACGGTGCGCGTCTGGAGGTGGTCGAAGAGCACGGCCCCGAGACCTGTGAGCTGCGGCGGCGTCGGTGCGAGGTTGACGATCTTCGTCCTGTTGTTGCTGTACGCGCCCGAGAGCTCGATGCGGCCGCCCAGGAGCGGGCGTTGATGATTCACCACCAGGTCGTATCCATCGCTGCGCGTATCGATGGCATTGGTGAAAAAGCGCGCGCTGTTGGCGCCGAACGGAGCCAGGAGCGGCTGCACCTGCGGCTGTGTGAAATTGCCCGAGAGAACGATGCGGTGCTTGATGTCGATGCGGAAGAAGTCGGCCGTCATCTCCAGGTTGGACCTCGGCTGCCACACGATGCCGCCGCTGTAGTTGCGTGAGATCTCCGGGCGCAGCGGCTGTGCCCCAAGGGCCCTCGCAATCGGGCTGTTGACCGGAGCGGTCCACACCTGGAATGGAACGACGTTCCCCGACGCATCGCGCAGGAAGTTCGTGCTCACGGCCGAGAAAAACTCCTGGCCGAGAGATGGCGCGCGGAAGCCGGTGCTTGCGGCAGCGCGAATGATGAGCGGCTTGACCGGCGTGTAACGCACGGTCAGCTTGCCGTTGGTGGTGTTGCCGAAGTCGCTGAAGTCCTCGAATCTTCCTGCGATGCCGACGCGCAATTGCTGCAGGACGTCTCCTTCGGTATCCACATAGACGGACTTGCCGTTGCGTGACACATCGACGGCGTTGTCAGGCCGAAAGCCGGGAAAAACCTGGGAGCCCGGCGTGCCACGGCCCGTGCCGAACTGATTGAGCGAGCCGCCATCGACCCAAGAGGCCGGTTCGCCGGCGATTACCTGATAGCCATCGCGGCGATACTCGACGCCGGCCGCGACGTTGAGCGGACCAGCCAGGCCGACATTCAATCCACGTGAGACGTCGACGTTCGCCGTGTACTGTCGGTCGGCAAGTGAGCCAGCATAGAAAGACTTTTGATTCGGCGGGATGCTCGGACCAAGAGACACGTTGAGCGAGTTGCGTACGTAGAAATTGAATCTGTCGTGACCAAACCCGGCGCTGGCGTCGTAGAACCAGTTCGCCAGCTCGCCGCGCACGCCGGCATTCAATGCGTAGTCGGCGATGCGCGGCTCGATCAGCGGAAGGAATCCCTGCGGGTAGATCTGAGGCCAGTCCGTGGCGTCGATGGCGCGGCGGAAGTTACCACCGTGCGATCCATGCCGCAGATCATATGTACCGAAGCTGTAGAAGATCTGTTTTCCATCATCGGTGATCGGAAGGTTGAGATTGAACAACGCCAACAGGTCGCGCTCGTAGGAATCACCCCAGTGCGTGTTCGGCTGTGGAACAGGATTAGTGGCCGCGTCACCTGCTTTGATCTGATCGCGCGGATCGTGGAGTGCGCGGTTCGTCGCGTAGCGGTCGCGGTACTCGAACGCGCCGAAGAGCACGCCGCGCCCGACTTTCCAACCGCCGTTGAGACTGGCGTCGATCATCTGCCCGTCGGAATGCGTCGTTGAGCCTCCTCTGACTTCCAGCTTCAGCGGCTGCGCGTCCGATTTCAAAACCAGATTGAGGACGCCGGCGATGGCATCGGAGCCGTACTGCGCGGCGGCGCCGTCGCGGAGAATCTCGACGTTGTCGATGGCCGAGGCGGGAATGGCATTGAGATCCGCGCCGCTCGAACCGCGGCCGACCGTGTTGTTGACGTTGACCAGCGCGCTGGTGTGCCGGCGCTTGCCATTGAGCATCACGAGTACCTGATCGGGCCCGAGACCGCGCAGCGTGGCGGGACGGACGGAGTCGGTACCGTCGGCCACCGACGGCCGCGGAAAGTTGAACGATGGCGCCACCTTCTCGATGATCTGGTTCGTTTCCATCGATGGCGCGGTCTCGATCTGTTGACGCGGAATGACGTCCACAGGCACAGCCTTCTCCGCCTCCGCGCCCGTGGCGCGCGAGCCGACGGTGATCTCCTGGCCGAACGAAACGTGCAGCACGAAATCCTGCGTCACATCGCCCGCTCTCGCGTCGGCGATCGCGGATTTGGTCTGAAACCCCTGCAACGACGCGGTGACTTTCACTGATCCACGTGCCGGTGTCGAAAGGGTGTACCGTCCGTCGGTGTCGGTGATCGCCGTGACCGACGTCCCTTCGATCGAGACCGTGACGCCCGGCAGAGGCGAGCCGTCCGGCAAGGTGACACGACCGTGGATCGTAGCAGTCTGCGCCATCAGCGGCGAACTCAGGAGGAGAAAAAGCATGACGAGCTTTCGCATCGAATCTCCCTTCGGGCCGAGTTGGATTGTGATGGCAGTATACGCTTGCAGTGGCGACCGGAGTTGAACCTGATGCCACCCGGCGCGCGCCGGTCAACCCGGTCTCGATGAGTGCCGGCGAGCGAGCTGTCGACCTCGGAACGAGCGCAGCTTCAGGCCACGTTCAGCGGCTTCGCGGAACATGGCGAATCTTAAACCGTAAAACCTCAGACGAAAGCTGAGAAATGAAAAGCATCGTTCGGAACTCCTTCAGTTACATTGCTTTCGAAGAAAAAAGGAAGCAACTGAGGAGGGACAGAACGATGCGTGGAAACGATAGCAGAAACGGGGAGCCTGAGGTGGCGATCGAGTACACGGAGAAGCCGGTGAGTGGCTGGGGTGGGCTGGCGGCGATGTTCCGTTATTTCG
>WNFG01001085.1_pt1 | contig 51129 bp, 49 predicted proteins | sample 5400431 | NCBI WGS metagenome assembly WNFG01 (sample SAMN13153346, study PRJNA577476) | soil metagenome | isolation source: 120 cm saprolite under Douglas fir tree site 2 hole 3 replicate 2 | place: USA:California | collected 2015-04-18
GCAAGAGCGAGCGCAGCGCCTCCTGCTCGCGCGGCGCCAGCCCCTGCACCTCGGCCGCGTGCACCGCCGCCGCGATGGGACCGATGCGTTCGGCCAGCCGCGTCCCCGAAGGCGTGAGCGCGATGCGCAGCGCGCGCCGATCGCGCGCGTCGGTGTGCATGCGCAAATAGCCGCGCCGGGCCAGTCCCTCTGCCAGCCGCGAGGCGGTGGGCGCGTCGAAGCGCTGGCGCCGCGCCAACTCGCCCAACGATGCCCCGGGAAGCTCGCGGGCGGCATTGAGGAACCAGAACTGCGGCGGAGTGATGCCCAAGGGGCGCGCACGGCGGAGGACGGTCTGCTTGAGCCCGCGCCGCGCGGCAGCGACGAGAAGGCCGATGCATTCTTGTTCCGGCAACATTTGCCGTGGCAACTATGCTGCCGCGGCCCGCTGGTCAAGCGCGCGAAACATTCGGAAACGCGGCGTGGGGTACTTGCTGACGGGTGCGTCATCTTTGCACACAGAGCCGCAATGCATCCGCAACAACCGGAACGCACACTCGCCGCATGACTCGACAGGCTCATGTCCTGGTGGTGGTCCTGCTCGGCTGCGCTGGCGGCGCTGGCGCGGCCGTGATCGGTCCGATGGAACAGAAAGGCGAATTTGAGTCCCTCGCCGATCGCTTGCACTCGACCGTGATCGAGGTGCGCGCGACGGCGGCCGTCGTGGTGCCTGGGGCCAACAGCGCTCCGGAGGTGCTGCAGACGCCGAGCTTTGGGACCGGGGTGTTGCTCGGTGACGGCCTTGCGGTGACCACGCTGCATACCGTCGGGGTGGTGTTGCCGGGGAGGATGACGGCGTGGAGCGACATCGAGGCCTCGGTCCCCGACCTGGGCAAGGTCGCGGCGCAGGTCGTCGCCTGGTTTCCGGAACTTGACCTCGCCGTCATCCGGCTGGAAGGCGCCGCATCGATCGGCGCCGCTCCCTTGGCAACCGAGACGCCGGGTGCCGGCGAACTGCTCATCGCCATGGGCGTCGACGAGGATGCGGTCAGCGTCGTCGGCGTCACGGTGGCCGGCGTCAGCGGTGACCAACTCATCCTGGCGAGCAGCCGGCGCATCGATTCCCGCTATTGGGGCGGCCCGGTGTTCGATTTGAAAGGCCGGCTGGTTGGAATCAGCCTTCCTTCACCGACGCCGAAGGCAGTGACCTCTGTCTCGTTCGGGACATTGCTCGATCGCGTTCGCGGCCAGCTGTGACGATCGCGAAGCCATTTTGTCCCGACCTGACAGATCGCCGGACTCGCTGTCAGTCCGATCTCCTGACGAGTCAGCGCCCACAGAGCGGCGACGGCCGAGCGGCCGTGCGGCATATCGCGTGCAGACGGACTCGGCGTGCCGCTCGCACATCTGCTTGTCTGCGCGCTCTCCGTGGCGCCTGCGCCCGCACCGATCGATCACAAGGAGGTGGGCAAGAACGCGAAGACGGTGCTGATGTCGTTCGACAAACGCGACCTGGCCGAGGTGATCCAGTTCGTCAGTCAGTTCACGCAGCGCAATTTCATCTTGCCGGAGCGCATCTCGGGAAAGATCACCATCCTCTCCAACGCGCCCATTCCCGCCGACGAGGTGTGGAGCGTTTTCCTCGCGGCGCTGGATGCCAACAACTGGGCCGTCTACCCGGTGGCCGGCTACTGGAAGCTCACCGAGAAAAAGCAGTCTTCCCGCGCGGTCATTCCCACCTATCTCGACGGCAGCCAGGAGGCGCCGCCGACCGAGCAGATGGTCACCAAGCTCTTCAAGCTCCGGTTCGTCGAGGCGGAGCAGATGCGCAACGTGGTCGCTCAATTCACCTCGCGCGATTCCGATGTGCAGATTTTTCCGCCCGACACGCTCATCCTTTCCGATCTGGGCCTCAACATGCGGCGGCTGGAGAAGCTGATCGAGCAGCTCGATCACCCCGGCGGGTCGCAGGAGATCCACATCGTCGCGGTGCAGCACGCCGGAGCTCAGGATCTGGCGCAGAAGCTGAGCGAGATCTTGCAGGCGCAGGCTGGATCAAAGCCGGGGGCGCCGGCGGCAACGATCGCGGGGCAGTCAGCCAGGATCATTGCCGACGAGCGAACGAACAAGCTCGTCGTCATCGCAGGGGAGAAGTCCTACCAGTCCATCGTCGATCTGCTGCGGCAGCTCGACGTTCCCACCGGCGACGGCGGCGTACACGTCTACTATCTGGAGAACGCCAAAGCGGAGGACGTCGCCACAACGATGCAGTCGCTCGCCCAGGGGCTTTCGGCCAAGCGACGCACGGCGGCCGCCGCGCCCGCCGCGGCCTCGCCGGGACCCGCATCCGCCGATCTGTTCAGCGGCGAGGTGAAGGTGACCGCGGACAAGAACACCAACTCCTTGGTGGTGATCGCGAGTCAGGCCGACTATCGCAACGTCGTGAAGCTCGTCCAGCGCCTCGACATCCCGCGGCGGCAGGTCTTCGTCGAGGCGGTGATCATGGAGGTGAACCTGGAGGACGACACCGAGCTGGGCGCCTCGATGCACGCCGGCGCGCTCAAGGACTTCACCTTTGGGAACACCAGCGGGTCGGGCATCGGCGTGCTAGGCAGCGCGCTCGGCGGCCTGAGCTCGCTGGGCGGAGTGTCGTCGCTGGCCAGTTTGAATGGCTTTCTCGCCGGCATCCAGGGACCCCCCATCACCATTTCCGGAGTGAGCATTCCTTCCTTCGGGATCGTGCTGCAGGCCCTGCAAAGCTCCAGCGACGTGAACGTCATCAGCACCCCGCACGTGATCATGACCGACAACACCGAGGGGGAGATCACGGTGGGCCAGAACGTTCCCTTCCAGGCGGCGTACTCGCCGACCACTGCCGTCAGCGCCTCCACCTCGACGGTGGTGAGCAGTCTCAGCTCACTGTATGCGCCCATCCAGCGGCAGAACGTGGAGCTGAAGCTGCACATCAAGCCGCAGATCAACCAGGGCGATTACGTGCGCCTCGAAGTGGACGAGCAGACGGAGGAGATCGCCAGCGTCGACAAGACGCTGGGCCCCACTACCAGCAAGCGCTCCGCGAAGACGACGGTCATCGTCAAAGATCAGGAGACCGTCGTGATCGGCGGACTGATCCAGGAGCGCGTGACCCGCGGCGTCTCCAAGGTGCCGGTGCTCGGATCGTTGCCCATCCTCGGCTGGTTCTTCCGCAACGAGAGCACCAAGAAGCAAAAGACCAATCTGCTTCTCTTCCTCACGCCCTACATCATCCGCGACTCGAGCGACGTGCGTCGCATCTTCGAGCGCAAGATGGCCGAGCGCGAGGAGTTCGTGCGCCGTTTCTACAACGGCGACACCGAGCAGCGACGGTTCATCGACTACGACCGCAAGACCGGCCCCCTCGTGCGTTTGCGAAGAGGCGTCGCTGAAGAGTTGGCCAAGATCGAGAACGGCGGACCGGGCGGGGTGGGTGAGCGCAAGATTGAGTCGGCGGCGCAGGAAGGGCGCTGAGCCGCCCACGGTCTAGAACGAAAACGAAAACGAGTACGAGAACGAGAACGAGAACGTAATCGCAAACGCCAGAGCGAACCGAATCGCAAACGGGTACTTTCAAAAGTCCGTTTGCGATTCGGTTTGCGTTTTCGTTTGGGCATCGCCGCGCCGGGCGGTCACCTCGGCCGCGAACCGGACCGCCAGGAGATGAGCGCAGCGACGGCCGCACCGGACAGGGACCCGCAGAGCCCGGCCCACAAGGCGCTTCCGCGCGCCGCCGGTGGGGCGAGCCAGATGGTGAGGGCGAGCGCAGCCAGCGCGGCCGCGCAGAGAAACGGCGCGAGCCTCGCAGGCCGGGTTCGCGCGTCGAGGGCCTGGTCGCGCAGCTCGGCGGCGAGATGGACCGCTTCGGGAGACACCTGTTCGTCCTGCGGCAGGAGCCGGCGGATGGCGCGGCGCCGCCAGGGAGCCAGCGAGCGGGCCTCCTCCCGAAGAGCGCGCGCCCTCAACGAGAGTTCCGGTTCTAACAGCGCGAGCAGACCCATCCGCCTCGCCTCGGCGGCAAGCGCCGACGCCTCCCGGGCTGCGCCCCGAGCCAGGGCCTCCTCGGCGCGGTCGAGCAGATCGAGCGCCGGACCCAACCCGCCCGCGCTGTCCTGCGCGGGAAGGGCGAGAATGCGCCGGAGGATCTCGGCACGGGCCGCGGCCAGGTCGGCCGCCGGCGAGCCGGTGAGGACGGGTGCGGGGCCGGCCGCGGCCCGTGCGGTGGACCGCTGCAGCAGTCGGCGCTCGCTCTCGTGATCGAGGCGTGCCAGCGCGTCGGCGGGCGCGAGCCAGACCAGCTCGTCGACTTCCTTGCTCGCCTCGAACCGACCTTCGCGCCGCAGCGCCATGTGCCAGTAGAGGACCAGCCTGGGAAAGCGGCGCGGGACGTAGACCGTGGCGCCGGCGAAGGAGGTGATGCGCGCCTCGCAACCGGTCTCCTCCTCCACTTCGCGGAGCGCGGTCTCCTCCCAGCTCTCTCCCTCGTCGAGCCGCCCCTTGGGCAGGCTCCAGTCGGCCTGGCGCGGCCGGTGGATCACCGCGAGCCGCAGCCCCTCGGAGCCTTCGCGCCAGAGGATCCCTCCCGCCAGCCGGACGAATGCCATGCCTCCATTGGACCACGACTGGCACTTTCGAATCTTGGCAAACGACTTGGCAGACTCGGCCATGGCTACACGAGCTGGCCGCCGCCTGACGGCTTGACGACCAACTTGGGCGGTGCAACATATCCGGCTCGTTTCACCAAATGGAGGGGACCAATGAAGCGGATCGTCATCCTGAGCGTCACGGCAGCCGTCTTGGCCGGCGCCGGCACGGCCATTGCCGATCGTTATCCCGAGCTGAACCCGAATCTGCACTTCCACCCGACCAAGGACAACTTCGCCCATGTCAGCGGCGGGGCAAGGACCAGCAACCTCACCTACCACGGCGGTCCGGTGATCCACTCCGCGCACGTGGTCCCGATCTTCTGGGGCCCCTCCTGGGGCGCGGGCGGCGCCGACGCCGCGACGGCGACGCACATCATCCAGTTCTTCGGCCAGTTCGGCACCAACTCTCACTACGCCATCATCACGCAGTATTCCGACGGCGCGGGCGCCATCCAGACCAGCAACCTGGGCAACGTTTCGTACTTCGACTCGAGCACGCCGCCGACCAACGTGACCGACGCGGACATGCAGGCCGAGGTCCTCAAGGCCATCGGCGTGGTGGGCTTCGACGCCAGCGCCATCTACGAAGTCTTCATTCCGCCAGCCTCCTACTCCTCCAGCGGGAACAGCACCTCCTGCGGCGGACCCAACCTCGTCTACTGCGCGTACCACGGGCACTTCACCAGCGGTGCGAACGACGTCAAGTACGCCTCGATGCCGTACCCGAGCTGCGCCGGCTGCCAGAGCTCGGGCTTCACCGACGCGCAGAACCTCGATCACTTCTCCTGCCACGAGACGCGCGAGGCGGTTACCGACGAGGACCTCAACGCCTGGTTCGATCGCCGCGGCAACGAGGCAGACGACAAGTGCGCCTGGAGTCCCGCGCCCTTCATCGACAACGGCTTCGGCTACCAGTACGAGTGGTCGAACGCCGCAGGCGGCTGCGTCAGGTAGTCAGGTTGGCCGAGACGTCTAGTAAGTGAAGAAATCGCTGGAAACGGCCCGGCGGCTTGCCGCCGGCGCCGACCACGATCGTGTTGTTGTTTCGAATAACGGCGCAACCGCGAAGTCACCAAGCTGGCGCACCGCTGCCATCGACCGAAGCGTAAGAAGCCGATCCTCTCCTTCAAAGGGGGATCGTCATGAAGGCTTGGCCGATTCTCATCGCCGCGCTCGCGGCCGCTCCGGTTCCTCTCCGCGCCGACGAGGACCGCCCGCGCGTGCGCCACGTGCTGCTGCTCAGCGTGGACGGAATGCACGCGGTGGATCTGGCGAAGTGGATCGAGGCGCACCCCGCCTCGACGCTGGCTCGCCTCTCGCGCCACGGCGTCACCTACACCGAAGCGCGCGCCACCACGCCTTCGGATTCTTTTCCCGGCTTGCTCGCGCTGGTGACCGGCGGCACGCCGCGCAGCACCGGCGTCTATTACGACGACAGCTACGACCGGGCGCTCTATCCGCCCGGCAGCAACTGCTCGGGCAGCGCGGGCACCGAAGTCGTCTACGACGAGTCGGTCGACTTCGATGTGACGCGGCTCTTCAGCGGCGGCATCGACCCGAAGAACATGCCGCTCGCCAGGGACGCCTCGGGCTGCCACCCCGTCTTTCCGCACAGCTTCATCCAGGTGAACACGATTTTCGAGGTGGTGAAGACGGCCGGCGGGCGGACCGCCTGGTCCGACAAGCATCCGGCCTACGACCTGGTCCACGGGCCGTCCGGAAAGGGCGTGGACGATCTCTACACGCCGGAGATCAACTCCGAGATCGCCAAAGGCGGCTCGGCCAACGGAGTGGATCTGGCTGGAACGCTGAAGCTCTGCAAGAGCAGCAACGCGCTTCCCAAGGTGACGGTCTACACGGATTGCATCCCCTCGCAGGAAGCTTACGACGACGTGAAAGTGCAGGCGGTGGTCAACTGGATCGAGGGCAAGCGCGCAGAGGGCCAGAGGTGGGCCGCTGGCGATGGCGACGACGAGGCGCGCGCTCCGGCCGTGTTCGGCATGAACTTCCAGGCGGTCAGCGTGGGGCAGAAGCTGCCGGTGGGTGGATACGCCGACGCCGAGGGGACACCGAGCGCGAATCTTCTCGACGCCATCGGGTACACCGATGCTTCCATCGGCCGCATGGTGGCGGCGCTGGCGCGGCGGGACCTGCTCGAGTCGACGTTGATCATCGTCACGGCCAAGCACGGGCAGTCGCCCATCGACCAGAGCAAGCTGGTGATGGAGCGCGGCACCCACCCGGTTGCGGACCCGATCGATTTCGTCAACAGCGCCGACCCCAGGGTCGACAGCCCGGGTTTCACCTTCACCAATCCCAACAACAACCACGACTTCTCAACCGGCGGACACTTGCAGACCGACGACGTCGGCCTGCTCTGGCTGCAGGACCGTTCGAAGCTCTCCGCGGTGATCGCGCAGCTGACCGACCCGGCGCACCGGGCGGCGATCCACGCCGACGCGCTGCCCGACGACACCATCTTCTCCGACAGCATCACCTCCGGCGCGGCGCTGGCGGCGATCTTCGGCGATCCGTCGGCAGATGCGCTGGCCGCTGTCCGCGCTCCCGACGTCTTCATCCAGCCCAACCACGGCGTGATCTACTCCGGCAGCTCGAAGAAGGTCGCCGAGCATGGCGGCGGCACTTCCGACGACACCAACGTGGCGCTCCTCGTCTCGCTGCCGTCGCTGCCGTCGCGCAAGGTTGCCGAACCGGTGCAGACGACGCAGGTGGCCGCCACCATCCTCGAGGCGCTCGGCCTCGAGCCGCGGGCGCTGAAGGCCGTGCGCAAGGAGCATACGCGTCCGCTGCCGCACCTGCCTTTCTGAGCGCCTCAAGGTCTTCAGGTCGGAGGACAGTGTCGTCTGGAAGGTGGCCAGCGGGGGACTTGCCGGCCCCACCATGGCCCATCCCGGCGTCGGATGGGGGTGCTGCGGATCTCTCGAGTCGGGCGAGATGGAGAACGTCGATCCGTGGCACGGGCAATGGAGGATCCCAGGTTGCGCCGGGTGCACGGTGCAGCCCAGGTGCGTGCAGGTCCCGTCGAAAGCGACGTAGCCGCCGTCGTTGAGCCGCGCGAGGATGATCGGCCCTGGATGACCCTCGGCATGCCCGAGGACCGATCCGCCCGGCGATTGCAGCGCTGGATAATTCGCGAGGAGGACCACCAGTTGCCCGTTCTGCACGGCGGGAAAGACGCCGTCGCCCGGGGCGAGCTGGACCACCACATTGCCGCTCGCGTCGAGCGACGCGGGATAGGCGGTGAGCGGCGCGCTGGCCGGCGGATGGAGCACGGCGCCGTCGGAGGCGAAGCGCGAGAGGTGGCAGGGGCACTCGACCTGCCGATCCTCCTGCACCCAGGTCACCTCGCAGCCCTGATGCGTGCAGATGCCGTCGACCGCGACGAAGCCGGCGCCTGCGTTGGCGACGAGCAGGAACCTGTCCTGGCCGCCGCTCGAGCCGCGGATGCGCACCACGACCGCGCCGCCTGCGCGGCCCAACTCGGGAGCGACGCCGGGCGAGAGCAAGAGGCGTTGCCCCGGATCGGTGGGGCAGGGCACCTCGATCTCGCGCTCCGGCGTGAGACGCCGGGCACATCCTGGAGCGAAGCGCGCGAGCGCGGGCACGCCGGCGAGCAGCGCCGCGCGGCGGACCATTTGGCGGCGGCTGAGGTCGTCGGCCATCGAAGCTCCTAGAAGGTGAGCACCAGGAAGCCGCCTGCGGCGGCGGCGAACGTGGTGTAGCCGATGATCTGGTGCGCGAGCGCGAAGTCCCGCTGCCTCAATCGCGTGGCGGGGCTTGCCTGCGCACCCTCCGACCGCGCGGCCAGGATGCCGAGGACGATCTGTGACGCGTAGCCCAGCGCCGCGATGGTCATGGCAGCTTTGTGCAACGTCGCCGTGTCGAGGCGGAAAGGCTTCTCGGTGGGATTGGGCGCGAGCACGGCCAGGAGCGCGGTTCCAGTGAAGATGCCCGCCGCGGTGTAGGACGCGACCGCGTGCGGCGTGATCCAGCGCCCGCTGTCTCCTCCGCCGGCGTACTTGTCGAGGTAATCGAGCTGCCCCAGCGTCACCGCCACGGTGAGGCTGGCGAGCGTGGCGAATCCGGCCAGCTGGTGCAACTCCAGCATGGTGCGGCGGCGCCTGATCTTGTCATTGATCTCCTTCTGCCGGGCGAGCTCGGCCGCATCGGGCGGCTTCTCGGGCGGGAGCAGATCGATCTCGTCGGCCCCGGTCGCTGCCGGGGGAGCGGCCTTCGGAGTCGAGGGCGCGGCCGGGGGCGGGGATTGAGACTGGGCCCCGGCCGCGCCGGCGACGGAGAGCAGCAGGAAGAAGGCCCGCGCGCGCATCAGTTGTTCTGCGCCCCCTGCGCGATCCACTGCGCGATGGTGGCCAGCGTGGTGGCACAAGAGTACATGCCCGGGTGATCGGGCGGCATGCCGCTTCCGCACGGGCCCACGGTGGAGGTCATCCCCAGCTTGATGAGCAGGAAGCTGCTCTGTGGGCTGCCGGGGAGCACCCTCGTCAGATCGCCCGGCGCTGCTGGCACGTCGCAGTCGTCGCGCCGCTGGACACGCCCGCTTCCGCCATCGAAGCAGCTGGAGAGATCCGCCGCCGTCCCCGCGTCGAGCGTCGAGGCGCCGTTGCAGGCGCGGATCCCGACCAGGTGCGCGTAGGCGTGGTCGCTGCTCAGGTCGAGGTTGCTTCCCCCGCTGGTCAGCACCGCGCCGTGGCAGTTGGTGCTGATGGTCGCGCCCGTGTTGATGACGCCACAGCCGACCTGGAAGAGGTTGGCGTTGATGCTGGAGAAGCGCGCCTCCAGCGTCGGGCAGTTGAGCGTGCCCGCGTGGCAAACATCGGCGATGCACACGCCGCCCGGGCAGTCCGCATCCACCGCGCACTGCGCTGGAGATACCGGATACACGCATCCCGCGAACGCAGCGCAAGCGCAGGCGAGAGCGCAACGGCTCACCTGGCCGTCCCGAAGGTGACGTCGCCCTCGATCACCACCTTGTCCTCGACCTTGACGAAGAACAGCTCCGGACGCTCGACGTGGAACGCCTCCAGGCTGATGGGAAACGAGAACGTCGCGCGCACGCCGCCCTCGGCCGGCGTGAGCTTGATGGGGATCTCGACCGTCTGCTTCTCGCCGTTGAGCTCGACGACGGCGTGGAGCTTCTTCTCAACTGCGCCAGGCAGCGGAAGCGAGAGGCTTTCGAGCGTGCCCCTCACGCCGGCGTACTGGTGCTCGACCGCGTGGGTCGCCTCGCGCACGTGCTCGTCGCGATTCGAGTTGCCGCTGTCGAAGCTGGCCACCTTGGCCCGCACCTGCACCTTGGCGCTCCCGTCGGGGAGCAAGACCGCCTTGCCCTCCAGCTCGTGCGTCGTTCCTTTCACCTCGTGCAGCTTGTGCACCACGAGGTAGCTGAGCGATCCCTTGCGCAGGTCGAGCGGCACCGGCGCGTCGGCGTGCACCGCCACCGCGCAGAGCGCGATGATGGTATGCGAGCCGGCCGCAGTGCCGCCACAGCTTGCGAACTGCGCATTGGTCGTGGTGCCGGTCGTGACCTGGACGTTGTACTTCTCGTTCCCGACGCCGGCAAGCGGGTCGCAAGGCGAGGTGTAGTCGTCGATCACCAAGTGGAGATGTCCGCAGTTCGCGGCGCCCCCGCACGTTCCCGGCGCCTTGAGCGTGAAATTGCTCAGCGTGAAACTGACGGGGACGCTCTTCGCCGTGTCGGTGCCCAGAGCCACCGAGGCGCCGGATTGCGGTGCGGTGATCATGACGGAAGCATTGCTGCCCCCGCCGCCGCTGCTTCCGCCGCAGGCGGCGGCGAAGAGAAGGGAAACCATCGCGAATCTGCCACCGATCCCGATCATGGGACCTCCGCGACTAGCGATCATCTGAGTCCCTTCCCTCGGATGCTTCGACCACGGGGAAGCCGGTCACGATGTTGCCCGAGAGGACCCATCCGCGCGTGCTCGGGGCGAATCGCGGCGCCAATAGCCCGTCGTTGATCTCCCTGGTCACTGCGAAGCGGTTGTAGCTCCGGGCCGGAAGGAAGATGCAGCTGTTGTCCCCCTCGGGGCAATTGGGATTCGGCGTGTCAGCGTCGCCTTCCGCGGCGGAGACGATTCCGTCGCTGTTGGTGTCGACCGTGGCCACCGCCGCCTTGTAGCCCTTCAGAAGTCGCTGCGTCAGGTTGCCCTCGCTCGGTTCGAACGAGGCCGGGCGCTCGAAGGCGTTGAGATAGGCCTCGCGCGCGATGCCGCTGGGGACGAAGCGCTCGCGGAACTCCCGCTGCGATTCGACCGTGGCGTCGAACAGGTCGGGGTCGCGAGGCCGATCAGGGTTGTCGCCGAATTCAACCGCCAATCGCCGGTTCCGGTTGTTGTCCCCCGGCTCATTGCCAGGAACGATGGACTGGCGCGCGCTGATCTCGCCGTCCCGATAGGCGTCGGCGGGCTCCGTGGCTGACCTGTCCGGGAACCCGCCGGTGAAGGGCAGCTCATGGAGCGGGTGAATCCAATTGGTGGTGTAATTGAACTCCCAATAGGCGTGTGCGTCCGACTGCTGCAGAGAATTGTACGCTCCCATGCTCAGATAGAGCGGGACGACGTTGGTCACTCGGTCGGGAAAGTGATCGCTCGCACTTGGGAAATGCGGCTTTCTTCCGTCGACCGTGAAGAAATGGCCGGGGACGTTGTTGCCCGTTCCCATGGCGGCCAGCATCGCCGCGTCCCGCGCGGTGATGGTCCCGAAGCGCGCGTGGCCCTTCGCGTCCGCCGGCGCCACGTCCGCTACGCGCAGGTCGTGGATCATCCACCCTTCGTACCAGCCGCTTTCGTTGTTGATGACGAACAGTCCGCGGATATCGGTGAAGATGTCGATGAATGCCCGGATGTCGTCGGGGTCGCTGGGCAGGCCCGGCTTCGGCTCCAGCTCCACGCGGACGGCCCCGATCGTCGCGAGGCCGCAATTCGCACCCCAGACGGTTTTCATGGCTTGGTCATTGACGCCGGGGATCTTCGTGGTGAACACGCTCGGCTGGAAGCCGGTATTGTCGAGCAGGTAATACATGAACAACCGACTCTTGCGCGTCGCTGGATCGGCCTCGGCAAAGACTTGCAGCGGCGTGACGCTGTGCGGACTGCAATCGATCGTGACGAGCCGGTCTTGCAGGGGCCGCGTCGCGGGCTGGCTCGAGAGCGGAGCGATGTCGCCACGGGCGCAGAACGCCGGGGTACAAGCGGAGGGGTGGCACGTCGCTCCGGTGTCCGGGTCTGTCTGTGGCGGAACCGGTGTTGGCGCCGGGCATGTCTGGTTCGCCCGCGCGATCGCGGGGATCGAGAGGACTAGAGCTACCGCTGCGAAACGCACAGTGCTGCTCGCCTTTCCCATCTTCCTTGCCGTCACGAGTTGCATGGTTCCTCCTTCTAAAGGTCCTCGACCGAGTGGATGTCGACGCTCAGACCACTGGCGACAGCGCGGAAGTGCGCGCCGCCATCGTCGGTGACGAGGAGGGCGCCGGCGTTGCCGACCGCCCAGCCGAACTGTGGGTCGTCGCTGGCGAAGCCGATAGAGTTCAATGTCGCCTGCCCCGGCGCGTCGATCCGCGACCACGTGGCCCCCCCGTCGACAGAGCGCCAGATGAAGCCGTTCGCGCCCACCGCGACCGCGCGCTGTCCGGAGACCGAGAGGCTGTTGAGCGCGGCCGGCGGCTGGGCCAGCGCCGTCCAGGTGGCGCCGCCGTCGGAGGTGCCGAGGGCCACGTCGCCGACGGCGATGCCGTGGAGCGCGTCGTCGGCGAATCGGACGGCGCGCAGCGTCGCCTGGGTCGGCGTGGAGATCCGCGTCCAGCTGGCGCCGCCGTCGGACGAGCGGAGCACGACGCCACCGTCGCCGGCGGCCCAGGCGCGCGACCGATCGGAAGCGAAGGCGACCGAACGGAGCGCCGACGTAACCGGAGAGCCCACCGCCGCCCAGCTCGATCCGCCGTCGGCGGTGCGCAGGAGCGTGCCGCCGTCGCCGACGGCGAGGCCGGCGTTGGCGTCGGCGAAGAAGACGGCGCGCAACGAAGAGAGAGTAGGCGTGGTCTGCACCGACCAGTGCTCGCCGCCGTCGCGCGTGGCGATGACGGTGCCCGAGTCGCCTGCCGCCCAGCCGAGTTGATGCCCGACGCAGACGAGGCTGTGCAGATCGTGGGTCGTGGGCGAGGCCCGCGGCTGCACCGACTGCCCGTCGGGCATCGCCGCGATCAATCCGCCCTGACCAACCATCCACCCAGGCGGCGGGGGACCGCCGCCATCGCCGCCGCCGCCGCTCTTGCCGCTGCTGCACGAGACGAGGACGACGAGTGCGAGAAAACCCAGCTCTGCCCTTCTTCCCATGACTGACCTCATGCTTTTGACTCCGGTACCCGCATCGCGAGATGCGCCGGTGGCAGTGCCGGGCCCCAGCATCAGACGTGCCAAGGTTCGATCCCTCGGACGGGCCAAATGCATTCGCGCCGGAGCGAACCGGCGAGTACGCTCGTGGCCCGGCAGGTACACCTTTGCCAGGCAATGATGGCATTCTCCGGCCCCCGACGAGGAAGACCGCATGGCCCGCATCCTGGTAGCCGACGACGAACCCAAGATGGGCAGGCCGCTGGCCGAGATGCTCCAACGCGAAGGGCACTCCGTGGTGCGCGTGGGAGGCGGACTGCAGGCGCTGGTCGAGTTGGCAGCCGGCCCCTTCGATCTGGTGCTCACCGATCTGCGCATGCCGGACGTCGACGGCATCGCCGTGTTGCGCGGAGCGCGCGCGCGCACGCCACCCATCGAAGTGGTGGTGATGACCGCATTCGGAACCGCCGACAGCGCGGTCGAGGCCATGAAGGCCGGCGCCGCCGACTATCTCCTCAAGCCTTTCGCCATGGACGAGCTACGGCTCCGTCTGCGGCGTCTCTTGAAGCAAAGCTCCGCCGAGGAGAAAACGCGCCGTCTCCAGTCTCAGCTCACGCCCCGGCTGGTGGCGCGCAGCCCGCGCATGGCCGAAGCACTGCAAGCGGCGACGCGCGTAGCGGGCTCCGACGCCACCGTGCTCCTCCTGGGCGAGAGCGGCACCGGCAAGAGCCAACTCGCGCGCTACATCCATTACAAAAGCAGCCGCGCCTCGGCGCCATTCGTCGAGGTGCATTGCGTCGCGCTGCCCGAGACGCTGCTCGAGGCTGAGCTCTTCGGCCACGAGAAGGGCGCCTTCACCGGCGCGCACGAGCAGAAGGCGGGCCTGCTGGCGGCGGCGGACGGCGGCACGCTCTTCCTCGACGAGATCGGCGAGATGACCAGCGCGACCCAGGTCAAGCTCTTGCGCTTCCTGCAGGAGCACGAGTTCGCGCCGCTGGGCTCCGCGGCGCCTCGAAAGGTGGACGTGCGCGTGATCACCGCCACCAACCGCGACCTGGTGGCGGCGGTGCGCGAGGGAGCCTTCCGCGAGGACTTCTACTACCGGCTCAACGTCTTCGCCATCAGGACGCCGCCGCTGCGCGATTGCCCCGAGGACGTGATTCCGCTCGCGGAGGCTTTCCTCTCCAGGCGCGGCCTGCCGCCTGCGAAGCTGGGAAAGACTGCGCGCGAGGAACTCTTGCGCAGGCCGTTTCCCGGCAACGTGCGCGAGTTGGAGAACGCGCTGGAGCGGGCGCTCATCCTCGCCGGCGCGGACGAGATCGGCGGCGGGCATGTGGCGTGGGTCGAGGGCCCGCCGGTCAAGACCCGCCCCGACGACGTGCTCGGCCCCGGATTCAACCTCAATGATTTCACCCGCGGCCTCCTCCATGCGGCCATCGAGCGCGCCGGCGGCAACAAGGCATCGGCGGCGCGTCTGCTCGGCATCACCCGCCGGCGCCTTTACTCGCTCCTGCATAGCCTGGCGGAGGTCGAGCCAGACGACGCGACCTAGCACCCTGTTTCGGTCTCTGCGCGACGCTGCGCTCACCGCTACGACCCGTCCGTGCCGCGACGTTCGCCGCGCACGCTGACGACTTTCGATGCGCAGTTCATCTCTCTCCAGGTGACGGCGCCGCGCGTGTTTCGGAAGATCGGCGCGCCACACTGTTTCTGGCCGATGCTGCGCAGATCCTCATGATCGCGCCAGGGGGGCGACGATCTTACTCACTCATCCGCCCCGTGGCGCGCCCAGGGCACAGCGGTCAGGCGCTTGTACGGGATTGGGGCGCCGCTCTTCTCGCTGATCCCGTACGTTCCGGCGCCGAGCTTGGCCAGCGCCACCTCGATCTCCGCGAGCAGCGCGCGCTCGCGCTCGGCGACTCCGATCTGCTGCGTCTGTTCCGTCGCGCGCTGCGCCGTCTCCTCGATCTCGCCGCCCTCGTCGCCGGACGCCGTCTCCGCGGGCGTCTCCAGCACCCGGATGACCCGGCTCCGCTCGTCCTCCAGCTTGCGGCGCAGCGTCTCCAGCTGGGCCTTCGTGAGCTTCGACCTGGTTGCCATGCGCGGCTCCTGCTTGCAGCGGTGATTTCTGTGGCCCTTACAAGCGGTCAGCTAAAGATGCGGGCAGCGCGAGCATCCGCCACCACGACCCAAGTCGACGTTACGTCCTTCATTTGATTGGTTCCTTGAAAACCGCGGTCACCACCGGGGTCGCGGCGTGGTCGCTCCCCGACTTGTGCTCGAGGAACGTGGCGCCTTCCATCACTGGCATCATGAGGACTCCTCCGCGTGGGGACGGAGTGTAGCGGTGGGTCGCTGTGGCGCAATGCGCACAGCCGCGAGCAATGTCGTTCTGCGCGCGAGGCGTCGTGGAGCCGCAATTACGCCACCGCCGTAAGGCGAGAACCGGCGCGACCGCGGCGAACGTCGCGGCACGGACGAGGCATAGCGGTGAGCACGGCGTCGCGCAGATCCCGAAACCAACCTTCACGCCGGGGGAGCGAGAGGGAGCTCGACCGTGAATGTGGTCCCGACTCCGAGTGTGCTCTCGACGCGGATCTCGCCTCCCACGCGTTTGAGAATGTCGCGGCTGATGGCGAGCCCGAGACCGGTGCCGAGGCCCTCGGGCTTGGTGGTGAAGAAGGGCTCGAAGAGGCGCGACAATATCTCCGGAGGGATTCCCGCGCCGGTGTCACTCACGCGCGCGATCGCGCGGCCGCCCGCGACCTCGGTGACGACGTGCACCCGGTTCTGCTTCACGTTGCCCGGCGCGATGGCGTGGGCGGCGTTGACGAGCAGGTTGAGGAAGACCTGCGACACCTCTGCGGCCTGCCCCACCACCTGGGGGATCTCGCCCAGCTCGGCCACCACCGTGGCGCGGTACTTGAGCTCGTGCTGCGCCATGCGCAAGGCCATCCGCACCGCGTCGTTCACGTCGAAGCTCCCGGTGGTATCGTCCCGGCCGCGGGCGAAGATGCGCAGGTCGCGCACGATGGTGCTGGCGCGCTGGGCGCCCTCCAGCGCGTCGCCCACCCCGGCGCGCAACGCCCGCGCCGCGCTCCCTTCCGGCAGGAGGCGGACTTCGCTCTCCGCCGCTTCCAGGTTGGCCTGGATGTACGCGAGCGGCGTGTTCAGCTCGTGCAGGATGCCCGCGGCGAGCACGCCCACCGTGGACAACTTCTCCGCCTGCACCAGCTCGCGCTCCATCCGCTTCCGCTCGCTCAGGTCGCGGCAGATGAGCTGCACGAACCGGCCTGCGCCGTGGACGATCATGCTCGCCGAAATGCTGACCGGCAGCCGCGTTCCCCCGTGGCTGATCAGATCGATGTCGGGCAGCGTACCCTCGCCCGCCGAGGCGACGCGGGAGAGGAACTGGGAGCACCGCTCGCGCTGATCAGCGGGATGGAAATCGAGCAAGGCGAGCCCGCTGAAGTCGGCCACCCCGGTTACCTCTGCCGCCTTGCGGTTCGCATGCATCACCTCGAGCGTGACCGGATCGACAGCGAAGATCGCGTCGTTGGCGGAGTCGATGGAGCGCCGGTAGCGCTCCTCGGAGGCGCGCAGTCCGAGCAGGGTCGCTCGCAGCTCGCGGCGCATGCCGTCGAAGGCGCGCGAGAGCGCCCCCAGCTCGCCGGGCGCGCCGGCTGGCACGGGCCGCTCGAAGTCTCCTTGGGGAACCCCGCTGGCCGCGGCGGTCAGCACCTCGAGGGGCTTGACCAGCCTTCCCAGGACCAGCAGCGAGAACGCGACCGCGGCCGCGCCGAGCAAGAGGCCGGTGAGCAGCAGGCGCCACTCGAGGGCGCGGAGGGGAGCAAACGCTTCCGTCTCGTCCTGCGCCAGGAGCACCGACCAGGCCGTGTCGCGCAGCGGCGCGCGCGCGGCGAGCCATCGGGTCGAGCCCGCCGTCAAGGAGGCGGTGGCGCCCAGCGCCGGCAACGGCGCGCGGGCCTGGAAGAGCGCCTCGGCGCGCGGGCTCCCGAGCAGCAGCGCTCCGTCCTCGTCGACGAGCGCGGCCACCGTTCCCGAGCCGAAGCGCGGCTCCCCGAGAAATCCGGCCAGCTTCGAGGCGCCGAGCGCGATCTCGCCCAGCACCGCGCCCACGGGCTCGCCGCCCAGATCGACGATGGGCTGCACCAGCACCGCCGAGGGGCCGAGTCGCCAGGGCAAGGGCTGCCTGGAGACCTGCGCCCTCCGCTGCGCGAGCGCGTCGCGCAGCGGCCGGTAGTCGAGACGCAGCCGCGCGCCGACGCGCTCGGCGTCGTAGGGCTCGCTCCAGAGGAGAGCGCCGTCGCGGTCGACCACCGCCACGGGCCCGGAGAAGATTTCCGAGCGGAAAAAGAGATAATGCAGCGTCTCGCGCTGGGGGATCACCGCGCCGGGCGGAAGCGAGTCGGCTGCGTGCGCGGCCAGCCAGAGGGCCAGGCCCGGCTGCTCGGCGACCGCGCCCAGCCGCTCGCGGCCGAGCGCGAAGAGGACGTCGAAGCGTTGGGCCAGGCTGCGCGCGTCCTCGAGCCGCTCGCCGGCCACCTGCGAGGTCGTCTCCTGCAAGGCAGAGAGCGCCGCGTACGCATAGGCCAGCTCGACGGCGAGGACGAAGCACAGCAGAAGCGCGGTGCCCTCGGTGCGGAGGCTGCGGAACCAGCGGACGCTCATGGGGTCCGCGCAGCGAGGTCCCAATCGAAGTCGATCTTGCCGTCCACCGGCACCTCGATCTCTTTGTCGAGCTCCCGCTCCCGCGGTCTCCACAAGACCAGGCGGTGCTTGCCGGGCGGGAGCTTCAGGGCGAAGCGCCCGTCCTCATCGACGGTGACGAAGTGCGGATTCGGCAGCACCAGGACCCAGGCAACCATTTCGACGTGTACGTTGCAAAGGATCACGTGTGAACCCGGCGTGCGAAACAGATGCGTGCGCGTGCCTTCGCCGAAGGTGCCCAGGTCGAACGGCTCCTGGCCCGTAGGCGAGAAGACATTGTGCGCAGTCGAGTCCTCGTTGACGAATTCGACCGTGGTCCCCTGCAGGATGGGCAACACTTGCGGGGAGAAGCGCAGGTGCAATTGCTTCAAGGCGGCGCGCGCCTGCGGGAGAGCGGCGACCTCGGGCATGTCCCTGGCGTAGATGACGAGGGGCATGGACCGATCGCCGAGCACGCGGCCGCGCACCTCACCCTCGGCGCGGACCGCTCCGGCGCAGAGGAGCACCAGCGCGGCGCTAGAAAGCCAGGAACAGGGTCCCGGCCGTCTCAGTGCTGTCCGCATGAGGCATCTCCACGACGAGATCGACGCTGAGGGCAACGTTCTGCTGGAGGGCGGCCCGGAGGGTGGCGACGAGCCTGCGCTCGCCCGCGCCGCTCCCGGAGAGGAAGGCTGCCTCGAATCGCCCCAGCAGCATCAGCCAGGGCCAGGGGCGCACGCTTCCGCCGGCGAGGTACGACCAGGACGACGCCTCGGGAGCGCTGCTCGAGGAGGAATCTCCGCCGAGCCAGGCGCTGCCGAAGGCCTCGAGCCGGCCGAGGAGCAGATCGCCGTCGACGCCCGAGCGCCATCCGCGGGGTCGCGCGCCGGGACCGCCCAGCGTAGCGCGGTACGCGAAGGCGCCGATCCGCAACGAGCGTTCATCGAGCGGCGCCACTGCGAGGGCGAGGCGGCCGGGCTCACCGCTCGTGTCTCCCGCGGCCGCGACACCGCCGAACTTGTATGACGCGCGCACGTATCCGTCGGCAGCGAGTCCGCCTTCAGCCTTGCGCGCCGCCAGGCCAACAGCATATTGCAGACCGCGCAGCGGGCCCGGATCCGAGCCGGCGCCGAAGACCTCGAGTGCGGAGCGCGAAGCGCTGAGCGCGAGACCGGCGGGTCCAGTCGACTCGAAGGGCAGGTATCCCTCGTAGGCGAGATTGTGTGTGTAGCGCGAGAATGGCACCGCGGCCGGTTCGAGATATCCGGCGCGGACGTTGAGCCAGGTGCCCGCGAGATGGTCCACAGAGGCCCAGACTCGCTCTACCCCCGCCCCGTTCGGGCCGGCCGCGCCCGCCGCGAACCAGGACACGCGGCGGCCGAGGTTGCCCGCGCTGAGCAGAGCGGCGAAGACGTCTGTCTCTTCGGTACTCCGCCCGCCGCGGTTGATCGCCAGCGAGGTGCGGAGGAACCCGGCGAGCGGCGGCGTATCGGAGACGGTGCCGGGAAGGATCGCCCGGGGAAAGAGCTCTTCCCATTCGGGGGCGCCCAGCTGGACATCCTTCTCCTGCCGGCTGCGCTCGCCCGCGGGCATGCGGAACCCGTTGGCGCGAAAAGCGAGGCCGAAGGAATTGAGCTGCGGCGGCAAAACGTGGCAGGTGATGCAAGAGGTCCGATAGCGGCGCGCGAAGACGGGGATGGCGCGCGCGGGCGGGGCCGCGAGGCCCGCGACTAGCAACCAGACGCTGATCGATGGCTTCGCCACCAGTCCTCTCGCGGTCCCTGCGGAGCGGGTCTGTCTCCTCACTTAGCCCGGCCACACCGCCCGAACAAGAATGCGGCCAGATGTCGAGCCGGGCTGGCCCGAATCCGGGCTCTGAGTCCGACGTCGCATTGACGTTACAACCGAACGCGCGAGCGTCATACAAGCAGAAGTTGCTCGAGCAAATGGCCCCGAGGATCTCCGGCAGGCAGCGATCCAGGGTGCCGTCAAGCGCGTGCGCCCGAAGATGATGACGGTGATGGCGGCGATGATGGGCCTTCTACCCATCCTCTGGTCGAACGGCGCCGGGGCGGATCTGATGAAGCGCATCGCGGCGCCGATGATCGGAGGACTCTTGACGAGCTTCGTCCTCGAGCTCCTCGTCTATCCGGTGCTCTTCGTGACCTGGAAAAGCGCTGAGGGACGTATGAGGGGACACGCGGAATAGCGATGGAGTCAACTCACATGCTCTCGAAGGTTTTGCTCTGGTTGTTCGTCGTGAACCTGGGCGTCGTCTTTGGTGCCGGGATCTATGAAGCCCGGATCTCCGTCGCGCGATGGTTCGGCTCGTCGCAAGCGGCGGCGCCCGGATGGCATGCCGACGAGGCCCGACGGGACGACACCGGACGACGTTTCTGGGCTTTCACGACGACCCTTCTGCTCACGCTGCTGACCTTCGCCAATCTCTGGGCTGCTTGGCAATCCGCTGGTCCAATCCGGATCTGGTGGCTGACCGCCGCGCTGGCCGCGCTCGCGGACCGGATCTTCACCTTCTCCTACTTCATCCCGCGCATGGTCGGCCTGCTTCGCGCAACCGACTCGCCGGAAGCTCGGGCGACCATGATGCAGTGGGCGAATCTCAATTACCTCCGGCTGTTGTTGGTCCTCATCGCATGGGTTGCCGCTCTGCAGGCCTTCGCTCTGCTTCACGAGATTCGATAGCGGGCCAGCAGCTCCGAGACGCGGCTGGCCTGCTCGCGGACCGCGGCCGAGGCGAGGGTGGTGCCTTCCAGGCGCTGCTGGGTTTGCTGCATCATCGCCAGCTGATCGGTGACGGCGGCGAAGATCTGCTGGATTCCGGCGTCCTGCTGGCGCACCGCGGCCGCGATCTGGCGGGCGGCGTCGACGTTCTGCCGGGTGATGTCGAGCAGCCCGCGCAGGTTGGCGCCCGACTCTTTCACCCGCATGAGCCCGGCCTCGATGGTCTGCGCCCCTTGCTCGCTCATCGTCACCGCCGAGCGGATCGAGCCGCTCAGCGTGGCGAGGATCTCGCCCACCCGCCGGGTGGCGGCGATCGACTGGTCGGCGAGGCTGCGGATCTCGCGCGCCACCACCGCGAAGCCCTTGCCGTGTTCGCCGGAGCGGACCGCTTCGATCGCCGCGTTGAGCGCGAGCATGTTCGACTGATCGGCGAGGTCCTTCACCGTGTCGGTGATGCCGCCGATCTGCCGCGCGCTGTCGGAGAGCGTTTGGATGCGGCTGCCGATCTCGCTGCTCTGGGTCTGGATGCTGGCGAGCCCGTTGATGCTTTCCTGGACGGCGCCTTCTCCCGAGCGGCCGATCTGATCGGCCTGATCGGCCGCCTGCACCACCATGCGCGCCTTCTCCGCCGCCAGCGCGGAGGTCTGCTTGATCTCCTGCGCGGTCACCTGGGTTTCCTGCAACGCGGTGGCCTGCCGGTTGAGCAGCTCGCGCTCGGCCTCGGTGGTCTCGCGGAGCTGCTCGGCGGCGTCGACCAGGGAGCTCGAAGTGGCCTGCAAGGCGGTCAGCGCGTTGCGCAGCGCATCGACCATCAGCGAGAAGCTGTCGGCGAGCTGGCCGACCTCGTCGTCGGAGTCGCTCTCGATGCGCTGGGTGAGGTCGTTGCGCTCGACGATTCGCCGGCTCGCCTCGATCAGCTTCCGGATCGAGCGCACCACCCGGCGCGACACCAGCATCGAGAGCAAGAAGCCGGCCAGGAGCCCGACCACCGCGAAGGCGGTCGCCCGGCGCAGGAAGCTGCGGGCCTCGCTCTCGACCACCGAGACCGGAAGCGCCGCCGCGTAGGTCCACCCGGTGCGCCGGAGGGGCTCGGAGACCGCGACGTGTGCCACCCCTTCCACCTTCCAGTCGAAGATCCGCCGCTCGTCCGCGTGCGGGACCGACGCCAGCTCGGGGGCGTCGATGCGAGCGGGCGCGGCGGCCTTCCCCCAGCGGCCCTCGGAGCGAAGGGCGTCCAGCTTGAGGGGGTCGAGGGCGGCCACCGGCCGGAGGCGCAGGCCGGGATTGGTCGCGGCCACCACCAACCCGTCCCTGTCGAGCAGCACGCCTTGCGCGGCGCGGCCGATCCGATCGCGCGCTGCGGCGACCAGCGATTGCATCCGCTCGATCGATTCGCGCGCGCGGACCACGCCCACCACGGTGCCGTTGCTGCCCCGCGCCGGCACCGCGGTGTAGACGCAGGGCGCGCCGCTGGTGGGCGAGGTGGAGATGCCGCTGATGTATTCGCGTCCGGCGAGCGCGCTCTTTACCTCGGGCCGCCGCAGCAGGCCTTTTTCCACCTCGTCGGTGGTGCCGGCGATCGCCGCGCCTCGCAGATCGATCACCTCGATCGACTCGAGCTCCGGGGCCACGCTGGCGATGTCGGACAACACGAGGTTGGTGGCGTCCACGTCATCGCGCGCCAGCGAAACCGCGGTGTCGAGGACGGTGCGCACGCTGCGCAGCCCGGCGACGCCGCGGAGCGCGACGGTGCGCTCGGTCATCCAGTTCTCGATCAGCGTCGACCCGAGGAGCGCTTCGCTGCCCAGCGCCAATTCCGACTTGGTCCGCAAGCCGGCCGAGGCCTTCCGGTAGCCGAACCAGGTGATCGCCAGCGCCAGCGCGCCCGAAACGCCCAGCGAAAGGAAGACCATCTTGGTTGCGAGCGTGAACGATCGCCGTACGGCTGCCACCCGGAAACGCTAACACGGGTACTCGAATGGCAAAAAAAGAGTTTCCGACGTTAGACTGCCCAAAGGTACAGGGGGGAACCCACGTTACGCCTGCTTCCGCTGCTCGCAGGACTGGTCCTGGCTCTTCCTGCCGCCGCCGAGTACACGGTCACCCAGGTGACCAACGGCGGCACCAACAAGGGCCACATCACCTACAACGGCAAGATTCCCGCGCCGAAGAAGGTGAACATCACCAAGGATCCCAACGTCTGCGGCGCCTCGCGCGACGACGACGCCTTCCTCATCGGCAAGGGCGGTGGCGTGAAAAACGTGGTCGTCTATCTCGCCGACATCATGAGCGGCAAGAAGATGGAGGGAAGCATCAAGCCGGTCCTCGACCAGAAGGGCTGCCGCTACCTGCCCCACGTCCAGGTGGTCCCGCTGCACGCAACTCTATCTGTAAAGAGCAGCGACCCCATCCTGCACAACGTCCACTCCTTCCTGAACGGCAGCACCGTCATCAACTTCGCCATGCCGCCGCAGGCGGGGCTGGTGCTGACGAAGAGGATGGACAAGCCGGGCGGCGAGCAGCTCAAGTGCGACGTCCACAGCTTCATGACCGGCGGCATCTTCGTGGCCGAGACGCCGTACGCAGCGCTCACCGACGACGACGGCGCCTTCGAGATCAAGGAAGTCCCGCCGGGCGACTACAGCATCGCCACCTGGCACCAGGCGGCAGGCCCGCTCTCGCAGCCGGTTACCGTAGCCGCGGGCGGTACCATCACGTTCAACGGCAAGATTCGGTAGAGCTCCTCCGGCGGCGCGGCCCGCGACGCGCGAGCTACGGTCCCATCGAGAACCGGAAGATGCCCTGCTGCGTGTTGCGCGTCTGCAGTGTCTTGAGGAAGTGCACCAGGTGCCACGCATCCTCCGCGGAGATGGTATCGGCGAAGCTCGGCATCGGCGTGCCGTTCATGCCGGTGAGGAAGGTGCGGTAGAGGTCCTGGTCGGTCGCGCCGCACTTGCGCCTCGGGCTGGCGGTGAAGTCGAACGGCGCGTCATGGTAGCCCCAGTCGTCGAAGAGCGTGGGCACGGACGGACCGTCGCCCTTGCCGGTCTGGCCGTGGCAGTTGAAGCAAGCCTGCGCGTTCCAGATCTTCTTGCCCTTGTCGCGCGATGCGGCGTCGTCGGGTGGCTCGGCCACCACCTTGATCGGGTCGCCGGGCCCCTCTTCCTTCCAGCGCGGCGAGAACGTCTTGATGTACTCGATCAGCTCGTGAAGCCACGGGTCGCCCAGCACCGCCCAGGAGGGCATGTTGGTGTGGTAGAGGCCCTCGCGCAGCGTGCGGACCAGATCCTCTATCCGATCTCGACCAACACCTATCAGGCCTACAACGACTGGGGCGGCACGAGCCTCTACGTCAACCGCCGCTCCGATTGGACGCCCCGGCATGCATATGCGGTCTCGTTCGATCGGCCGTACGCGTTCGGCAACGGCGCCGGCGAGCTCTTCGGCAGGGATCGCGACTTCATCACCTTCGCCGAGGGCCAGGGCTACGACGTCGCCTACGTAACCGACACGGACCTCGACGCGGCGCCAGAGCTCACCGCGGGCCGGCGCATGCTCGCGGTGCAGGGCCACAGCGAGTACTGGACCGCCGGCATGCGCGACGCGGCCGAGGCGGCCATCGGTCGCGGCACCAACGCGGCCTTCTTCGCCGCCAACGACTCCTACTGGCAGGTGCGCTTCGCCGACGCCTCGCGGCGGCTGCTCATCGGCTACAAGGAGTTCGCCTCGCTCGATCCGATCGCTTCCACCGATCCCGCCCGCACCACCACCAAGTGGCGCAACGCTCCGGTCAACCGGCCCGAGAACGCGATGATCGGCGAGATGTACGGCGGCTCGTGGATCTGGACCTCGACGCCGCTCACCGTGACCGATCCGTCGTCGTGGGTCTGGACGGGCGCCGGCGTGAGCGCCAACTCGATTGTGGCAGGTGTCTATGGCGACGAAGTCGATCGCCGCATGGACAACGGCGTGCAGCCGGCGAGCGACGTCATCGGCGACTCGCTGGTCGAGGGGCACAACGCGCGGATCGAAGCCGGCGAGACGACGCTCTACACCGCACCGAGCGGCGCGCAGGTCTTCTCGGCCGGCAGCATCCAGTGGTCGCGCGCCTTGGCGAACGCCGGCAACTGGGACCGGCGCATCCAGCAGTTGGCCGCGAACCTCTTTTCCCGATTCGCGGGTGACGGCACGCTCGGCCCCGCCGCGCTGCAGCCGCTCAACCTGGCGCCGGGCGCGACCACCCCGACCTATCGCGGCGGCGTGCAGGTCGCCACCGTGACCACTGCGCTCAAGCGTCCGGTGGCCGTTGCTGCCGCGCCCGGCGGAGACGCGCTGGTGGCGGATCAGGATCAGATCGTCCGGGTCAGCGCCGCAGGCGTCGTGACCTTGGTTGCGGGCGGCGCGCCCGGCCAGGCCGACGGCCCGGCAGCGCAGGCGACCTTCCGCAGCCCGCGCGGACTCGCGGTCGCGCCGGGCGGCGACGTCTACGTCTCCGACACCGGCAACAACGCCATCCGCGTCATCTCGAACGGCACGGTGCGCACGCTCGCCTCGGGCTTCTCGCAGCCAATGGGGATCGCGCTCACGCCCGACGGCACGCTGCTCGTCGCCGACTCGTGGAGCTTTCGACTGCGCGCGGTCACCGCGGCGGGCGCCGTCTCCACCTGGGCCGGCACCGGCGTCAACGGCGTGACCGACGGACCGGGCGCGCTCGCGGCGCTCTCGTTCCCACTCGCGGTCGCGGTACTGCCGACGGGGGACGCGATCGTCGCCGAGTCGGCCACGGGCTTGATTCGCAGAGTCTCGGCGGCGGCGACCCACGACGTGACCAAGTTCATCGGAGGTCGGGACGCCGAAGGTTGGGACGATGGTCCGCTCGGCACCGCGACGGTCTCCGAGACGCTGGCGCTCGCCGCCCGCGCCGACGGGCAGGTCGTCTTCCTCGACAGCGCCACGGCGCGGGTGCGCGCCTTCCGCAACGGCGCCGTCGACACGCTCGCCGGCGGCCAGCGCGGCGGAACCGTGGACGGCGCCGGCGAATCAGCGGGCTTCGGTTGGCCGCGCGGCATCGCGGTCGCCGCCGACGGCAGCCTCCTGGTGGTGGACGCGCGCGAGCACGCACTGCGCAAGGTGACGCTCAGCCGCTGACACATCGGCCGCATGCGCCACGCGAATTGCCTGCAAGAAGTCTGGTTACTTGATGCAAGGCCCCGCGCGCGCTTAGGACGCCGTGCGCCGGCGCAAGCGGGTGTAGTGAACTGTAACCGTGCATAAGCGAACGCCGCGGCCCCAAAATGTTGCGCGGCGCGCCGCTCGGTATCAACTCGCTGGGTCATGGCAGGAGCAGTTCAGCGAACGGGCTACTACTTCAACAGAGAGCTGCCGTATTTCGCTCTCGTCGCGAAGGGGATCCCTCTGCCTTCTGGTCGTTGGATCCGCATCGCTGATGACGAGCAACCGCCGTGGAAGGTGCAGGAGCTGATCGCCAGCAGCATCGCCGTCCCGAGCAACCAAGTGCCGTTCGCGGCGCTGCTGACCCACTTCGACTTGCTGGAGTTCGAGCAGGAGCTGCGCGGTCGTACCCCGGGCGCGATGCGCTAGGATGCCGTGTGCGGGCCTTCGCTCCTCATCGCAGCGGGCGGAAGAATTCGCGCAGGTCCTCCGCGAGGAGCTCGGGCTCTTCGAAGGCCGCGAAGTGTCCGCCTCGTGGCATCCGCGTGAAGCGGTGCAGGTCGTAAGCGCGCTCGGCCCACTCGCGAGGCGGCAGATCGATGTCTCCGGGGAAGAGCGCGACCGCGCAAGGCACCTGCACGCGCTGGCCCGGCGCGAGCCGCCTCGGCGGCCGGTCGCGATCGTAGTAGAGCCGGTTGGCCGAGGCGATGGTCCCGGTCGCCCAGTAGATGGTGAGCAAGGTGGCCACGTCGTCGAGTGTGAAGCGGCGGGAGAGCTCGCCGCCGCAGTCACTCCAGCTGCGGAGCTTCTCGACGATCCAGGCGGCGAGCCCGGAGGGCGAATCGGTCAGACCGAAGGCCAGCGTCTGCGGCTTGGTGCGCTGCACGTGATCGTAAGCGCCCTCCGCCTCCGTCCAGCGCGCCTCGGCCTCGACGAAGGCGCGCTCGGCCTCCGTCAGCGGCGGCGCTCCGGGTCCCACGAAGGGCTGCAGCACGTCGGAGACGTGGATCCCGGTGACGTTTTCGGGGAAGTCGATCCCGAGCCAGGAGGTGACGCCCGCGCCGATGTCGCCTCCGCGCGCGCCGTAGCGCGGGTAGCCGAGCACGCGGGTCATCAGCAAATTCCAGAGCTGCGCGATGCGCGTCTTGGTCATGCCGGGAGAGGCGGGCCGTTCGGAGAAGCCGGTGCCGGGGAGCGAGGGCACCACCACGTCGAAGGCGTCCGCGGCGCTGGCGCCGTGCACGGCCGGGTCGGCGAGCAGCGGGATGATCCTGGTCATCTCCACGAAGCTGCTCGGCCAGCCGTGGGTCAGCACGAGCGGCAGCGGCCGGGGCCCGCGCCCGCGCTGGTGGATGAAATGCACCCAGAGCCCGTCGATGCGCGCGCGGAAATGCGCGAAGCGGTTCAGCGCGCGCTCCCGCGCCCGCCAGTCGAAGCGCTGCGCCCAGTGCTCGAGCAGATCGCGGAGCGCGGCGAGGTTCGTGCCTTGCTCCCAGCCGGACCCGGCGATCTCGTCCGGCCACCGCGTCCGGGAGATGCGCTCGCGCAGGTCGTCCAGCACCGGCTGGGGAACCTCGATGCGGAAGGGCTCGGCTTGCATGGCAGAAGGAGTCTAGCGGGCCTTTCTGGTTTGTGGTTCAGTGCGCGAGTTGAGGAGAATCAATGCTGCGAGATGCGCCGATCATCCCCTACATTCCGGTCGCCGACATGGCCCGCGCCCGCAAATTCTATCAGGAGAAGCTTGGCCTGGAGCCAACGGAGGTCTATGGCCCGGAAGGCGCCTTCTACGGGTTCGGTCAGGGCACCGTCGCCTTCATGTACAAGTCGGCCGGCGCGGGAACTTCCAAGGCGAGCATCGCCTTCTGGCAGGTCAAGGACGTCGAGGCCGAAGTGGCGGCGCTCAAAGCCCGGGGAGTGGTGTTCGAGGAGTACGATCATCCCGGTCTGAAGACGGTGAACAGCATCAGCTACCACCCCAAGGCGCGCACTGCATGGTTCAAGGACAGTGAAGGCAACATCCTGGCCCTCAGCCAGCGCGTCTGAGGCCCAGAACGACCAACGAGAACGAGCAACGAGAACGAGAACGAGAACGGTTTTCGATCTCGTTTTCGTTTGAGGTTTTCGTTTTGGTTTGTCGTTTCGTTTGGGGGCAAAGAGCCTCACGACACACGAAAATTGCGCGGCCGCGCGTCGGATGGACGCGCCGCCCCGAAAGGACGAAATTAATATCAAGGCTGGCCTCGGGCGTTCCGGGAGCGCCGCCATGGAGCAAGCGACGGATCGGCCAGAAGTTCGGCTCGGGGGTGTGCCCCTCGGCAAGGCACGCCATGTCTGCGCGCTGTTTCACGACCGTGATGAGTGGTCCGAGGTCCTGCTGCCCTTCGTCCGGGAAGGCTTGCTAGCCGGCGACAGGGCGTTCCACATCATCGATGACCGACGTCGTGTCGAGCACCTCGATTGGCTGAAAAAGACCGGCGTCGACGTCGAGGAAGCCCAGCGCAAGGGGCAAATCGAAGTCACGGCCTGGCTCGAGGTGAAGGGCTGGGGCGACGCGTATCTGCGCGGCGGGGGCTTCGATCAATACGCAATGATCGCCTTTGTCGAGGACGCCCTGAAGAAGGGCAAGGCCAAGGGCTATCGGCTGACCCGCCTCATGGCCGAGATGGAGTGGGCGCTGGAGGACTTGCCCGGGGTCGGCGATCTCGTGGAGTACGAAGCCCGACTCAACTACATCCTTCCGCGGTACGACGACGCCGTGACCTGAACGTACGACACCGCCAAGTTTGGCGGTCAGATAAAACCCCTTCTACGTTCCGCCGGACGAGTTCCTGGCAGAGCTCCGCGCTCGCAAAGCCGATTCGCGGCGCGCCGGTGCCCGAGAGGCGCCGGACGCGGCCGAGGCGCCGGGCCGACGCGCCGCGCGCCTCAGCGACACCCTCCGCGACCTCGTGGCCCTCGGTACGCTCTCCGCGCTCGAGGCTGCGCGCGAGCCGACAGTCACGGCCGAGCACTTTGCGGAAGCCCTGCTCGCACTCCAGTCCGTCGAAATCGTCCTGGTCAATGCAGACTTTCCCCCGCATTGGAGCGGCGTCGACGTGTTGCGCGTCAGGGACGATTTGCACCCGGCGCCCTCGTTCGACGAGCTGAGGCGCGCCGTCGTTGCACCGGCGGAGCCCAGGGACGCCGCTCCACGGCGGGTCGTGGGGGACTTCGCCGGCCTGGGCCGGCTCTCGCTCTTCGTGCTCCCGCTTGGCCCGAACTCTCGCTACGGGTGGATGGCCGCCGGCTCGCGAAAAGAGGGCTTTCCGGACGATCTGCAGCGCGCCCTGCTGGAGGTCGGCGCCCAACAGCTTTCGGCGGGGCTGCGAGATCGTCACATGGCCAACCTCCGGGCAGGAGAAGTAGCGCTGCGAGAGGCTGACGAGCGCTTCCGATTGGCCTTCGGGCACGCTGCAATAGGGATGGCGTTACTGACGCCCGAAGGCCGCTTCGTTCAGGTCAACCCGGCACTGTGCAGGATCCTCGGGCGCGAGGAGGCAGACCTGCTCGCGACCGACTGGCAGTCCATCACCGCGCCGGAAGACTTGCACCGTTCCCTCGACGCGGTCCGGCCGCTCGTCGCGGGGGAGACGAATAGCGTCATCGTGGAAAAGCGCTGCCTGCGTCCAGATGGAGCGGTCGTCTGGGTGCAGAACAGCCTGTCGATGACGAAGGACCCCGGCGGCCGTCCGAGGAACGTCGTCATGTTGACGGAGGACATCACCGAGCAGCGGCGGGCGGAAGAGGCCCTGCGCCTCTCCGAGGCGCGGTTCTCCCAGCTCTTCCGTAACAGCCCGGCTGCTCTCGGCATGGGAACCATCCATGGGGGCCGGATGATCGACGCCAATGATCACTGGCTGGAGCTGTTCGGCTATCGGCGCGACGAGGTCATCGGCCACACCATCTCCGAGCTGAACCTATGGGCCGATCCCGGCGAGCGCCCCGGAGTGGTCGAGCGTCTGCTCAGGGATGGGATCGTCCGCGACCTGGAGACCCGGTTCCGCCGCAAGTCCGGCGAGATCAGGGAGGCCCTGCTGTCATTCATGCTTGCCGATCTGCCGGGCGAGGAGGAGCCCGCGATGGTGTCCATGCTCCTGGACGTCACCGACCGCCGGCGCGCTGAACGCGAGCGCGCGCGGCTCGACTCCATCACCGACGCCGCCCTCTCCTATCTCGGCCTCGACGCCCTTTTGCGCGAGCTGCTCGGCCGACTGCGCAGTGCCCTTCGGGCGGAGTTCGCCTCCGTGTGGCTTGTCGACGAGGGCGCGCGGGTGCTCGTGCCGCGGGCCGTTGACGGCGTCCCCTTGGAACGCATGGCTGATGTGCGCATCCCTCTCGATTCCTTGGGGCCCATCAGGCTGGCGGCCCGGTTCGTTGTCAACGACCTGCAGCCTCCGCCGGGAGGAAGCGACGACTGGTACGCCCGGGTGTGGTCGGCAGTCGGTCTCCCCCTGCGGACGGGGATGGGACAGCCCCTGCTGGTGGAGGCGAAAACCATCGGCGTCCTGAACGTGGCCTCCACCCGCACCCCTTTCACGGAGGAGGACCAGCGGCTCCTCCAGGTTGTCGCGGACCGCGCGGCGCCCTCCATCGAGCGCGGGCGACTCGTCGAGACGGTGGGAGAGAGCAGCCGCCGCCTGGCCGCGCTTTCACAGCGGTTGCTTGAAGTTTCCGAGACAGAGCGTCGCGAGATCGCGCGCGAGCTGCACGACGAGGTCGGCCAGCTCCTCACAGGCCTGCTCTTCAAGATCGAGGGCCATGGCGCCCGCACCGCGAAAAACCGGAAGGAGGAAATGAAGGTCATCGTCAACGATCTCATCGACCGGGTCCGCGACCTCTCGATGAACCTCAGGCCGCCGATGCTGGATGTCCTCGGCCTGTTACCGGCGCTCAACTGGCAGATCAAGCGTTTCGAGGCGCAGACAGGCATTCACGTGCGCTTTCACCATGCCGATCTCGATCGCCGTTTCGGCGCCCAGGTCGAGCTCACCGCCTTCCGGATCGTGCAGGAGTCCCTCACCAACGTGGCCCGGCACGCCGGCGTGAAGCAAGCGAAGGTGGACGTGTCGGCGAACCCGGTATCTCTTCGCGTCCGAATCGAGGATGAGGGGCGAGGCTTCGATGTCGAGGCGGCGCCCGCCGCGCGGTCGAGCGGGCTCGAAGGCATGCGGGAGAGGAGCCATCTGGCCGGCGGCCGCCTGGCCATCGAGTCGGCGCCAGGCAAGGGAACCCGCCTGTCGGTGGAGCTGCCACTAGACCCTGCCAGCCCCGGGAAGGAGGACGAGAGATGACGCGGATCGTGCTCCGGCGTCACCCGTCCAGCGGAGCGCAGGTCCGGAAGCCCGCAAAGATGTTCCGGCGCTGGCGCATGAAGAAGTTGCGCCACGTGTTGCGGATGAGCCGCGCACGCGTCGCCCAGCAACCGCCCTTCAGGACCTTCTTCGTGCCGAAGTAGGGCTGCGAGTACTCCTTGTAAGGATCGCAGACGAAGCCGGGGTAGGGGGCGAAAGTATCCGCGACCCACTCCCATACGTTGCCGATCATCTGCCGACAGCCGAACGCGCTGTCGCCGGCGGGAAGCGCGCGCACGTCGATGGTCCCGCCGGCGCGATGATCGAGGTTCGCCTGCTCCGGCGCCGGCGGCGCATCGCCCCAGGGGAACCGGCGCTTGTGGCCGGTCTTCGGATCGAGGCTCGCAGCCATCTCCCACTCCGCCTCGGTCGGCAACCGGCGCCGCGCCCACTTGCAGTAGGCCTCGGCCTCGTACCAGCTCACGCAGGTGACGGGATGCCACGGCCGCAGCGGCACGGCCAGATCGAACGACCGCTCGAGCCATCGCCTGCCGTCGCGCATCCAGAACAGCGGTTGCGAAATGTCCGCGCGCCGCCGCCAGTCCCATCCGCGCGCGCCCCACACCTCGCGGCGGCGATAGCCGCCCTCGTCGACGAAGGCCTGGAACTGTCCGTTCGTGATCGGCGTGGAGCCGATGCGGAACGGCTTCACCGCGACGGGATGCGCCCACTTCTCGTTGTCGAAGACGAACGGCTCGCCGTGCGCGGCGCCGAGCATGAACGTTCCGCCGGGGACCTCGACGTCGTGCGGCACGTAGGACTCATCGACCGGCGGGTTGGCGGCGGCGCGATCGAAGGAGGAGAGTTCGGGCAGCGGATAGCCGAGCGTCGTCAGAATCAGCGTGAGGTTCTCCGCGTGCATGTCTTCGTGCAGCGCCGCCAGCGTGTAGAAATATGTCTCCTGGTCCGTCGGCTCGCGGCCTTCGAGCCGGCCCATCGATCGCTTGAGCACCTCGGAGATGTATTCCAGGCTCTCGCGCCGCGAGGGATAAGGATGGTCCCATCGCAGCCGATACGAGACGTTGAACGAGTCGTAGATTGCGTCGGAGCCGGGCAGGGTGCTCTGCGCGCCGTCGAGGTGGCGCAGGAGCCAGTACTCCTGGAACCACCCGACGTGGCCCATCTCCCAGATGGGCGGCTCGAGGAAGTGCCCTTTCTGGCCGAGCATCTGCGAGTCGGCGAAACCGTCGAGGAGCTCCAGCTCGACGCTGCGCGCGTCGACGAGCGTACGGAGCAGATCCTCGGCGGCCGTTCGCATGATGAGCGTAGATAACGGCCGGCGGGAGACGCCGTCACTCGCCTTCGAACTTGAAGGAGACCTTCACCTTTGCCCGGTAGGCTTTCACCTTGCCGTTCTCGAGCTGCAGATCGAGCTGGGCCACCTCCGCGACCCGGAGATCGCGGAGCGTCTTTCCCGCTCGCTTGACGGCTGCGGCCGCCGCCTTCTCCCACGACTCAGTGCTGGTCCCGACCAACTCGATGATCTTGTAGACGCTCTCCGGCATGGGGGCTCCTTTCCCGGCACGTCGTTATCGCACAGCCCGCGGCCGCGCGCCGCCACCGTCGAGGGCGTTTCACTGACTGCAGTCGTCCGGCAGGGCGGTGGTCAGCGCCGCCGCGGTGGCGCGAATCGTCGCCGCCGCAAAGGGCTGCACGTCGGCGAAGCCCAGCTTCCGCTTCTGCGCCGTGTTCGGTACCTTGGTCACCCCGTCCTTGTCGAGCCGGTACTTGTCGAAATACTGGGTCTGGGGAAGCATCGGAATGCCCATCGAGTCGAGGTATGCCTTGAGCGCGCTGTCCTTGTAGGGGAATGGCAGGCCCTTGAAGAAGGGGTTGTACAGACCGTCCCAGTGATTGGGGATGTAGAAGCGCGGGTGCAGAACTGGCACGACCAGCTGGGCGACGGGCGCGCTGCCTGTTCCGATCCAGAGGTCCACGCTGCTCAGGCCGGCGTCGTCCAAAGCCCTCTGTAGATTGTCGAGCGGCGCGCCATAGTTCACGCCATCGACGCGATCGACATCCAGGTGAGCTCGGCCACGGGCTGGCCGTCCCTGTCGTCGTCATCACGATCCCCGCCCGCCCGAGCAGGCGCGGTCGGGGCGATCAGCGTGAGCGCGAGCAATGCACCGAATGTTTTCGCGGGGAGTCTCATCATCGTACTCCTGGAGGCTTCGAAGACGCGGGGAGCTACGCGCTGCGACCTGGAGAGTCAAGACGCAGTGCACGATGCCGCTCGTGTGACCTGCCGCGCATTGACTCGCGTTTCGGTAGCGTAGTAGCCCGCGCCGGTGGGGGGGCCCGACAATCTCCGCATGGGTTGGATTCGGACCCGCCGCTGAACCGAAACGATCGGGGGTGCCTCATGTCATCGAAGATCGCTTGCAACTTTCTCCGGCGAATTGCCGTACCAATGCTCGTCCTGCTCTGTGAGTCAGCTTGGGCCGAGGAGTCGGAGCGGGGCGCGCACTGGGTCACCGCCTGGGGAACGTCGCAGCAACCGAACGTGACCGCGGCGACCATCAGCAATGCGACCGTTCGCATGATCGCGCGCGTCACCCTGCCCGGCGATACCATCCGCATTCGCCTCGACAATACGTTCAGCTCGGCGCCGGTCACCATCGGTAGGGCGTCGGTGGGCCATCGGGTGCAGGGCGCGCTCCTGGCCGCCGGTTCGAGCCAGCAGGTGTTCTTCAACGGCTCGCCGTCGGTGACGATCCCCGCGGGGGGCAGCGTGCCGAGCGATGCCATCGCGCTGACGGTTCACGCCTGGCAGGACATCGCAGTCAGCCTCTACGTCCCGGACGCGAACGTGCACCCGAGCCAGCACGGCGGAGCGGTCGTCACCTCCTATCTGACCGCGGCCGGTTCGGGCGACTCGACCGCGGACGAGACGCGGACTCCTTTCACGGGCACCACCACGTCGATGTACTGGCTCAAGTCGATCGACGTGCTCTCCCCGCGCTCGACGAGCGCCATCGTCGCTTTCGGCGATTCGATCACCGACGGCACCTGCTCGACGCTCGACGCGCACGATCGCTGGGAGGACTGGGTCTCGGTCCGGCTCGATCTCCCCTCCGGAGACGAATCGTCGAGGGATGGCGGCCGCAGGTCGATGGTGAACGAAGGTATCGGCGGCAACACCATCACACGCGCCAATCTCTCACCGCCGCCGGACAGCATTCCGGGCCTGGAGCGGCTCGATCGGGACGTCCTCTCCCACGCCGGCGTCACGCAGGTCGTGCTCTTCATGGGCACGAACGACATCCGCCGCGAAGCCTCCGCGGCGCAGGTCATCGCCGGCATGGAGAACATCATCCAGAGGGTCAAGGCGAAGGGATTGCGGATCTATGGCGTCACGATCATCCCGCGGCACAACGTGCCGCCCTCCGGCACGAACACCGGCTGGAACCCGGCCAAGACCGCGATCCGCAACGAGGTGAACCAGTGGATCCGGACCGCGGCGCCTTTCGACGGCGTCCTCGATTTCGACAAGGTCGTGCGCCAGCGGGCAAATCACGATCTGTTGGTGCCCGCCTTCAATTGCGGCGACGGGATCCATCCCAGCCCGGCTGGCTACTATCGGATGGGAAAATCCGTCGATCTCGATCTCTTCGAGGAATCAGATCGGTGAAGTCCTGGAGGGTCAAAGCTGGTCGATGAAGCCGCGGAGCATCAGGCGCGCGCGATGCGCGTCTCGACGGACCGCCGGCGGCGAGACTTCTAGAATTGCGGCCGCTTCGTCGACCGGCAGCTGGAGAAGGTCGCTCAAGACGAACACGGCGCGAGGCTGGTCGTCGATGCATTCGAGCGCTTCGCGCAGCAGCCCGGTCACCTGGGTCCGTCCCGAAGAGCTGCCGTCGAGCTCGGGCCAGCGGCCTTTGCTCTCCACCAGACGGCCTGCGCGGTCGAAGGCGGGCAGGAACGGCTCCAGCGAGAGCGATGGGCTGCGGCGGTCGCGCTGCCGCTGCGCCAGTGCGGTCTTCATCGCGATCCGATACAGCCATGTGGTGAAGCTCGCGCCTTTTGTAAAGGACCGGAGGTCGCGCCAGGCGGCGAGGAAAGCCTGCTGGAGCACCTCTTCAGCGTCGCGAATCGTGGCGCTCATGTTTCTCGCGATAGCGTAGACCGCGTCGCGATGCCGCGTCACGAGCTCGGCGAACGCTGACCCGCTGCCTTCCCGTGCTCGTTCGGCCAACGCGTCGTCGCGCGCGAGGGAGTCGTCGAGTTCCTCGCCTGTCGTCGTCATTGAACCGCGTAAGCAAGCAGGATCCGGACCAACGACCCAGCGGGCCGTACTGGTGCGTAGAAACGGGCCGGTTGGCCTGCCGGCAGGCTTGTGACGGGTCCGAACACAATTACTGTCGGGTCGCCGTACAGCGCAGCCGAGGCCCTCGCTTGACCTGGCACCGGCAGCGATGGCGGTTGGCACCCCGGCTGCACCTTCGCTCGCCATCGCCGTCACTGCGTCCCAAGGACCCCTGCATGAAAAACGCCGAGGCGAGCGCGCGACCGATTGCGACGCCCTCGGTGGACGGCTCGCTGTCGATGAAGCTGCTTCTGGCCGTGCTCAGCCTCATCGCCGGCTCCGCGGACGTCATCGGCTTCCTCGGGCTCGGGGGCCTTTTCATCGCACATGTCACCGGCAACCTCGTCGTGCTGGTCGCCCACCTCGTCACCGGCGGCGAAGTTCAGACGTCACGCCTGCTTTCCGTCCCGGTGTTCGTCCTCGCGCTCGGCCTCACGAGGCTGGTGGTCGCCGGCCTGGATCGGATCGGGGTCGCCTCGCTGCGCCCGCTGCTCCTCTTGCAGTTCCTCCTGCTCGCCGGATTTCTCGTCCTCTGCGTGGCTCCCGGCGCGCGCTTCGACGCAGACGGGGCAAAAGGAATTCTCGGAGGCATGATCGGTGTGTCGGCAATGGCGGTGCAAAACGCTCTCGTGCAGGTTTCGCTGACCGGTGCACCGAGCACCGCGGTCATGACCACCAATATCAGCCATTTCATGATGGACGCCGGCGAGGCGGTGTTCGGACGCGATCCCGGCCTTGTCGCCACGGCGCGGAGCCGGGCGAAGCATGGCTGGCTGGTGATCGTTGGTTTCGCCGCCGGCTGTGGCATCGGCGCGGCGTGCGAGATCGCCATCGGCCTGTGGTCCCTGGCTCTCCCCGCCGGGCTCGCGCTGGTCGCGCTTGGGATCGCCTGGTCGATGAAGCGCGACCCGGGACCCGTTCAAGAATCGTGGCCGTGAGCACGCGGCCTGAGGCTACTGCCGGGCTCGGGACCGGGTTCGTGTACGTTCACGGGGAGGGGGACGGGGACGGGAACGTCCCACGGACCGTGGTACGTGAAGCGTACCCGCATCCGTACCCGTCTACGTACACGAACCCGGTCCCGCGCCCGGTCTTTCGCCTCGCTCCAGACCAATTCAAATCGCAATCGCAAACGGGCACTTTTAACAGTCCGTTTGCGATCGCGTTTACGTTTTTGTTTTGCTTTGGGTTTGCGTCCTGGCCCTCGCTACGACGCCCGCGGAAACTTGTCGAGGATCGCCGTGACCGTCTTCCAAAGGTCCTGCTCGTACTGGGCCTCGTTATCCGAGACAGTGGCTACCCCCGATCCGCGCCAGAGGAGCTCCTTGGTAGAGGGATTGACCACGTCGACGATGACGGTCCCCTGGGTATATTCGGTAGCCATGGGAGTGGGACCGAAGCCGGGGCCCCATCCACCCCACCAGCGCGGATAGTAGTCGTACCCATAATCCCAATAGGTGACGTCCAGCTTTTGCTTCGTGCTTGCGTAGTACGCGACTGCGAAGTCCGGTTTGTCGGAGCGGACGTAGCCGCGGTTTTCGAATGCCTTGACGAGGTCGGCGCGCAGGGCGCGGTTCGAGACCGAGTTCACCAGCATCGGGTCGTCCGCGGACTGCGCTGCCGGGGATTTCGGCGTGGCGTTCGTCATGACTGTGAACGTGTGCAGGGCGCCCAGGTTGGCGTCGGGGCTCGTCACCGTGCGCACGTCGACGGACGCGCACGCGGTGAGCGAAAAGAAGATCGCCGCGAGTGCGGCCAGGGAGTGGCGGTTCATGGAGTCTCCATCGTTTCAAGACCGCCCGAAGTGGGCGGCGACGCTGCTCTTGATGTGCAGGCGATGTGCCAACGCCGATCCGCTGTAAGCGAAGCGCCGCGGGTGTCGTGCGCTTGATCGATTCGCGACGGTTCGACGACACCGCTGTCGAACGGCCGAACAGCGCGCGCTCGTCGCCGGGCTCGCCGCGAGAGTGGAACGGGTCAGGCCGGCTGTTGGCGCGCCGGCTGCAAAGGACGAAGTCGGCCCTGCCTCCTGCAGGGTGGTGGGAGATGATGATGAGGTCATGGATACCGGCGCTGACTTTTGCGTGTTTCTTCTCTTGCTCGCACGCGTCAGCAGCCCCCGAACGAGCGGCCCCGGTGCAAGGAGAGGTGGTGCACCAGGATACTCCCGAGCAGCTGCAACAGCTCGTGGCGCCCATCGCCCTGTATCCGGACGCATTGGTTGCGCAGATCCTCGCCGCCTCCACCTATCCGACTGAAATCGTCGAGGCGGACCGCTGGATGCAGCAGCACTCCAGTCTGAAGGGGGAGGAGCTGGCCCAGGCGGTCAATAAGGAATCCTGGGATCCCAGCGTCAAGGCGCTCACGCAATTTCCCTCGGTGCTGGCAAACATGGACAAGGACCTCTCCTGGGCTTCCGCGCTAGGCGACGCGTACGTGAACCAACAGAAGGCCGTGCTCGACGCCGTTCAAACGATGCGCAAGCGAGCGCAGCAGGCGGGTAACCTCAAGACGACACCCCAAGAGACCGTCGCCACGCAAGGCCAGACGATCGTCATCGAGCCGGCCAACCCCGAGGTCGTCTACGTGCCCTCCTACGATCCGTGGCTCGTGTATGGCCCCCCGCTCGTCGCTTATCCCGGCTGGGCTCCGCTCACCGGAGTCTACGCCGTCGGCCCGGGGATTTCGTTCGGACTCGGTTTCGGGATCGGCTTCTTCGGCGGATACGGTTGGGGATGGCACCACTGGGACGCCGACTGGCGCCGCGGGGAGCTGATGCACGATCACCACGACTATATCTCGCACAGTCGCACGTTCATCGGTCACGATCATTTCTACCGCGGCGGACCAGGGTTCCATGGCGACCCAGGGTTTCATGGCGGACAAGGGTTCCACGGCGGAGAAGGGTTCCACGGTGGACCGGCGTTCCATGGCGGACCAGGTCCTGCGGCTGTTCCCGGCTTCCACGGATCAGGGGCGCCGCACGTGCAGTCGGGCACCCACTCCGGCGCGTTCAGCGGGTTCGATCATGGAGGCGTGGCGAAGGGCTTTTCGGGCCGCGGGCAGTCGAGCTTCGGCGGCGGATTCCACGGAGGTGGAGTCCACGCCGGCGGCGGATTTCACGGCGGTGGATCTCACGGCGGCGGAGGTCGCAGATGATTCGAGTCACGGGAGCGTTCGTATCGCTTGTCCTCGCGGTGTACGCGCCGGCAAGCAGAGCTGAGCAGTCGACCCAGAAGACGTACCCCTCCCCGGAGGAAGCGGCGGAGGCACTCTTCAAGGCGGTCCAGGCCCGCGACGAGCAGGCGCTGTCGCAAATCCTCGGAGGAGACAAGGAGCTCTTGTCACTGGACGACGCGGACCAGGACGACCTCGATCGCCAGCGGTTTCTGGAGAAATACCAGGAGATGCATCGCCTCGCCCGTGAGCCCGACGGGACCGTCCTCTACCTCGGCGCGGAGAACTGGCCCTTTCCCATTCCGCTCATCTCGAAGAACGGCACCTGGTCCTTCGATGCGCCGAGCGGGAAGCAGGAGATCCTCTTCCGGCGCATCGGCGCGAACGAATCGTTTGCCATCGACGTTTGCCACGCGCTCGTCCGGTCGACCGAGGGAGATGCCGCTAGCTCCGTCGGCAGCCCGGTTCCATTCCACGGCTATTACTTCCGCGCTCTATCGGCACGCGGGAAGCCCGCTTCCTTCATCGCGTACCCGGCGGAGTACCGCTCATCCGGCGTGATGACCTTCGTCGTCGACCACAGTGGCGTGGTGTACGAGCGCGACCTGGGTCCTCGGACGGCGAAGGTCGCGAAGACCATGACCAGATACAAGCCGGATTCGAATTGGCACGCGCTGCAATGACCGAGCGGTTTCGACCCCCCATACGCATTCCCTCACCGTACGAAACGAAAAGGAGATCGTCATGAACTGGAAGCCCAAGGCATTCGTGGCCGCAGCAGGGTTCGCGCTTCTTGCCCTGCCAGCCTATTCGCAGACGGATCGCGATCCGATGATTCTCTTGCACATCCATCAAACGAACCAGAATGAAATCGAAATGGCCAAGCTGGCGAAGACCAACAGCAGCTCCCAAGAAGTGAAGGACTTCGCACATCAGATGATCAAGGATCACAAGAGTGCGGACGCCCAGGTGCAAACGTACGCAAAGAATCACAAGATCGACCTCGATGCCGTGCACCGTCGATTGGTCGAGTCGCGCGACGATCGACTCGAGCTAGAGCGCCGGGCGCGAACCATTGGCTCTGCCACCGGAGAGTGGGCTTTCTCGTGGGAGAACACCCTGCGGTCCAACAAGAGCAAGCATGAAGCGGCCCTGGACAAACTTCGCAAGCTCAATGGCGCCGAGTTCGATCGGGAGTTCACCCGCGCCATGGTGGAGGGTCACCAGGCGGCAATCGATCAGCTCCTTTCCGCCCGCTCGGATGCCGGCAACTCCGAGATCAGGAACCTGATCGACGAGCTGCTTCCCACCTTCAGGCAGCACTTGAGCATGGCGCAGAAGCTCAGCGACGCCGTGTCGAAAGCGTAGCGACCAGCAACTGCGAAGAGGCGTTCAAATGACATTACCAACGATGGGAAAGACAGGTCTGCTGGTCCTCGCTGTTGCGGCGCTCGGCGCCGGCGCGCAAGAGATCCAGAAGCGCGGCCAGACGAGCTACATGCCCGTCGACCAGACGGAGCCGTTCGCCTCGATCTTCAAGCGGATGACGGCCGAAAAGCCGGCCATCGAGCGACGCCAACGGGCGGTGCTCGAGCAACGCTACGATCTGTCCAACCGGCCGGCGAAGGGCGCGGCGATGCTCCGCGGCAAGCCGCTCCAGGACGGCGTGCGCGCCAGGCTCCGCGAGGGCGTGACCTGGCAGTCGCTCGGCGCCATGACCCCCGAGCAAATCCGGGAGAGGAACGTCTTTCCCGACGCGTTCAGGCCGCTGCCCCACCCGAACCAGCCCGAAGGCGGCATGGTCTTTCCCAAGTTCATGATCGACGAGGTCAAGCGCCAGGAAGGGCGCGACCTGACGCGCTTCGATCTCGACTTCGATCTCCCGGACCACTTCCTTCCCGAGTTCCCGCCGGCGATCTTTCTCACCACCCGGCCAGACCTGGGCGACGTCTCGCAAGGCAAGCTCGTGACGATCATGAACTACTACGATCTGTTCAACGGGATCTTGAACCCGAAACAGCTCGAGGGCCTCCGCCTGCTGGTCACGCCTTTTCCGCAGCAGCAGTTCAACGAGACGGACGACCGCCGGAGCGAGCTATCCTCCCGCGGCGTCGCCTGCCTCGACTGCCACGCCAACGGGCATACGAACGGCGCTCCTCATCTCGTCGGCGATCAGAGGCCGCAGTGGTTTCGCCGCCGCATCGAGCCACCGAGCTTGCGAGGCATGTATGCCCAGCGCAGCTTTGGCTCGCAGCGCGCCATGACCAGCGTCGAGGACTTCACCGAGTTCGAGCAGCGCGCCGCGTACTTCGACGGCGACCCGGTCATCGCCACGAAGAAGGGCGTCAACATCCTGGAGCGCGGCAGCCAGGTGCACTTCATGGCGGAGATGCAGAAACTGTTCGACTTCCCGCCCGCCCCCAAGCTGCGCGTCGTGGACGGCAAGCTCGATCCGGTCAAGGCCTCCCAGGCCGAGTTGCGCGGACAGGAGGTGTTCTTCGGCAAGGGCCAGTGCGCCACCTGCCACACGGCGCCGCATTACACCGACAACACGATGCACGATCTGAAGCTGGAGCGCTTTTTCAAGCAGGAGATGGTCAACGGCCTGGTCATGAACGGCGACGGCCCGATCAAGACGTTCCCGCTGCGCGGCATCAAGGACTCGCCGCCCTACCTGCACGACGGGCGCCTTCTGACGCTCGACGACACCGTCGAGTTCTTCAATCTGGTGCTGGAGACGAAGCTGACCGACCCGGAGAAAAGGGACCTGGTGGCATTCATGCGGACCCTGTAGCGGCGCGGCCTTCCAGGGGCGGCCGCATCGGCTCGGGCGCCCAGGCATCAACCCTTGATTGAGAGGAGCAACGAATGTACCCGACGAAGAACGACCTACCAGAAGCGACGCGGCGGCAGATGATCGACCTGTGCAACGCGCGGCTCGCCGACGCCATAGATCTGCAAACGCAGACGAAGCAGGCGCATTGGAACGTGAAGGGGCCGCATTTCATCGCCCTCCATGAGCTGTTCGACAAGGTGAACGACGACGTCGAAGAGTACGTAGACCTGATCGCCGAGCGGGCCGTCCAGCTCGGCGGGGCGGTCGAAGGCACGGCGCGGTCCGTCGCGAAGCGATCGACGCTCGCCGAATACCCTCTGAAGATCGGGGGCGGGCGGCAGCACGTAGACGCCCTCTCCTCCGCGCTGGCGGCGTTCGGCAAGCTCATCCGCAGCGCCATCGAGGAGAGCGATGACGTCAGCGACGAGGACACCAACGACATCTTCATCGAGATCTCGCGAGGCGTGGACAAATGGCTCTGGATGGTCGAGGCGCACCTCCAGCCGGAGGGGTAATGGGCGAGCGCGGCGGCGTGGCGGGGTTGCGCGCCCCGTCAGGCGGCGCCGACCAGGTGACCAGGGGGGAGGAAGCGATCGACGAGGTGCTCGCCGAGTCGTTTCCAGCCAGCGACGCGCCACCGTGGACGCTGGGGATCGATTCTCAATCGGTTTACCTCGCTGGTTCGGAAGACCCGCACGCGACGCATTCGCCGCTCGACGGACGGAAGTAAAGCGCCTCGGGCTCATCATTCGTGATCATCAGATAGATTGCCCAATAGATAGATTGCCCAATCCGATGACAGACTGTCGGACGACTGAGCAGCGCCATTCGCGAACGCCTCGCTATGGGCCGTTTCCGAGAAGTTCGCACGCGGCACATCGGCTGCATTGGCTGTCGGACGAAACTCCGACAGGGGATCCCGATGAAGCCTGCCTCGCATGTGGTTCTCGTCCTCGCGCTGTTCCTCGCGCCCGCCGCGTCGTACGCGATCAGCGTGCCTCTTCCTTCCAATGCTGCGACCCTCAACTTGAACCTCCAGCTCCAGCCTCAGTTCATCGTCAACCAGTCCGGTACTCCGGATGGCATGAACCCGAGCTACGACATCTTCCTCCGGCGGGCGCGAATCGCCATCAACGGCACCGTCGGCAAGGACTTCAGCTACTTCTTCCAGCTCGACGACGCGAACTTCGGAAAGTTTGGCAACCTCACCGGACGCGTCCAGGTGCAGGACGCGTGGGTTGGCTGGGCGCCGACGGGGATCGACGGCGGAACCGTGGTCTACGTCGACGCGGGCCTGCTCTATAAACCCATCTCGCGTCACGTGTTGGGATACACGACGAACTACGTCACGGCGGACTTGCAGATCGACGGGTTCCGCCTTCCCAACAGCTCCTTTCCGGCCTTTCGCGACCTCGGCGTGCAGGTGAGAGGCTGGGCTTTCGACAAGAAGATCGGCTTCCGGGGCGGCGTTTACGAGGGATACGCGCCCATCGATCAGCCGGCGGGAGCGTGCGCCATCGGCGGCGCGGGCTGCATCACGCCGAAACGGAACCCGGCGTTTGGCGGCTTGGTCAACGTCGACCTGCTCGGCACCGAGGAAGGTCTCTGGCTTTACAGCGCGTACAAGTGGGGAACGTCCCCCATCCTCAGCGTGAACGTGGCGGGAAATTATCAGTCGCTGGCGCTGAGGAATACGTTCGGCAACAGCCTGACCGACCAGAGGCTCCTCGCCACCGGCCTGTATCTGGACCTTCCCATGACCGAAGAGGCCGAGTTGGTGGTCGACGCGACCGTGTACCTGAACGGCAACGGCACGGGAAGCCCGAACACCGGCACCGGCTTCGCGGCAACCGCCGGCTACCGGTACGGCTTCATCGCGCCATACGTCGCGTACGACTACTTCCAATCCTCCGGCTGCGATGCGGGTCTCACGCCGAGCGATCTGGCCCTCTGTAACGCGAGTGTCGACAGCGCCAACAGCCGGAACTTCAAAGTCGGCCTGAACCTGTTCTTCAACAAGAACCTCAACCATCTCAACATCGAGCTCGGGATCAACCACGGGCTGTCGGCCTATGGGCCCTCGAGCATCACCGCCGCGACGGCGGGCTACACGCCGACCGCGCTCGATCCCCTCACCCCGGGGGGCCCGCGGCGGGTGTTCACCAACTCGTTGGCAAACCCTGCCTTCACGTCGTTCCTCCTGCAGTGGACCGTTTACCTTTGATGTTCAGCTCGACTGGTTACTGTTATTGAATGGGGATGCGGTAAAGGTTGCGCTGGGTAGTGCGGCGATAAAACGCATAGACATCTGCAGAGGGACCCGGCACAACCTCCTGTTCATCGATCCGGCGCGCTCCAGGCAGGCGGGCCATTTCCTCGTCGGAATGAAATCCTCCCGCCGGGAGTCGCGGCAGATCTTCGCCCGGCGCCAGGGGAATGGCATACGTCCGGCGGCGTCCGATAAGAAACGAAGTGCGGCCATCGAGCGACCAGCGCAAATGGGTGAACGAGGTGCTTATCAGGACGGGCGGTCGCCCGTCCAACGGGAACGCCTGAATCGCGGGAGGTCCATTGCCCGGAAGCGGAGCCCATGCCGTGATCCACCGGCCGTCCGGTGAGACCCCCCACAAGATGAGCACTGGTTGTTCCAACGCCTTCCGCAGTCCGGTGCCGTCCGGGCGAACTCGGTAAAGAGACGTTCCTTCCGATCGGAAGAAGATTTCGCCGCTCGGCCCGAATCTCGGATTCCTTCCCTCTACATTCGGGATCTGCCGGGGGCGGCGAGCTCCGGTCAAACGGCGCGACCCAGAGCCGCTGTTTGCCCTGCGAAGACAAGATCACCATGACCGACATCGGCCCGACTGGGGCGCCGGGCTGTGCCTCTCTGGCCATGTCAAAATGGGGACTCCTGTACAGCATGTGCGGTCCATTGTTCGGGGCACAGCAGCTCACCACCATCGACTTGGCCACCGGGCACGCGACGTTGTTCGGCACGCCGGTCAACGGGCTGGCGGTCATGGCCATGACGTTTGCGCCCGATGGGACACTGTACGCGGTAGGGAATTGCGACTTTGATCCAAGTACATCCGACTGCGGGGCCCCCGGTGACCCAAACTACAATTCGCTCTACAAGGTCGATGTGACTACCGGCGCGTTCACTCGCGTCGGGTCGACAGGCGCGCGGCAGTACTTCATGGACCTCGCGTTTGATCGTGATGGCCACCTTTTCGGCGTGACGACCACGTTGAACCCGTCCTATACACCGGCGATCTTGTACCGGCTCGATCGGGCGACAGGGGCGGCCACGAAGGTCGTCAACCTTATTGGAAGTTCACAGGTGATGGGGCTGGCGTTTGGTGACGACGGCAAGCTCTTCGGAACGGACTTCGTGAATAATCCCGGCCTGTATCTCATTGACATGAAGACTGGCTTTGAGACGGCGGTAGCGACGCTGCCGCTAGGCTTCTCAAGTGGTTTCGAGCTCGTGAACCATCATGGCGAGGAGTGAGGTGCGGCAATGCCAGACCGCGAGCAAACGCGCCCCGCCGATGGCGGCGGGGCGCTAGGCCGAAGACCGTAGCCCGAAAAATCGGGCCAACACTCGCGAAGAAGCCGCGTCAATTGCAGGGCTGCACACTGTCCGGGACTGCGCAATCCAGGGCCTGCCACTCGGCGTTCGTGTCTCCCCCGCTGCTGATGTTCCGGTTCGCGTAATCCGTGCTCGCCGGAATCCCCGTCTCGGAAGCATCGATCTCGGCGTTCGTCGGCGAGTGGCTACCGATGGGCCGGTTCGCGTAATCCGTGCTCGCCGGAATCCCCGTCTCGGCGGCGTCGACCTCGTCGTTCGTCGGCGAGCGTGGGGCGCTAGCCTCGTCCGTGGTGGTGTCGGTGGGATCTGCGCGCGCGACACCGACTGCGGTGGCCGAGAGCGCGAGTGCGGCAACGATTGAAATGCTGAATTTCGACAACATCGTGAGTCTCCTTCTTCATGCCGGAAGTGGTCCGGCGCATAGGTTCGTGGGACTGCTCTTCTGTGTTTGCCCTGACGAGAAAACGCGGGTCATCTCTCCCGCCTTGGTGTGATGCGCGCCACGGCATTCCGGAGCGTTTCGGCGCTCCGCTGCAAACCCTGGCGTTCCTCCTCGGAGATGTCAGGCTCGAGGATCCGGACGACGCCCTGCCGCCCGACCACGCTCGGGAAGGACAGCGTGACGCCATACCGCGGGTGGTAAGAACCGATGGGAATGACCGCTCGCTCGTCCCGCAGCACCATCTCCGCGATGCGCGCCGCTACCATGCCGATCCCGAACTGGCTGGCCTGGTTGCCCTCGATGATGGTGATGTTGGCGTAGCGGACTTCCTGCTCGATGCTCGCCCGAAGCTCCGCGGCGGGCCGGTTGGACGTCGGGGAGCTGGGGTTCGTCTGCTGCAGGGCAGCGAGAACGGGGACGCCTGCCACCCGCGCCGAGGACCAGATGAACACTTCCGAGGTGCCATGCTCGCCCAGGACGTCGGCATTCACCGAGGCCGGGTCCACCTCGAGGCGCCGGGCCAGGTGATAACGGAAGCGCAGGCTGTCGAGAAACGTCCCGCTGCTCAAGACGTGCTCGAATCCGAACGAGCGGACGAAATCGGCCAGCGGGTCCGGCGGATCGGTGAGAACGAGGATGACCGCTTCAGGAGCGACCCTGGCAAGCTGGGGAAGGATGTCGCGGTAGACCGCGACATTCATGTCGAGCAGCCTGAGTCTGCCCGCCGGATCTTTGCGATCCGTCGCTCCACCGGTCTTTTCATTGGCCCCGGCGGCGATCATCACCAGCGAGGCACCGGCCAGATCGGGATAATCTCCGTCGTGGATATCGACGACCGGAGACAGCGCTGCACCGTATCGCAGGTCGGTCGCCACGGCGCTGGCCCGCTTGCGGCCTCTGTTCAGCACGACGATCTCGCGCGCGGAGCCGCGTAGGACCAGCGACAAGAGGCTGGCAGAACCGACGGCCCCAGCGCTGATCACTCCGATTTTCGTCATGACGTCACCCTTGGATCCGAAAGACGCGACAGGGCCATTACCCTGCCTTCTTCCTGGACGCCGCCGGTTGGCCGGGCCGCGCGGGCCCGACGCCGGCTTTGGTGCGTCGGATGACGGAGGCGATCTCGTCGAGGTCCTGCTCGGTGAGCTCGATCGAGGCGGCTCCGATCCAGCCGTCCACCTGCTTGGGAGTGCGCGCACCGACGATCGCTCCGGTGACACCCGGCCAGGCGAGGGTCCATGCGATGGCGATGGCGGACACGGACGTGCCGTGCCGCTTCGCGATGGGTCGGAGCGCGTCCCGGAGCAAGAGGTTCCGGCCGACGTTCGGCTGCTGGAAGTCGGGCGCGCGCCGCCGCCAGTCGTCCTCGGGGAGCGCCGGCACCCGCTCCGCCGTGAAGCTGTCCGTCAGCAGGCCGGAATGCATCGGGCTGTAGCAGATGACGCCGGTGCCGCGGCTCGCGCACCAGGGAATCTCGCGCTCCGCGGCGCTGCGGTTGATGAGCGAGAACGGCGGCTGAAGCGAATCGACGTGCCGGATCGCTGCGCAGCGATCGAGCAGCTTGACGTCGAAGTTGGAAACGCCGGCTGCGCGGACCTTTCCCTCCTCGACGAGCTTCGCCATCGCGGCCCAGGAGTCCTCGACGCGCGTGCCCGTCTCGTCGGGCCAGTGGAACTGGTAGAGATCGATGCGCTCGATCCCGAGCCTGCGGAGGGACGCCTCGCATTCGCGCCGGATCGACTCCGGCTTCAACACGCGCCGCGGCGGCGTCATGGGATCGCGCTCGTCCCAGACCAGGCCGCACTTGGTGAAGATGAACGGCCGCTGGCCTCTCGGCAGCTCGCGAAGTAGTCGTCCGATGACTTCCTCGGAATGTCCGAGCCCGTAGACCGCGGCCGTATCGATCCAGTTGACTCCCAGCTCGATCGCGTGCCGCATCGTGGCCAGTGATTCAGCGTCGTCCTGCGGGCCCCAGCCAAACGACCAGCCTCCACCTCCGACCGCCCATGAGCCGAATCCAACCCTCGTGATGTCGAGTCCGCTGGTTCCGAGCGGGCGCGTTGCCAGTGCCATTGTGCTGCCTCCTTTTGAGTCACTGATGCAGCCGGCAGGCCAACTTCCTTTTCTGCCGCGCGCGTCTCTCCGCGACCGAAACGGGCGACGCGCAGTGTCGAACGGTTGCGCACCGCTGTACGGCTGTTCGACAGCAAGCGCGTCCGCTTGCGCGAGGCCTCAGACCTCGGACCTCAGGCCTCGGGAAAGACGACTTCTTCAGGCATTGCCCGAGGTCCGAAGCCTGAGGTCCGATGCCTAGAGGCTCAGTGCAGCTGAGCCTCGCGCCGGCACGATCCGTGAAAGAGGGCGGGCACATGGGGCCTGTCGTGCGCGCTTCGGTCGTGATTGTCGCCGTGATCGCAGTGGCAACGGACACGTCGGCCGATACGTCGGCGCCGGCGCAACAGGCCCGTCCGCCGCCCATTCCCAAGTCAGGCCCGCTCGCCCAGCCGCGATCCACCAGGCAAGTGGGTTTTCCTCTCGACCAGACTCTCGCAGCCATTCCGCCCGACAACCCGCAGACGCCGGAAAAGATCGCGCTCGGCCAGAAGCTCTTCTTCGACGGCAGACTGTCGGTCGACGGAACCGTCGCCTGCGCCACTTGCCACGATCCCCAGCGCGCGTTCACCGACGGGCGGCCGACGTCCGTCGGGGTGCTGGGTCGCACCGGCCAGCGCAACTCGCCGACGGTGCTGAACGCGCTCTACAACAAGACGCAGTTCTGGGACGGTCGAGCGAAGACGCTCGAGGATCAGGCGGCGCTCCCCATCGTGAATTCCGTGGAGATGGGGCAGCCGGACCTCGAGGCCGCCGTCAGGTCGCTCGCCGCCTATCCCGAATACCAGCAGGCCTTCCAGAATACTTTCGGCCGGCCACCGAACAGCAAGGATCTGATAGCCGCGATCGCGTCGTACGAACGCACATTGACCTCGTTCGCTTCGCCCTTCGACCGCTTTCTCGCCGGCGACGACAAGGCGATCGGCGAGCCCGCCAAGCGCGGGTGGGTGCTCTTCAACGACCGGGCGCGCTGCAACAAATGCCACGCGCTCCCCGACGAGATGCCCGATCTGACCAACTTCAAGGACGACGACTTCCACAACATCGGCGTCCTCATCGTCCGGCATCACGTGGTCCCGCTCGCGCACAAGGCGGAGAAGCTCGTCAATTCCGGCAACGCGGTCGAGGTCGATCAGGCCGCGATCGGGAGCGACATGAGCGCGCTGGGCCGCTTTCTCGTCACCAAGACAGAGTCCGACATCGCCTCGTTCAAGACGCCGGGCCTGCGGAACGTCATGGTCACCGGACCGTATTTCCACGACGGATCGCACGAGACGCTCTGGGACGTCCTCGACCACTACAACAAGGGAGCCGGCCCGCAAGACCCCTGGCTCGATCCGGACATCCAGCCGCTCGGACTTCAGGAAAGCGAGCTCGACGACCTGGTCGCATTCATGGCGTCGCTCACGAGCGACGTCTACCAGGCACAGGGAATGCAAGAGCTCGCGCGCCAGCGCGCGTTGGCCAGGACGAACCGCCCCTACCGGGACACGCGCCGCGCATTCCGCCTGAAGACGGCCGCTAAACCACTACGTTGATCCCTTTATTGACAGGCTGTCGGAGAAGTGAGCAGCGTCCGCTGCGGATTCGTCCACGGAAGGCCCTGGTCCAGACACATCCCGAACCGGCACGGAACGTGAAGTGGGGCACGTTGTCGGCTCGGCCGAACGGCGTGGAGGCTCCATGAAGCGGCGGATGTTCTTGAAGGGCGCGGCGGTCGCGGGCGCAGCCGTTGGTATCGGGTTCGACATGTCTCGCGCGCGGGCGGAGATGCGGCAGTTCAAGATCGCGCGCACCACCGAGACGCGAAGCATCTGCCCGTACTGCGCGGTGGCCTGCGGCGTCATCATCCACACTCTGGGCGACAAGGCGAAAAACGTCGCGCCCACCGTCGTGCATGTCGAAGGCGATCCGGACCACCCCACCAACCGCGGCACGCTCTGCCCGAAAGGCGCGACGCTCAAGTACGACATCGACAACCCCAACCGGATTCTCACGCCCAAGGTCCGGCGGCCGGGCTCCGACCACTGGGAGGAGATCTCCTGGGACGACGCCGTAAAGGGGATCGCGCGCCACATCAAGACCACGCGCGACAAGACCTTCGTCGGCAAGAACGCGAAGGGGCAGACGGTGAACCGCACGCCGGGCCTCGCCATGGTCGGCGGGTGCACGGACACGAACGAGTTCAACTTCCTGCAGTGGAAGTTCATCAGCGCGCTCGGCATCCCCTATCGGGACAGCCAGGCAAGGGTTTGACACGGTCCCACGGTGGCCAGTCTGGCCGCCACGTTCGGACGAGGGGCGATGACCAACGGCTGGGTCGACATCAAGAACGCCGACGTCGTCTTGGTGATGGGCGGCAACCCCGCCGAGAACCACCCGTGCGGATTCAAGTGGACGGTGGAGGCGAAGAGGACCCGCAACGCCAAGCTGGTAGTGGTGGATCCGCGCTTCACCCGCACGGCCGTCGTCGCCGACGTCTACGCGCCGATCCGGCCGGGAACCGACATCGCATTCTTGAACGGCCTCATCCGCTACGCGCTCAACACCGGCCGCTACCATGAGGAGTACGTCAGGATCCACACCGCCGGCCCGTACATCGTCGGCGACAAGTTCAACTTCGACGACGGCCTCTTCTCCGGATTCGACCAGGCGCGCACGCAGTACGACAAATCGAACTGGGCCTATCAGCCGGATCCGAAGACCAACGCGTATCAGGTCGATCCGACGATGAAGCACCCGCGCTGCACGTTGCAGCTCCTCAAGAAGCACGTCGACCGGTACACGCCGGAGATGGTCGAGAGGATCTGCGGCACTCCGAAGGACCAGTTCCTCAAAGTCGCCGAGGTGGTCACCTCCACCGGGAACGCGCAACGGGTGGGCACCATCACGTATGCGCTGGGCTGGACGCAGCATTCGGTGGGCGTCCAGATGATCCGCGCCGCGGCCACGCTGCAACTGCTGTTGGGCAACGTCGGCCGGCCGGGCGGCGGTGTGAACGCGATGCGCGGTCACTCCAACATCCAGGGCGCGACCGACATCGCCGGCACGTTCGATGCTCTGCCCGGCTACCTGGCGACGCCTCGCGCCGAGCTCGCGGATTTGTCGACCTACCTCAAGGCGGTGACGCCGACGACCTTGAACGGCCAACCGTGGCCGAGCATGAACTACTGGTCGAACTATCCGAAGTTCATGGTCAGCTTGCTCAAGTCCATCTACGGGGAGAAAGCGACCAAGGAGAACGACTGGAGCTATGGGTTGCTGCCGAAGGTCGACGGCAATTACTCCTGGCTCTACATCTACGACGACATGTACCGGGGCAGCTCGCAGCGGGCGGGCGCCACCGAGCCCGGCCCGGAGGGGCTGCTCACTTTTGGTTTCAACCCCGTGGCCGTCGGGCCCAACACGTCCAAGATAATCAACGCGCTGTCGAAGCTGAAGTTCCTCGTGGTCGGCGACAATTACCAGATCGAGACCGCCACCTTCTGGAAGGCGCCCAAGGAATACGGCGGGCCCCCCTCTTCGCAGATCCAGACCGAAGTGTTCCAACTTCCCTGCTCCGGCTTCGCCGAGACGGACGGCAGCTTCACCAACTCCGCCCGCTGGCT
>WNFG01000195.1_pt1 | contig 51114 bp, 42 predicted proteins | sample 5400431 | NCBI WGS metagenome assembly WNFG01 (sample SAMN13153346, study PRJNA577476) | soil metagenome | isolation source: 120 cm saprolite under Douglas fir tree site 2 hole 3 replicate 2 | place: USA:California | collected 2015-04-18
AGCCCGGTGCCGGAGGGTAGCCCGGTGCCGGAGGGTAGCCCGGTGCCGGACGCTAGTTCGGCACTACAGACCGGCGACGTCCCGGCGCAGCGGGGAGACTGGGTTCCGTGGCTGATCGCCCTCGTGGTGTTCGTGGCCTACAGCGTGATCTCGATTTCCCGCTACGTGCGCCGTGATCCAGGCTCGTGGGACCTGGGCATCTTCACCGAGTACGTCAAGCAGACCGCCCATCTGCACGCGCCGGTCGCCAGCATCAGGGGCTCCGGCTTCAACCTGCTCGGCGACCATTTCCAGCCCATCGTGGCGTTGATCGCCCCGTTCTTCCGGATAGCCCCGAGCCCGGTCACGCTGCTCGTCGCCCAAGCGCTGCTCACGGCGCTCTCCGTGATCCCGGTAAGCCGCGCGGCGACGGCCAAGCTGGGCGCCTCGGCGGGCCGGCTGATCGGCGCGGCGTACGGGTTCTCGTGGGGCCTCCAGCAGATGATCGATTTCGACTTCCACGAGATCGCCTTCGCCGTGCCACTGCTGGCCTGCTCCCTGTCCGCGCTGCTGCGCGGCCGGACGCGGGCGGCCGTGCTGTGGGCGCTACCTCTGGTCTTCGTCAAGGAAGACCAGGGATTCACCGTGGCCGCCATCGGCGTGATCATCCTGATCAATGCCCGGAGAGCCCAGGTCCAGGCCGCAGCCGCAAACAGCAGCCCCACAAACTGCAGCCCGGCGAACAGGAGCCTGGCGAACAGGAGCCCGGCGAACAGGAGCCCGGCAAACAGGAGCCCCGCGAACAGCAGCCAGGCGGCCGTCGACGCCGGGCTCTTCCTCGTGTTCTGGGGTATCGCCTGGTCCCTCCTCGCGATCACAGTGATCATCCCGCACTTCAACGTGGCCCATCAGTACCCGTACTGGAACGACGGCGGCGCGATCAACCTCGGCCCCGGGCATCATCCGGGCACTGCGCTGCTGGGCCAGGTCACCAACGCTTACCGGGAGAAGCTCCAGACCACGGCGATGATCCTGCTGCCGGTGGCGTTCCTCGCGCTGCGGTCACCGCTCGCGCTGGTGGCCGTGCCCAGCCTCGCCCTGCGCTTCCTCTCGACCAATAGTTATTTCTGGGGCACGGCATGGCACTACAACGCGACCGTGATGCCGATCGTCTTCATCGCCGCGATCGACGCCCTGGCCCGGTTCCGGGCCAGCCGGACCGCTGCCCCGGGTCAGGCGCACCGGATGCTCGCCGCCGCCACCGTCCGGTTCAGCCCGGCGGCCATGCTGGCCATCGCGGTCGTGCTCGCATTCCGGTTCCCGCTGGACGGTCTCTGGAGTTCGCATACGTACCTGGTTGATCAGCACGTCCGGGCGGAGAACGCGGCCATGGCCAGGGTGCCCGACGGGGCCACGGTAGAGACGACGCTGACCATGCTGGCGCCCCTGGCCGCCCGGGCCGACACCTACTGGATCGGCATCTCGCCCAATCCGGCCCCGCAGTACATCGTGTTCGACGAGTCCAACAGCGGCTGGAGTCCGGCGCCGGCCAACGTGCTCACGTTCGTCGAGCAGCGCCACCCAGGCGTCGCCTACCAGCAGATCTTCCTGGCCGACCAGGTCTACGTGTTCCGCCGCTCTTAGCCCGATACTGGCGGGTAGGTAGAGTCTTGATCGGATCCCGTCGGGAGAGGCCATGGACTTCGCGTACGACGCTCACACCGAGGAACTCCGGAAACGGCTCCTCGAATTCATGGACGAGTGGGTCTACCCGGCCGAGCCGGTGTTCGCCGAGCAGGTGGCAGACAATGCGCGGGCCGGCGACCCCTGGCGACGCCCGGCGGTGATGGCTGAACTGAAGGACCAGGCGCGCGGCCGTGGCCTGTGGAACCTCTTCCTGGCCCATAACGATTCAGGTCCAGGACTCACGAACCTCCAGTACGCGCCGTTGGCTGAGATCACTGGGCGCAGTCCATGGCTGGCCCCCGAAGCGCTCAACTGCGCCGCGCCGGACACCGGGAACATGGAACTGCTGGCCGCGTTCGGCACGGAGCAGCAGCGTGACCGCTGGCTCCGCCCGCTGCTGGAGGGCGAGATCAGGTCCGCGTTCTGTATGACAGAGCCTGATGTCGCGTCCTCGGACGCGTCGAACATCGCCACCAGGATCGAGCGTGACGGCGACGAGTACGTGATCAACGGCCGGAAGTGGTGGTCATCGGGGGCGATGAACCCCGGGTGCGAGATCCTCATCGTGATGGGCAAGACCGCGCAAGGCGGTGACCGGCACCGCCAGCAGTCCATGATCCTGGTGCCCAGGGATACCCCCGGCATCAGCATGCTGCGCGGGATGACCCTGTTCGGTTATGACGACGCGCCGCACGGCGGCCACGCCGAGGTCGAGTTCCATGACGTCCGGGTGCCCGCGGCCAACCTGATCGGCGGGGAAGGCGACGGTTTCGCCATCGCCCAGGCCCGGCTCGGTCCCGGCCGGATCCACCACTGCATGCGGCTGATCGGGGCGTCCGAGCGGGCGCTCGAGTTGATGTGCCGGCGGGTCACCGAGCGGACCGCGTTCGGCAAGCCACTGGCCGAGCAGGGGGTGATCCAGGACTGGATCGCCGAGGCGCGGGTCCGCATCGAGCAGGCCCGCCTGCTCGTGCTCAAGACCGCGTGGATGATGGACACCGTGGGCAACAAGGGCGCGCACACCGAGATCCAGGCCATCAAGATCGCTACTCCGGCGATGGCCGAGTGGGTGATCGACAAGGCGATCCAGGCCCACGGCGCGGCCGGCGTCAGCCAGGACTTCCCGCTCGCCGCGCTATGGGCGAATGCCCGCACGCTGCGCTTCGCGGACGGTCCCGACGAGGTGCACAAGCGCTCGCTGGCCCGCCGGGAACTGCGGCCCTACCAGCGAGAGTCCCGACCAGACCAGGGGATGACCCCCGAACAGGAGAAATAGCACATGCCACAGGACGCACAACGGGTCGCTGTCGTCACTGGCGCGGCCCGCGGCATCGGTGCCGCCACCGCCCGCCGCCTGGCCGCCGATGGGCTGGCGGTCGCCGTGCTCGACCTGGACGAGGGCTCCTGCGAGACAACGGTAGACGCGATCACGACAGCGGGCGGACGTGCCTTCGCGGTCGGCGCCGACGTCAGCAAGGGCGACCAGGTGGAGACGGCCGTCGGCAAGGTGGTCGCGGAACTCGGGCCGCCCGCGGTCCTGGTCAACAACGCCGGGGTGCTGCGCGACAACTTGATCTTCAAGATGTCCGAGGACGACTGGGACACGGTCCTGGGCGTGCACCTGCGCGGCGCCTTCCTGATGAGCAGGGCAGCCCAGAAGTTCATGGTGGACCAGCGGTTCGGCCGGATCATCAACCTGTCGTCCAGTTCCGCGCTCGGCAACCGGGGCCAGGTCAACTACTCGGCCGCCAAGGCTGGCATGCAGGGGTTCACCAAGACGCTCGCCATCGAACTCGGCCAGTTCGGCATCACCGCCAACGCGGTCGCGCCCGGCTTCATCGTCACCGACATGACCGCGGCGACGGCGGCACGGGTGGGTATGAGTTTCGACGACTTCCAGAAGGCGGCGGCCTCGCAGATCCCGGTCCGCAGGGTCGGCCAGGTCGAGGACGTCGCGCACATGATCTCATTCCTGGCCAGCGAGGACGCCGGGTTCGTATCCGGTCAGGTGATCTACGTAGCAGGTGGGCCGCTGTGCTAGATGACACCGGGCTGAAAAGCACTGGGCTGAAAGACACTGGGCCATCCGGCCCCGTGACGGCCGACGACCTGCGTGAGCGCGTCCGCGAATTCCTGGCCGGCCACGACCCGGCCACCCTGCCCCGGCTTGAGTTCCTGCGGGCCCGCTTCGACGCGGGCCTGGCCTGGGTGCACTACCCGCCCGGCCTCGGCGGCTTCGGCCTGCCGCGCGCCGTGCAATCCGTGGTGGAGGCCGCGTTCGCCGCGGCGGGCGCGCCGGGCAACAACCCGGAGCGGATCGGCATCGGGCTGGGCATGGCCGCGCCCACGATTCTGGCCTTCGGCACCGACGCGCAGAAACAGCGCTGGCTGCGGCCGCTGTGGACTGGCGAGGAGGTCTGGTGCCAGCTGTTCAGCGAGCCGGGCGCGGGCTCTGACCTGGCCGGGCTGGCCACCCGCGCGGTGCGCGCGGTGCGCGATCCGGGCGGCGCCGACAGCTGGGAGGTGACCGGGCAGAAGGTGTGGACCTCGATGGCGCACCAGGCGCGCTGGGGCCTGCTGGTAGCCAGAACGGACCCCGACGTGCCCAAGCACCAGGGCATCACCTACTTCGCCTGCGACATGACCGTAGACGGCGTGGAGGTGCGGCCATTGCGCCAGCTCACCGGCGAGGCCGAGTTCAACGAGGTCTTCTTGTCCGGCGCGGTCATCCCCGATGCCGACCGGATCGGTGGAGTGGGGGAGGGCTGGCGGGTAGCGCAGGGCACGCTCATGAACGAGCGGGTCGCCATCGGCGGGGCTGCGCTGCCCAGGGAGGGCGGGATGATCGGCTCGGCCGCCCGGACCTGGCGGGAGCACCCCGAGTTGCGCACCCCGGGCCTGCATGACCGGATGCTGCGGCTGTGGGCTGACGCGGAGATCGCCCGGCTGTCCGGGGAGCGGCTCCGCCAGCAGCTCGCCGCGGGCCAGCCCGGCCCCGAGGGCTCGGCGGCCAAGCTGGTCTTCGCCCGGCTGAACCAGGACATCTCCGCATTCGAGCTCGAACTGACCGGCGCCGACGGGCTGCGATACCAGGACTGGAGCTTGCGCAGGCCCGAGAGTGTCAGCTTCTATGGCCGGGACGTGGGCTACCGGTACCTGCGCGCCCGCGGCAATTCCATCGAGGGCGGCACCTCGGAGATCCTGCGCAACATCATCGCCGAGCGGGTGCTCGGCCTACCCCCAGAACCCCGGGTGGACACCCGCGTGCCCTGGAAGGACCTGCCCCGATGAGCCCGGCCGCCGGCCCGGACCTGCCCGGCCTGCTGTACAGCGGGGCCGAGGACGAGCTGCGCGCGGCCGTCCGGTCGGTGCTCGATGACCGGGCCGGCTGGCCGGCGGTGCTGGCCAGGACCGAGACGGACGAGCCCTACGACACCGGGCTGTGGCATGTGCTGGCCGCCAACGTCGGCTGCGCGGGGCTGCTCATCCCTGAGTCACACGGCGGGGCCGGGGCGAGTTACCGTGAGGCGGCCGTCGTTGCTGAGGAAGTGGGCCGCTCGGTGGCACCCGTTCCGTATCTGGGTAGTGCGGTGGTGGCAACCGCGGCGCTACTCGAAGTAGCCGATGGCAAGCTGCTCAGGGATCTTGCTAGCGGCTCGGTCACCGCGGCGCTGGCCATCCCGTTCGCGACCAGCCTGTCTGTGCCTGCCCCGCTGGGCACCGTCCGCGTGGCGGCACCGCAACCTGGGGACCCGGCCGGCCAGGCCAGGCTGCGCGGGGCGGTGGCCGGGGTGGCCGATGCGCTGCCGGCGGACGTGCTGCTCGTGCCCGCGGACGGGGTGCCGGACGGCCTGTACGCCGTGGACCGGGGAGCGCCCGGGCTGACCGTGGCCCCGGTGGTCTCCCTGGACGCGACCAGGCAACTGGCCGATCTCACCCTGGACGGCGTGCCCGCGCGGTGCGTCGCGTCGGGCGCGGCGGCTGTCCGCGCGACGGCGGCGGCGCTGACCGCGGGCGCGGCGATGCTCGCCGCCGAACAGCTTGGCCTGGCCCAGCAGTGCCTGGACATGACGGTGGCCTACCTGAAGGAACGGCATCAGTTCGCCCGCCCGGTCGGCTCCTTCCAGGCCCTCAAGCACCGGCTGGCCGACATGTGGGTGGCCATCACCCAGGCGCGTTCCGCCGCCAGGTACGCGGCTGCCTGCCTGGCCTCGGGCGACCCGGACACGCCTGTCGCGGTCGCGCTGGCCAAGGCGGCCTGTAGCGATGCCGCGGTGCATGCGGCGCAGGAGTGCGTGCAACTGCACGGCGGCATCGGGTTCACCTGGGAGCACCCGGCGCACCTGTACCTCAAGCGAGCCAAGAGTTCCTCGATCGGGTTCGGCACCGCGGACTGGCATCGGGCCACGCTCGCAGGTCTGGCCGGGCTGCCCGGGCCGGGGGCGTCCGGAGGTCCGCTATGAAGACCGTCGCCGGCGCCGGAAGGACCGCCGCGGGCGCCGGAGAACCGCGATGAAGACGGCCGCGAGTGCCGGAGGTCCGCGATGAAGACGGCCGCGGGTGCCGGAGGTCCGCGATGAAGACGGCCGCGGGTGCCGGAGGTCTGCGATGAAGAACGTCACCGGGGCCGGCGTCGTCGTCACCGGCCGCGAGTGCCGGAGGTCCGCGATGAAGACGGCCGCGAGTGCCGGAGAACCGCGATGAAGACGGCCGCGGGTGCCGGAGGTCCGCGATGAAGAACGTCACCGGGGCCGGCGTCGTCGTCACCGGGGCCGGCAGCGGGATCGGCGCCGCCCTCGCGCGCAGGTTCGCGGCGGAGGGCGCCCGGGTGGTGGTAAACGACATCAACGCCGCGGCGGCGGCCGAGGTGGCGGCCGGGTGCGACGCCGCTGTGGTGCCCGGCGACGCGGCCAGCGAGCCGGGCGTGGCGCGTCTCATCTCCGTCGCCACCGAGGTGCTCGGCGGTATCGATCTGTACTGCGCGAACGCTGGCGTGGCCCAGGGCGGCGGCCAGGACGCGGCCGAGGCCGATTGGGAGACCTCCTGGCAGGTCAATGTGATGGCGCACGTCCGGGCCGCACGGCTGCTCACCGGGCCGTGGCTGGAGCGGGGGAGCGGCCACCTGATCTGCACCGTGTCGGCCGCCGGGCTGCTCACCATGCTCGGGTCCGCGCCCTACTCGGTGACCAAGCACGCCGCGCTCGCGTTTGCCGAGTGGATGGCGGCGACCTACGGACACCGGGGCATCGTCGTCCAGGCGGTCTGCCCGCAAGGGGTGCGGACGCCGCTGCTCGGTGCGAGCGGGGCCGTTGGCGAGCTGATCCTCGGCGGCTCGGCGATCAGCCCGGAGGCGGTCGCGGACGCGGTGATCGACGGGATCGCCGACGGCCGGTTCCTCATCCTGCCGCACCCGGAGGTAGCCAGGATGTACGCAGGCCGCGCTGCCGACCCGGACCGCTGGCTGCACGGCATGAACAAACTCCAGCGCCGCGTCGAGGAGATCGGCTGACCGGATTCGCGCAGGACAGACCACGTAGTACGGCATGCTGTCGGAATGACTGCGGCTGCCACGGGGACGATTCATCACATCGAACTCTGGGTGCCAGATCTGACCCGGGCCGAGGCCAGCTGGGGGTGGCTACTCGAGGCTCTCGGTTATCAGCTCTTCCAGCAGTGGCCGGTGGGACAGAGCTGGAAGGCTGGTGACACCTACATCGTCATCGAGCAGTCGCCGGCCCGCAGTGCGTTCCGTCACGATCGGTGCCGCCCCGGCCTCAATCATCTGGCCTTCCACGTCGCCACCAGCGACGGCGTGGAGGACCTCGTCGCCGACGCGCTGGGTCACGGCTGGCGGCTCATGTTTGCCGACCGCCACCCCTACGCCGGCGGCGATCAGCACTACGCCGCCTACCTGGAGAACCGGGACGGCTACGAGGTCGAACTCGTCGCCCCCAGCCCGCAGCCAACTCCCGGGGCTGAGCCGCCGAAACCATGATCGCGGAAAGTTCGCGGCCGTATCTGGCGCGAACTTTCCGCGATCATGAACCCTGCGCTGCTCAGCCCAACATCACCGTGGCTGACAGCCGGAGGTCACGCGAGGAGCGACCCACCTCGATGGTGAAGTCGCCACGCGGCCAGATCCAGCCGCCGGCCTCGGTGTCATAGACGGCGAACACCCGGGCCGGCACCTGGAGCACGACCCGCGCCGCCTCGCCCGCCGCCGCGGCCGCGCAGCCGAACGCGCCGAGCACGCGCACCGGCCGCCCGGCGCCCTGCCACGGCCCGGCCACGTAGGCCTGGACGATCTCGCGCCCCGGCCGCGGCCCGGTGTTGCGGACGGTGACCGCCAGGCGCAGGTCCTCGCCCGGCGCCAGCGCGGGAGCGTCGGCCACCACCGACTCATAAGCCCAGCCGGTGTACCCGAGCCCATGGCCAAACGGAAACAGCGGGGTTGCTCCCGAAGCGTCATAGCCTCGGTACCCGACGAGCAGCCCCTCGTCGTAGTTGAGCACCCCGCCGTCCGGCACGGCATGCAGGACGGGGGTGTCTGACTCGCTGGCCGGCACGGTGACGGGCAGCCTGCCACCCGGTTCGGCCAGCCCGAGCAGGACGTCGGTCACGGCGTAGCCCATCGCCTGGCCGGGCAGCCAGGCCTGGATCACGGCGGCGGCCCGGTCTGCCCAGGGCATCAGCACCGGCATGCCGGAATTGACCACCACGACGACTCTGTCGTTGACGGCGGTGACCCGCTGGATCAGTTCGTTCTGCCGTCCTGGCAGGTTAAGCGTGTCCCTGTCGTAGCCCTCGCTCTCCGTTGACCCGGCTGAGCCCACCACCACGACGGCGGCGTCAGCCGCCGCGGCCGCCGCCACCGCCTCGTCAAGCATGGTGTCCTCATCAGGGGACGCCGCGATGCCGAGCCGGACCGCCAGCGGCCCCTGCACGTCATCGGCCGGGTAGAAGCCCAGCCCGACCGTGACCTCCTGGCCGGCCGTCAGGTGGACGGTGCCGCGGACCTCGCCGGGCCGCGTCATGGTCTCCACCGGGTCGGCGGGCACCGGTGTCCGCGCGTCCACGAGCACTTCGCCGTCCACGGTCAGCGCGAGCCGGCCGACTCCGGCGGCACCGATCGCATACGGCCCGTCGGTGTCGGCGCGGAACCTGGTCAGCAGCGCGATGCTGCCGGTCTCCCCCCAGCCGATGCCCGCCGGGAGCCCGTCGCCCCACCAGGCGAGCACGGTGGTCGTCCGGTGCTCCTCGGCCAGCAGGGTCCCGTCGGCCGCCCGGAACTCCAGCCGGACACCCGGCTCGCCGCTGACCGGGTCGGTGAGCGACCGGGCGGCGGGCGCGGGGACCGCCGTCCAGGTGCGGCACCCGGCCGTCACGGTGACCGCTGCCTGGCCCGCGAGGGCTTCTGGCAACGCGTCGGCAACGGTGGACACGGAGACCGGGAACACCCCGGCGCTGCCCCCGCCCTGAATCACGGGCAGGGCAGCATTGGGGCCGATCACCGCGACGCTGCGGATCACGGCCAGATCGAGGGGCAGCACGTCGCGGGCGTTGCGGAGCAGGACGAACGACGCTGCCGCCGCCCTCCGCAACAGGCTGGGGTCGGCCAGCACCGGTGACCCCGGACTCGCCGTGCCGGGGCTCCCAGACGGGCTTGTTAGCGCGCCCACCCGGCGGGCGAGGCGGAGCAGGCGCAGCACCTTGTCGTCGATGAGTTCCTCGGCGACCGCACCGCGGCTGACCGCTTCCGCCAGGGCCTGTCCCCAGAACGGGTTGGGCCCCGGCATCGCCAGGTCGAGACCGCCCACCGCGGACGCGACCGTGCTGCGGTTGGCGTCCCAGTCCGAGGTGACCACGCCGGTGAAGCCCCATTCGTCCTTGAGGACCTCGCGAAGCAGCCGCTCATGCTCGGTCATCGGGCTGCCGTTGACCGAGTTGTACGCGGCCATGACCAGCGCCGCGCCTGCCTCCCGGACGCAGGCCTCGAAGGGGACGAGGTACAGCTCGCGCAGCACCTGCTCGGTGATCCGCGCGTCATAGTTCCAGCGCTCGGTCTCCGAATCGTTGCCGACATAGTGCTTGATGGTCGCCGCGACCCCGGCCGACTGCACACCGCGCACGTACGACACGGCGAGGCGCGCGGTCAGTTCGGGGTCCTCGGAGAAGAACTCGAAGCCCCGGCCGCCGAGCGGGGTCCGGACCAGGTTGAGGGTTGGTGCCAGCAGCACATCGACCCCTTTGCTGCGGGCCTCGATGCCCAGGGCGGTGCCGAGCTCGTAGACGAGCTCGCTGTCCCAGGTGGCACCGAGGGCCGACGGGCAGGGGAGGCTTCCTGCTGGCTTGCGCTCGTCCATGGTGATGCCGCGCACCCCGGCCGGCCCGTCCGACATGATCATCGGACGGAGGCCGAGGGCGTCGGCGCCGTGTGTGCGCCAGCTGTCCGCACCGGTCAGCAGGCGCACCTTCTGCTCAACGGGGAGCGCAGCCAGCAGGCTGCGCTCCTCCGTCGTCGCGGTGCTAATTGTCATAGTCGCTATCGCGATCCTTGCCCCGGCATCCTGCTCAGGACGCCGGCTTGAGCTGCAGGACCGTGTATTCGATGTAGGGGATGTTCGGGACCGGCACCATGTAGGGGTTGCTCGCGGACGGCCACCCGGTGTAGTTCCTGGTCGAGTACTCGCTCCAGGCCCCGCCGTACATCAGCGGGACGACCGGGGCTTGGGTGGACAGGATCATCTGCAGCTTGTTGAGAGCCTGTGCCTGGACGGCGCTGTCGCCGCTGCTGGCGAACTGGGCCAGCGCCGCCTGCGCCGCGGGGTCGTTGAACCGCTCCACGTCGCCGCCGGCTGGCTTGCCGATCGCCGCAGTCGTCGAGCTGTCCAGCCAGTTGCTGAAGAAGAAGTACGGGTTCGGTCCCTGGTTGCTCCAGTGGATGGTGGCGTCGAACGTGCCGTTGGCCACGTCGCCGGCCCACACGGTCGGGTCACTGACCCCAGCGGCGGTGACGTTGAAGCCGAGCGCGTTCAGCTGGTGCGAGATCAGCTGTGAGGCCGTGTAGTAGTCGCTGTAGGGGATCGGGTCGGAGATGGAGAAGGTGATTTGCTTACCACCCTTGGTCCATTTGCCGCCCGACTTGGTCCACCCGTCCGCGGTGAGGATCGAGCTGACCTTGGCCGCGTCGCCGGTGGCTGGGAGGTCGTTGGCCAGCGCCGGGTTCAGCAGGCTGGTCTGCGCGGGCAGCATGAGCCCGCCGGAGGAGGTTGCGGGTGGCTCGTAGCTGGTCTCGGCCTGGACGGAGAGCTGCTGGCGGTTGATGCCGTAGCTGATCGCCCTGCGCACCGCGGGGTCGTTCAGCGGGGCCTTGGTGACATTGAGGAACAGCCCCACCACGTTGTTGTCGCTGAAGTACGGCGGGCTGCTGGTCCAGGTGTGGTTGCTCGGACTCTTGTGCAGGAAGTTGCCCTCGATGTTGGCGACATAGTTACCCGCCCAGTCGATCTGGCCGCTGGAGATCGGCGGGACCAGGTTGGCGTTCGTGTTGTAGGAGGGGAAGTCGATCTCCGGGACGTGTACCTTGCTCTTCTGCCAGTAGTAGGGGTTCTGCTTGAGGGTGAATCCCTGTGGCGTGAACTTGTCGAGCATGAACGGGCCGGTGCCAACCGGGCTCGGGTCAGCGAACGTGGACGGGTTGCTGACCGTGCTCCAGATGTGCTGCGGGACGATGTAGACCTGGCCGATCAGGAACAGGTTGGCGTACTGCGGCTTGGCGAAGGTGAGCGTCACCGAGGTCGGGCTGGACGCCGTGGCGCTCACCACCGGGGGAGCACCGGCCGTGTAGAGCGACGTGGTCGTCTTGACCAGGTTGAAGGTGTAGGCGACGTCGCTGGCGCTGAACGGCTTGCCGTCGTTCCACTTCACGCCCGACCGGATCGGGATGGTGAGTGTCATGCCGCCGTTCGACCAGGTGGGCTGGCCGGAGGCGAGGAACGGGATGGGCGCCTGGGCCGGGTTCAGCGTGTTGAAGATGTACAGGGGCTCGTTGTAGAGGCTGATCGCGTTGGCGATATAGCCGGTGGATGTCTGGGAGTACGGGTTGAAGGTGTCTGTCATGGGCGAGAGCGGGGTGCTCTCGATAACGAGCGTCTTGCCCGTTGCTGCCTTGTTGGTACTGCCACCTGAGGTGCTACTGCCTGAGCTGCCGCAGGCAGCGATCCCCATGGCGAGGACGCTGGCTACGGCCAGGCTTTTCAAGACTGTGTGCTTCATGCTTAAACTCCGTTGTGCCCGGCCGGCTCGTCGCCGGCCTATTGTTAAGGACCGTGTCGGGGTCTATTTGTCAGTGGGGCGGTCTGCGGGTCGGCCGGGCGTTGCCCCTATGCTCGGCCGCAGTCGTGTGCTGTCGAAGGACTCAGGGCGGTACCCGCGACGTGGCAGCCCGGTTCATCACGTCTCCTCTCCCGGGTCAGGTGCGGATCTGGAAGGCGCCGACGGCCGGCCAGGCGGCCGCCCCGCGATAGGCAGGGCCTGCTCGGTGTCCAGGCCCTTGACGTGCAGCCAGCAGGCACTCAGGTGACCGGAGGCGACCTGGGTGCCTGGCGGGGTGCGCTGGGCGCAGACCGCCATCGCATGCGGGCACCGCGGGTGAAAGCGGCAGCCGCTCGGCGGCGAGACCAGGCTCGGCGGTGAGCCCCGCCCCTGCAGCGAGGGCGGCTCGGCCCGGTCGGGGTCGGGTGCCGCGCTGAGCAGGAGCTGGGTGTAGGGGTGGGACGGCTCGTCGGTGACCGACTGGGCCGGCCCGGACTCGACGACCTGGCCGGCGTACATGACGATGATCTCTTCGGCCAGGTAGCGCGCGGACGCGATGTCGTGGGTGATGTAGAGGATCGCCAGCCCGTCCCGCTCCCGCAGGTCGCCGAGGAGATTGAGGATGCCGAGCCGGATCGAGACATCGAGCATGGACACGGGCTCATCGGCGAGGAGAACCCGCGGGGTGACCGCGAGCGAGCGCGCGATCGCCACCCGCTGCCGCTGGCCGCCGGACAGCTCGTGCGGGTACTTGCCGAGGAACTGATCGGCGGGGGTCAGCGAGACCCGTTCGAGGAGGCCCTTGATCGCCTCGTCCAGGCCGGCGCCCCGTTTGGCCAGCCCGTGCACCAGGAGCGGCCGGGCCAGGTGGTACCGCACGTCGTGGATGGGGTTGAGGGAGGAGAAGGGGTCCTGGAGCACGAGCTGGACGTCGCGCGCGTACTCCCGCCGGTCGCGGTTCGACGCCGGGACCTCCTTCCCGTCGAGCAGCAGCTGGCCGGCCGTCGGGACGATCAGCCGGGCGAGCAGGCGGGCCAGTGTCGACTTGCCCGAGCCGCTCTCCCCGACCACGGCGGTGATGCCGGAACGCGACAGGGTGAGCGAGACATCCTCGACCGCGTGTACGACCGGGCCCCCCGTTTCGCCAGGCTCGCCCTTGACCGCGACGGCCCGCCGGGCGACCCGCGTGGCCCGTCGCGCCCGGTGCAGGACGAAGTGCTTGGTCAGGCCGCGTGCCTCCAGGAGAACGGGGCCGGTTTCCGGCGGGCTGGCGGTCAGGACAGGTTCGGTCATGGCTGGCTCCGCGGGTCGAGCGCGAGCTCATCGGGGACAGGCGTGGATCCGTCCTGCAGCCAGCACGCGGCCAGCCGGTCGCCCGTCGGCCCCAGCGCCAGCAGCGGGGGCGAATCCACCTTGCACCGGTCCATGACGTACGGGCAGCGCGGGTGGAAGACACAGCCGGTGGGCAGGTTGCGCAGGTCAGGAGGGAATCCCGGAATTCCTGTCATATGCGTGCGCGGCCCATGCAGCGCCGGGAAGGAGTTCAGCAGCCCCAGGCTGTAGGGGTGGCGGGGGGCGCGGAACAGGCTGGCCGCGCTGGCCCGCTCCACCAGGCGGCCCGCGTACATGACCGCGATCGAGTCGGCGATCTCGACGAGCAGCGACAGGTCGTGGGTGATGAACAGGACCGCGAAGCCGAGCCGCTCGCGCAGCATCATCAGCTCCTCGAGGATCTCCCGCTGGGTGACCACGTCGAGGGCGGTCGTCGGCTCGTCCAGGATGACGATCTGCGGCCGCAGGGCCAGGGCCATGGCGATCATCACGCGCTGCCGCATCCCGCCGGACAGCTCGTGCGGATAGCTGCGCAGCCGGTCAGTGGTGATGCCGACCATGGTGAGCAACTCGCCCGCCCGGACGCGGGCCGCAGCCCGGTCCATATCCTGCTCGTGCACCCGCAGGACGTCGGTAAGCTGCGCGCCGATCGACAGCACCGGATTGAGCGCGTTCATGGCGCTCTGCAGCACCACCGCGATCTGCGACCACCGCAGCGAGCGCAGGGCGTCCTCGTCGAGGGCCAGCAGGTCCGTGGACTGCCCGGCCGCCGGGTGATAGAGCACCTCGCCTCTGGTGATGATCCCGGGGGCACGAAGCAGCCGGGTAGCCGCGTAGGCGAGGGTGGACTTGCCGCTCCCGCTCTCCCCGGCCAGGCCAACCACCTCGCCGCGGCGCAGCATCAGCTCAGCGCCGATCACGGCGTGCACCGCGTCATCACCGGCGCCGTAGTCCACGCACAGGTCGCGGATCTCCAGCAGCGGCTCGGCAGTGGTGCGTGAGCTGGGCAAGGAGTCCCTCAGCGGATCGGGTTGCCCGGTGCGGGGAAGGTCTGCGCGGGCGCTGTCGGCGGTCACGGCTGGCCCCCTTCGCCCGCCCGGATGACCGGAGTCACGCCGAGCACGAACCGCCGCGGCAGGTTCCCCCGGTTGGCCTTCTTCGTCCGGCGCCGGGAGAGCCCGGCCGCCCGCAGCCGCGGGTTGATGAACTCATCGATGCCGAAGTTGAGTAAGGCGAGCGCCGTGCCGAGGAAGGCCACCGCGAATCCCGGCGGCATGTACCACCACCAGTAGCCGCTGATCTCCGCCTCCGCGCTCTGGGCGTAGAACAAGATCGCCCCCCAGCTCCAGTGTTCGGGGTTGACCAGGCCAAGGAAGGACAGGGCGGTATACGTGCCGACCCCGTATAGCACCGTGAACAGGAACGAGGCGGCGACCACCGGGGTGAGGTTGGGCAGGATCTCGAACACGATGACCCGCCAGCCGCGTTCACCGACGATCCGCGCGGACTCGACATAGTCGCGGTTGCGCAGCGAGAGGGTCTGCGCGCGCAGCACGCGGGCGCCGAACGCCCAGCCGGTGATGCTGATGATGAACCCGATGAGCAGGTCGTTGCTGCCGCTGGACGGGGGCAGGAACCCGAAGACCACGATGAGCAGCGGCAAGGCCGGCAGCACGAGGAAGAAGTTGGCCAGCATAGAGAACACGTCGTCGGACAGGCCGCCGCGGTAGCCGGCGGTCACCCCCATCACGACGGACAGCACCGTGGCGACGATTCCGGCGGCGAACGCGACCAGGACCGTGCTCCGTCCCCCGGTGAGCATCTGGGAGAACACGTCCTGCTGGAGCTGGGTGGTGCCCAGCCAGTGGGCGGCGGAGGGGGGCTGGGGCACGCCGTTCGTGATGGACGCGCTGGCGGTCGGGTTGTACGGGGCCAGCCAGGGACCGACGACGGCCAGGATCAGGAAGGCGCCCAACATCACGAGGCCGATAATGATCTTGGGTGACCTGGGCAGCTGGAATCGTCGCGCCCGGCCGGGCGGCGGCAGGGAGAGAGCCGCCCCGGCTGGCTGACCTGGGCCCGTGCCGGCGGGACCGGCGCCGGGCACGCCGGTGACGGGGAGACCAACCCCGGGAAGACCAGCATCCGGAAGGCCAGCGCCGGGAGGGCCGGCGCCGGGAAGACCGGTTCCGGTGGACATGTCAGGCCTCCTGCCTGGTACGCGGGTCAAGGAGCACGTACACGAAGTCCGCGGCCAGGTTCGCGGCCAGCACGGCGAACGTGATGATCAGGAAGATCCCTTGCAGCAGCGGGTAGTCGCGCTCGCCGACCGCCTGGAGCAGGATCCAGCCCAGTCCCGGGTAGCTGAAGACGATCTCGGTGAGCAGCGCCCCCGATACCACGAACCCGAGCGCCAGGGAGAACCCGGACACGCTGGGCAGGATGGCGTTGCGCGCCGCGTACCAGATCACCCTGCCCTTGGGCAGCCCCTTGGCCTGCGCCACCAGGACGTAGTCCTCGTCCATCGTGGTCACCATCACGTTCCGCATGCTGACGATCCAGCCCGCCGCCGAGCAGACCACGATCGTCAGGGCGGGCAGCACCGCGTGACTGAGCACGTCACCGATGTAGGTGGCGTTGAAGCCAGGGAAATCGAGCTGGCCGTAGGCGCGGCCGGTCGGGAACCAGCCCAGCCTGGTGGCGAACAGGTCGAGCGCCAGGAAGGCGATGAAGAAATAGGGTGCCGCCTGGAAGAACGTCGTGGCGGGCAGGACGTTGTCCAGCCAGGTCCCGCGGCGCCAGGCGACGCCGATGCCGATGAGGGTGCCCAGCACGAAGCTGAGCACGGTGGCCGTGCCGACCAGGCCCAGCGTCCACGGCAGGGCGCTGCGGATGACGGTGGTCACCTCGGCGGGGTAGTTACTGGTCGAGATGCCCAGGTTGCCGTGGACCAGGTTCTGCAGGTAGTGCACGTACTGACCCCACAGGCCCTCCTTGGTGTTCAGGCCGTACTGCTGTTCCAGGGAAGTGATGGTGCTCGCGGTCACCTGGCCCTGGAGGCGGGCGAGGACAGCCGAGACGGGGTTGCCCGGCATGATCCGCGGGATGAAGAAGTCCACGGTGATGGCGGCCAGCGCGGTGACGACGTAGAACGCGATCCTCCGGATGAGAACGCGCATGGCTACATCTCCCTTTGGGCGGGCCGCCACGCGGGCGTGGTCTTTTCTGGCGGGCAGCCGCAACTCTCGCGGCGGATGAGCCGGGTGGGCAGGACGATGTCGCGTCCGGAGGCCTCCCCGTTTCCGATCATGGAGTACAAGATCTCGAAAGCGGTCGCGCCGAGTTCCTGGATGGGCTGCCGCACGGTGGTGAGCTGCGGGCGCAGGTGACGCGCGACGGGGATGTCGTCGAAGCCGGTCACGGCCACGTCCCCGGGCACGTCGATGCCGCGCTGGCCCAGCGCGTACACCACGCCCAGGGCCGACTGGTCGTTAGCGCACGCGATGGCCCGCGGCAGGGCGTGCCCGTCGGCCAGGAGCCGGTCGATCACCCGCGTGCCGCCCGCGGCCGAATAGTTGCCCTGCCATTGCGGGCCATCCACGAACGTCGCGCCGGCCGCGGTCACCTCGGCCTCGAAGGCTCCGCGCCGGGCCAGGTTGTTGGGGCTGTCCGCGTGGCCGCGCAGGTAGGCGAAGGTGCGGTAACCGTGGTCCTGGATGAGGTGCCGGGCGAGGTCCCGCATGCCGCCGGCGTTGTCGCCGTCCACGTTCGATGTGCTCCTGGTGGCGGGCCCGGCCAGGGTGACGATGGGGATCTGCTGGGACAGCCGGTCCAGCTGGCCGGGGCCAAGCAGCTGGTCGTGCAGGATCAGCCCGTCGCTCTTGCGGGCCAGGGCGAAGATACGCCTGCTGTCGTCGTGGTCATCCACATCGACCGAACAGACCAGCAGGTTGTAGTCGCGGCGCTGGGCCGCCACCTCGATACCCCGGTTGATCAGGTCGGGGAACTGCAGGCTCTCCTCTTCGTCCTCGAAAACGCCTGCGTCGGTAACTGTCACCGACGGCCGCCGGATGACGACCCCGATGACCTCCTTGAGCCTGGCGCTCAGCGCCCGGGCCGCGCCATCGGGGATGAAGCCGAGCTCTGCGACCGCTTGCAGGACGCGCTCCCTGGTGTCGGGGAGCGGATTGCGACGGCCGTTGAGCACCCGGGACACAGAAGCGATCGATACGCCGGCCACCCGCGCCACGTCGTAGATCGTTGGCGGGATGTGACCCGTATCGACCTGGTCCACCGGCACGCTCCTTCGCGGCACAGCTGTCCTTGCCCGGCATCTAAGTGCCTGGGAAGATCCTGCTTCCCGTTTGGTAAGCGCTTACCGCACGCGCTCGAAGGGGAGGCCCTTGTCATCCAACACCGACTGCCCCTGGCGAGGTAAGCGCTTACCAAGCGAGATGTGGGGAGCGTATTTCGTCCCGGTACGGGACTCAAGTCCTCGGGCCCACTGTTACGGGAACGTGACAGAAACCTTAACCCGCCGCGCTGGCGGCGGCGGGCCTGCGCGCTGGCCGCGCCACCCCCCGGCCCGGCCGGGCCGCTGCTCGCGCCACGGCACCGGCCGGCTGATTGCCGCACCCTGAGCAGGTCTGTTGCTGTCCGGAGGACTCTCGGTGCCGCGGGCATCCTGGCCCATGATGGCTCCGGCCCAGCCGGGGACCGGACCGGAGCCGGGCCGTCCTGGCGCCCGGCGGCTGGCCTGCGGACGGATATTCCGGCCAAAAAGGCGCGTTTTGAAGGGCCAGTTTTGGTCACGCCGAAACAGGGCAGAAACGTGACGGTCCCGAGGTCCTGGTCCGTTGTCTCCGGCGTAACAGTTGGGAAACGTGTCCGAAACCCGCCCGTGGGAAATATGAAGCGTTCTTGACGCACCGAAGTGGCCGACCGGATCACGCTAGCCCGGGGGGGACCCCGGATCACGGCGCTGTGCTAGCCCGGAACGCGGTTTTCAGAGGCCTTACCGGGCCCGCTGGAACCACGACCGAACCCCCCGGCAAGCCCTTCTAGGGTAGCCCCATGGAGGCGGAGAGTAGTGAATCCCTATTCAAGTTGGCTGTCATCTGGAGATAACGCATGGCAGATGACAGCCGCGACCCTGGTCGGCCTCATGAGCATCCCTGCCCTCGCCGTCCTGTACGGCGGCCTGGTGCAGCGCAAATGGGCCGTCAACACCGTGCTGATGGTGTTCAGCACCTTCTGTCTGGTCCTCATCGCCTGGGTTCTGTGGGCCTTCAAGATGGGCTTCGGGGAGCCGTGGATCGGCGGTAGCTTCCACCTAGTCGGCAAGCCGGGGAATGTACTCAGCCCCATGGGCGAGCAGGCACAGGCCGTCATCCCCTTGCTCGTTGGCGGGATGCCGAAGTTCAGGTTCCCTCAGGGATCGCTCGTCTACTTCCAGTTCGTGTTCGCCGCGATCACGCCGATCCTGTTCATCGGCAGCGTGATCGGCCGGATCAACTTCAAGGCCTGGCTGGTCTTCGTGCCGCTCTGGATCACCTTCGCCTACGCGGTCAACGCCTTCCTGCTGTGGGGCGGCGGCTACTGGGCCGGGCACGGTGCGCTGGACTTCAGCGGCGGCTACGTCATCCACCTGGCGGCTGGTGTCTCGGGCTTCGTCGCGGCGTGGGTCGTCGGGCCCAGGCTCCAGCGGGACCGTGAGCATGCGGTGCCGAACAACCTGCTCTTCGTCGCCGTAGGTGCCGGAATCCTGTGGCTCGGCTGGAACGGGTTCAACGGCGGTGACCCGTACTTCGCAGGCGCGGACGCCTCAGCGGCCGTGGTCAACACCAACCTGGCGACTGCGGTGGCCATGATGACCTGGATCATCATGGACATGATCGGCGGCCCGGGTAAGAAGGCGACTTTCCTCGGCGGCCTCAACGGCATGATCTGCGGGCTGGTCGGCATCACGCCGGCGGCCGGCTATGTGGACGGCACCGGCGCGATCATCATCGGGCTCGTCGACTCGGCCATCGTCTGGTTCGCCTGGAACTACCTGAGCAAGATCCCGCCCTTCAACAAGGTCGACGACGCTCTCGGGGTGGTCTACACCCACGGCATCGCCGGGCTGGGCGGCGGCCTGATGGTCGGCCTGTTCGCCGATCCCAGGATGGTCGTGTATCTCGGGGTCGGCAAGATCCCTGGATTCTCCGGCGCCGGGCTGGTGAACGGCAACCCGCACCAATTGCTTGTCCAGGCAGAATCCGCGCTCACGATCATCATCTGGGACGCCCTCGTCACATTCATCCTCCTCAAGGTCATCGGATTGTTCATCAAGCTGCGCATATCCGACGAGGACCTGGAGATCGGCGACGTGGCGGTCCATGGCGAGGAGGCCTATCCCTCCGAGGGGGAGCTTGTCGGCGTCGGAGCGGCCAGGGCGGCCGAGCTTGCCGCGGACGGCAAGGGCCGCACCCCGGAGAAGGTCCCGCACGAGGACGGCTAGGCCAGTCAGCTGAGCTGCCACTGGTAGTCCGCCCGGCGGCCTTCCCACGCCACCCACACGGGAAGGCCGCCGGGCGCAGTCCGCGCCAGAGCCCGGCCGCAGTCCGCGCCAGAGCCCGGCCACAGTCCGCGCCAGAGCCCGGGCACAGTCCATGCCGGAGCCCGGGCACAGTCCATGCGGGAGCCCGGATGCAGTCGGCTCCGAGGCCCCGGGCCTGCTTTCCATGATCACGGAATACCGCCGTCAAATACGTCCGGGGAATATTCCGTGATCATGGAACTCAGCGGTAGGCGGGGCCAGAGGCGCCAGGTGGTCAATGGCCGCGGAAGGCTTCCTCTAGCCACCAGGAGCCGTGCGACGAGGTGATCTTCGCGTCGATCAGCACGGGGCGCTCCCGCGGCCCGTCCAGCCAGGCCTGTAGCGGCCTGAGGTCGCTAGGGCGGTTGACGGTCACCGCCTCGCAGCCGAACCCCCGCCCGATGGCGGCGATGTCCGTTGGCGGGAACTGGACGCTGTCCAGCGGGTGCCCGCCGGGGGCGAAATGGTGCACCTCGGCGCCGTACGCCTCGTCGTCGTACACGATGATGACCATCGGCAGCCTGAGCCTGACGGCCGTTTCCAGTTCGCTGACCCCCATCAGCGCGCCGCCATCACCGAGCGCGGCCACCGGCAGCCGGTCCGGGCGGGCGATGGCGGCGCCGATCCCCGACGCCAGGCCGAGGCCGACAGACTGGTACGCCTGCGTGAAGCAGAACCCGTCCGCGTCGGGAACCGACAGGTACATGCTCGGGTAGCCCATGAAGTTTCCCGAGTCGACCGCGACCAGCCGCGCCGCAGGCAGCATGTCGTCCAGCGCGATGGTCAGCGTGCGCGGGTCTATCCGGCTGCCGTCGCTCTCATCGGCGTAGGGCACATCACGCCACCGTGCCTCGCGGCCGATCCGCGCCCGGAGGTCCTCGCTGCGGTAACCGGCCATGGTGCGGCCGTCCAGTGCTTCCAGCACGGCTCGCGCGGTCTCCGCCACGTCGCCGAGGACGCCGAGGTGGACCGGCCGGTTCGCGCCGATCGCGGCGGCCTCGTCGTCCACCTGCGCCACCGTTGCCTCCGGCCCGATCAGGCCGCCGTGCCGCATGGTCCACATGTTGAGCGAGCAGCCCCAGCCGACGATCATGTCCGCGGCGCTGATCAGTTCGGACGCGAGCGGGGAGGCGAAGCTGCCGCTCACGTCGAGATCCCACGGGCTGCCCCGGAACAGGCCCTTGGCCGCGGCGGAGGTGGCGAGTAGCGCGCCGCAGGCGTCGGCGAGCCGCCTCAGGTCGCCGCCGGCCCCGGCCGCCCGGGCGCCGCGGCCGGCCACGAACACCGGGCGCCTGGCCGCCGCCAGCGCCGTGGCCAGGGCTTGGGCGGCCTCCGCCGCCGGTGCGGGAGGGCGCAGCAGCGGCAACGAGGCGACCGCAGGCGGGTCGCACGATGCCGCCTGCACGTCGAGCGGCATCGCCAGCACGACGGTGCGCCGCTCCCGCTGCGCGACCTGGTAGGCCCGGGCCGCGTCCGCGGCCGCCGAGCCGGGGGAATGCAACCGCTCCGGAACGGCGCCCACCGCCGCGGCGATCGAAGCCACATCGATACGGAAGTTGGACCGCACCGCCGCGCCGGCCACGTCCGCGGCGAGGACGACCAGCGGCGTGCGGCTCTTGGCCGCCTCGGTGATGCCGGTGAGCGCGTTGGTCAACCCGGGCCCCTGGTGCACGGACAGCAGGGCGGGCCGGCCGGCCGTCCGCGCCCAGCCGTCGGCCATGCAGGCCGCCCCGCCCTCGTGCCGTGCCGCGTAGAACTGGGCGCCCCGGGTGATCAGCGCGTTGGTCACGTGGAAGTTCCCGCTGCCGACGACGCCGAACACGGTGTCCGCGCCGAGGTCGGCCAGAACGGCCCCGACCGCGTCACTGACCAGCATCAGGCTCGCTCCACCAGGCCCAGCGCCCGGCACGGGCTGCCAGACCCGCCGGTGATCGGCAGCGGCCCGGTGATCACCACAGCGCCACGCGGCGGCAGCAGGACCAGATTCTGCAGTTGGGTGAGGCCGTACTTGCCCGCGCCGAGCAGCGCCGAGTGGCAGGGGAACGGCGGGTCGAACGAGTGCGCGGCGCCCGCGTCGGTGCCCACCGTCTCTACGCCGAGCCCGATGACCGGCGCCTCGTCGGCCAGCCAGCGGGCGCATTCCACCGAGATCCCCGGCGTATGCGGGCCGCTCGCGTCCGCGTTCAGGAACTCCTGCTGATCAGCAGAACGGGCATCCCAGCCGGTCCGGTACAGCAGCCAGCCGCCGTCCGGCAGCGGGCCGTGCTCGCCTTCCCACTGCTTGATGTGCTCGATCTCGAGCAGGAAGTCCGGGTCGGCGGCGGCCTGCGCGCTGAAATCGAGAACGGCCGCGGGCGCAATGAGCCGGCCCACGGGCACCTGCGACACATCCGCGCCGTCCCGCCCGCTCACCCAGTGCACAGGCGCGTCGAGGTGCGTCCCGGTGTGCTCGCCCGTGCTGATGTCGTTCCAGTACCAGGCCGGGCCGCGGTCGTCGTAACGGCTGATCTCGGTCAGCGAAAACGACATCGTATTGCCGAACGGCTCCGGCAGCTTGATCACCGGCGTTGAGGCGGACAGTGGTGCGGTGAGATCGATGACCTCGATGCCGCCACTGCGGATTCCCTCGGTGAGAGCCTCTAGCACGGACATGGCTGCCTCCTGTCGATGACGGCAGCCCGGCCGACGGTGCCGGGTGCCTGCGCTCGCCAGGGTTAACGTACCGGGACTTGTGCGGGGCAGGGCTAGGTGGGCGTGGCCTGCGCTGCGCCTGCGGCGCTATTACGCGCTGGCCACGCCCACCCGGCCCTGCCGCATGTTATGTTATTAACATGGCAGAGAAGAAGGCAGTGCTCAACGTCACCGTCAGTGAGTCGCTGGCCGAGGACGTGCGGCGAGCGGCCAAGCTGGAGCACACCACGATCTCCAGCGTGGTCGAGCGGGCGCTGGCTAAACAGGTGTCTCGGGAACTCAAGCGGCTCGAGGGTCTGGCCGCCATTGACGCCTATTACCAGGAACACGGCTACCCGACGGCGGAGCAGGAGGCCGCCTCAAAGGCCCGGGTCGCGGAGGAACACCGCCTCATCGAGGAGGCCCGCGCGCGTAACGCCGCCCATGGCGGGTTTCGCGCTGACGACTGGGGCGCTGCTTGAGTGACTACGTGTACGACAGTGGGGCTCTCATCGCTATCGACAGCCGGGGCAACATCGAGGAACTCAACGACCACAAGAACCGGCTCGCTCAGGGAGATCTCATCATTGTGCCGGTGCCGGTGGCAGCCCAGGTGGTCCGGGATCCGCGGCGGCAGGCACGGCTGATGCTCACCCTCCGGGGCTGCGAGATCGTCCCCTTCGAGGAGGATGATATTTCCCCGGTTGGCAAGCTGCTAGCTAGGTCTGGCACGTCCGACGTCGTAGACGGCTTCGTGGCCCTCACCGCAGTGAAAGAGGGCGCCGCCGTCGTCACCTCGGACCCGGACGACATCGCACACCTTCTGGGCACGCTGGGTGTCCGTCTGCCAGTTCTCAGAGTCTGAGCGGGGGCACAGCACCGCCCCGGCGGACGTAGATCGCCTACAGGTCGGCGACGGCGGGGATTATCTGGCTGCCGATGATCTCCAGCGGGGTGACCTGCCAGACGTTGGCGACCGCGCCGATCGCCGCCTGGAAGCCCATCCCGGCCAGGCCGCCCAGCTGGTCGACGATCTCGCCCACCTTCTCGCCCTTCTCCCCGGGGTAGAAGATGAAGTAGCAGGTCTTCTCGATCTCGTCGTAGTCCCGGCCTTCTGCGTCGCAGTGCGCGCGGAGCACGTCGAGCTTGCGGGCCAGGTCGGGGCCGGGGAACATGTTGCACGCCTGGGCGTAGCGGGCCACGAACCGCAGCGTCTTCTTCTCGCCCGTGCCGCCGATCATGATCGGCGGGTGCGGCTTGGACAGCGCCTGCGGCGAGTTCAGCGGCCGCTCAAGCTGGTAGTGCTTGCCCGCGTCGTCCGCGGCGCGGCCGACCGTGGCCAGGTCCGTGCCGAGCCGGGGCGGACCACCCGGCCAGGAGAAGTCAGGGATCTGCAGTCCGATCTTCACGGATTACTTCCAGGGACGAGGCTCTCACACGCTGGCAGGCGGCCTGACGCCGGCGTCCCGTTGCTGTCAGCCGCGGGCGGGCCGACCGGCGGGTCGGCCGGGCGGCCCGGCGGGCGGCAGCCGGTAATCCCCGTCCGGTAGCCGGCCGGGGCTTCCGGCCGTCTGGGGGCGCGCAGAATGGGAAGATGAGCCGACCCGTTTTGAAGGCACTGACCCTGGTAACGGCCGATGGCGTCCCGATCGACGCCGCGCACCTGCCGGGCGACAGTGACCTGGCGATTGTCCTGGCGCACGGTTTCACCCTGTCCTGGCAGCGGCCAGCGGTCTGGCAGGTGGCTACCAGGCTCAACCGGGTCGGCGGGGTGGTGACCTTCGACTTCCGCGGGCATGGCCGTTCGGGCGGCCTGTCCACGATGGGTGACCGGGAGACCAGGGACCTGGAAGTCGCCGTGGCCTACGCCCGCGAGCTGGGCTACCGGCGGGTTGCCACCGTCGGGTTCTCCATGGGGGCCTCGATCGTCGTGCGGCATGCCGCACTCGTCGGCGGGGTCGATGCCGTCGTGTCCGTAAGCGGTCCCGGACGGTGGTATTTCCGGGGCACCAAGTCGATGCGCAGGGTGCACTGGGCGGTGGAACGGCGGCTCGGCCGCGTCGTCACCAGGACCTTGCTGAATACGCGGGTAAGCCCGGTCCGCTGGGATCCGGTCCCGCTCCCGCCGGCCGAGGCGGCCGCGCGGATCGCGCCGATCCCGCTGCTGGTGGTGCACGGCGACCAGGACCTCTACTTCCCTACCGACCATGCCCAGCAGCTCTACGCCGCGGCGGGTGATCCGAAGGAGCTGTGGATCGTCCCGGGCTTCGGCCATGCCGAGTCCGGTGCGGACGCCGCGTTGGTGGACAGGATCGGGGAATGGGTGCGTGAGAAGTCCGGAGTCGCGGCGGAGCGCGGGGGGCCGGGGGAGCCGCCGGGCGACCTGACGGTCGGGGCTGCGGCAGTGGAGGCGGGTGGCCAGCCCGGAGGCTTCACCAACAACACGTAGGACGCGCCTAACGCCTGCTCACCAGCTGGTCGGCTGAGGCATTCCCTCGCTGTAGCCGGCCGCACTCTGCACCCCGACAACTGCCCGCTCGTGCAGCTCGTCGAGGTCGGTCGCACCCGCGTAGCTGCACGCGCTGCGCAGCCCCGCCGTGATGCCATCGATCAGGTCTTCCACGCCCGGATGCCGTGGGTCGAGATACATCCGCGCGGCCGAGATGCCTTCCTCGAATAGCTCTTTCCTGGCCCGGTCGAAGGAGGAGTCCGCGGCGGAGCGCAGCCGCACCGCCCGGGCCGAGGCCATGCCGAAACTCTCCTTGTACAGCCTGCCGTCCGGGTCACGGAACGTGTCGCCGGGCGATTCGTAGGTGCCCGCAAACCAGGACCCGATCATGACGTTGGACGCCCCGGCCGCCAGGGCCAGCGCCACGTCCCGGGGATGGCGGACCCCGCCATCCGCCCAGACGTGGGCACCCAGCCTGCGGGCCTCCGCGGCGCACTCCAGGACCGCGCTGAACTGCGGTCGGCCGACGCCGGTCATCATCCGGGTGGTGCACATCGCGCCCGGGCCGACACCGACCTTCACGATGTCGGCTCCGGCCGCGACAAGGTCGGCCACCCCCCGCGCCGTCACCACGTTGCCGGCGACGAGCGGCACCAGCGGGCCGGCTTCCCGTATCGCATGCAGGGCATTGATCATTTTTTCCTGGTGGCCGTGCGCCGTGTCGGCGACCAGGACGTCCACCCCGGCGTCCAGCAGCAGTTTGGCCTTCCCGCCGACGTCGCCGTTGATGCCGAGGGCGGCGCCGATGCGCAGCCGTCCGCGGGAGTCGGTGGCGGGCTGGTACAGCGTGGCCCGCAGCGCCCCGGTCCTGGTCAGGATGCCGACGCAGCGGCCCGTACCGTCCACCACCGGGGCCAGCCTATGCCTGCCGTCGTGCAGCAGGGTGAAGGCACGCTGCGGGTCGATGCCCGCCGGGAGGGTGAGCAACTCGGTGGACATGACCTGACGCAACTGGGTGAATCGGTCCACTTCGTTGCAGTCGGTCTCGGTCACCACGCCGACCGGCCGCCCGTCCTCGGTTACCACCACCGCGCCGTGGGCGCGCTTGGGGAGGAGGCCGAGCGCCTGGCCGGTCGTGTCGCCCGGGCCGAGGGTGATCGGGGTGTCATGGACCAGGTCGCGGCCCTTCACCCAGGACACGACGTCGGCGACCACGTCCAGCGGGATGTCCTGGGGCAGCACGGCCAGGCCCCCCCGCCGCGCCACCGTCTCCGCCATCCTGCGCCCGGAGACCGCCGTCATGTTGGCCACCACCACAGGGATGGTGGTGCCGCTGCCGTCCCGCGTGGCCAGGCTCACGTCGAGCCGGGACGCCACCGCGGACCGGCCGGGGACCAGGAAGACGTCGCTGTAGGTCAGGTCGTGAGCAGGAACATGCCCGGAAAGGAATCGCACATCATAGATTCTGCCCGCGATCCGGCACTACCTGCTCATCCCGGCCCGGGCCGTGACGCAAACGAAGACTGGCTAACCTTTTTGCCCCTGTCTGGGAAGGCGAAAAAGTTAACCAATGTCGGCACCGGTCACTGCTCCGTGCCTTCCTCGGTGAGGTCCCGCTGCTCCCGGGCCAGCATGGCCTCCTCAAGGTCCAGGCCGCGCAGCACGTGGTCGAGCACCTCGTCGTCGATCTTGCGCTCATCCCTCAGCCGGATGAAGGCGGCGCGCTCGGCGGTGGTCATCTCGCGGCGGAGCCGCCGGAAGGCGGCCGACGGAACCTCCGCGCGGTCCGCCCCCAGGCCGTCGCTGAGCCGCTCCCAGGCGCCGAACTGCCGGTACTGCGCCAGCCTGCGCAGCCGGTCCACGATCTCGCGAGGCGCCGTTCCGGCTAGCTCCTCCAGCCGCTGCAGGCCCGCCGCGGAGGCGGCCTGCTGAGCTGCTGCCTCGGCGCGGATGTCGGCCTGCTCCTCCGCCGCGCCTGCCGTCACGCCCAGCCGCCTGATGAGGAAGGGCAGGGTGAGGCCCTGCACGAGCAGCGTGCCGAGCACGGTGCAGAACGCCAGGAAGATCAGCAGGTTGCGCTGGGGCACCCCGGAGGGCAGCGCCGCGGCGGCGGCCAGGGAGATGACTCCGCGCATCCCGGCCCACGACAGGATGGCGATGGTCTGCCACGGTGGCGAAGGGTCGCGCTCGGCGAGCCGGGGGACCAGCCAGCGCGGGAGGTATATCGCGGGAAACACCCACACGATCCTGGCCACGACGACAACGCCGAGCACGATCGCTGCCTCGGCGACCAGGCGGCCTGGGTCATGCCCGGCCAGGTCCCTGATGATCGGCCGCAGCTGGAAGCCGATCAGCGCGAATGCCACCGACTCGAGCACGAACGTGGCCACCCGCCAGACCGCCACGTCCTGCAGCCGGGTGGCGAAATGGGCCTGCCCGGCGTGATGGCCCAGGTACAGCCCGGCCACCACGACCGCGAGGATCCCGGACACGTGCAGCGACTCGGCGGCCAGGTAGGCGGCGAACGGCGCGACGAGCGACAGGGCGCTCTCGGCGAGCGCATCGCGCAGCCGCATCCGAACGATATGGATGGCCATGCCGAGGACCAGACCCACGGCGACCCCGCCGGCACTGATGGCCAGGAGGCTGCCGGTCGCGCTGAGCAGGGACAGTGTCGCGGTCCCGGCCGCCGCGCTGACCGCGACCTTGTACACGGTGAGCGCGGTGCCGTCGTTCAGCATGCTCTCGCCGGTGATGACCGTCAGCAGCCGGCGCGGCAGGTGCAGGCGCCGGCCGATGCTGGCCGCCGACACGGCGTCGGTGGGCGCCAGGATGGCGCCCAGGGCCAGCGCCGCGGCCAGCGGCAACCCGGGCACCAGGAGGCGGACCGTCCCAGCGACCACGGCGGCCGTGAACAGGACCAGGCCGACGGACAGCAGGGTGAGCGCCCGGACACTGTCGCGCAGGTTCAGGTACGAGCTTTCCAGCGCCGTCGTGTACACCAGCGGCGGCAAGACGCCGAGCAGGACAAAGTCCGGGCTGAGCCGGAACTCCGGCACGCCAGGGATGTAGGACGCCGCGAGCCCGGCGACGACCAGCAGGATGGGTGCGGCGAAGTCAAGGCGGCGGGCCAGGGTGGCGATGCCGCAGGAGCCTGCGATGAGGAACAGCAGCTCGAGCGCTTGCGTCGCGGTCATAGTGCCCCCGCCAGGGTGGATCTAGGGCGAGTGGAAGGCAGCGAAGATGATCGCGGTGAGCCGGTCCACCATTTCCTCCCTGGGCAGCCTGATCTCCACGCTGAGCAGGTAGTTCACCCGCTCAAGCATCATCAGGCAGGCAACGGCGGTGAGTTCGGCATGCTCGGCCAGCCCGGCCTGGCCGTCCGGGGACTGCGCCCGGGAGGACGCTGTCATGCCCTGCGCGATGGCCTCGGCGAGCTTGAACAGCACCTGCAGGCCGTCGCCCCAGACCTCCTCGCCGACCACATCCGCCTGGCTGAGAGTCCTGATCACCGCCGCGTGGGCCTCGTACGTCTCGCAGAAGCTGTTCACCCACCGGCGCAGCGCGGCGCGGCCCGCGTCGTCCCTGGTCACCTTGGGGAACTCGCCGGTGATGGCGTCCATGTCGTGCAGAGCGTCCCGCAGCAAGGCCTTGAACAGGTCTTCCTTGTTCGCGAAATACAGGTAGAAGGTGCCGTGCGAGGTCTTGGCCCGCCGCACAACGTCGTCGACGCGCACCCCCTGAAATCCCCGCTCGTCGAACTCGGCGAGGCCTGCTTCCAGGAGCCGCTGCACGGTCTGGCGGCCCTGCGCGCGAAGTTCGCGGTCCTGGGCGGGGATGCCGCCACCCAGCGAGGGCCGCCGGGCCCGGCCGCCGGCCGCCCGCGGCTTCGGCGCGGCAGCGCCATGTTCGCTGGCCGGCGTCGCCGCCTCCCTATCCGGCGCGGACCCCCCGGGCGCGGACGTCCGCGGCGCGGCACCGGGGGTAGCTTCCCGACTCATGATCGGAGACTAGCCTGTCGGCCGGTAGGTCCGCCGGGTATCCCCCCGCAGCGGCGCGGCGACAGCCCACCGGCCGGGGGCCGCCGGCCGGTGTGCGGGCGCCCAGCGCGGGCGCCGAGCGCGGGCGGCCCGGGCTTCACGCACCCAGGACCTGCTCCAGATAGGGATTGGCGAACCGGCGTTCCGGGTCGAGCGTGTCGCGCAGCGCCGCGAAGTGGGTGAACTCCGGATACACGCCGCGCAGGTACGCTGCGTCCCTGGTGTGCAGCTTCCCCCAATGCGGACGCCCGCCGACGGCGGTCATCACCGCCTCAACCTCGCGGAAGTACTCCTCGTGGGGCGAGGCGTGGAACACGTGGATGGCGATATAGGCGGTGTCCCGGCCCTGTGCGGTGGACAGCCAGTTTGCATCTGCCGGGGCGACCCGGACCTCGATGGGGAAGCTGATCCGCCAGTCGCGCCGGGCGAAGAGGGCGCGGATCTCGGCGAGCACTCCCGCCAGGTTTTCCCGCGGGATGGCGTATTCCTGCTCCTTGAAGCGCACCCGGCGCGGGCTGGTGAACACCCGGTACGAGGCATCGACGTAACGGCGGGCGCCGAGCGCCTTGCCTGCGATCGCGTTCACTGCGGGGATCATGCCCGGGAACCGGTGGCCCAGCCGGCATGTTGCCCCGAACACGCTGTTCGACAGGAATTCATCGTCCATCCGGTAGCGCCACCCCGGCAGCGGCCGGGCCGGGCCGTCGCAGCGGTTGTTGCGCTTCGTCAGGCAGCCCTCGGTGTGCGGGAACCAGTAGAACTCGAAATGCTCATTGCTGCTGGTCAGTTCGTCGAGCCTGGCGATGACCTCGGACCAGCGCATCGGTTCCTCCTGGGCCCGCAGCAGGAACCCGGGTACCACCCGGAAGGTCACCGCGGTCAGCACCCCGAGCGCACCAAGGCCGACCCGGGCGGCCAGGAAGAGGTCGGTGCCGGCCGAGCAGGACGTGATCGTGCCGTCGGCCAGAACCATCTCCAGGCTCGCCACCTGCGCAGCGATGCTGGCCAGGTCACGGCCGGTGCCGTGGGTGCCGGTCTGGATGGCGCCTGCCACCGTCTGCTCCTGGATATCGCCCATGTTCGCCAGGGCCAGGCCGCGCGCCTGCAGATGCTCGTTGAGCACCCGGAGCGGGCACCCTGCCTCCACGGTCACCAGGCGCGCGTGCTCGTCCAGCGACCGGACTCTGGCCAGCGCACCGGGGCGGAGCAGCATCCCGTCGGTCACCGCGGCGCCGGTGAACGAGTGACCGCTGCCGGCCATCCGCACCCGCAGCCCTTCCGCGGCGGCCGTGGTAACCGCCTCGCCGACCTCCTCCGCGGAACGCGGCGATATCATCCAGCGTGGCTGAGCAGACTGATTGCCGGCCCAGTTTCGCCAGGTGGGGGACACGACAGCGGGAGCGCCGGCCATGCCGTGGACCCTACCCGAGAATGGGGCCGCCGGCGCCGCCGGGCGGCGGGCTCGATGGCCTGGCCCGGGCTTGCGTCATGCGGCCAACCGCCCGTTTGAACGTATCGGGGCCGACCAGCGTTTATCTGGTGTACACCCCGGTGCCAGCAAGCGTTTTGGCGAAAGCGGCGGTACCGGCCTTCAGTCCGGACGCCTTCCCCGTTAGGGTTGAGACGCGATGAGACGCCTGTTTCGGCGCAGAGCGCCGCTAGCTGGTGCCGCCGGCAAGCCCTGTGTACGGGTGCTAGCGGCCGCGGCAGCAGTGGTAACGCTGGTGGCCGGGGCCGCTGCCATGATGTACCCGCCCCCGCCCACGTGGCGCACCCTCAGCAAGCCCGCCAGCAACGCTGCCAGCAGCGCCACGGCGTACCGGCAGATCGTCCTGCCGGACCTGCTGCTGGTCGCGCCACACGGGCTCAGCGCCGCGCAGATCACCCGTCTCGGCAAGCTTCCCGGGGTCCGGAACGTGATCACCGCGGACGGTGCGGCGATCAAGGTCGGGGACCGCCAGGCCAACGTGCTCGGCGTGGACCCGCAGCAGTTCCGGTCCTGGACCCCGCTGGCTACGGCATCGGACCAGAGCCTGTGGACCGCGCTGGCCGAAGGCCGCTTTGTGGCGTCGCAGGACGCGGCGCACCGGCTGGGCCTGCGCAGCGGCGTCCGGTACGGGCTGACCGGGGCCGCCCGCCAGGACCTGGTATTCGGCGGCTCGGCACCCCTCGGCGTGTCCGGTATCGACGTGCTGGTCAGCAACCGCGCGTCCGGTGCGCTCGGCTTGGTCCGCAGCGTGGTCGCGCTGATCAGCGCGCCCGGTACCGGGCTGGCGGCGCTCACCCGTGCGGTACGCGGCGCGGCCGGGTCCGGGGACACCGTGGTCAGCCTGCGCAGCGAGCAGTTGCTGCCTGTGCAGCGGACCGTGCCCGGCGGCAAGCCCGCCAGCTACCTGCAACTGTTCCAGCAGTCGGCCGCCTTGTACTGCCCGGGGCTGTCCTGGACGGTGCTCGCCGCCATCGGCCAGATCGAGAGCGGCGACGGGAGCAACATGGGCCCGTCCAGCGCTGGCGCGCTCGGGCCCATGCAGTTCCTGCCGTCCACCTGGGCGACGTGGGGCATCACGGCCTTCGGGGAGCCGGACCCGCCGAACATTATGGACCCCTACGACGCTGTCCCCTCGGCGGCCCGGTACCTGTGCGCGGCCGGCGCGGCCACTCCGGCTGGCCTGGTCGGCGCCATCTACGCCTACAACCATGCCACCTGGTACGTGACCGAGGTGCTCGCCCTGGCCCGGCAGTACGCGCAGACTTACGGCTGACCGGGCGCCCGCCCGGCCCTGGGCTGCCCGGCGTCCCTGGTTGGATGGTGTCATGCCGGACTACGACGCGTTCCTGCTCGTCTCCTTCGGTGGACCGGAAGGTCCCGATGACGTCATGCCGTTCCTGGAGAACGTCACCCGGGGCCGCGCGATACCGCGCGAACGGCTCGCCGCGGTGGCCGAGCACTACTACGCGGCCGGCGGGGTCAGCCCGATCAACCAGCAGTGCCGGGACCTGCTCGCCGCTATCGGCAAGGACTTCGCGGCGGCCGGCCTCGACCTGCCCCTCTACTGGGGCAACAGGAACTGGGATCCTTATCTCACCGCGACCGTCAGGGACATGGCCGCTGCTGGGGTGCGCCGCGCGGTCGCGTTCGTGACCTCGGCCTACGGCTCCTACTCCAGCTGCAGGCAGTACCGGGGCGACATCGCCGCCGCGTGCGCCGAGGTCGGCCCGGCGGCCCCCCGGATCGACAAGCTCCGGCATTTCTTCAACCACCCGGGCTTCATCGAGCCGTTTGCCGAGCACGCCAGGGCGGCGATTGAGTCACTGCCAGCAGACGTTAGGAAGGATGTTCCGCTGGTTTTCACGGCGCACAGCGTGCCCGAGGCGATGGCGGCATCCAGCGGGCCCCCGCCAGGCGGCCTGTACCAGGCGCAACTGGCCGAGGCGTCGCGCCTGATCGCGGACCGGGTTGGCGTCAAGCACCCGTGGCGCCTGGTGTACCAGAGCCGCAGCGGGGCGCCGGCCCAGCCCTGGCTCGGCCCCGACGTCTGCGACCACCTTGCGGACCTGGCCCGCTCCGGGGCCGCCGCGGCCGTCCTGGTGCCGGTCGGCTTCGTCTCCGACCACATGGAGGTTGTCCACGACCTGGACGTCGAGGCGGCGCAGGCCGCCGACCGGCTCGGCCTGCGGCTGGCCCGGGCGGCCACCCCCGGCACCCACCCGCGGTTCGTGTCGATGATCACCGAACTGGTCCGGGAACAGGTCGATGGGCGGGTGCCCCCGGCGTCGCTGGGCACCCTCCGGCCACCACCCGACATTTGCCATAACGATTGCTGCCCAGCCGGACCGAGGAGCAGAGCGTGAGCGAGCCGGAGGGGCGCGGCGCTGCCTGGACTGAGGAGGGACGAGCGAGGGACGAGCGAGGAGCGACGAGGGAAGGCAGCGCAGTGAAGGGGGAACGGGGAGGCGGGCGGGGCCCCGGAGGCGAGCGGGGACAGCACAGCGATCCGGATCCGGCCGGCCTGCTCGACCTGGCGTGCTCCGCGGCGCAGGAGGCAGCACGGCTGCTGGTGAGCCGCCGCCCGCCCGGCCCGCTGGGCCGCCCGCAGGTAGCGGAGACCAAGTCGAGCCCGACCGACGTGGTGACCGAGATGGACCGCTCCGCGGAAGCCCTGATCACGCGGCTGCTGCTGGCTGAGCGGCCGGGAGACGCGATCCTGGGGGAGGAGGGCGGGGAGTCCGGCCACGGCCGGGTCCGCTGGATCGTCGACCCGCTGGATGGCACCGTCAACTACCTGTACGGCCTGCCGGACTGGGCGGTCAGCATCGCGGCCGAGGTGGACGGCACGGTGGTGGCCGGGGTGGTGGCCGTCCCGGCCCGGGGTGAGGTGTTCACCGCGGTCCTCGGCGAGGGCGCCTGGTCGCGGTCCGCCGGGCAGCCGCCGGTCGCGGCGCGCTGCAACGCACCGGTGCCGCTGCACCAGGCGCTGGTGGCGACCGGGTTCGGGTACACGGCGGCCCGCCGCGCGGTGCAGGGGGAGGTCGTCGCGGCTGTGCTGCCCCGGGTGCGCGACATCCGCCGGGGCGGCTCGTGCGCCGTGGACTTGTGCTCGCTCGCGATGGGCCGGGTGGACGCCTACTACGAGCGTGGCGTGAATTACTGGGACTTCGCGGCCGGCGGGCTGGTCGCCACCGAGGCGGGCGCGCGGCTCGGCGGCTTGAACGGCAAGCTGGCCAACCCGGAATTGACCATCGCGGCCGAGCCCGGGCTGTTCGGCGCGCTGCACGAACTGCTCGCGGGCCTCGATCCGGAGCGGGACGCGCCCTGCTGAGCGGCGCGCAGCCGTCGCGGGCCCGTTCCGGCTGGTCAGGCCCGCTTGGTCAGGACGCCGGTCGGGCTGGGGCCGTTGGACCGGCTGAAGCTGAACGTGAGGGTTCCGTTGGCCTGCTGGGTCAGGGTGACGACACCGCCTGTACAGCTCTGCTGCCCGGTGCTGATCGCCTCATCGAGGGTCAGCTGGCCGGCGGCGGCGGAGACGAGCTGCAGGTGGCCCGAGCATTTGAGCTCCGCGTAGGAGATGGTCCCGGCCGATGACCCCCCGGTGAGCGTGATCGTGACGGTCACCTGCACCACGGGATCGGTCTGGTGCACCTCCCCGGACCAGGCACCCGCCAGGGCCGCCGGGATTGTCGCGGTGACCGACGGCGAGGGCGACGCTTCCTTGGCCGACGATGCTGTGCGATTGTCTGACGTGGACCGCAGCGCGTTGCTGCCGCTGCCCTGGTGGTGCATGAAGATGAAGGTGCTCGCGGTGGCTATCGCGGCGACACACGCCACGCAGGCGCTGACCCAGCCCACCCGGCGGGCCGTGGCCGAGGACCGGGTGATGGCCGGGAATTCCTCCGTGGCCCTCCCCGGGCTGGCGCGGGGGAAGCCACGGGCTGCCGCGCGGGCCTGCCTGGTGCCCTCCGCCAGCAGGCCGGCCGCGGGATCGCTGCGGCCGAGCAGGGTCGTCACGACACCACGGGCAGGCGGTCGGCTGGCCGGGTCGGGGGCCAGGCAGGCCGCCACCGTGTTGCGCAGCGGCTCCGGCAGGAAGTTCAGGTCTTGCGGGCCGATGGCCGGGCGGCCCGCCGCGGCGAACAGTATCGTCTGCGCCCATGCGAGCATGTCGGCGGACGGCGTGGCGGAACCATACGGCGGAGTGATGCTGAAATGAACGATCCGCGGGCCCTCGGCGCCGAGCACCACATGATCCGGGCCGAAGTCCCCGTGCACCAGCCCGGCCTGGTGAACCGCGGTGAGGCCGGTGGCCGTACCCACGGCCAGCGCGGTCAGATCGGCTTCCGCGAAGGAACCCTCGGCGCCGACGGCCTCGGTCAGCGACGGCCCTTCCACGAACTCGCTGACCAGGTAAGGTTCATCCCCGTCGAACCCGGCATCAAGGACCCGTGCCGCGCAGAACGGCGCCACCCGGCGCGCCGCCCTGGCCTCGGCCGTGAACCGGTCCCGCGCCGCGCCGCCCGCCGCCCAGTCCTTGCCCAGCAGGGCGACGGACGCCATGGAGCCGTCCGGGAGCCGGGCGACGTAGCTGTTCGTCGGGCCAAGATCAGCCGGATAGTCCGCGATGCGTCCGGAAAGCCGGTAACGGCCGACGCGCCGGGGATCGTCCGGCCCCAGTGGCGTGACGAAGGGCATGCGGTGTCTCCGCGGGGTCCTGCAGGGATGGCAAGAGTGCGTTTCGTACCATACGCACTCTTGCCTGGTTAGCGGCAGTGATCTGGGGAACTTACCGTCCGAGGCACGTTCTGGAGGGGCTGTCTTTGCGGGCTGCGCGGGATGCCTGACCCAGACACGAAGCCGCAGTGCCGTGCCCTGCGTGTGCCGGGCGGCGGGACGTGACAGAATTCCCCGCCGGAATCGGGCACAACTGCGGCTCGCCAAGCGTTACACCCGCGCGACGAGGCGCACAACGAATGGAGGGGGTGGAGTACCCACATGGCAACCGACTATGACAGCCCGCGGAAGACTGACGAAGAACTCACCGAAGACAGCCTGCAGGAACTACAGGCGCGGCGGATGGACAAGTCTTCCAGCACGATCGACATCGACCCAGATGACGTTGCAGAGTCGCTGGAGCTTCCTGGGGCGGATCTGTCGAACGAGGAGCTGTCGTTTCGAGTCATTCCGCGCCAGGCCGATGAGTTCACGTGTTCCAGCTGTTTCCTCGTGCATCATCGGAGTCAGCTGGCGGAAGACCGCAACGGGCGGCCAATCTGCCGGGAGTGCGCGGCCTGACGGTGTGGCAGGGCGGTGCGAGGCGGGCTCGGGGCAGCCCTCTCGCCATGGTGGCAACGGTGTTTTCAGGGAAATCACCGCGACCCATGGCCAGCGGGACCGGCGGCCTGATCCCGCGTTTCACCGCCACCGTCCTGACCTGCAGCCATGCAGTACTGGGCGTGCTGGGCGTGCTGGGCACGAAACCATGGCCGTTAGTGAGGTCCGCCGCGGTCCTGGCCGCTGCCGCATTGGCCCTCCCGGCATGCGGATCAGCGGCCCCGGACACATCCCCGAACTCCGGATCGGGGCACGCGACCGGGCCGGCGTCAGCCGGGCAGAATGCCTCCGCGAGGACGCCTGCCGGCAACGCCGGGCAGGCAGCCACACTTCCGGCGATCGCCCACACGGTGGTCGTGGTCATGGAGAATCACTCCTACGGCGAAGCGATCGGCAATCCTCAGGCGCCGTACATCAACCAGCTTGCCGGGCAAGGCACTGTGTTCACGAACTCGCACGCGGTGGCCCATCCGAGTGAGCCGAACTACCTGGCCTTGTTCTCGGGCAGCACCCAGGGCGTCAGCAGCGACAGCTGCCCCGTCACGTTCGATACCACGAATCTGGCTTCCGAGCTGATCGCAGCGCACAAGACCTTCACGGGATACGCCGAGAGCCTTCCTGCGGCCGGCGGCTCGGTGTGCTCGAGCGGTGAGTATGCCCGCAAGCACGTGCCCTGGGTCGATTTCAGCAACGTGCCACCGTCGGCCACGCGGTCGTTGACCAGCTTCCCCACCGGGAATTACGGCCAGCTTCCTGATGTCTCGTTCGTCATCCCGAACTTGTGCAACGACATGCACGACTGCTCGGTGGCCACGGGGGACAGCTGGCTCAAGCGGACCATGGGCGGCTACGCCACCTGGGCCCAGCAGCACGCCAGCCTCCTGATTGTGACCTGGGACGAGGACGACGGGAGCGCCAGCAACCAGATCCCGACGATCTTCGTCGGCCAGCAGGTGCGGACGGGCAAGTCCGCCGTGGCGATCACCCACTACAGCGTGCTGCACACCATCGAGAGCCTGTACCGGCTGCCGCCCAACGCCAACGCCGCGACCGCAGCCGTAATCACCTCCGTCTGGCGGTAGCCCCGCTCCACCCCTGCCGGGCCGGGGGAGCGCGATCATAGGTGCGTGGACATACGACGACACGCGGCTCCGGCTGACCTGATCTTCACCGGCGGGCCGGTTTACACGGCGGACGCGGCTCGGCGGAGCATGGTCGCGGCCTCCCCGGCTGGCATGGGTAGTGGTGATCGGCCGGGTGGCGGTGATCGGCCGGATGGCGGTGACGGCCCGCCGGCCGACGCCGTGGCGGTGCGCGACGGCAGGATCATGGCGGTCGGCGGCGCCCGCGAGATCCGGGACCTGGCTGGCCCGCGGACCGAGGTGGTGGACCTGCGGGGCCGGGCGCTGCTGCCCGGGTTCCAGGACGCGCACGTGCACCCGGCGTTCGCCGGGGTGACCATGCTCCGCTGCGACCTCACCGATGCGGCCGGCGCCGACGAGGCACTGGCGGTGATCGCCGGCTACGCCCGCGCGCACCCGGACCAGGAGTGGATCTCGGGCAGCGGCTGGCGGATGGAGTGGTTCGCGGGCGGAACGCCGTCCCGTGAGTTGCTCGACACCGCGGTCGGCGGGCGGCCTGCCTACCTCACCAACCGGGACGGCCATGGCGCCTGGGTCAGCTCCCGCGCCCTCGACCTGGCCGGCCTGGACGCCGCTACCCCGGATCCGCCCGACGGCCGGGTCGAGCGGACGGCCGATGGCACGCCACAGGGCACGCTGCACGAGGGTGCGGCCACCCTGGTGGGGCGGCTGGTGCCGGCGGCCTCCCTCGATGAGCGGCTGGCCGGGCTGCTGCTGGCCCAGCGGCATATGCACTCCCTCGGGATCACCGCATGGCAGGACGCGATCGTCGGGGACTACCTGGGCCACGCCGACCCGCTGCCGGTCTACCTGGCCGCCGCGGCGGCCGGCCGGCTCACCGCGCGGGTGGAGGGCGCCCTCTGGTGGGACCGCGGCCGCGGCGGCGAGCAACTAGCTGACCTGCTCACCCGCCGGGAACTCGCCCGCCGGGAGGCGCACCGCCCAGGATCAGGCGAGCCAGGATCAGGCGAGCCAGGATCAGGCGAGCCAGGATCAGGCGAGCCAGGATCGGGCGAGCTGGGATCAGGCGGGGCGGAATCGGGCCGGGCGGGCCGGTTCCAGGCGAACACCGTGAAGATCATGCAGGACGGGGTGGCCGAGAACTTCACCGCCGGCATGATCGAGGACTACCTGGACGGGTGCGGCCGCCAGACCGGCAACCGCGGCATGTCCTACGTGGACCCGCAGGAACTGCGCGAGCACGTCACCCGCCTCGACGCGGAACGATTCGGCGTGCACTTCCACGCGATCGGTGACCGGGCCGTGCGGGAGGCGCTGGACGCCGTCGCCGCCGCGCGGAACGCGAACGGCCCGACCCCGGGCCGCCATCACATCGCGCACCTGCAGGTGGTGCACGGCGATGACATCCCGCGGTTCCGCGAACTGGGCGTGACCGCGAACATGCAGGCCCTCTGGGCCACGCATGAGCCGCAGATGGATGACCTGACCATCCCGTTCCTCGGCGCGGAGCGAGCGGTGCGCCAATACCCGTTCGGTGACCTGCTGCGCTCGGGTGCAATGCTGGCCGCGGGCAGCGACTGGGCGGTGAGCAGCGCCAACCCGCTGTGGGGAATCCACACCGCAGTGACCAGGACGCTTCCGCCGGGCGCAGGCGAGCCCGCGGCCGAACCGCTGCTGCCCGGCCAGGCGCTCAGTCTCGGCGCCGCGCTGGCCGCCTACACGGCCGGGTCGGCGTACGTGAACAACCTGGACCAGACCGGGGCCATCGAGCCGGGCAGGCTCGCCGACCTGATCGTGGTCGACCGGGACCCGTTCGCCGGGCCGGCCGGGAAGATCGGCGCCACCACGGTGCTGCTCACCTACGTCGGAGGGGAGCGGGTGCACGCTGCCGACTCCGCGTAGGGGTCGGCCCGGGCGTAACGTTGTAATCATGGAGAGGATCACGCTCGACCGGATACCACTGGGCCGGGGCGGGCCGCAGGTGTCCAGGGCCGGGCTCGGCCTGATGGGCATGTCCGGGATCTACGGGCCGGCGGACGACGCGGAGAGCATCGCCACCATCCGGTCCGCCCTGGACGCGGAGATCACCCTGCTTGATACCGGCGATTTCTACGGCATGGGGCATAACGAGATGCTGCTGCGCGACGCGCTGCGCGGCGTGCCCCGCGACAGCGTGTTCATTCAGGTCAAATTCGGCGCGCAACGCGACCCCGGTGGTGCTTTCGTCGGCTACGACGCCAGCCCCCCTGCGGTAAAGACCTCCCTGGCCTACTCCCTGCGCCGGCTCGGCACCGACTACGTCGACCTCTACCAGCCTGCGCGGCTGGATCCCGCGGTGCCGATCGAGGAGACCGTCGGCGCGGTCGCGGAGATGATTGACGCCGGATATGTTCGTTATGTCGGATTGTCCGAAGCGGGGGCGCAGACCATCCGCCGGGCGCAGGCGGCCCATCCCATCACCGCCCTGCAGATCGAGTATTCGCTGATGAGCCGGGGTATCGAAGGTGAGATCCTGCCCACCGTGCGCGAGCTCGGCATCGGCGTGACGGCCTATGGCATCCTGTCCCGCGGCCTGCTGAGCACCGACACGGCCCGGCTGGGAGCCGGCGACCCGCGGCGCCGCTTCCCCCGGTTCCACGACGGGAACCTGGAACGCAACCTCGGCCTGCTCGGGGCGCTCGAGAAGATCGCGCAGCAGCGGGGCGCGACCACCGCCCAGTTGGCCATCGCGTGGGTCCTGTCCCGGGGCAGCGACATCGTCCCGCTGATCGGCACCAAGCGGCGGGACCGGCTGGCCGAGGCGCTCGCCGCCTTCGACCTGACCCTCACCGCCGACGAGCTCGCGGCCATCGAGGACGCCATCCCGGCGGGCGAAGTGGCCGGCGACCGCTACGACGCGCCTCAGATGGCCGCGCTGGACAGCGAGCAGCGTTGAGCGGCGCTAGGCCCCCCGGTAGGAGTCGGCGAATGCGCTGAGGCGCGCGTGGGCGCTGTCCATGGCGTCCGCCGCGGGCAGATAGCGCTTGGGCATCTTCGCCACGCTCGTGTAGTTCGGGTCGCAGACGTTCGCCAGCGGGGACTCGACGGCCTGGGTGACCAGCTGATAGGCGTCCAGAACGTCCAGCCCGTAGTCGCCGGCCAGCCACTGCACCATGTCGTGCTGCGCGATGCGGAACGCGTCCTCCAGGGGGCGGGCGGAGCCAGCCGACATGATGTGCGTGTCTGACTCCAGCCGGGGCCACGGGCATGTCCTGCCCTTGACCAGATCGACCGCGAGGACCGTGTTCATCGCTGTCTCCACGGCGACGCCGCAGGTCTCGCCCTCGCCCTGGCGGGCGTGGCCGTCGCCCAGCGAGAAGAGCGCGCCTTCGACGTTGACGCCCAGGTAGCAGGTGACCCCGGCGCGCATCTCCGGCGTGTCCATGTTGCCGCCGAACGCGTCGGGCACCAGGGCGCTACGCACCTCCAGGTTGGCGGGCGCGACACCGACCGTTCCGTGCATCGGGTTCAGCGGCAGGTCCACCGAGAAGTCACCCCGGCGGGCGGTGAACCGGCATGTCCCCTGCGCCCGGTCAAACTGCCATAGCCAAACGATCTCCGGCAGCGGGTCATGGAGCAGTGCCGTGGCGTGGGTGGCACTCAGCGCGCCGAACAGCGGGACGGTGGTGGACGCGCCCCAGTCCCTGGCCGGCTCGATAGACACGAAATGGACGGCCAGGGTGTCGCCGGGTTCGGCGCCCTCGATGTAGAACGGGCCGGTCTGCGGGTTCAGGTAGGGGAACTCGCAGACCTCCGAGACCAGGTCGGTCTCGCTGCGCACCCGGCCGGCGAAGCAGTCCTCGGTGAACACCTCCAGCACGGCCGGGGGCCGGATCCGGGCCAGCGGCGGCGCCCCGCCGAACGTCCATGCGTACTGACCGGGCGTCGGCCGGAAGGTGCTGACCTGCAGGTCACTCATGCTGTGTCTCCCGCTCGCTTTCGGGGCGCTTGGAGGTGCCGCCTTCCCTCGTCGCTCGTTCCTCGCTCCTCAGTCCAGGCAGCACCGCGCCCCGCCAGCTCGCTCATGTTTCGTATTCTTCCAGTGGGTCCAGGTGCACGAGCCCGACCTCGATGACCCTCCGCGGGTCATGCCGGTACAGGTAGACCAGGTAGATCACGCCCAGGATCATGAACCCGGCGACCCCGGGGCCCATGTAGGAGTACGGGGGCGCCAGCGGGGCCACGAACGAGAACACCTTGATGCCCGCGGCCGTGAGCCAGGCCGGGACGAACGTGGCGATGCCCAGCACCGGCAGGATCAGGTGCAGCAGGGGGTTGAAGCCGCTGCCCCGCCGCGCGAAGAAGCCGATGCAGGCGGCGTTCATCAGGATGTAGATCGCGACCAGGACGATGACGAGGGCCGTGGCGACCATGACGAAGGCGGTCACCGGGTCGTAGCTGAGGCCGAGGCCGAGGGTCACCGCGACGGTCACGACGAAGGCGGTCACGATGGCCACGGCCGGGGAACGGTGTTTGGCGTTCACCTGCGCCAGGAAGCGCGGGAAGGCGCCGATCCGCCCCATCGCGTACGCGGTGCGGCTGGACACGTTCACGCCGGCGTTCGCGTTGGCGATGGTGGAGTTGACGATCGCGAGGAACACGAAGAACCAGAAGATACCGTAGAGCGATCGGGCCAGGCCGACCCAGGATGCGGCGCCCGTGCCGGTGGTGAAGCTAGTGAACCGGGCCGGCCCGTACGCGACGTCCACGGCGTACGTGGTGAACACGTAGAGCGCGCCGATGAGCAGGGTGGCCAGCATTATCGCCCGCGGGATGGTGCGCCTCGGATTCCGGGCTTCCTCGGCGAGGGGAGCGGCGCCCTCGAACCCGCCGAAGGCCAGAATCGTGTACACCGATCCGCCGATCACCCCCGAGATGCCGCGGAACCCGGGCGGGGTGTACTTGGTCGTGAAGACGCTGAGGGTGTTGTGGCTGCCCGCGTGCACCAGCAGGAAGATCGCGAGGACGAGGAAGACCCCGATCTCGAACACGCCCAGGATGGTGCCCAGCCCGGCTGACGTGCGGATGCCGTAGAAGCCGGCCGCGAGCACGATCAGGGCGCCGAGCAGCGCCCACGGCCACCACAGGCTCGCCGGGTAGCCACTGAACTCGGCGTTGATCGTGGCGGCGGTGGTGAAGCCGAGTTGCAGCAGCACCAGCGGCGGGATCAGGAACCCGACCAGCACGTACCCCCAGGCGACCAGGAAGCCGATGGAGGGATGCAGGCCGCGGGCGGCGTAGGTCGCCAGCGACCCGGCGGACGGCATCTCCCGGGCCAGCAGGCCGATGCTCGACGCGCAGAAGAGGCACGCGATCAAGGCGAAGATGACGGCGAGCGGCAGGGATCCGCCGGCGAACGCGACACCGGCCGGGATCGACGCGGCGATGGCGGCGCCCGGCGCCATATCGGTGACGCTCTGGAAGAGGACCTCGCGCAGCCCGATCGCGTCGCGCCGAAGTCCTGGCGCGGCCGTGGCCGTCGTCTTTGCCGCCATGGCCGCCTCCGATGTCGTGATGCCGCTCCTGCCCGGATGGTCTCACGGCGGATGGCGGCCATGGCAGGCCCAAACATGCTCGGCATGCGGGACAATCGCGGCATGCGTGGCGACAGGCCCGAACCCGGCGGAACTCGCCGGGATCCGCTCGGGGACCTCAGGGAGCGGCTCGCGCGGCTGCCGGCCGGCCATCCATCGTCGCCGGACTACCGCCCGGCTCAGGAAAGCGGCGGGGAGGGCGCCCGTGGCGAAGCCAGCGACCGGGCCGGGGCAGGCGACCGGGGCGAGGCAGGAGTCCTGGCCGGGGGTGACGAAGGCCTGGCCGGTGACGAAGGCCTGGCCGGTGACGAAGGCCTGGCCGGGGATGACGGAGCGGCGGGAGAGGGTACGGCGGACCGTGACCGGGGGGCGGACAGGCCGCACCAGCGTGGTGCCGCGCGGCCGGAGGGCGGCGGCCTGAACCGTCCTGGCCAGTCCCCGTCACGGCCCCCGGATTCCGGGCTGTCGCAGGGCGGCGAGCCGTACCGGCCATGGTTTTCCCCTGGCGACGAGCCGGAACTGTGGTTCAGCCCGGATTCCGGTGACCGTTCTGGCTGAACTCCTCGGGGTCGCGCCACTGGCGGGGCAGCGAGACCTCGGCGGTGACGTCGCCGGCGAGCCGGACGCTGTCCCCGTCGGCGAGGCGCGCCTCCATTCCCGGCAGCACCCTGTCGCCGTTGACGAAGGTCCCGTTGGTCGACCGCTCGTCCCGGATCGTCGCGCGGCCTGCGTCGCTGACGGTAACCGTTGCGTGACGTCGTGACACGTTGTCGTAGTCCGCGAAAGCCGCCGCCACGAGGGACTCCTCCGGATCGCGGCCGAGTACGAGCGAGGTTCCGGCGGGGACCTCGACGTTGCCGGTCGGGAACGACAGCCGGAGCACCACCGGCGAGATGACCCCGGTCGGCTGCGGCAGTGTCTGCCCGCACATCACGCAGAGCACTGAGGACGGCTCGCGAATGGCCGCGCCACAGTGCGGGCAGGCGGAGGGGCCCTCCGATGCAGCGGCGGCACTGTCGCGGCGGAGGTACTCCTGCATGACCGTCGGCGGGGTGGCCGGCTCGTTCAGCGGGCGATCCCTGGGCAGGTTGGCACCGCAGGTGAAGCAGATAAGATCGTCCTGCTGGACCTCAGCGGCACAGGCAGGGCAGGTCAGGGTCGCCATGTCGTCCTCCGGGACGGCGGCAGTGAGTGTCCACTGAGCCTAACGTGCGCGGCGGGGCACGGGTGCCCAAGCCATAGTGCCAGTAGCATAAAAGGGTGGTTAGCTACCGGCTCGACGAGGAGCAGGAAGCCCTCCGCCAGACGGTCGCCGATTTCGCCCGCGAGGTTGTGGCGCCGGTGATCAGCGACTACTACGAGCGGGCCGAGTTTCCTTACGCCATCATCGACCGGATGGCGAAGCTTGGCTTGTTCGGGCTGCCATTCCCGGAGCAGTTCGGCGGCATGGGCGGCGATCACTTCGCGCTTTGCCTCGCCTTGGAGGAACTGGCCAGGATTGATTCCTCGGTGGCCATCACCCTGGAGGCGGCCGTCGCGCTCGGTGCCATGCCGATTTACCGGTTCGGCTCGGCCGAGCAGCGCCAGCGCTGGCTGCCGGATCTGTGTGCGGGGAACCGCATCGCGGCGTTCGGGCTGACCGAGGCGGGCGGAGGGTCTGACATCCCGGGCGGGATGCGCACCACCGCCCGGCTGACCGGCGGAGACTGGGTGATCGACGGCAGCAAGTCGCTCATCACGAATTCCGGCACCTCGATCACCTCCCTCGTCACCGTCCTGGCGATCACCGGCAGCAGGCCGGACGGGCGCCGGGAGATCTCCTCCATCATCGTCCCGGCAGGTACCCCTGGGCTCACCGTCGGGCAGGACTATTCCAAGGTTGGCTGGTGTGCCTCGGACACCAGGGAACTCGCCTTCGCGTCCTGCCGGGTACCCGCCGATCATCTGCTCGGTGAGCGGGGCCGCGGGTACGCCCAGTTCATGCAGATTCTGGACGAGGGCCGGATCGCCATTGCCGCGCTGGCCGTTGGGCTCGCGCAAGGATGCGTGGACGAATGCCTACGGTATGCCGCCGAGCGGGCGGCATTCGGCCACCGGCTCGGCCACTACCAGGCCATCCAGTTCAAGCTCGCGGACATGGCGGTGCGGGCCCAGACCGCCAGGCTGGCCTGGTATGACGCCTCCGCGCGGCTCGTGGCCGGGGAGCCGGTCAAGAAGGCCGCCGCCATCGCCAAGCTGACGGCCTCGAACGCGGCCATGGACAATGCCCGGGATGCCACCCAGATCTTCGGTGGATACGGCTTCATGAACGAGTTCCCCGTGGCCCGCTTCTACCGCGACGCGAAGGTCCTGGAGATCGGCGAGGGCACCTCCGAGGTGCAGCGCATGATCATAGCCCGGGAGCTCGGCCTCGCTGAGGACAGCTGACTCGCTGCGTCAGTGGAAGATCATGCTTGACACGGTGATCGGCGTGTTGAGCCGGTTGAATTCTGACATCAGGGCGGCGACCCGCTGCAAGCTGCTTGCCTTCAAGGACGTCGGGTAGACCCCCAGCGTGACCAGGGCTGCGGTCTGGCTCCCCATGTGCTCCTCGCTGGCCAGCACCGCCTGCACCTGGGCCGCCTGAGCGGCCTGCGCCTGCGCCCTCAGCAGCGCTGACCGGAATGCCAGTACGGTGCTCCGGTAGTTGTGGGAGAAGGAACGGAGGGTGAAATAGCCCGTCAGCGGCATGCTCCCAGTCTTGCCGCTGCAGGAGTCGATCACCTCAGTGGCGCCGAGCTTGGTTTCCGCCTGGTAGATGGTCGGCTCGGTGGCGAGGATGGCGCTGACCTGGTGACTCTGGAGCGCGCCGAGGAGCTGGCTCGTGGGCATGGCCTTCCAGTGCACGGTCGACGGGTTCACCCCGCTGTCGGTCAGCACCGACTGCGTGGCGAGCGTCTCCTCGCTGTAGGGCAAGGTGGTGCTATACGGGATCGCCTGCGGCTCGGGCGTGCCAATGGTCTCGCCCGCGAGTTGCTGGGGGGTGGTGATCGTGCCGGGCAGCGCGAGTACCTGCATCACGCTGGGCGCTGCGTCGTAGCCATCCGCCACGATGGAGAAGCCCGGGTGATTGGCGGCGTCCTGCGCGTAGAAGAAGTCCGCATAGTCGCCGACTGCGACGTTGGCGCTGCCGTTGGTCAGCGCCGCGATCTCCTTGCCGACGGAGCTGTAGGTCTGGATGTTGACGGTGAGGCCGACGTTCGCGAACAAGCCGCTGTGGAGAGCCAGGTACAGCGGCGCGTTATCCACCCCTGGCAGGGCGGCCACGGTTATCGATGACCTGGTGAGGGCGGCCGTGGTTGATCCGGTGAAGGGCACATGGCAACCGGCCGCGAGGAGGCTCACCGCTACTGTGGCGATCGCGGCCGAGACTGTGCGTGACCGCCGGGAAGGCCTCCGGCGGGAGACGATCTTGGCGCCAGCCGGACCTGACCTCATGACCCTCCTTGGTAACAGATGCGGGCGGCGAACACGGCCCAGACAGTTCGGACAGTTAGGACAGAACGGAACACAGCCGTAGCGCCAGAGAGTACCCTACTGGCGTCAAGCTATACAGCAAACGTCACGTTAGAGCTGCTTTCCGACGCGATGTAGGTATTGATGCTTGTTAGACGGTTAAGAGGTTAAGATCGACCCTTGACCGCGCCCGCGCGCGGAGCTCGCAGAATCGTCACCCAGGAAAGGGGTGCGTCATGTCGGTTCCGCCGCTAGTCCTGCGGGCCTGCGGGCCCACCGAAGTCGCTAGGTGAGAGGTACAGACGCCGTGCGGTCCCGCAGCAAGAACCCCCGCCGCATACCGCTGACGGCCGGCAACGGGGCATCGGCCCAGGCGTCCGCCGAGGCTGTACCGGACGCCCCGGCGTCCGTGCAGGTCAACGGCCGGGCCGATGAGGGTGAGCCGGAAAGCGGTCATCAGGCAAGCGCCAGGCACGGCGGAACCGGAGCGCGCCGCGGGCTGAAGAACTGGCGGGTGCGCTCGCGCCTGGTCCTGCTTATCGCCATCCCCACGCTGACCGCTGTGGTGCTGGGCGGCATCGGCGTCGTGTCATCTGTGAAGAGCTACCTCGCGTATCAGCGGGTCGAGCAACTCGCCAAGCTGAGTACCGACATCACGGTCCTCGCCCAGCGGCTTGAGGACGAGAGGGACCAGACGGTCTACTTCATCGGGCTCGGCGCCAAGGGCGGCCGCTCCGATTCCCTGTCATCCCCCACCAAGTCGCTGCAGACCGAGGCCGCACTGGCCGTGGTCACGGGGCAGTACACCGACGCGGACCGGTCGGCCTCGGTGGTCAGCAACGAGCTCAGGCAGATCGGCGGTTCCTTCTCCACGCAGGCCCAGGAACAGGCGGCCACCTCGCTGACTATGCTGTCGGGGCTGTCAGCATTGCGCAATGCCGCTGTCTCCACCCAGATGCCACCGCTTGTCGTTATGCAGAAGTACACCCAGCTGATCCAAGATCTGCAGGCCCTGGAGGATGAGACGTCGCAAGGATCCAGCGATGCGACGCTGTCCCAGACCGTCCGGGTGCTCGGGCTCGTGTCGAGGATGAAGGAAGAGGCCTCGCAGCAGCGCGCGATCCTCACCGGGTCGCTGCTGCAGGGCCAGATGACCGCGGGCGAGCTGGCCGCGCTCAACGCCGCGCTCGCGGACCAGCAGGGCAACCTGCAGGCGTTCAACACATCCTCGACCGTGGACCAGCGTCAGCTCTGGCAAAACAGCGTGTCCTCTTCGTTCGTCTACCAGGCGAATTCCGAAGAATTGCAGGCGATCTCCACCGCGCAGGCCAACAACAACTCACTGGCGACCGACTCCGCGAGCGCGGACGACTGGTACGGCGCCATGAAGAACGAGATCAACTTCCAGATGGGCTCGGTCGAGCGGACCCTGGGCTCGCGGGTGAAGGCGCGCGCTGACTCGCTGCGCACCCAGGCGCTCATCACGTCTGGCGCGGTCGGCCTCGCGGTCCTGCTCGTGCTGGCGCTGGCGCTGGCGCTGACCGTCGTGGTGGGCCGGTCCATGGTCCGCCCGTTGCGGCGGCTGCGCGCTGGTGCCCTCGAAGTGGCTGGAGTGCGGCTGCCCGAGATGGTGCGCCGGATGAGCGAGACCGACGGTGCCGGAGTCCCGGTCGAGGTCGAGCCCATCGACGTGGACTCGTCTGACGAGATCGGTGAGGTCGCGCGGGCGTTCGACCAGGTGCACCGAGAGGCACTGCGGCTCGCCGCCAACGAGGCAGCGCTCCGCGGGAACGTCAACGCGATGTTCGTGAACCTCTCACGCCGCAGTCAGTCCCTGGTGGAACGGCAGATCAGGCTGATCGACGACCTGGAGCAAGGTGAGCAGGACGCGGAGCGCCTGTCGAACCTGTTCCAGATGGACCATCTCGCTACCCGTATGCGCCGCAACTCCGAGAACCTGCTGGTGCTCGCCGGTCACGACGCCTCCCGGCGATGGAACCAGCCGGTCGCACTGGTGGACGTGCTCCGCGCGGCCGTGTCCGAGATCGAGCAGTATGAGCGGGTCTCGCTGAACGTGCAGCCGGGCATCGCGGTACGCGGGCCGGCCGTGAACGACGTGGTGCACCTGATCGCCGAGCTCGCGGAGAACGCCACCTCCTTCTCCTCTGCGGAAACGCCGGTCGCCGTCTCCGGTCACCTGCTGAACAGCGGGGGAGTGCTGCTCGACATCTCCGACCAGGGGGTTGGCATGGGGGCCGAGGAGATGGCCCACGCCAACTGGCGGCTGGACAACCCCCCCGTGGTGGATGTCGCGGTTTCCAGGCGCATGGGGCTCTTCGTCGTCGCGCGGCTCGCGGCCCGGCACGGGATCAGAGTGCGACTGCGCCCCGCGCCGACCGGTGGGCTGACCGCCCTGGTGTGGCTGCCGGATGAGGTGGTTACCCATGAGATGAGCGGCTTGTCACCAGGGATCCGCCGTTTCGAGCGGAACACGCCGGGCAGCGTGGAGCTTCCCTCCACCGTGGGCCCGTTCGCCTCGGAGTGGTCGGCCGGCGACCGGACGGCGGCCGAGCAGGCGGTCACCGCCGCGCGGGCGCCACGGTTTACGCCGCTGCGAGCGGAGAACGGTGACGGGGCCGCGACCGCGGGCTACCCGCAGGCGACCCCTTCATGGGAGAGCAACCCCCCGACCAGCCCGATACCGTCGGTGCCGAGCACCGGGCCGCTGCCTGTGTTCGGCGCGCCGGTGAATGGTGACGTGGATGAGCAGTTGCGGCCGGCCAGCCGCCCGGACGTGTCGTTCGGCGCCGAAACCAGCCAGCCGAGGCGTGAAGTCGTGGTGCCTCCGGCGGCGGACCCCGGCCAGGGCAACCGGCTGCCCATCTTCGAGTCGGTGGAATCGGACTGGTTCCGCCGGGGCAAGCACAGCGCGGATGGAGTCGGCTCCGCCTCCAGCTCCGGTTCGGTGGAGAGCGTGCCCAGCTGGACTTCTTCGGCGGGGGACGAAGGGTGGCGGGCGGCGGAAGCCGTGCACACGCCCACCTCCGGTGGCGTGACAATGTCTGGGCTCCCGAAGCGGGTTCCGAAGGCCAATCTTGTTCCTGGTACCGCGGGAAGCGGGAGCGGCGACGCGACGTCCGCGCCTCCCGCCATCCGGTCGGCCTCGGTGACCAGAGATCGGTTCGCCAGCTTCCAGCGAGGTGTCCGGGAAGGCCGTGCCGCTCTTCGCGGCGATGACGACTCCGGCGGTGAGGACGACGGTGTTTCATGAGAGGTGGGGTGGCGGTGCCGCCGCTATCATCGAGATTTTCATGCTGAGGCCGCCGAGAAAGGAGGGGTCGTGAGCCTAACTCGTCCGGTCCAGGATCTGAACTGGCTGATCACGAACTTCGTCGAACGGGTTCCATCTGTCGCGCATGCGATCGTCGTCTCGTCAGACGGCCTGCCGCTGGCGTATTCGAATGGCTTCCCCGCCGACCGTGTGGATCAGCTGGCCGCCGTCACCTCGGGCCTGACCAGCCTGACGCAAGGTGCGGCGCGGGTGTTCGAAGGTGGCCCGGTCACGCAGACTGTGGTGGAGATGGAGCGTGGACTTCTGCTCGTGATGGCGATCAGCGACGGGTCAAGCCTGGCGGTGCTCGCATCCTCTGACTGCGATATGGGCCTTGTGGCATACGAGATGGCGTTGCTCGTCGAGCGGGTCGGGCGCGCCTTGACACCGGATATGCGTGGCGGGTTTCGGCCGAAGGATGGCAGATAGGTGACAGGAGACACCGGTGTCCGGCCCAGGCCGGGATGACTGGTCGGCGGCCGGAGGAAGACGTCCGGTCGGCGGTGGCAGGCGCCCACGTGGCGTTGACGGTGCCGGGAGCGGGCTAGTCCGGCCATATGCGGTAACCGGCGGCCGTACCAAGCCCCGGTATCAGCTCCAGATCGAGGCGATGGTGGCTGCTTCTCATTATGAGGCTCGCGACCTTTCGACTCTTAGTCCGGAGTGTCAGGCCATCCTGGGATTCTGCCGTGACTGGCGTTCAGTGGCAGAGATATCTGCTGTACTCAGGATGCCCTTGGGCGTAGCGCGTGTGCTAGTCGCTGACATGGCGGTGGAGGGGCTAGTCAGGGTGCACCAGATCGACCACGCGCACGGCCGTCCGGATCTTAACCTGCTCGAAAGGGTGCTCAGTGGACTTCGCAAGCTCTAGGCCCGCGCCGGGCAACGCGGGGGAGACCGCCATGACGTCGGTCAAGATCGTCGTGGCTGGTGGCTTTGGCGTGGGCAAGACCACTTTTGTCGGGTCGGTGTCGGAGATCACCCCGCTCACAACCGAGGCGGTCATGACGTCGGCCAGCGCCGGGGTCGACGACCTGTCGCATGTGCCGGACAAGACCACGACCACGGTCGCCATGGACTTCGGCCGGGTGACCCTGGACGCTGGGCTGATCCTCTATCTGTTCGGCACGCCGGGCCAGCACCGTTTCTGGTTCATGTGGGATGACCTCATCCAGGGTGCGATCGGCGCCGTTGTCCTGGTGGACACCAGGCGGCTGGCCGACTCCTTCCCCGCCGTCGACTACTTCGAGACAGCCGGCCTGCCCTTCATCGTGGCTGTCAACGGCTTCCACGGCGAGTTCCCGCACAGCGTCCAGGATGTCCAGGAGGCCCTGTCGGTCAGCCCGAACGTGCCTGTCGTCGAGTGCGACGCGCGGGGCAGGAAGTCGACCAAGGCGACACTCATCTCTCTAGTGGAGCACGCTATGGCGATGCAGTTGAGCCCCAGGTAGCGTGACGAGCCTGGCGGGCCGGCAGCCCCCGGCGGGTAACGTTCTGCGGTAATCTTCACGCGGCGCGGGGGGCGGTAGCTCAGCCGGTCAGAGCAGCGGACTCATAATCCGTCGGTCGTGGGTTCGAGCCCCACCCGCCCCACCGAGAGGTCTTCACATTTCATCAGGGTCCATGTTCACATTTGGCTGTGACATTCTCGCCGCCTGCGCGGACGGGGCGTGTCGGCTGCCTGCCGATCGGCGGTATGCCGGTGCGCGGGTCGTGAGAGGCCGGGCTCGGGCTGG
>WNFG01000392.1_pt1 | contig 51054 bp, 46 predicted proteins | sample 5400431 | NCBI WGS metagenome assembly WNFG01 (sample SAMN13153346, study PRJNA577476) | soil metagenome | isolation source: 120 cm saprolite under Douglas fir tree site 2 hole 3 replicate 2 | place: USA:California | collected 2015-04-18
CCTCGATGAGACGCGCAGCAGGCTCGCCGCCCGCGGCGCGCTGGTGGGTGCCAGCGACCACCGGGTATCCAAGTCCCTGTACGCGCGGGATCCCACTGGCATCGAGTTCGAGGTGATGTGGCGGGTCCCGGCCGAGGACTGGGCCGCCGAACTCCAGCAGGGCGACATGATCGCGCCGCTTGACCTGGAAGGCGCGCTGGCCCGCTGGGGGGACCGCGTCACCGGCGCTGCGGCCGGCTCCGCCACCTGACCGCAGTCTGGGTCGCGGCGGGTGCCTGGCTGGTCCCCCGGCCGGTCCCCCCAGCCGGGCGGCCTGGCCACGGTGCCTGCACCGGTTTCAGCGAACCGCGGTGATGAGAATTCCCTCATGAAGGGCTGGAGCGGTTCCGCGACGAACGACCAGTGCTGCCTGGGCGGCGAGCGCCGGGCGGGCAGAATGCCCTGAGATCCCGATCATGAGAACCCTCTTATAACGCTCGTACCAGTTGGGCACGTGGGAAGCAAGGTCATGGCCGGAGCCCCTCTGACACCGTAAGGGGGGATGGAGGGGCTCCGGCCCCAGGGGTGTGTGGCGCCTGATTCATGGAACAGGTCCGCCGGCATGCTGGTCAGCGGCCTAGGCAGACCGACGCGCTCCAGGTCACTCTTCGTCGCCCTCCGTGCAGCGCCAGTTGACTGGAACGTTAACCCGGGTGGACATTTACTCCCAAGACTGGTGGAATCACGCCTTCATGGTGAGGGAGCCGTTGACTGCACACCCTGCTGGCGGGGGAGTGGCAACGCGCCTTGGCCATCTGCGGCGGGCGCTGGCCATAGCTGTGCCTTCACGGCCCGATTCCCGCGCGAGGGATCGCGACCAGACCCGCTCAGCCGCCACCGATCAGGCCGAGACCTCCTCGGTGAACGAAGCGCCTCGGCGTAGACGAAGGCTCCACGGGCGCCTGGCGGCCATGTTCTTTGCGGGTTCCGGGGTGCTCGGTCTCGTCACGCTCCCGCTTCCCGCGCCGGGGCTGGACGTAATCGGGACGGCGGCGGTCTCTGCCGTCGCGCTCGCACTCGGTATTGCGATCTGGCTAGCGCCATGGGAGACATGGCCTTCGCAGGCCAGCCTGGTGATCGTCCCGCCTGCGTTCGCCCTTATCGCCCTGGGGAATGTGTTCGGAGGGTCCAACCTGTACGCGTACGGGGTTTTCTTCGTGGTCGCCTTCGTGTGGATCGGAATGGCCCATCCGCCGCGCACGTCGGTCGCCATGGCCCCGATGGCCGCTGCGGCGTACATCCTGCCCCTGTTCTCCCTGCCCGGTAACGTCGGGGCCGGGCTGTCTTCAGCCGCGATCACTGTTCCGATCTGCGTGCTCGTGGGAGAAGGGACCGCATGGGGCGTGGGGAGGCTCGAGCAAATCGAACTCGCCTTGCGGCGCGAACGGGACCGGGCCGATCATCTTCGCGAACTGGACGAGATGAAGGACGCGTTCCTGGCGGCGGTCTCTCACGAATTGCGGACCCCCATTACTATCTGCCGCGGCCATCTCGACGTGCTGGAAGAGGGAGCGGACGAGCGGGAAGTGCGGGCCGTCAAAGAGACGCTCTTGGACGAACTCGACCTCATGGGCCGGCTGGTGGAAGACTTGACCACCCTGGCCCGGGTGGACGACCGAGCTCTGCTCAGAGTGGAATCGCTGCCCTTGGACAGGTTCCTGAGCAGTATCACGACCAAGGCAGAGCCCATCCTCGGAGACCGCCTACGAGTGGAGTCTGACATCGGTGGTGCGACGGTTCGAGCCGACCCGCAACGGCTGACCCAGGCCGTGCTGAACCTCCTGCGGAACGCGGCGGAGCACGCTCGCGGGGACCGGCCCGTGCGCTTTCATGTTGGGGCCGAGTCTTCAAGCTGGCGTTTCGAGGTGGCCGACGAAGGAGGTGGCCTGCCGCCGGGCGATGAACAGGCCGTGTTCGAGCCGTTCAGCACCGGATCGTCGTCAACCGGAGGAATGGGATTGGGACTCTCCATCGTCCGGGGGATCGCGAGGGCCCACGACGGGGAGTCCGGTGTCGTTAATCGGCCGGGGCGGGGCGCCACGTTCTGGATCACGATTCCGTGGTGAATCTCCTAGTCGTCGAGGACGAAGAGCGCATCGCGTCGTTCCTCGCGAAGGGGCTGCGCGCCCACGGGTACAGCGTCGAGTGGGTGAGCAGCGGACGAGAAGCGCTCCTGCGTGTCACTGAGGCGGACATCTCGCTCGTGATTCTCGATCTCGGCCTGCCCGACCTGGACGGCCTTGAGGTGCTGGAAGGGCTGCGGGAGCGGGGGGCCACGGTGCCCGTCTTGGTGCTGAGCGCCAGAGGACGGGTGGACGACCGCGTCAAAGGGCTCAATCTTGGGGCGGACGACTATCTGGCGAAGCCGTTCGCGTTCGAGGAACTCCTGGCCCGCATACGGGCAAATCTCCGGCCCCGGACCACCGATTCGCCGGGTGTGCTCCGGGTCGGCGGCATCCGCGTCGACGTGCTGCAGCGTGAGGTAACCATCGACGGGCGGCCGGTGAGCCTGTCCGCCCGCGAGTTCTCCCTGCTGAAGGCCTTCGTCGGCCACCCCCTTCAGGTCCTCTCGCGACAAGAGCTATTGTCCATGGCCTGGGGCATGAACTTCGATCCCCGAACGAACCTCGTCGACGTGTACGTGGGTTACCTGCGCCGCAAGCTCGGTGAGGCCGTAATCGAGACGGTTCGCGGGGCCGGGTACTGTCTCCGGGTCGATGGCCTTTCCATGACTACGGAATATTCCCGTGGAAATACGGCCGGAGATATTCCCTGATCATGGAACGTCAGCGTCCCGGGGGCCTGCTCCGCGCCTCGATGGTCCCCTTGTAGGCGTACCCGCGGATATGGACGACGGGTCCGGCCGAGTCCCAGGTAACTAGGGCTGGATGGTGAGGATCGGCCGCGTGTCATGGGTGACGTAGAGGTCGGCGCGGAATCGCTCCGCCAGCTGTTCGTAGGCGGCCTGTATCAGATCGAGGCTGACCTGATTGTCGGCGCTGAACAGGCTGGTCATCGAGTCCTCCCACCACTCCATGTTGCGCCGGTCCCCCCACTGGCTATCGATCGGCGCCCGCAGGTGGGCGTCGGTCTCTGTGGTGACGTACGTGGCGAACATGCTGAGCATGAACTCCTGGTAGGCGGCAAACAGCGAATCCGAGAACAGGACCCGGCTGGAATACATCACCTCGTCGATCTTCCGCTTCACGGCGATCGCGTCCCGGGGCTCGATCTCCTTCCAGCCGCCGACGAAAGTGGCAAAGCACAGCAACTGGTTCAGCAGCGGCCCGACCTCTTTGAAGATCTCCAGACGCCGGGTGACGACGGTCTGGTTGGCCCACCGGACCTGCTCCAGCCGTCGGCTGGCCCGCGCCACGAAGTAGCCCAGACCCGCAACGGTTACCGGCGTCAGCGCCGCCACCGCCAGCGTGGCAATCTGCACGCTGTTCCAGCCAGATGCCATCAGCCCTCGCTTCCGTCAGGCTGGCGGCGGAGCCAGCGGCCGATTGCCACACCGCCGCCGTTTTCTCTGCCACTGGTGGCCTTCGCAGCCACGGCCTCTCGCCTGACAATGGCCAGCGGACTGGTACTGCGTGGCCCGGCGATGGTCAGCTGCGGCGCGTCACCCGGATCTTCGACTGCTTGTGCGGGAGTTCTTCCCAGTCGTCCATGAACTCCGCGTCGACGCCGTTCTTGTCCGCCAGGGCGATCAGGGTTTCGGTGCGGTAGTAGAAATCCTCGCGCAGCACCTGGTGCTCCACGCCCTCGGTCCGGTCAAAAGTGAAGTCGAAAACGCCGTCACGCCTCATCACCCGGCCCACATGGGCCAGGCACTCGTCGATCACCTCGATGGGCGAGTGCGAGAACACGCTGTGCGCGTGCACCACCGTGAACTGGTCCGCAGGCAGGAACTCGAGCTTCAGGTCCTGGACCAGGGTCAGGTGCGGCAGCTTGCCCTGCAGGCCGAACTCCTCGATGGTGTCCTGCGCCGCGAGCAGGATGTCCGGCGAGATGTCGATGCCGTAGTAGTTCCCGGGGTCGAGGTAGTCGATGAACAGCCGCCCGGCCCGCAGGTTGCCGCAGCCGATCTCCAGCATCCGGTCGCCGGGCTGAAGCCCGTGCTTAACCAGGTAGTCGAACTGCATCTGGCCGATTTCGAGCCACGAATCGTGGGTCTGGCTACCGACGGCACGCTCGTGGCTGCGTGCCGTGTCCGACTTCATCACGGCGCGGTAGTAACTGACGTGATCGCCAGCCTTCATCCCGATCCACGCATCGCGGCTGCGCCGCCGCGCGTAGGGCAGGACCCGCCCGGGATGCCGCAGCGCATAGCCGAACTTGTAGGAAAAGCGGGAGCGATCGTGTTCAGACACGGCAAGAGTCTGGCACGGGTTCGCCGCGCAGGCATCCTCACCTGGCCATAAGGATCCTTTGCGCGCGCCGGGCACCCGGCACCATCGCCGAACGGCGGTGCATCACTCCGCGGGCTCGGCCGGGGCGCGCCGAATCCGGCCGGTCGCGGCCCGGATGGCGAGCACCCGGGCCGCCCCCATGACCACGCCCATCACGATGGCGAAGCCCAGTGCCTCACCGGTTCCCACCTGCGGGTCCTGCGGGTCGCTGGGCGGTTCCTTGCCCGTGAGGCGCTTCCAGCCAACGGTGATGACCTTGCGTGCGACGAAGGCGGCGGCGAAGGCCGCTGCGGCGCCGATTACCTTGCTGGCGCCATCCCCGCGCTTGTCAGACATGCGACTCCTCCTGATGCCCGCCTGCCGGCCCGCGGTGTCCCGCGTCCGTCGATCATCCCACGGGCGCGTCACCGGCTTGGGCGGCCCCGCGCCACGCCTCGATCGCCGCCGCGGCGAGCTCATCCGGGTGCCTCGTGCCGATCAGCCAGTACGGCGTTCCCTGCGCCCGGTCAGTGACCTCTACGTACACCGCCTGCGGGAGGTAGGGCCTGGCCAGCAGGAAGGCCGCCGGATCCGCCCGCGGGCCGCGCATGGCCCTGGTCTGCGCCTCGTCCAGGGCGACGATCTCGCCGGCCGCGGCGAGCGGAAGCGTGGCCGCGCCCACGCGCAGCGCCCCGTCCCGGACATCGATGCTGGCCCGGCTCCAGACCAGAAGCACCGCCGCGCAGCCACCGCCGAGCACTGCGTACACCACGCCCGCCAGTTGCCAGCTGAAACCGGCCATGAACCCGGCGCCGAGAATGACGACGCCGATGAATGCCATCAGCCACCAGGTGGCCGGCACGCGCAGCCGTTCGTGGTAGACACGCATGAGTCCACGGTAGTTGGTTACATGTGAACATGACTGGGCGATGGATGTGGCGCGGCAACCGCGCCGGGCCAAGCCGGGACGGTGTGCCAGGCGGCGGGGCGTGCGGGCCAGGGGATGGGCCACAAGGCGAGGCTGGTGCGGTCACGCGGCCGAGCGGGCGAGCGGGCGAAAGCACAACCCCGCTTCCGAACGGAACCCCGGCCGCTGCTGACTCCACCGATGCGGATCGGCGTCCCGAGCCGGTCGCAGCGCCCGCGGCGGGTGCTCAGGTACCCGGCTGGCTGCAGCGCGCGGCCGGCTGGTCGTGGCGCCTGCTGCTCCTCGGCGTCGTCATCTACCTGGCGTTCCGGGTGGCCAGCGTGCTGCGCCTGGTGGTCCTGCCCTGTGTCGCGGCCCTGCTGCTTACCGCGCTGCTACAGCCGTTGCTGGCCCGGCTGCGCAGGCTCGGGCTGCCGAATCTCGCCGCGACGTGGTGCACGTTGCTGGCCGCCATCGCAGTGCTCGCCGGGGCGGGTTTCCTGGCCACTACCCGGGCCTCCGCGGACTACCCGACCCTGGTCAACGAGCTGAGGCACTCCGTGAACCAGTTGCAGTCGTGGCTGGCTGGGCCGCCGCTCCACCTGCGGCAGGCCAGCCTCAACGATCTCGCCAACCGGGCGCTCGCCTTCCTCAAGCAGCACAAGTCCGTGGTCGCGGGCACCGTGGTAACCGGAGGCAAGATAGTCCTGGAGATCGTGGCCGGCACGGTCCTGATGCTGTTCGTCACGTTCTTCTTCCTGAAGGACGGCGACCGGATCTGGGCCTGGCTGGTGGGCTTCCTCAGCCCGGAGGGGCGGGAGCGGGTGAACCGGGCGGGGTTCGCCGCCTGGCAGGCTCTCGTGTATTACGTGCGGGGGACGATCGCCGTCGCGGCGATCCACGGCGTGGTCATCGGGTTCGCCCTGTGGGCGCTGGGCGTCCCGCTCCTCGTGCCGCTGGTCATCCTGGTGTTCCTCGCGGCGTTCGTGCCGCTGGTCGGGATCCTGGTGGCGGGCGCGCTGGCCGTGACGGTCACTTTGGGCACCAAGGGATGGATCGCCGCGGTGGTGCTGGTCGTCATCTTCATCCTGGAGAACCAGCTGGAGAGCCACCTGCTCCAGCCGCTCGTGGTCGGCCGCATGGTGCGGCTGCACCCGCTCGCGATCATCCTGGTGCTGGCCGTGGGCGGCGTGGTGGCAGGCATCCCGGGCGCGGTGGTGGCGGTCCCCACCGCGGCGGCGCTCGTCCGCGCCGTGCCCTACCTGCAGGGCCGGGTGCCGGGCCCGCCCGGCTCCCCGGGCGCCAACCATCACGGCGCAGTGCCGCAGCGCTGATAGACACCGGGCCGGTAAGGTCACGTGGGTGAACCAGCATCCGGACACCGGCGGTGGCCCATGCCGGGCGTGAACCCCGCCGCCGACGAGGTCCCCGTACTTATCAAGCGCCTGGACCCGGGCCTGCCGCTGCCAGCTCGCGCGCATCCGGGTGACGCAGGGGCCGACCTGGTCGCGGCGGTCGATGTGGAACTCGCTCCGGGCCAGCGTGCCGTGGTGCCCACCGGGGTGGCGATCGCGCTGCCGGACGGCTATGCGGCGTTCGTGCACCCCCGGTCGGGGCTCGCCGCGCGGCACGGGGTGACAATCGTGAATGCGCCCGGCACCGTGGATGCGGGGTACCGTGGCGAGATCAGGGTGACCATGCTAAACACCGACACGGCCGAGTCTGTCAGCTTCCGGCGCGGCGACCGGATCGCCCAGCTCGTTATCCAGCGCGTGGCACGACCGGCGTTCCACGAGGTCGAGACGCTGCCCGGGTCATCGAGGGGTGACGGCGGCTTCGGGTCCACCGGAGGCCATGCCGCGACGGCCACTGGTGAGAGCAGCCTGCGAGCAAGCGGGGAGGGCAAGAGTGTTCCGTCGGCGTCGTCGTGAGAGTGCGGATCAGCTCGGATCGATGCCGGACGATTCTGACGGCCGTGACGAGCAGGACTTCGCCGACGAGGACCTGGTGCTCGCCGACGAAGACCAGGATCTGGCCGACGAGGATCCGGTACTAGCCGGGGAAGAGGCCGGGCCGGCTGGCCCGCAACCGGACGGCCCGTGGGACGCGCAGGATGAGTTCCCGCCCGACGAGCGGATCGACTTCGGCAGCCTCCAGGTACCGGTGAGCGAGGGATTCGAGATCCAGCTGAACCTCGCCGAGGAGCAGGGGACGCTGATCACCGTGCTGCGCGGGGGAAGTTCCCTGCAGCTCCAGGCGTTCGCCGCGCCCAAGAGCGGCGGGCTCTGGGAGGACGTGCGGCGCGAGATCGCCGCGGCGGTCGCCGAGGCCGGCGGCGCGAGCGAGGAGGCCGACGGCCGGTTCGGGGCCGAGCTTCGGGCCCGGGTCGCGGCGGAGGCTGGGCCCGGGTCGCGGCCGGGGGCATTGCAGCCGATCCGCTTCCTCGGTGTCGACGGGCCGCGCTGGTTCCTGCGGGGGGTCGTCACCGGACCGGCGGCACATCACCGGTCGGCCGCCGAGCCGCTGGAGGACGTCTTCGCGGGCATCGTGGTGGTCCGCGGGGATCATCCCGCACCACCGAGGGACCTGCTCGAGATCCGGCTGCCCGAGCAGGCGAGGCAGGCCATGGAGGAGCAGATGGCCGAGGCGGAAGGGGACCGGTCCATCCCCAATCCGTTCGAACGCGGCCCGGAGATCACCGAGACCCGTTAATCACGTCCTAGCCGGGTGCCCTCACTGGCCGCCCGGGTGGTGGCTGGGGTGCTCGTGCCCGCCGAGCAGCCTGGCGAGCTGGTCCTCGACGTCCTCACTGGTCACGAAGAGCAGTTCGTCGCCGCTCTCCAGCGGATCATCGGGCTGCGGCACGATGACCCGGCCGTCCCTGAGGATGGCGACCAGGGCCGTGTCAGCGGGCCAGTCGATGTCCCCGATCCGCTGGCCGACGAGAGGCGCGCCGTCCGGCATGGTCAGCTCGACGAGCGTGGCCTCGCTCTGCCGGAACGTCATGAGCCGGACCAGGTCGCCGACGCTGACCGCCTCCTCGACCAGGGCCGAGAGCAGCCGAGGCGTGGAGACCGCCACATCCACCCCCCAGGACTCGTTGAACAGCCATTCGTTGTTCGGGTGGTTGATGCGGGCCACCACCCGGGGCACCCCGTACTCGGTCTTGGCGAGCAGCGAGACCACGAGGTTCGCCTTGTCGTCTCCGGTCGCGGCGATCACCACGTTGCAGCGCTCCAGCGCCGCGTCGTCGAGCGAGCTGATCTCGCACGCGTCGGCGAGGAGCCACTCGGCCCGCGGCACGCTGTCCACGGTGATGGACTTGGGGTTCTTGTCGATCAGCAGCACCTCATGGCCGTTTTCGAGCAGTTCGGCGGCGATAGAGCGACCGACCGCGCCAGCTCCAGCGATGGCGACGCGCATCAGGAGCTCCCCTTCCCTGCCGGTCGGCCGCCCGGTGTGCGCGAGGCGAAGATCGCCTCGATCCGCTCCAGGTCAGATTCCAGGGCGATCACGTGCAGCACGTCACCCTCCTGCAGCACCGTTCCCGGCCCCGGCAGCACGGCCTCGCCGAGCCTGGCCAGGAAGGCGATCCGGGCGCGCGCCGCTTCCTCAAGGACGCTGGTCTTCTCGCCGACCCATTCGCCGGAGTACGCGACCTCGGCCAGCACCACGGCGCCGGTCGGGTCACGCCACAAGGGTTCCGTGCCTTCGGGCAGCAGCCTGCGCAGCATCTGGTCGGCGGTCCACCGGACGGTGGCCACGGTCGGTATGCCCAGCCGCTGGTACACCTCGGCGCGCCGGGGGTCGTAGATCCGGGCCGCGACCCGCCGCACGCCGAACGACTCGCGGGCCACCCGGGCGGCGATCACGTTCGAGTTGTCCCCGCTACTGACCGCGGCGAAGGCATCTGCCTCCTCGATACCAGCCTGGATCAGGATGTTCTGGTCAAAACCGATCCCGTTTATCTTCCGGCCCTTGAAGGAGGAACGCAACCTGCGGAACGCCTCCCGGTCCTGGTCGATGACCGCGACCGAATGGCCCTGGTCCTCGAGGATATGCGCGAGTGTGGATCCGACTCGCCCGCATCCCATGATCACGATGTGCACGGCGGCCCCTCTGGTCAGTGTGGTGCCCGCCCACGGTATTCCCTCTCGCCGCGTCCTGAGACGGCCGGCCAGCCAGCATACTTAGGGGGCGTGCGGGCCGGGGTGCGCGGCCCTTCGCTTCGCCTTCGGCTCTTTACGCTCCGGGCCGCGCACCCCGGCCCGCACGCGCCGCCCGGTAAGCCCGTGCGCGCCGCCCGGCCACGCGCCGCCCGGTAAGGAGGACTGCGTGAATCCTGTGGTCGGAAGTGCGCAGGGCCTCCTCGACCTGATGGTCGGCGAGGTCGCGCACGGCGGCTGGTGCGTGGCCCGGGAGCCCGGCGGCGCGCCCGATGGCGGCGGGCGGGTGGTCTTCGTGCGGCACGCCCTGCCCGGCGAGCGGGTGCTGGCCCGGGTAACCGACGCCACGGCCCGGTTCGCCCGGGCCGAGGCGGTGCACATCCTCGAGGCATCCCCGGACCGCGTCGAGCCCGGCTGCCCGCACGCCCGGCCGGATGGCTGCGGCGGCTGCGACTGGCAGCACGCCAGCCTCGACGCGCAACGCCGCCTCAAGGCGGCCGTGATCACACAGCAGTTGCGGCGCATCGCGGGCATTGAGCGTGAGGTCACGGTGGAGCCACTGCCCGGCGACGACGCGGGCCTGCACTGGCGGACCCGGGTCCGCTTCGCGGTGCGGCCCGACGGCACGGCCGGGCTGCGCAAGCACCGCTCCCACGAGGTGGTGGACGTCGGCGACTGCCCGATCGCGCACCCCCTCGTGCAGCAGGCGGGCGCCACCGGCCGGCGCTGGGAGGGCGCCAGATCGGTCGAGGTCGTGGCTTCTCCGGGTTCAGCCGAACGGGCGCTGATCGTCTCGCCCGCCACGAGCCGCCGCCCGGCCCGGCTGAGCGGCCAGAGTTTCCTGCGGCAGACGGCGGCCGGGCGGACGTGGCGGGTGAGCGCGGGCGCGTTCTGGCAGGTGCACCCGGGTGCCGCCGACGCGCTGACCGGTGCGGTGCTGGATGCTCTGCGCCCGGAGCCCGGGGACGTGGCGCTCGACCTGTACTGCGGCGCGGGACTGTTCGCTGGCGTGCTGGCGGAGGCGGTCGGGCCGACGGGCACGGTGATCGGCGTGGAAGCCGACGCCGCCGCTGTCCGCGACGCGCGGCACAACATGCGGGGCACCCCCTGGGCGCGTGTCTACCGTGGCGACGCCGCTGAGGTGCTCGGCCGCGGTGGCTGGCCCGAGGCCGGCCTGGCCGTCCTCGACCCGCCCCGGACGGGAGCGGCGCGGCCGGTCATCGAGCGCCTGCTGGCGCCGTCCGCCACGGAAATCTCCGCCGCGCAGCAGGCTGAAGATCTACGAGACACGCCCTCATCAGGCGGGCTGCGCCGGGTCGCCTACGTGTCCTGCGACCCGGCCACGCTCGCCCGTGACCTCGCGGTGTTCGCCGAGTCCGGCTGGCGGCTGGCCGCGCTGCGTGCCTTCGACGCCTTCCCGATGACCCACCACGTGGAGTGCGTGGCGACCCTGCTGCCTGAGTGACGGGGCGGCCCGGTGGCCGAGCGGCTATCCGGCCGCCTGATCGCCCTGCCGCAGGACCGCCTCGGCCTCGATCTCGATCTGGACCTTCTCGCTGATCATGACGCCGCCGGGCACGGGCGCGTTGAAGTTCGCGGGCCGTGGGCCAGGATGGTGACATGCAACTGAGGATCTTCACCGAGCCACAGCAGGGCGCCGACTACGGCAGGCTGCTCGCCGTCGCGCGGGCCACCGAAGACCTGGGTTTCGACGCGTTCTTCCGGTCCGATCACTACCTGAAGATGGGCGACGTCAGCGGGCTACCCGGGCCGACGGACGCCTGGGTGACGCTGGCCGGGCTGGCCCGCGAGACGTCCCGGATCCGGCTGGGCACGCTGATGAGCCCGGCCACGTTCCGCCTTCCCGGGCCGCTGGCGATCTCGGTGGCCCAGGTCGATCACATGAGCGGCGGCCGGGTCGAGCTTGGCCTCGGGGCCGGCTGGTACGCGGAGGAGCACGTCGCATACGGCCTCCCGTTCCCCGATACCCAGGAGCGTTTCGACCGGTTCGAGGAGCAACTGGCCATCATCACCGGCCTGTGGACGACCCCCGAGGGGAAGACGTTCTCCTTCGCGGGGTCCTACTACACGCTGGTGGACTCGCCCGCGCTGCCCAAGCCTGCCCAGCGGCCGCACCCGCCGGTCCTGATCGGCGGCCAGGGGCCGCGCCGGACGCCGCGGCTCGCCGCGAAGTACGCCGACGAGTACAACGTCGCGTTCGCGAACCTCGCGCAGACCGCGGCCGCCTACGGCCGCGTCCGGGAGGCGTGCGCGGCGGCGGGCCGGGAGGCAGGCTCGCTGGTGTACTCGGCGGCGCAGGTCGTGTGCTGCGGACGGGACGAGGCAGAGGTGGCCCGGCGCGCCGCAGCGATCGGCCGTGACGTGAGCGACCTGCGGGCCAACGAGTTGGCCGGAACGCCCGCCGAGGTGGTGGACAAGATCGGGCGGTTCGCCGAGGAGGGCACCGGGCGGATTTACCTGCAGGTTCTTGACCTGCACGACCTGGACCACCTGGAACTGATGGCCTCCGAGGTGCTGCCCCAGGTCCGCTGACTCAGGAGGTCGGTACCCAGAAGCGCAGCTTGATGCCCCGTTGGTCGGCGAAGCGCCCCCCGTTCGACTCGATCACCTTCCGCGAGCCGATGTTGTCCTCATCGCAGGTGATCAGGACCGGGTCGATGCCGAGCGCGGCGGCGACCGGCAGTGCCCGCGCGAGCATGGCGGTCGCGTGCCCCCGTCGCCGCGCGGAGGGCCTGACGTCGTAGCCGATGTGTCCGGCATAGTCCAGCAGATCCTGGGTGAGCCGGTGCCGGATGGCGATCCGGCCAAGGTAGTCGTTGCCGTCGATCCACCACCGGGTGGTCGCCGGGACGAGGCCATCGGGCCGCGGGGAGTTCTCCAGCGCCTGGTCGCGCAGGTGCCGGGCATACTTCTCGAAGCCCTCCGGGTCGGCCCACATCCGGCCGTAGGCCTGGATCTCGCGCCCCACCGTGCTGTCGTCGCCGGGTGTGCCGCGCCCCTCGGCGCGGAGTTCGGCCATGGCTGCGACGAACGAGACCCGGACCAGGGCGGTGGGCGCAACCAGATCTGGCATCGTGGAGCGTTGTACCCTGGCGCCGCGCCGCGCATGTCATCTTCTCGTCCGCCCGGGGTGCGGGTTTCTCAGAGGCGGCACAGAAAAGACATGCAGCGGGCGAGCAGGGTGCCGGAGGATTCTCATTCCCGCATGCTCAATCTCGTCAGCGGCGGGCCGGGACTCGGCGCGGCCGCTTGGTCAGGAATAGGGAGTGCCACTCATGTCGTCGTCTGGATCGCGGCATTGGCTGCGGTGGATTATTGCCGGCGTGGTGGTGGTCGGAGCTGTCGTCGTCGGCGGGCCCTTCGTCTACATCCACTTCGTCGAAGGCCAGGCCCCGGCCCCGCTGAGCCTGAAGAGCAGCGCGAGCCCCTCGGGCAGCGCCACCGGCCAGTCCACCTCGGCAGGTCAGACTGCTTCGGCCGGGCCGGTCGCTGGCACCTGGACGATCGGGAGCGGTTCCCAGGTGGGCTACCGGGTCAACGAAGTCCTGGCCGGCCAGAACAACATCGCTGTCGGCCGCACCAAGTCCGTCACCGGCCACCTGACCATCAAGGGCACGAGCGTGACCGCGGGCACCTTCACCGTCCCGATGTCCACGATCAAGAGCGACCAGAGCCAGCGTGACGGGCAGTTCGACGGCCGGATCATGGACGTGACCAGCTATCCGACGGGCACGTTCACGCTGACCAGTCCCATCAGCCTGGCGCCGCTGCCCGCCGTCGGCACCGTCAAGACATACTCCGCCACCGGGAACCTCACGCTGCATGGCCACACCCGGCCGGTGACCTTCACGCTGTCCGCGGAGCGCACCTCGACCGCGATCAAGGTGTCCGGGTCCATTCCGGTGACCTTCGCGAATTGGGGCATCCCGAACCCCAGCTTCACCGGCTTCGTCACCACCGCCAACCACGGTGTGCTGGAATTCCTGCTGACCTTCGGCCGGTCCTGAGCCAATGCCAATTAGTCGTGGTATCCGCCGCAGCGTGCTCGCGCGGTTGCGGTGAGATCGTGACCGCTCTGCGGAAGCTCGCCAGTTAGTACCGCCGCGTGCCGTGGTTGCTGGCTCGCTCGGGTTCATAGGCAAGCCGGTATCCACGCTTCACGACGGTCTGGATGATGCGCGGGTCGCCAAGGGCGGTCCGGAGCCTCGCCACCGCGACCTCGACGGCATGCTCCTCGCCGCCTTCGCCGGGTGTTACCTTCAACAGATCGGAGCGAGAGACAACATGACCTGGCCTGCCGATCAGTCCGCGCAGTAGGGTCATGCTCGCGCGGCTGAGCGGCACCAGCCGGTCGTCCACTACGACGGCCTGCCCGCGCACCTCCACCGTGTGTCCCGCCACGGGCAGCAGCCGTCCACGGCGGACCGGGACCTGCTCGACGATTTCCCGGACCAGAGCGCCCAGCCGGGCGCGAGCGGGCTGGATGACCGGGATGTCCTCCCGCTGGAAGGGTCCGGCGGTCACCGGGCCGACGCAGGCCGGTACGACCGGTCCCCGCAGCGCGGTGCGCACGGCGCTGCCGCGACCCTGCTCGTCGGCGGCACGCAGGAAGCTCGCCGCGGCTGGCGCGCTGGTGAAGGCCACCGCGTCGAGGCCGGCGACGCCGACAGCCTGGATCAGCCGCCGCAGCGGCACGGTGTCCTCCGGCGGCACCCAGCGATACACCGGCACCTCGATCACCTCGGCGCCAGCGAGCCGCAGTGTCTGCACCAAATCAGGCAGCGGCTCACCGTGCAACTGGACCGCGATCCTTTCCCCTTCGAGGTCGCCCGAGGCGATCAGGTAGGCCAGGACCTCGCTGGAGGACTCAGACCGTGGTGACCACGCCTCGCGCAGGCCGGATGCCCGGATCGCGCCGCGGGCCTTCGGCCCGCGCGCCAGCACGGTGGAGCGGTCGATAGCCGCAGTCAGCTTCTCGGCAAGGCCCCAGGTGTCGGCGGCATCGATCCACCCGCGGAACCCGATGCCTGTCGTGGCAACAACGATGTCCAGCGGAGCGGCGAGGCAGCGCTCCGTCGCGGCACGCAGCTGGCGGTCGTCGGCCAGCGGCACGATCCTGATCGCGGGCGCGTAGATTACCTTCGCGCCACGGCGTTCCAGCGCCGCGCCGAACTCCTCACGGCGGCGGGCGGCGGTAATGCCGATCGTGTACCCCGCTAGCGGCTCGATCCCCGGCGTGCCACCGCTCACCGCGCCACTACCTTGCCGCCCTGACCATCGGCGTTGTCAACCTGTCGGCAGAAGTCCGTAGCTCCGCCGACGTCCATCCCTTCTGGCACAGACCTCCCCGGGTCATCGGGGAAATCCCGGCTCTCCACCTCCATACGCCCCTCGGCCTCGCGCGGCGACATGCCGCACGGGCAGTGCGTCAAAACCGTGGCCACTGGCACAGCTAAACCCTCGGCGGCGTCTGTTATCCACAGCCTTCAGCCGCGTTACATTCGCGAAACGGCTACTTCTCCGCTGCGGGGTGAGCCCGGTGCGATCACTCCACCAGCATCACAGCTCGGAGCGAGTATTCAGGCGGCACACGATCGGCCTCTTCATCGAGCATGCCCTCGGCCTCGCCGGGTAACTCCGGCTATATCCCTGACAGCCGCTGTTCGGAGGGGCGGAGGTAGACCCACCAGGTGACGGCGAAGCAGATGGCGTAGTAGGCGATGAACGCGATGTACGCTGCGTTGCCGGTCTTGTACTGCAGAAACGACTGCCGGAATGCGAGGTTCACCAGTACGCCGCCGAAGGCGCCGACGGCGCCGGCGACACCGATGAGCGCGCTCGACAGCCGCCGTGCGTCACGGCTGGCGGTGTCGGCGTCGGCACCCGCCTCGGCCTTCAGCCGCGACTTCGCCCGGAAGATCGCAGGGATCATCTTGTAGGTCGAGCCGTTGCCGATGCCGGAGAACACGAACAACAGGATGAAGCCGGTCAGGAACAGCGGCAGCGATTTCTGCATTGAGGCGATCAGTACCGTTGCCGCGCCGAGCGTCATCGCCACGAAGTTCCAGAACGTCACCAGCGCGCCGCCCAGCTTGTCCGCTAGCGCGCCGCCCAGCGGGCGGACGAGTGAGCCGAGCAGCGGACCGAGGAACGTCAGGTACGCCGCCTTGATCGCGGTGCCGAAGTCGGCGTGAAACTGCACCTGCAATACCTGGCCGAACGCGAAGCCGAAGCCGATGAACGAGCCGAACGTGCCGATGTAGAGCACGGATATCACCCACGTGTGCGGGTCCCTGCCGACGTTCCGCATGGCCCGCTTGTCGTTGCGCGCCGACGACAGGTTGTCCATGTACAGCCAGGAGCCCAGCGCGGCAGCCACGACGAGCGGGATGTAGATCCCGGGCACCAGCCGCGGGTGGCGCGCCCCGGCCGTGGCGAGCACGAGCAGCGCGACCAGCTGAACGGCGGCCACGCCGATGTTCCCGCCGCCCGCGTTGATGCCCAGTGCCCGCCCCTTATACCGCTCCGGGTAGTACGCGTTGATGTTCGCCATCGAGGAGGCGAAGTTGCCACCGCCGACGCCGGCGATCGCCGCGACGATGAGTAGCGTGCTGTAGGAGACGCCCGGTTGGAGCACGATCGCCGCGAGGACACACGGCGCGATCAGCAGTGCCGCGCTGAAGGCCGTCCAGTTGCGCCCGCCGAACTTCGCGACCGCGAACGTGTAGGGCAGCCGCAGCACCGAGCCGACGAGCGCCGGCACGGCGGTCAGGACGAATTTTCCGGCCGGGTCGATGCCGTATTTCGGGCCGAGGAAGAGTACGAGCACCGACCACATCGTCCACACCGAGAAGCCGATGTGCTCGGAGAAGATGGAGAAGCTGAGGTTGCGGCGCGCCACCGCCGATCCGATGGTGGTCCAGAACCCGGGCTCCTCCGGGCGCCAGTCATCGATCCAGCGGCCGGTGCGGCCGTGTCGGCTGTATTCGAGGGCTGGCGGCAGCCCGTCCTCGTTCTTGATCGTCGTGGTCACTGGGGTTGCTCCTAATGGCAGGTGGGCAGTCATGTCGGGGCGGGCACGCTGACGACCAGATCCCCGTCGTCGACCCGGACCGGGTACACCCGCAGCGAGGCCTGGCCGGTCCGTGAGCAGCCGGTCGCCAGCTCGTAGACGTGCTGGTGCAGGGGGCACACCACGATCTCCGCGTCAGCCAGGCCGTCCGCGATCGGGCCGCCCGCGTGCGGGCATACCGCGGAAACCGCGCGCAGCCCGCCGCGGCGCAGCCGGAAGACGGCCACCATGTCGTCGCCTGCCGCGTATGCCCGGCCCTCCCCGACGGGCAGTTCATCGGCCGGGCCGATCCGGTACTCGGTCATTTCCGCGGTCATGGCTCACGCACCGGGACCAACGGCAGCGGGATCAGTGGCAGCGCGGGGCGGAACTGGCCGGGGGTGGCCGGTTCCCCGCCCTCCAGCCAGGGGTCGCGGTATCCGTCGACCGACGCCTGCATCCGGGCGTCTAGTGCCGCCGCGATGCCGTCACGATCGTCGAGGATGATCGCGCGGATCCGCTCAATCCCGATGCGGGGTACGAACGCGTACGTCCGTTCCAGCCAGTTGGCGTTCTCCCGGTAATACTGCAGGAAGCGCCCGGTGAGCCTGACGACCTCGTCGGGAGTGTCCACAGTGGCCAGAAGATCGCCCTTGCGCACGTGGGCGCCGGCCGCACCACCGATGTAGATTTCCCACCGGCCGCCGTCGATGGCCACGACGCCGAGGTCTTTCACATACGCCTCGGCACAGTTGCGCGGGCAGCCACTGACCGCCAGCTTCATCTTGCCCGGGCTCTCCAGGCCCTGAAACCGGGTCTCGATGGCGATGCCCAGCGTGGTGGAGTCCCCCACGCCGAAACGGCAGTAGTCGCTGCCGACACAGGTCTTCACCGTCCGGAAGCTCTTGCCGTACGCGTACCCGGAGGGCATATCCAGGTCGGCCCAGACCTGCGGCAGGTCCTCCTTGCGGACGCCGAGCAGGTCGATCCGCTGGCCGCCGGTGAGCTTCACCAGCGGCACCGCGTACTTGTCGGCCACGTCGGCGATGCGGCGCAACTGCGCCGGTGTGGTGCAGCCGCCCTTCATCTGCGGGACGACGGAGAACGTCCCGTCCTTCTGGACGTTCGCGTGAACCCGGTCGTTGATGAACCGCGCGCCGCGCTCGTCGACGTACTCGTCGCCCCACATCATCCGCAGCAGCGAGACGAGGCCCATCTTGCTCTTGGCATCCTCACGGCCGCCAGCGAGCGCGTCGAAGACGGCAGACACGCTCTTGAGTTGCCGCGCGTGGATCGCCGCCATCAGCTCCGGCTTGCCCATCGGCACGCCCGGCACGTACCAGGTCGCTGACGGGTCCTCTTCGGCCGCACCGTCGGCGGCCCACTCCACGATCTGCGCGACGAGGGACTTGCAGGAACCGCAGCCCTTACCGGCGCGCGTCGCGTCCATCACGCCGGTGACCGTTTTGATGCCGTCATGGACAGCCGAAACGAGCGTGGACTTACTGACCCCGTTGCAGTTGCAGACCTGTGCCCCGTCGTCCAACTCGGCGGCGGAAACCTCCACCGGCGGCCCGCCCAGATCGAAGAGCAGCCGGACCCGTTCCTCGGGCAGCGGCAGCCCCCGGTCGAATGCCTGCATGAGGAAGCCGACCCTGCCGACGTCGCCGAGCAGGGTCGCGCCGATGAGCCGGTCGTCACGGATGATGACGCTCTTATAGACGCCATGGCCCGGCTCGGAGAACACGACGAACTCGTCATCCTCACGTTCCGGCACGGTGACGCCCATCGCCGCGACGTCAACCCCGGCCACCTTCAGCTTCGTGGCCGTCCGCGAGCCGTGGTACGCCGCCTTCCGGTTCTTCCCGGTCACGTGGTCGGCGAGCACCTTCGCCTGCTCCCACAGCGGGGCAACCAGGCCGTACGTCTGCCCGCGGTGCTGTACGCACTCCCCGACCGCGTAGATGTCGGGCTCGTCGAGTATCCGCAGCTGGTCGTCCACGACGATCGCCCGTTCCACCGGCAGCCCGCTCAGCTGGGCCAGTTCGGTGCGGGGCCGGACGCCCGCGGCGACCACCACCATGTCGCACGGGATGGCCCGGCCGTCGGCGAACCGCACACCGGTGACCCCGTCTTTGCCCAGGACGGCTTCGGTCCTCGCGTCCAGCTCGACAGCGATGCCGAGTCTTTCCACGTTGCGCTTGAGAACCGCACCGCCCTGCGCGTCGAGCTGGGCGTTCATGAGATGGCTCGCGGCGTGCACGAGCGTGACCCGGACCCCGTGGCCCTGTAGCCCGCGTGCGGCCTCCAGGCCCAGCAGGCCGCCGCCGATGACCACGGCACGCTCGTGGTCGCGGGCGTACCGAACCATCCGGCGGGTGTCATCGATCGTCCGGAATGTGAATACGCCCTGGTGGAAGCCGCGCCTCGCGTTGTACAAGCCGTCAATGGGCGGTACGAATGGGCGGCTCCCGGTGGCGATGACCAACTTGTCGTAGGAGGTGACCGAATCGTCGTCGGCGTGTACCACCTTGGCGAAGCGGTCGATCCGGACGACACGTACGCTGGCTCGCAGCTCAATGCCGTTCTCGGCATACCAGGACAGGCTGTTGAGGAAGATGCCGGCCTCGTCCTCGGTTCCAGAAAGCACGTTGGACAGCAGGATCCGGTTGTAGTTGCCGTACGGCTCCTCGCCGAACACGGTGATGGCAAAGCGGTCCGGGCCGCCGCGCTCCAGGATTTCCTCGACGGTACGGGCGCCGGCCATACCGTTGCCGATGACCACCAGCCGTTCAATCACGAGCTCACACCTCCACCAGGCCCAGGTCGACCACCACGGCGCCGGCGACCCCCTCCGGCGCGGCAAGGAACAGCTCGATGACGGTGCCGCCGTCGAGGTCCTCCACCACTCGCAGCGGCACGTGAACGTGGTTCTTCGCGCCGATCGGGAAGTACCGCATCGGCGTTCCGTCACGTACCAGCAGGACGTAGATCAGCTCGCCGGTGGTGTTGCCGCCGCGGAAGTACACCGTCTGGGTGGTGGTTCCGGCGGGAACGGTGTAGCTCAACGCGGGGCTCAGCGGGAACGGCGACTCGATGCCCTTCCCCTCGAACGCAAACACTCCCTGCATGAAACGTGGGCTGGATTGCATCTCAACCGTCCCTTCTCAGCGGGTTGGCTGCCGGGAGAGCAGTTGGGGCGCCGTCGTCCGGGCCGCCGACGCGGCCGATCGCGACGGCGCAGGCCTTAAAGGCCGGCATCTTCGAGTGGCGATCAAGGGCCGGGTCGGTCAGCGCGTTGGCACTCGCCGGCCCGCCCCAGTGGAACGGAGCGAACACCGTGCCGGGGCGGATGGTGTCAGTCACGTGCGCGCGGAACACCGCCCGGCCCCGCCGGGTACGCAACTCGACCAGGTCACCGGTCCCGATGCCGTGCCGGCGGGCCAGGTCCGGATGGAGTTCGGCACTTGGGTCACCGGCGGTGAGCTGGAGCGCGCGGGACCGCCGGGTCTGGTTGCCGCTCTGGTACTGCTGCATGATGCGGCCGGTCGTGAGCACGTACGGGTAGTCGGCATCGGGCACCTCGGCGGGGTCGCGGTGATCCACCCGTATGAACCGGGCACGCCCGTCCGGCGTGGCGAACGCCTCCGCGAACAGCCGTGGCGTGCCCGGGTGGTCCTCGGCCGGGCACGGCCAGAAGATGCCCTGCTCCGCCTCGATCCGCTCGTAGGTCATGCCGGTGTAGTCAGCGATCCCGCCTGCGCTCGCGCGGCACAGTTCCTCGAAGACCATCTGCGGGTCTCGCGAGAAGTACTTGCCGCGTCCCAGCCGGTCGGCCAGCGTCGCGAGCAGGGTCAGGTCGTCGACCACTCCCTCAGGCGGCGGCAGCACCTGCTTGCGGCGCAGCACCCGGCCTTCCAGGTTGGTCATCGTGCCCTCCTCTTCGGCCCACTGGGCGGTCGGCAGCACCACATCGGCCTCGGCGGCCGTCTCGGACAGGAAAATGTCGGAGACCGCGAGGAAATCCAGGGCACGCAGCCGATCCAGCACCCGGTTCCGGTCCGGGGCCGAGACGACGATGTTCGAGGCCAGGACGAGCATCACCCGTACTCCGCCTGGTCTGCCCAGCCGGTCGAGCATCTCCATCGCGGATCTCCCCGGACCGGGCAGCTCGTCGGGGTCAATGCCCCACACCGCCGCGACGTGGGCTCGTGCGGCCGGGTCGTCGATGCGCCGGTACCCCGGGAGCTGGTCGCATTTCTGGCCGTGCTCGCGGCCACCCTGCCCGTTGCCCTGGCCGGTCACCGTCCCGTAGCCGGAAAACGGCTTGCCGGGCAACCCGAGCGCCAGCGCCAGGTTGATGTAGGCCTGCGCCGTGTCCGTACCGTTGCTGTGTTGTTCCGCCCCACGAGCCGTGATCACCATCGCCGACCTTGCCGTGCCGAGCAGCCGGGCAGCCTCGCGCAGCTGAGCCACCCCCACGCCGGTGATCCGCTCCACCCGGTCGGGCCAGTAGGCGCCCGCAGCGTCGCGGACTGCGTCAAACCCGGTGGTGCGGACAGAGACGTAGCCCGCGTCGACATATCCCTCACGGAACGCGATGTGCAACAAGCCGTTCGCGATGGCCAGGTCGGTCCCGGGTGTGGGTTGCAGGTGCAACGCGCTGCCGCGCGCGGTTGCCGTGCGGCGCGGGTCGATGACGATATGCGCGGCACCAGCGGCACGGCCAGCGTCGAAGTACTGCATCGCCGGCGGCATGGTGTCGGCCGGGTTACTGCCGACCAGCAAAATAGCCTGTGCTCCGGCGATGTCGGCGAGCGGGAACGGCAGGCCGCGGTCCACGCCGAACGCCCGGTTGCCGGCGGTCGCCGCCGAGGACATACAGAACCGCCCGTTGTAGTCGATGTTCGACGTGCGCAGTGCGACCCGGGCGAACTTGCCGAGTTGGTATCCCTTTTCGTTGGTGAGCCCGCCGCCGCCAAAGCAGCCGACACTGTCGTGACCATAGGTCTCCTGGCTGCGCCGGATCGCCGTGACGATGCGGTCGAGCGCCTCGGCCCACGAGGCGGGGCGCAGCGGACTGCGACGGTCGGCGGGATCGGAGCGGACCAGCGGCGCAGTGAGCCGGTCGGGGTGGCCAAGCAGTTCGGCCGCGCTCCAGCCCTTCGAGCACAGGCCGCCACGGTTGGTGGGGAAATCAGACGGCTCGATAGACGGCGGCCGCGGGCCAGCCGGCCGCATCGTCACGCCGCACTGCAGCGAGCAATAGGGGCAGTGCGTGAGCACATGCCCAGTGCCAGCCGCGTCGGTTGACGTTCCCCCGCTCGTCATGATCGTCGGCCGTTCGGCGGCCTCCAGCCGACGATCACCGTCTCGCGGTTGGCCACCGATGCGACCGGGTCGGTGCGGATGATCCTGCAGGCCGCTGATCTGACCGTCGACAGGCGGCCCGAGTTCGCGGGGTGCGTCTTGCCACCGGAGGCATTCAGACCCGCCGCGCACCGGTGGCGTCTGCGGCGAGATCGAGGACCATGCCGCAGCTGACCCCGCAGCACGAGCAGGCCGTCCGCACGCTTGTAACCGTCAGGGTTCGATGCCAGCACGGTCACACCATCCTCTTGCCTGCCACTCGTACCCAGCCCGGCGATGCCGGGCATCTCGTGTCGCTCAGGCTAGGAAGCCGCGGTTTCTGGGAAGTGACAGCTCGCGGCCTACGACGGTTACATCTGTCGCACAGCAGGCGCGACCCGTTCGTGAGATCGGAAGGGTGGGCTGGTCGCGCGAGCCGGGCCCGAGCCGGAACCCGAGGAGGCGTGCCGCATCCTCGCCGCCACCGCGAACCGACGCAACTGTGCCGCTGGTCGTTCGCGCTAGCGGTCGGCAGCCGGTAGTCCGAGCCAAGCAGGCTCCGCTGGAAGTACGTGAACCCGGACGAGTGAGGCTGTCGCGAACGCCTGCGTGGAGCTCTGGCGCCTGGACGGCGTAACGTTATGGCATGGATGGTGCGCTCGTGGGCAGCGAGTATGCGAGCCACCTCACGGACGCCGACCTGAGGTTGCTGGCCTCGGTGGCGCGGGGCCCTGAGGATGCCTCGTGGCTGCGCGGTGACCCCGGGGCCCTGGTCGGCCTGCTCGGTGACCCGCGTGTCTTCGAGGCCGTGTTCGGCCCCGGGGATAACTTCGGGGAGGCCAGCGGCGGGCGCGCGATTCCGGTGTCCCCGTTCCTGACGTTTGCTGTGGCGGTACACCGGTCTGCGGCCGAACTGGCATCCGTGGACCACGTCGCGGAGCGCTCCGGCGCTACCCGCCAGCGGGTGCCGCTGTTCGATGTACCCGACCTCAGGGATTTCCTCGGCTCCCAGGCCCGCCGCCTGTTCCTGGCCGAACTCCTCGCGTCGTTCACCCGCGTGGCCAGCGGCCGGTACCGGGTCCGGGGCGGCGGCCGGCCGCGGACGCGGCGGTTCAGCGAACTCGACCCGGTCCGGCTGGCCGGGCTGCTCGACGGCGTCCCGGACGCCGACCGCCCCGGCGTCTACCGGAGGCTGGGTGACGTCTCGCTGTTCCTGGCGGGCGTCTTTCCCGACTACGCGGCGGCATACGCCTTCGCGCCGGTCGGCGCGGCCGCCCTGCTCCGCGCGGCCCAGGTGCCTGCCGGGCAGCACGAGCGCCTGGCCGAGGCGCCCGCGATCGAACTGCTCGAGTACGTCGGCGCGCGGTGGTACCGGGCCGCCTGCCGCCTGGCCCCCCTGCGCACGGCGCGGCTCGACGTCGTCGGCGAGGTGGCCGACAGGTTCCGGCAGGCGCGCCGGGTGCTGAACCACATCGCTGATCGGTACCTGTTCGGTACGGGCAGCGCCTGGTTCGCACCGCCGGCCCCCTGACCGGCCCGATCGCGGCGCGCCTAGGTGACATCGGTCAGGGGCCGGTCAGCCCGGCCGCTAGCGGCCGGGCGGGCCGCCGCCTGACGCCCAGGGGTTGTAGTCGACTTCCAGCGGCTCCTGTGGCGGGCGTTCGGCTTCGGGGACGTTGCGCAGGTTCAGCCGGATCCGGGTCCAGGTGGAACTGCGCCCGCGCATGGAGTCCACCAGCACGTCGGACGGCTCCAGGTGGGGCCACACCTCCTGGTGTCGCTGCTTCCACCGGTCGAGCCCGGCCATGGCCTCGGCCTGGCTGGCCGCCCGGGCCACCTCGATAAGCGGCATCGTGCTCTGGCGGCGCCCGGTCGGCCCGCTGGTCTGGCCCGGCGCGGGCGGGGGAACCGCCGGGCCGTCGGCCCGGCGTTTCGAAGGCTGCACCCGGGGAGGTTCGCCCGCCTGCTTGTCGAAGTGCGGCGGCCACGGCGCGTCGGGCAGCCCCGCGGCCTCGTGCTGGGCGGCCAGACCCAGCAGCGGCTCCAGTGAGCCCACCGCCGAATCGATCCCCTCCCACAGGTCCCCGGCGGCGGCGAACCGGGCCGGGACCGTGTCGATGGTGAACTCCTCCGGCCGGCAGCCCGGTACTTCCGGCCAGGTCAGGGGGGTCGAGACGCGTGCGTCGGGGGTGGGACGGATCGAGTAGGCGGAGGCTACCGTTCGGTCCTTCGCATTCTGGTTGTAGTCGACGAAGACCCCGTGCCGTTCCTCCTTCCACCAGCGGGCGGTGGCCACCTCCGGTGCGCGGCGCTCGACCTCGCGGGCCAGCGCGACCGCGGCGCGGCGGACCTCGGTGAAGCTCCAGCGCGGCGCGATGCGGGCGTAGATGTGAAAACCGCGGGAGCCGGATGTCTTCGGCCAGCCGGTCAGGCCGAAATCGTCCAGGACGTCCTTCGCCACCAGGGCGACCTGCAGGATCTGCGGCCAGTCGACGCCGGGGACCGGGTCGAGGTCGACCCGGAGCTCATCAGGGTGATCGAGATCATCCGCCCGCACCGGATGCGGGTTGAGGTCGATGCAGCCGAGGTTCACCACCCACGTCAGCTGGGCGGCGTCGCGGACGACGACCTCCTCCGCGGTGCGCCCCGACGGGAAGCTGAGCTCGACCGTCTCGATCCAGTCGGGACGGCGCTCGGGTGCCCGCTTCTGGAAGAACGGCTCGCCGTCCGCGCCGTGCACGAACCGCTTCAGGATCATGGGCCTGCCTGCGACGCCGCGCAACGCGCCGTCCGCCACGCTCAGGTAGTAGCGGACCAGGTCGAGCTTGGTGTGCCCGGTGCGTGGGAAGTAGACCTTGTCCGGGTTCGAGACCGTGACCGTGACGCCCGCGACCTCCAGGGTCTCCTTGCGATCCGGCATGCAGCCACGATAGCTGGGCAGCAGCCCGCCTCCGCCTGCCCGGTGGCTGCTCCAGGCCGTGGTCAGGGGCTGGCTCGCTCTTGCCCGGGGACCGGGCGCGATGCCAGGCTGGGCTCATGCGGGAGATTCCAGAGCCGGAGCGGCAGGAGTGGATCGCCCGGCTGCGCGAGCGCGCCCGGCTGGACGCGGCGGAACTCGTGCCGCGCCCGCCGTTCCCGGTCTACGGCCTGTTAGTGCCGGACCTGGGCCAGGGCGCCCTGGCCGAGGCAGGCCAGGTCAACGGCGCGTGGACGATCGGCCTGGCCTACGGCGACTGGGCGGCGCCATCCGGCCCATGGGTCTGCGTCACGACCGCGGCACCGGATCCTGACGCACCTGATCGCGGTCCGCAGGCGAGCCTGCTTGAGGCACTCGGCCAGGAGCGCAACCGCATTGCCGATCATGCGGGGGTCGACGAGGACGAGCCTGCCGAGCCGCCGGCCTTCTCCGAGACGGCATTCATCATCGATGGCCGCGCCGCCCCGGCCCTGCTGTGCCTGCACGGCGCGGCCTGGGCGGCCTGGCTGCCGGCTGACGGCCGCACCGTGACGCTGGTCGGCCGGGGCGCCGGTCCCGGTTCGGTGCGGCTGGCGCCCGTGGATGACCTCGCCCCCTACCTGCGTGCCCGCAATGAGATGATCGGCCGGCTGGGCGAGGCCCATCGACGGCGGCCGCCGCCCGTGCTGCCGCCCGCGGAAGGCCTGGCCGCCTACCGCGCGCTGATCGACGAGACGCTGGGCTCTCAGGCGCGGTTGCTGGCCGCCCTTCAGGCAGACCGTACTCCGCGCCACACGGCGGACGAGGGCGCGGTCCAGGACGCGATGTGGCAGCGCGCGGTGGGGGAGCAGGCCCGCCTGTCCGGTTCCACCCGGCCGGAGGCCGACGAGATTGTCACGCTGGTGGTCAACCACATCGGCCACCTGGCCGAGCGATTCCTGTGGTTCGCGGCGGATCCGGCGCTGCGCGAAGCCGCCATCGACGAGACGCTGCGCTACTCAGTGCTGGGCGAGGATGTCCCGAGCCGGGCGGCTCAGCGGGCCTGGCGCCGCTATTGGAACAGGCACCTCTCCCTCATCTCGGCCGAGGAGGAAGAGTATCCGCAGACCCTCTGGGACCTGCACGAGGATCTCCTGCCGAGCTGGCAGGACGCGTGGCGGGCCTGGACCCAGGGGCGCTGACCAGGCCAGCGTGACCGGCCCGGCGTGCCCGCTGTCCATAGCCTGGCCGCCTGGTCCGGGGCCGGCCTCGGGCGCCCGGCCGTTCTCAGCCGGCTTGCTGCTGGTTCAGCTGCGCATGTCCGCGACGATCGAGATGATCTCGCGGATGGTCGAGCGCAGGATCCGCACCCGGGACAGCGCGACCAGCCGGTCGGCGAGCGGCACCGTCCGGTCGATCAACTGGTAGGTCTTCGCGCAGCCCGGCGAGGTGTCGTGGACCCAGAACAAGATGACGCCCAGCGAATACAGCCAGAGCAATTCGGGCAGCTGGCCGCGCAGCTCCCGGTCGATCCTGGTGCTTGAGCCGTCGACAACCTCGCGGAACAGCGCGATCGCCGCCTCACGGGCCGGGCTCGATTCTTTACTGAACGGACTCAGCGGGCTGCTGGGTTCGGCCGCATGCTTGAAGAACCTGGCCGCGAATCCGTGGTAGGGCCCCGACACGTCAATCATGGCGCGCAATGTGCCGCGCAGCCGTGGCGCGAACTCGGTCTCGGTCTCCAGGATGGCGCGGCAGGCCGCCACGTGGTCGGCGTGGCTGTGCTCGTAGAACTGCTGGACTAGCTCCTCCTTGGAGCCGAAGTAGTAGTAGGCGTTGCCGGTCGAGACCCCGGCCTGCTGGGCGATGGCACGCATGGTGGTCGCCTCGTAGCCGTTCTCCCGGAACAGCCGCAGCGCCGCCTCGGTGATGGCGGTCCTGGTCTGCTCGGCGCGGGGGGTGAGATCGGGCTCGGCCACATAGGTCAATGTAGGGCCTGCCGCGGCCGGGGCCGCCATAGCCCCTGGTCCCGTGGGCTGGCCTGGCGGGCCTGACCGGCCTGGTGGGCCAGGTCGGCCTGTTCGGCCTGTTCGGCCTGGCCAGGCTGGCCGGGCCAGTTGGCCTGCGCATCCGCCGTCGTGGTGTCGGCCGCCCGTCCGTCTCGCGGGCTGGCCCGCGGCGGGGTGGCCGCGGCAGACAGCGGCGGGACCGTCTCCGGCAGGCGGGGCTGCGGCAAGCCATGCCCAGGCCGCTCCGGTGCCGGCGGGACCCGCTGCAAGGCCTGAGCCTGCATGCGGCGCCGGAGCCTGGTCAGGAAACTGATGTTCGCCAGGTACAGGGCACCCAGTACCAGGAGCACCTCGCCGATCTTGAGCGAGAGCACCTGGATCACCTGGCGGGCACTGCCTATCTCACCGGACATGCGCATCGTGAGGGTGACGAAGCCCAGGTTGAGCAGGTAGAACCCGACCACGAGCAGGCGGCTGACGGCCTGGGCGGGCGCAGCCTGGCCGGCGAACACATCCTGCAGGAAGACCCGGCCGCTGCGCGACAGGGCCGAGCCCACGAACACCGTGAGAGCGACGCTGATGGTCAGATACGCGACGTAGGTGACGACAACGCCCATGGCGGTTCCCCTCGGCTCGCGGAAGTACTTGAACATGTTCAAGTCTCGTCGCGGCGGTCAGCCTTGTCTATGTGACGTTGAACACGTTCAACTGTGCTAGCCCGGGGGACAACCGCCCGGACCCCCGGGCAGAAACCCCGCTCCGTGATCGCGTCGCTCTGCTAGCTCGGGGGACAACCCCCGGACTCCCGGGCATACCACTCCCACTCCCATGTTTGCGGTGGATTGCTGCCGGCAGCCAGCAATCCACCGCAAACATGGGAGTGCGCGGGGTTGGCTATGGAGCGCGCCCGTCAGGAACTGCGTCCAGGCGCCGAGGAACGCGGGATGGCTGGCCGGCGGCCGGGTGACCGGCGTGGCGCCACGATCACCGGGCAGGTCGAGCGCCGCAGCACCCGCATCGTGACGCTGCCGAGCAGGCGTGCGGCCAGTACTCCGCGGCGCGGCCGGCCCAAGACGATGAGGTCCGCGTCGAATGCCTTGGCCTCCTGGAGAATCGCCTCGGCGACCCGGTCCACAAATGCAGAGCGGACTCCGCCGCCCGCGGCCAGGCCGGCCATGCGCAATTCGAAGATCGCTGATTCGGCGACGAGGGAAGCCTGGTCGCCGCTCTCCCGGCTGTACCAGGCGTAACCGGAGAGTTCCCGCTCACGCAGGTGAAGCACCTTGACCTGCGTCGCCCCTTCGGTGGCTAGCTGCCTGACCAGGTCCAGCGCGGCCTGGCCCTGGTCCAACTGGTCAATCGCCACCATGATCTTGCTAAACATCCAACCTCACGCGGCCTTCGGACGGCGCCGGCACGTCAGCGCGCCGACAGTCCATCATCGCCCCACGGCGGCCGCGCACCCCTGCTGGGGCCGTAAGGATTCCGCATGGAAATCGGATCAGGTACCGCCGGTCACCAGCTCCAGTGTGGCTGCGCTGGCCAGCCTGCGGCGCACGGTATTCGTCACGGTGCCCTCGATGACGCGGCGCAGCGTGCCATCGCCGCACTCATCCATGACCACGTAGCGGACGTTCCGCGCCCGGGCCACCTTCGCGATGGTCCGGCCCGCGCTGCGGGTGGCGGTGATCTGGCCATCAGCCGTGCAGCCGCGCCGCTCCAGTTCGGTGATCGCCCGCCCCACGATCGTGTACTGCTCCTCGCGCTCGCGCCGGGTGGGCAGCAGGCCCGGGCTCGGCAGCCCGAAGGACGAGCCGTAGACCTTCAGGATCGAGAGCACCGCGACCGGCTCACCGGCCGCGAGTTCGCGTGCGCGGCGGATGGCCGCCTTGGTGAACGGTGCGCCGGAGGACGCGAGCAGCACCGCGGCCTGGCCTGTCGGTTGCGGGTCCCAGCGGCGTCGCCCGAGCAGCATTGCGCCGGCCCGCCTACCGGATGACCGGGGGCTCGCCCGACGGCTCCGCCCCGGCCACCGGGTCAGCGCTCCCGGGCGCGGTCGCGGCGACTGCCAGCGCGGGCTCCGCGGGGAGCCGGCCAGCAGCCGCGAGCCTGCGGTCCTGCCAGGCCCGCCACCAGTAGAGCGGCGCGTACAGCGCGACGATCACCAGCCCGAGAAGGTAGAGCCAGGGTCCCTGATGCGGATCGCTCAGGATGATCTTCGGTGAGTTCCAGCCGCCGAAGAAGTAGATGGCCATCCAGATGACGAAGATCGCGAGTGCGACCCATTTCGCGGCCGTGGGCAGCCGGAACGGCCGGGGCACGTCCGGGCGCAGCTGCCGGTAGACGAAGTAGCCGGCCAGGGCGAGCGAGCACGACAGCAGGTAGCCGCCGTTGGAGATGATGTAGATCCGCAGCGGCGAGCCGAGCAGCACCAGCAAGCCGGAGCAGACCACGTTGAACGCCATCGCATAGTCGGGCACGCCGTGCCGGTTCTTGTGCTCGAACCAGCGCGGCAGCTGCCCGTCCTCGGCCGCCTGGTACAGCGAGCGGCCCACGCCCATGATCGCGTTCAGCACGGAGAGGGCCAGTGCCAGGATGAGCGGGACCCCGACGAACCATTGCTCCCACGACCCGGGCCCGAAGATGTGGTTGGTGTAGGACAGGTAGAGCGTGAGCGGATCAGCGCTGGTGAGGGCCAGGCCGAGCACGGCGACGAACATGATGGGCGTCATGATGTAGATGAACATCCCGAAGATGCCCTCCGCCGTGAGCGCGATCTTCGCGTCCCTGGCGCCGCCCCGGCACTCCCCGACGTAGCAGGCCGCGGCCTCCATCGCGATCACGTTCCAGAGGATGGGGAAGAACCAGGCGAAGATGAATGTCACGCTGACATGCACCCCGGGTGGTGCGTGGAAGCCGGCGATGTTGCCCCAGTGGATCGAGCCCGGCTTGAAGAAGGGCAGGAAGATCATCGCCGTGATCGGCAGCATGGACAGCACGCCGAGGACGGTCGCGAAGGCGGCGCCGAGCCTGATCCCGAAGTAGGCCGGGATGAAGATAGCCACCAGCAGCGCGAAGCAGATGAGCATGACGGTCACCCCGATCGGCGCGCCCCAGGTGTGGCCGACGGGAGCGATCAGGTGGCCGGGGCTGAACTTGAACAGCACCGCGAGATAGGAGACCGTCAGGATCACGTTGATCGGGGCGACCGGGAACCAGCCGAGCCAGTACGCCCACCCCGACGTGCCGCCGATGTGACGGGCGACTTTGTCACCGACCAGCGGGCGGAACGACTCCGTGGCGTACCCGGGAATCCCCCCGGTCCGGTCGGGCCACATCGTCCCGAGTTCGGCCAGGCACAGGCACAGGAAGCAGCCGGCGATCGTCATGACGCCGATGAGAATGATCCCGAGGGCTCCGGTGCCCTGCACGACGTACGGCGCGATGCCGGTGACCAGGATCGTCCCGGCCAGCCCGATCACGAACGCGCCCCACCAGTTGGTGCCCTTGACCAGGCCCTTCTCAGGAAGCAATCCATCTACAGAGGCCATGACCCCTCCTCGTTCCCTCTGGTCAGCTCACTTCAGACGTCCGCGGGCCGGCTTAGAAAAGCGTCAGGTAACGCTCGACTTCCCAGTCGCTCACCACGGAGTGCCAGGCGCGGAACTCATCCCGCTTGACTTGCGCGTAGTAGTCGATGTAGTCACCGTCGGGCGTCTTTCCGAGGGCCTCGCGCAGCACGTCATCCGCCACCAGTTCATCCGCCGCGTGCAGCAGGGTCGGTGGTAGGACCCGGATGCCGCGCCCGGCGACGATCTCAGGCGGCACGGTGTGCAGGTTGTCCCGGTTCGGCTCGCCCGGGTCGAGGCCGCGGTCTATGCCGTCGAGGCCCGCGGCCAGCTGGACCGCCAGGGCCAGATAGGGGTTGGCCGAGCCGTCGCAGGCCCGGTTCTCCACCCGCCCGCCTTCCGGCACCCGCAGCATCTGGGTCCGGTTGTTGCCGCCGTAGGTGGCATACGCCGGCGCCCAGGTAGCGCCGGACTGCGGTGCCCCGACACCGAAACGCTTGTAGGAGTTGACGGTCGGGCAGGTGACGGCGGCCATCGCCGGGGCGTGGGCAATCAGCCCGCCGATGTAGTGGTAGGCGAGCTGTGAGAGGCCGAGCCCTCTCGGATCGCCGGGGTCGGCGAACAGCTCAGCGCCGGTCTGGGCGTCCCAGAGGCTGGAGTGCACGTGCAGCCCCGAGCCCGTCAGGTTCCCGAACGGCTTCGGCATGAAGGTTGCCGCCATGCCAGCCTGGTGCGCCAGCGTGTGCACCATGTAGCGGAAGAAAATGAGCCGGTCAGCGGTGGTAAGTGCGTCGGCGTAGCGGAAGTTCTGCTCGAACTGGCCGTTCGCGTCTTCGTGGTCGTTGGCGTAGTTCGCCCAGCCGAGCTGGTTCATGTATTTCGACACCGTGGTGAGGTGGTCGTACATCCTGGTGAGACCCTTGGCGTCGTAGCAGGGCGCCTCCGACCGGTCGAGCGGGTCGGCCAGCTCGATGCCGCCCTCGGCGCGCCTGCGCACGAGGAAGTACTCCGCCTCGCATCCGGCGTTGTAGACCAGGCCGCGCTCGCGCGCCTTCTCCAGCATCCCTTTCAGGATGAGCCGCGGGGCGTACGGCCACGGCTCGCCCTCGACGTGGATGTCGCACTGCAGCACCGCCAGCCCCGGACGCCACGGCGTGAGCGTGTACGACTCCGGATCCGGTACCGCGATCATGTCGGGGTCCGCGGGGGTCTGGCCCATCGGCCCGGCCGCGAAGCCCGCGAAGCCCGCCCCGCCGCCCGTCAGGACGCCGAGCGCCTCCAGCGGGATCATCTTCGCGCACGGCTTTCCGTGCATATCGACAAACATGGCGAAGAAGAACTCGACACCGTCTGACTCTGCTCGCGCTCGCAGGTGCGCTTCGACGTCGGACATGTGCACGCTCCGTTGTGGTCGTTGTGGTCGCCAGTCCGGCTCACACGGTTGCGCAGGTGCTCTCAAATTCAGCCAGAAAGCGGCACAGACGGGTCAAAACCGCGCCCAGGCCTCGGAAGCAGAGTGGACAGTGTTTCCTTTTACGACACGATAGGCCGAGGTTACGCCCGACCTACTGCCTTGGGAAGTTCTCTGAGCTGCCCAGATCCGGCGCCGGGCGGGGGCACCCGGGTAGACGCGCGGTCCTGGACGGAGCCTCGCAGGCGGCTGAAGGGCACCCTGACCTGGCCACATGCCGCAGTCCGGGATCGCCCGCACATCTCGGACCTGTTCACTGTGCATATGTCCAAGATCCTGAGAATTAACATGGCTGTCACAGACGGCCCAGCGCAGCGTGCCCTTTTACTCGCGGGAGGGATTTCAGCGCCGAGCCACCGCTCAGGAGTGGGCTACCAGGTGCCCTTCGGATGCCCGGGTATCCAGTCGGTGCCCGCGAGGGGAACCTGGGCCATGGCGGCCGCTTCGACCGTCAGCGCAACAAGGTCATCGGGTTCCAGGTTGTGAACGCCGGACTTGCCGCAGGCCCGAGCGAGCGCCGCCATCTCCATGGCCATCGTCTTGAGGTAGTTCGTGACCTGACGGGTGCCGCGTTCGGGATCGAGCCGCCGTTCGAGCGACGGATCCTGGGTGGTGACGCCCACCGGGCACCGGCCGGTGTGGCAGTGATGGCAGTAACCAGCATCGGTTCCCAGCGCGCGGTAGTCGCCGGACGCGTCGTGATCGGTTCCGTCTTGCCAGTAGGTCGGGCTGTTGCAGCCCAGCGCGATCAGCGGGGCGACCCCGAGGGAGACCGCGTCAGCGCCGAGCGCGAGTGCCTTGGCGGCATCGGCGCCGCTGCGGATCCCGCCGGAGACGACGAGCTGGACCGTGTCCTCCATGCCGATATCGCGCAGTGCTTGGGCGGCCAGCCGGACCGCGGGCAGGGTCGGGATGCCTGCGTGCTCGATGAAGAAGTCCTGGGTGGCCGCGGTTCCGCCCTGCATGCCGTCCACCACCACGACATCCGCGCCCGCTTCCACGGCGAGCTTGACGTCGTTGGGGACCCGGGTGGCACCGAACTTCACATAGATCGGCTTCTCCCAGTGGGTTACTTCACGCAGCTCCTCGATCTTGATCCGCAGGTCGTCGGGCCCCACCCAGTCGGGGTGGCGGGACGCGGATCGCTGGTCGATGCCGGCCGGCAGGGTGCGCATCCGGGCTACCCGCTCGCTCACCTTCTGCCCGAGCAGCATGCCCCCGCCGCCAGGTTTGGCGCCCTGGCCGATGACGATTTCGATCGCATCGGCCTGGCGCAGGTCGTCGAGGTTGAATCCGTACCGTGACGGCAGGCACTGGTACACGAGCAAGCGGGAAGCCGCCCGTTCCTCACCGATCATGCCCCCGTCGCCCGTGGTCGTGGAGGTCCCGGCCGCGGTCGCAGCCCGGCCCAGGGCGACCTTGGCGGTTGCCGACAGGGCACCGAAGCTCATGCCCGCGATCGTGATCGGGATGTCGAGTTCGAGCGGCTTCGAGGCGAACCGGGTGCCGAGCACCGTCGTCATGTCGCACTTCTCCCGGTAACCCTCAAGCGGGTACCGGGTGAGTGAGGCGGTAAGGAACAGCAGGTCGTCGAAGGAGGGCAGGTCCCGCTTGGCGCCCCAGCCGCGGATCTCGTAGTGTCCTTCCGCCGCGGTGCGCTGAATTTGCGCGATGACTTCGGGCGGGAAGATATGGCTGCGGCGGTGCGCATCCAGCGCCTCGCCGGGCTCGCTGTGCCCGCTGGGCTCGCCCTGCTCGCGGGGCCGGAGCTCATCCATCAGTACTTCTGGTCCTTCAGCGCGTCGAAGTTGTAGAGCTCGCGGGCGGATGCCACCCGGGTGACGTTCTCGGGCTCGATGTGATCGAATCCGCCGAGCTTCGCTAGTTCCTTGACCACGCGCACGTCCGCGTCGGTGAGTTCCTCGGTCCTGGCGTCGGAGCCGAGCGAGGAAATCTTCCCGGCCACGTAAATGACCGCCTCATACAGCGAGTCGCCGAGCGCATTTCCCGCATCACCGCCGATGAGCATCACGCCGGCCTGAGCCATGAACCCGCTCATATGGCCGACGTCACCGGCGACGAGGATCGTTCCGCCCTTCAGTGAGATGCCGGCCCGTGACGAGGCGTCACCTTCGATGATGATCGTTCCGCCGTGGCTGGATGCACCCGCGCATTCGGAGGCGTTGCCCTTGACCCGGACCGACCCGGTCAGCAGGTTCTCGCCGACCGACCAGCCCACGAAGCCGTGGACGACGATGTCAGGCCCCTGCCCGAGGCCGCCGATGAAGTATCCGGCGTTTCCCTCAATGTCGATGGTCACCCGGTTGGTCAGGCCCACCGCGATGTTGTGGCGGCCGCGGGGCTCGAGCACCCGCGCCCCGGAGCCATCGGGCAGCGCGGCGAGCGCGGTGTTGATCTCGCGGGTGCTGAGTTCCGCGCAGCTCAAGATCACCGGCTCCATAGGTGGATCTCCTCGGGCATTGGCTCGAAGACCTCGGCGTCGGCGACGCCGGGAAGCCCGGCCAGAGCGTGGTACTCCGACGCCATGGCGACGTAGTCATCAGTCTGCGCGATGACCGCTGGCTTGCAGGCGAAGGAGTCGCGGACGACCGCGAACTGCGTCCGGGTGGTCACCAGGAGCGTGAAGAACCCGTCCATCTCCTTGAGCACGGTCCGCAGGGCGTCCTCGAGGCTGGCGCCCTCCGCCATGCGGGATGCCACCAGCCGGGCGGCGACTTCGGAGTCGTTGTCGGTGTCACAGTGAACGCCCGACCGGGCGAGCCTGTTGCGAACCGTCGCGTAGTTCGAGAACGACCCGTTGTGCACGAGAGCAAGATCGGCGGCCGGAGCGAACGGGTGCGAGTGGGCCGTCGTCACGGCCGACTCGGTTGCCATCCGGGTGTGGCCGACTCCCTGATAGCCGCCCCAGGTCGGTATGCCATACCTCGCGCAGATCTCCGCTGGGGCGCCGACATCCTTGACGAGCACCATTGCCTGGCCGTATCCAGCCACGGCGACCTGGGGTGCCACCTGGCGCACCGTGGCCAGGAACAGCGTCTCACCGGCGGGCGAGACGAGAACTGCGGAGTCGGGGGCCAGTTGCCGCACCCTGACCTCGCTGCCGGTCTCGGCGCCAATCCGTTTGCCGAGCAGGTCCCAGTCGACGGTCTCATCCGAGCGCAGCGAGTAGCGCATGGCCCGGTCCGGGTTCCCGGGGGCGGCGTGATCGGCGTAGATGGCGATTCCGGCCGAGTCTGGGCCCCTGGTCGTCATCGCCTCTAGCATCACCGTCAGCAACTCGCCGAGACGCGGCCGGAGATCGGGATTCTTGAGGTGGAGGCCGATGATTCCGCACATCCGTCGCCCACGCTCCTCCGATAGTGGCTGGCAGTGACAGGGGCATGTCCTTGGCGGATCCTCGGGAGCCATCGCGGACGCAGGACCTTGTGTTTATGCACAAGAGACGATGTTTCACTAGGTGGGAATTGTCGTCTGTGATGCCGCCCCGCGTCAACACTCCGCCACCGGTTGTGGCGGCGAGGATGGCGTGGTGAGGTGCTCACGTCACGCTGCGTCACCGTGCGGGGAGGCTCGTTGTCCCCCGACGTGCGCGGCATGCTCGCCCAGGCGGCACGGGCATGCTCCCGGAGGTCGTTTTACTGATCGGCGAGTTTCCCCTTGCGTCCCCCTCGGATACCTACAGTGAACCGGGTACTAACCTTGGAATGGCCGCACAGGCGCGTCCCGGGAAAGTAGCTGGCATTGCGCCGGGGGCGCGCGCGGTTTCCCGGACGAGAGGAGCAGCCGTGGTGGCGCGCATCGCCAACCTCGCCGAACACGCCGGTGCGTTTGGCGTTCCTTCCCCCGGCAGCCATCGCAGCGATTTGGAGGAAGCGCTCGGGGCGGCGATTGCCCAGCGTGTCAGGGAGTTCCGGGTGCAGCTCGGGTGGACCGTGGGCCAGCTCGCCACCGAGAGCGGGATGTCCAAGGGCATGCTCTCCAAGATCGAGAACGCCCAGGCCTCGCCGAGCCTGGCCACGCTCGCCCGCCTGTCCGAGGCGCTCCGGGTGCCGGTGACCGCGTTCTTCCGCGGGCTGAACGAGGAGCAGGACGTTCTGTATGTCAAGGCGGGCAAGGGAATTGACATCGAGCACAAGTCGTCCGGGGCCGGGCGCCGCTACCAGTCCCTCGGGATCATGCGAGCGCCGAACAATTCCCTCGAACCGGTGCTGGTGACCCTGACCGAGCGCATCGATACGTTTCCCCTCTATCAGCACGCCGGCATCGAACTGATCTACATGCTTTCCGGCCGCATGGAGTACGGCTACGGCAGCTCCCGCTATGCGATGGAGTCGGGCGACGCGCTGCAGTTCATCGGCGGGGTTCCGCACGGCCCGGCGGCGCTCGTCGAGCTTCCGATCCAGTTCCTCTCGATCAAGTCGATCACGCCCTCGACCTGAGCAGCGCGGTCGGCGCCACCAGCTGATCGGCCGAGATACACAACGATGTCCACTGAGAGTGGACATCGTTTCATAGTCGGCTCTATGCTTGCGATGCACGTGAGATCGCCCGGCCGGCGGCCGCACACCCGGGAGGAACGCCGTGGAAGCAACCCGCGCCGCGAGCAGCCACCGGACGCGCCGCCGGCCTTCGAGGTATTCGGCGTTCGCCGTGCTACGGCATGGCCTGTCAGGCAAGGAGTGGCCACGTGTCTGGCCGGTCCATCCCCTGCGCGGCAGTTACGACGTGGTCATCGTCGGGGGCGGCGTGCATGGCCTGGCGGCCGCCTACTACCCCATCCTGCGGTCGAACTACCTGACACCGGAAGGTGTCCGCTTCTACGACCGCTCGATGCAGCTCTACCGAGCGCTCGCCTCCGACCTCGACTACAACGTGATGTTCTCCCGGCGCGGCCACCTCACCCTCGCCCACAACGATTCGTCCCTGCGCACCATGCGCTGGCGGGCCGAGGTCAACCAGGTGCAGGGAGTCGATTCCGAGGTCATCGGCCCCGGTGAGATCAAGCGGCTGGTGCCGTTCCTGGATACCTCTCCCGGCACGCGCTACCCCATCCTGGGCGCGCTCTACCACCCACCCGGCGGGATCATCCGCCATGATGCGGTCGTCTGGGGGTACGCGCGGGCGGCAGCCGCCTGCGGTGTGCACATCCACCAGAACACCGAGGTCACCAGCATCGATGTCTCCGGCGGCCGGGTGCGCGGCGTGCGCACCAACCGCGGGGACGTCTCCACCCCGGTGGTTCTCAACGCCACGGCCGGCTGGTCCACCCTCGTGGCTGAGATGGCCGGTGTGCGGCTGCCCATCCAGACCTTCCCGCTGCAGGCAGCGGTGACCGAGCCGGTCCGGCCCTTCCTGCACACCGTGGTGGTGTCGGGCACCCTCCACGTGTATGTGAGCCAGACCGATCGCGGCGAGCTGGTGTTCGGCGCGAGCGTGGATCCCTTCGCCGCGTACTCGACCCGTGGCTCGCTGGAATTCGCCGAGGGGCTCGCCACCCACATCATCGAGCTCATGCCCGGGCTGTCGAAAATGCGCCTGCTGCGCCAGTGGGGCGGCCTGTGCGACATGACGCCTGACTTCTCGCCGATCATGGGCGGCACCGGGGTTGATGGCTTCTACGTGGACGCCGGCTGGGGCACCTATGGGTTCAAGGCCGGCCCGGTCTCCGGGGAAGCAATGGCGCAGTGTATTGCCACCGGCCGTACTCCCGAGATCATCGCGACGTTCGGTCTCGGCCGGTTCGGCGAGGGCCGCCTGGTCGGCGAGAAGGGCGCGGCCGCGGTCGGCCACTGAGCTGAGAGAGGCTGCTTGATCATGATCCTCATCCGATGTCCCTGGTGCGGCCCGAGGGGGGCGGCAGAGTTCCACTACGCCGGGGAGGTCAGCCCGCGGCCCGACCCGGCGTGGGCCACCCCCCAGGAGTGGCGCGATTACCTGTACTTCCCGGCCAATCCTCGCGGCCCGGTGGTGGAGACCTGGTACCACCGGATGGGCTGCCGCAGGTTCTTCACCGTCGAGCGGGACACCGCCACCAACGAGTCCCGGACCCTGGAGGAGGGCATCCGGTGAGGGCCCCACGGATGACGATGCGGCTCAGCTCGCAGCCGGGCGAGGAGATCGACCGCGAGCGTTCCTTCACCTTCAGCTGGAATGGCCGCACCATCCCGGCGTACGCGGGTGACACCATCGTGTCGGCGCTCGCCGCCACCGGGCAGCGGGTGTTCTCGCGCAGCTACAAGTACCACCGGCCACGTGGCGTGCTGACGGCGAGCTACCTCGATCCTGGCTGCTTCTTCCAGGTCGCAGACGAGCCCAACGTGCGGGGGGCCCACCGGCAGGCCGAGCCGGGCATGGACGTGCACTCCCAGAACACCTGGCCCTCGCTGAGTTTCGACCTGAAGGCCGCCAACCAGCTGGCCGGCCGGTTCCTCGGCCCCGGCTTCTACTACAAGACGTTCATCCGCCCCCGCCGCCTGTGGCCGTTCTACGAGCGCATCCTGCAGCGGTTCGTCCATGCCGGTGAGGTGTCGGCGGATACGCCGCGGATCACTGTCGACAAGCGTTACGCCCATCCCGACGTGCTCGTGGCCGGGGGCGGCCCGGCCGGCATGGCTGCTGCGACCGCCGCCGCGCAGGCGGGCGCGCGGGTCATGCTGGTCGAGGAGGAGCACCGGCTCGGCGGCCATCTGCGCTGGGGCGGCGCCCCCGAACTGGCCGCGCTGCGGGAGTTGCGGGATCTCGTCGCGGCCGCGCCCGGGATCGAAGTGCTCACCGACTCGGTGGTGACCGGGCGTTACGACGACAACTGGACCGCCGTGGTGCGCCGCGGGCTGCCAGGCGCCGCCGAGCAGCTCATCAAGGCGCGCGCCAAGATACTGGTGGTCGCGCCCGGGTTGATCGAGCGGCCGTATGTCTTCCAGGGCAACGATGTTCCCGGGGTCATGCTCGCCACCGCCGTCCGGCGGCTCATCAAGCTGCACGCGGTCAAGCCGGGGGAGCGGGCCGTGGTGCTGACCGCCAATGCCGGCGGCGACGCGGCCGTCGCCGACCTCAGGCAGGCCGGTGTCGAGATCGCCCAGGTTGTCGACGCCAGGACCGGCGGTGACATCGTGCGGGTGCACGGCCACCGGGGTGTCCGGGCGGTGGAGGTGGCAGGCGGCGCCAGGATCGAATGCGATCTGGTGGTGACCGCGGTGGGCTGGACCGCACCGACCGCCCTGCTCAACATGGCCGGCGATCAGCCCGGTTACAATCCGCGAGCGGCCCGGTTCTTCCCCCGGAGCCTGCCGTCCAACGTCCTCGTGGCGGGCGGCATCGCCGGTGACGGCAGCCGCGATGAGCTGATCGGCCATGCCCAGGCGGTGGGCCGCGAGGCGGCGCGCCGCGCCGCCCGCCTGCGCCGGGAATGGCAGGCGGCGCTGCCCACCCGCGCAGGTGGCGTCCAGGCGGGCGGGCCTGCAGCCGACGGCGAGCCGGCGGGTGTCCCCGAGCTTCCCATCGATGCCCACCCGGAACTGTTCCGCGCCCGCACCCACGGCATGGTGGACTTCTGCGAAGACGTGTCCTCGAAGGACATCATCGCCGCGGTCAGGGAAGGCTACGACTCGATCGAGCTGGCTAAGCGCTATACCACCGCCACGATGGGCCCGACCCAGGGCAAGCTCGAACTGGTCAACGCGGTCGCGATCGCGGCCGAAGCCATCGGCCAGACCATCGAGGAAACGGGCACCACCACCTGGCGCCCGCCCTATGCCCCCGTCACGCTCGGCGCGCTGGCCGGCCGGTCACTCGAACCCGTGCGGTACTCCCCGATGCAGCCCTGGCACGAGGCGCACCATGCGCGCCCGCTGATCGCGGGAGCCTGGATCCGGCCTGATCACTATGGTGACCCGGCCGCCGAGGTCGCGGTCGTGCGGACCAGGGTCGCCGTCATCGACGTCACCCCGATCGGCAAGCTTGACCTGCGTGGGCCCGATGTGCCGAAGCTGCTCAACCTGTTGTATGTCAACAAGTGGTCCAAGCTCGGGATCGGCCGGGTCCGGTACGGGGTGATGTGCACCGAGGACGGGGTGGTCTTCGACGATGGCGTCACCGGCCGTCTTGGCCCCGAGCACTACCTGATGAGCACCACCTCCTCGGGGGCAGCGGCGGTCTGGGAGTGGCTGGAGAACTGGCTCCAGACCGCGCATCCCGGCTGGGCAGTGCATGTCACGCCGGTGACGACCGCATACGCCAGCATGAACGTGGCCGGTCCGGCGTCACGCGAGTTGCTCACACGGGTCATCCAGGGGGTCGATCTGGCGAACGAGGCGTTCCCGTACATGGAGGTCCGCACCGGCCAGGTGGCCGGGGTGGACGGGTGCGTCCTGTGGCGGATCGGGTTCACCGGCGAACTCAGCTACGAGTTGCATGTCCCGGCCGGCTACGGGCTGCATGTCTGGGAGACGCTCATGGACCGTGGCCGCGACCTCGGTATCGCGCCGTTCGGAGTGGAGGCCCAGCGCATACTGCGGCTGGAGAAAGGCCACCTCATCGTCGGGCAGGACACCGACGGCCTGACCCGCGGCTTCAGCGCCGGCCTCGACTGGGCGATCAAGCTCGACAAGGACGATTTCATCGGCAAGCCGGAACTCGCCTGGCAGAACGGGGACGGCGGCGGCCCGCGGCTGGTGGGCCTGCAGCCCGACGACGCCGCGCTGGTGCCGCCCGAAGCGAGCCAGATTGTTGACGGCACGCGCATCGTGGGCCGCGTCACCTCCAGCCGCATGTCCCCGACCCTCGGCCGCTCCGTCTGCCTCGCCCACGTCGAGGCGCCCCTGGCCGCCCCAGGCACCCAGGTCACCGTGCGGCTGCCCGGCGGGCGGCTGGTCAGCGCCCGGGTGACCAAGCACCTCGCCCACGTGGATCCCGAAGGGAGCCGGATGCGTGTCTGACTACATCGTGATGGCCCGGAGCCCGATCGCCACGCTGCCTCCGGCACGGGTGGAAGCCGGCTGGGAGGTGAGCGGGTGCCGCAGCGACGCCGCGCTCACGATCACCGACAGCACCCCGCTGGCCAAGGTCCACGTGCGGGCTCCGTGGAACGGTGCGATGGCCAAGGCGCTGGGCGTGCCGTTCGGCCGGGCCAGCCGGGGGGCCATATGGCTGGGGGTGGCGGCCGGGCCGGAGGAATGGCTGGTGGCGGGGTCTGGGCCCGGGGAGTGGCTCGTGCTGGCCCCGGTCGGCACTGCTGCGCGGGTAGCCGGCCGGCTGGGTGAGGTCGCGGCCGAATCGGCTCCCGAGGAATTCGTCAGCGTGATCGACCTCACCCACGGGCGGGCGCTCGTGCGGATCACCGGCGGGGACGCGGCGGGATTGCTGGCCCGACTGTGCGCGGTCGATCTTCACGACGACATGACCCCCGACGGGGCGGCCTTCCGGGCGTCCGTCGCTGGCCTCGCCACCGATGTCATCCGGGACGACCAGCACGGGGTACCCTCCTACCTCCTGCACTGCGAACGATCGTCAGGCCAGTACCTTTTCGACGCCCTGGTCGGCGCGGGCGAGTCGCTGGGCATCGGCATCGACGGCTTCTCGGCCACTGGAATCTGAGCCCACGCCGTTCAGCGGCGCGCCACGGTAATACCGAGCAACATGCTGCAGCACGCTCTGCTGCAGCGGGGACGGTCACGCCGCACCGTCCGGCACGCCGGCCAGCATGTGGGCTATGCGGCTCGCCGCCGAGGCGACGTCACTGGCGGGGCCGATCCGCTCGGCCCACGGCCACCAGTAGAAGCCCTGGTCCGCGAGAATCGTCACGCTCAGCGCTGACGTATCGGGGTTCTGGGCGGTTAAGTACGGAGGACGGCCGTCCGGGGTGGTGATCGTGGTCGGGAATCCGCGGACGGCGAGCTCGACGGCGAGCTTCTCCAGGTCGGCGGTGTCTCTACCGGACATGCTTCTTGACTCTCCCGTTTGCCCTGCTGGTGGGCCCGTCCTGCTGGCGGGCACCGTATTTGTACACTGTTAGTGTCTAATGACATCAACCTTCCGTCAATCCCTGCCGGACATAGCGGCACTTCGTGGTAAGTGTCTTAGTACGCTGACATTGATCTTTGAGGGAGAGCAACAGGTGATGGCACCAGCCGTGCGGCGCCCCGACCCGCCGTATATGCAGATCGTGGATCACATACGGCGGCAGATCAGATCTGGTCAGCTCAGCGACGGCGATCTCGTGCCATCCACCCGCCAGCTCGCCCGCGAGTGGAAGGTCTCGGCTCCTACCGCCGCCAAGGCGCTCACGACGTTGCGCTCAGAGGGCTACGTGCGCGGCATCCCGGGAACGGGCACGATCGTGTGCGCAAGCGCAACCATGCACCACACCGGCGGTGACCGTCTCCGCGCCATCGCCCAGACGGGGCGGATCTACCCACCAAACGAGCACGCCACGATCACGTCAGCCGAGGTTGTACGCGCACCAGACGTCATAGCCGACGCGCTCAGCGTGGACATTGGTGCCGAGGTGATCCGGCGGCACAGGATCACCTACCGCGACGACATCCCCGTCTCCGCGTCCACTTCGTGGCTCCCAGGAGAGCTGGCCGCAACCGCCCCGCGGCTGCTCAGCACGGAGCGGATCATAGAGGGCACCGCCGGCTACATCGAGCATGTCACCGGGCGGACTGCGGCGCGGGGCCTTGACCAGGAGTCCGCCCGGGCCGCAGACCGGCAAGACGCCGCCGACCTCGGCGTGCCAATCGGCTCCCCGGTCGCCTGCGGGCGGAACTGGTGGTACGACACCGACGGTGACATCGTCGAGTACGGCGAACGAGCCTCAATTCCCGGCCGCTGGTCAGCGCACCACTATGAGATCGCTCGGGACGAAGGCACACGAGAATGAAACACCTGCACTCAGGGAAGATCCGCGATCTGTACGCCGATGGCGAGGACTTGATCCTGGTCGCTTCGGACAAGGTCAGCGTGTACGACGTCGTGCTGCCAACCCTGATACCGGGCAAGGGCAAGATCCTTACTCAGCTGTCGCTGTGGTGGTTCGAGCGCCTAGCCGGCGTCGTGCCGAATCACGTCATCTCGGCCACGGATGTCCCGGCCGAATGGGCCGGCCGGGCCATCCGCTGCCGGCGCCTGGACATGATCCCAGTCGAGTGCATCGCCCGCGGTTACCTGGCTGGTCTTGGCCTGGGCTCCTACCGGGCGACCGGCACCGTATCGGGCGTGCCGCTCCCGGAGGGCCTGGCCGAGGGCTCGAAACTGCCTGAACCGATCTTCACGCCGACCACCAAGGCGACAACTGGTCACGACGAGTTCCTGACCTTCGAGGACGTCGTGTCCCAGGTCGGCGCCGAAACCGCGGCTGAGCTGTGCCGGATCACGCTTGAGGTATACCGCCGCGGCGCGGACCTGGCCGCCGGGCGCGGGGTCATCATCGCCGACACGAAGCTCGAGTTCGGCCACGCGCCTGATGGCTCCATCGTGCTGGCCGACGAGGTGCTGACCTCCGACTCGTCGCGGTTCTGGGCGGCGGAGGACTGGCATCCTGGCCGGCCGCAGCGGTATCTCGACAAGCAGTTTGTCCGTGACTGGTCCAGCACCATCACCAACTGGGACCGCACGCCACCCGGACCACCGATCCCTGAGCATGTCGTCAATGCCACCCGGGCAAGATATGTCGAGGTATATGAGCGCATCACCCAGGCCACCTGGCAGGAAGGCTGAGCATGCAGTTCTACGATCCCAACACGCTCATCGCCGAAGTTCAGGAACTCCTGCGCAGCTACGGCCTGAACCCGCAGCTCGTCGACAGCCAGCTGGCCCAGACCGGCGCCTGATGCTGCGCGGCCTGAACGCCTTCCCAGCGATCGACCCGGTAGACGCGTACATGAGCACGCTCGACAAAGAGCCCTGGCCGGACGCTGACGACCGCCGCGCAGGCCGAATGGCGGCAGGAGACTAGAAGGCCCCCAGCGCTTGGATGGTCCGGGCGTTTGTTCTCCCCAGAAGGGTACAAGTCCTCTGCGGGCGGGTCGGCCCGGCGAGTCGCGCATGCCCTTGAACTGGCGCTCGTGATGCGATGACTAGTTTAAGTAGTCATAGATGCGCTAGAATGACTGCATGAATACGTCATCACGTCACGCGGCCATCTACCGCGCTCCTCCACTTACGAGCGACGACGATACCGTCCTAGCTGAGATCCATCAGATGCGCAAGGAATTGCGTCATGTCCTGCGCACGCCGAGGCGGTGGGAGGGGGGACTACGGCGTTCGGCGCTGGCACGTGCCATCCAAGGCTCGAACAGCATTGAGGGCTACCAGGTCGCGGAGGACGACGCAGCCGCCGCAGTGGATGGTGAAGGGCCTATCAGCGCAGATGAGAAGACGTTCCTCGAGATCCAGGGTTACCGCCAGGCTCTGGGCTACGTCCTGGCGATGGGCGATGACGACTACGCGACATTCGACGCCACCGAGATCCGGGCCATGCACTACATGATGCTGAGCCATGATCACTCGAAGTCGCCCGGCCGCTACCGCAAGGGACCGATTTACATCCGCGACGAGCGCCGCGATCTGGTTGTCTACGAGGGGCCGGACGCCGCACTGGTTCCCACCCTCGTAGACGCACTAGTCGAAAGCCTGCACAGCGGGGTCAACAGCGATCCAGTGGTGCGCTCCGCGATGGCGCATCTGAATATGGTCATGATCCACCCATTCCGTGACGGCAACGGGCGGATGGCGCGCGCCCTGGCGACATCAGTGCTCACCCGTTCGGATATCGGCGAGCCAGAGTTCTCCAGCATTGAGGAATGGCTCGGGGCTAACACTGAGGATTACTACAGCGTGCTCGCTCACACTGGCCACGGTTCCTGGCAACCGCGCGACGATGCCCACCTCTGGCTGACATTCAACCTGCGCGCACATCACATGCAGGCTCAGACGGTGGCCCGTCGTGTAGAAGAGGCCGATGCGACCTGGATCGAACTCGACCGGCTCATTGCCGAGCACGATCTTCCTGAGCGCGTGATAGATGCAATGTTCGATGCCGTTCTCGGCTACCGCGTGCGCCGCGCCACCTATCTCAAGCGTGCCGAAGTCACCGACCAGACCGCCACCCGAGATCTGGCGGCCCTGGCGTCTGAGGGCATCCTGACCGCGCATGGCAACGGCCGGGGCCGCTATTACACCGCAGGTGAGCCGCTCAGCCAGATTCAGGAACGCCGCAGAGCCAGGCGAGCGCCACTACGTGACCCATATCCGTGGATGCGCGCGAAACTCAGCCAACTCACCGCCTGAGCCACACCGGGAGCGCGAACGCGGCGGGCGGGCGCGGCAGGGCAACTCCCGGGCGATCGCTGGAGACGGCACGAGCTGCATCAGCCACGGCGGGTAGGCAGCACGCTGAGCGCACCCACAGCGCTGGACAGTTCCTCGACAGGCCGACCACTAAATGCATGAGAAGCGCCCTCCAAAATCGGGAGGGCGCTTCAAGGAGGCACGATGGTGACGTGAGGGTGATGGTGCTGGCGGACACGCACGCGCCGCGGCGCTGGCGGTCCTGCCCGGCGCCGGTGGCCGAGCTGCTGCGTGGCGTGGACCTGATCCTGCATGCAGGCGACGTGTGCATCCCCGCCGTTCTCGACGAACTGGCTGGTTATGCCCCGGTCTGGGCCGTCCGGGGCAACAACGATGGCCCGGACGTGGCCACCTGGGGCGCCCCGGACACGCTGGAACTGGACGCAGACGGGCTGCGTCTGGCGATCGTGCACGACGCCGGCCCGGCCACGGGGCGGCCAGCCCGGCTGCGCCGCCAGTTCCCGGCCGCGGACCTAGTGATCTTCGGCCACTCTCACATCCCGCTCGATCACACCGCGGACGGCCTGCGGATCTTCAATCCAGGATCGCCGACCGACCGCCGGCGTCAGCCCCAGGGAACCGTCGGTCTCCTGGACATCAGCGGCGGCCGCCTGCTCAGCGCCGAGATCGTCCCGGTCACGTGACGCAAGAGCGGTCGGCCCCATTCGGGATTGCAGGCAAGCGTTGGATCGTCGAGCGGGCCAGCGTCGTGACCTGGGCACGTGACGATTGAGGGGGCTGGGTTTCCGGCGTGAGGCAACCACTGATTCGTATAGCGCGAGGCGGCGACATCGGCTCGCTGGGCTGCGTGTGCGCCGGTTGTTACCCGGGACGTTGACCAGCATCGACGCCGCGCGGTGGTGTCCGGTGTTCGCTGAGCACGACGTCAGACTGATGCCGGTTTACTCCTGGCAGCGAAACGCGCGACGATGGGCACGTGCGGGAGATTAAGGTCCGCCCGCCCCTGGCTGTGCGGATCTTCGTCGTTCTTTTCACCACCGCGGTCACCGATTGACCCGCGCTGCAAACGCACGGATCTGCCAGACACGCTTCTGCCGGAGGCCATCTATCCAGCCACGCGACTTACTGCCCGAAGGTCATCCGCTAGTTGCCGCGAGGAGTCGGGGCCCCCATTAGCTGCATTGCCAGGCATACCGGATAGCGGTGGCGAACGGCGTCGGCTTGATCGACGATGGTCAGGTGGCCTCACCTGAGCACACGAGTGAACCAGCCGCGACCCGGTGGACGCGGTCGACCATCTATCCCGACATGTGGGCCGACCCGGACGATGACCCGCGCGAAACCGGTGTCGTGGCTGTCGGCGAACGCAGCACGTTGCTCGGCTACTTGCGCCGGTACCGGCTCACGCTGGAAATGAAGTGTGCAGACCTGGACCCCGGGCAGCTGGCCCGCCAGTCAGTACCGCCGTCCACCATGTCATTGCTCGGGCTCATCCGCACATGGGTGAGGTGGAGAGGCACTGGTTCCGGCGCGAGATGGCTGGGCAGGACGCGCCGGAACTGTACCGCTCCGACCTGGACCGCGAAGGCGACTGGAACGGCGCGGTCCCGGACCCCGCGGTTGCAGACGAGGCGTGGCGGGCGTGGCGGGCCGAGGTGGCCTTCGCCGAGCAGTTCGTCGCGGACAGCGCCGACCTGGGCGCACTCGGCGCGACGGGGGTGCCGCTGCGTGAGGTGCTGGTACACATGATCGAGGAGTACGCGCGGCACTGCGGGCACGCCGATCTCCTGCGAGAGCGGATCGACGGCCGAGTCGGTCAGTAGCAACCAGCAGCCAGCCGCTCACGACAAGCGCAATGAGGGCGCAGGAATCGGGATAGGTCACGCACCTTCGTGGGTGCGCAAATCCGCGAGAACTCCGACAGCGACGGCCGTCGGTAATCGGCGGGAGCGGCGTCCTTAGCGTCGGGCCTCAGACTCGCGGGCGATTACCAGCTGATGGCTCCTCGGACACCGGCACGTGGCAGCGTGTGGTCATGCCGACGCGATGCCTTGGCCACGCTGGGCCCGGCGGTCCGCTGGTTACCGATGGGCCGTGGAATCCTCGGGCGGCACGTAGCGCTTACCCTGATCGTTGGTGAGGCTGGCGTTGAGCGCCGCCGCGAGCCGGGAGACGTCCGTGGCAGCCATCTCATCGGTGACCCCGATAACGGTGATCTGCTCGTCGCGCCAGGACATTCCGATCGGAGTGCCGTAAGGACTCGTGTACGTGAAGTATGCGACGCCGGTGGCCTCGATGAGGTGTTGGGCGAAATCAGGTTGCTTCCTGGCCATCGCGTCGAACTTCGCCAGGTCCTCCCTGGCCTGTGCTAGCCACTTCTGGTCTTCGGGCGATTGGTACTCGGAGAGCTCCGATATGCGCTGCGCCATTATCGTCCGTATATCGATCCCCTCGACCCTCGTGAGATCCGGCCTGCCCTGCGCGAAGTCCTCCCACTCGGCGAGCGAGATGGGATTCTTGGCGCTGTCGGACCAGCGTTCAGCACGGGATATGTGCAGCTCACCCACGATACGGCCGGAGGCCGACAGGCGCCACCGGCCTAGCAAGGTCCCCAAGAACAAGATAGTGATCCCGGTATCGAGGGGGATGCAGAATGCGATTGTCCCGGCCTCGAACGCACTGGTGACCGGTCCAGGCGTGCTGGCTGTCCGCAAGGTCTGCGGCATGGTGAGTATGAACCCGGTAATCCAGAGTGCCCCTATGAGGTACAGCGGCCACAGGGACTGGCGGCGCCGGTAGGTCACAGCCGCCAGCGCCGCCAGCGCCAGGGAGCAGGTGACGCCGATGCTGGTGGCCATGGTCCAGCCCGAGGCCACGGTGTTGCGGGAATTTATCAGGGCCAGGATGCTGACGGCGGTCAACCATGAGAAGAAGATCACGAGACCAGTCAGCACGAGGTACGGATGGCGGCGGCCGAAATTCTGGCTGGCCTGACTTCGCCTGGCCCGGGCACGACCTCGCGAGTCGGGGGTGGACCCGTTCTTCCATTTCCACACGCTAGCCACCTGCGCAAAGGGTGCCAATATTCCAATTACCGGACAAGTTACCTGAGTGAGGTGCCGAGGGTAAGGGCATCCGCTGATGAGCGGGGCGACCATGTCCGTCTTGCTGACGGAACCCAGGCCGCCGCCACCCGGGGCCGTGGCCCCCGCCTGACCCGCAACCCAATGAATGTGGCTTGCCAGGGTTCTGACCCACGCAATGGCACATTCACCGGACCCAGGCTGCCGCCCGCAGAGGCCACTGGGGGTGCTGGGAGTGCTGGGAGTGCTGGGAGTGCTGGGAGTGCTGGGAGTGCTGGGAGTGCTGGGAGTGCTGGGAGTGCTGGGAGTGCTGGGAGTGCTGGGAGTGCTAGGGGTGCTGTCGTTGCTGGGACTGCGGCTCCACCTGCGGATCCCAGTCAAGATCCAGTGGCCAGGCGCGCAAGTGCGTTATTTATGTCTTGATGTCTGTTTCAAGCTGTGCTGTTATGAATACGGGGAGCTATTACTGCATGACGGGGGTCGTATGACGGACGGGCCGCGTCCCGTGTGGCTGACGGAGCTCATTGAGGTCGCGCGCCAGCTGTACGAGGTCGGCGGCGGGGACACGGGGTTACCTGAGGGCTGGGAGCCGAAGCGGCTCGGACGGGCGAACCGGGATCTTGAATCGGATCCCGGCTGGTTCTGGGTGGATCTCGGGGACCAGGCCGCGGAATCCGATCAGCTAGAGACCGCATTCCTCGCGCAGGGTGAAGGATCGCAGCAGAGCCGGTTCCAGGTGATGGAAGCGGTGCAGGTCGGCGACGTCCTGAAGGTAAAGGTAGCTTCGTTCGCGCCCTCGGACGGGCTCTTCTTGTGGGTGCCCCGCCGGGGCGGCGCGCAACCGGACAAGGCCCTGCTCGATGGCTTGACGCAGATCAGCCGGTTCGACCTGGTAGATCGCTTCGGTCAGGGCCGGGCTGACCCCGCGCCGCTGCCGATGGCGGCGTCAGGCGGGCTCAACGCTGATCAAGCCCGCGGCCAGGCGGCCTGCCTCGCGCCAGGCGTGCAGCTGATCTGGGGGCCGCCAGCAACGGGCAAGACCAGGCTGATAGCCGCGGCGTTGCCGGACTTGATCGCGCGCGGCAAGAGCGTGCTGCTGGTCTCGGGTACCAACGTCGCGGTCGATGACGCCCTTGCCCAGGCTGCCAAGGAGTTCGATCCAGCTCCCGGCGTAATGGTGCGAGTCGGGACGCCCCACCTGGCCGACGTCGCGACGGATCCGCGGATCTGCCTGCAACGGATGGTCCTCGACCGGCTTGAGGCGATCGACCGGGAGCGAGCCGAGGTGGCGACGCGGATAGTCACCCTGCGCAGCCACCCGGATCTTGCCTTCCTCGATGACGCGAAAGGCGAACTGGCCGGCTTCGACGCCGCCGCCTATCGCGAGGCCAGGCAGCACATCGAGAACGACAACCGGCTCGCTGGGCTGCGCGCGCAGATGCGACAGCTTCGGGAGCAGGCGGCCGCGTCACTGGTGGCACTGGCCGCGGCGCAAGCGGAGTACCACCGGGCCAGGCGCGCCTGGGAGGAAACCGCGCTCGCGCGCCAGCACCTCAAGGCGGCCACGGAACTGGAGATAGAACTTGGCAATGTCGCGCGAGACTGTGACCAGACCATCGCTGACGTAATGCGGCTGCAGGCCGACCGCGAGCGCATCAACAGCGAACTCGGCGCCCGGCCGGGAGGAATCGCGGGCCTGGGCCGACGCCGCGAACTCAAGCGACTGGCCGACCACGCGAACCACCAGCTCTATGCGGCGGAAGCTCGCAGGCGGGAGGCGGAGCGCACGCTTGCCTCGTACTCACGGCAGGTGAACGCGCAGATCGAGGCGCATCTGCGCACCGCGGAGCCCATCACCCATGATGCGGCGGCCCGGCTGCGCATCGCCTTCGGCGCGGCCGAGAAGCAGTTCAGGCAGGCCTGGGATGTCCAGCAGGAGTGCATCCAGCAGGCCCGGGCGGTCGAAGCGCAGATCGCGCACGCGGAGAGCCAGCCGCAGCCGACCGCGGCCGATCTCGACACGGTGGCCTGGGCAGACGAGCATGAACTGGGCCGGAAGCTGGCTGGGCTGGCGGAGCTGGAAAGACAGGCCGGTGATGTGCGGGGCGAGATAAGGCGGCTGGAAGAACGGCATGAGGAACTCGTGGGCCAACTCGTCCAGGAAGGCCGGACTATCCGCCGCGAGATCGTCCGCCAGGCCAAGGTCGTCGCGACGACGCTGGCCATGCTGCGCGACACGCCGGAACTGAACGAGCGCGACTACGACCACGTCCTCATCGACGAGGCCGCGGCCGCTCGCTTGCCCGAGATCGTGTACGCCGTCAGCCGTGCCACCGAGGGTGCCACCCTGCTCGGTGACTTCCTGCAAAACGGCCCCGCCGTCGCCCCCCAGTTCGAGAAGTCACCCGACCCGGCGATCCAGCGCTGGCTCCATCAGGACTGTTTCGCGCTCTTCGGCATCCACGACCCCGGGTCCGCCCAGGCCAGCCAGGGGTGCGTGACCCTCACCCGGCAGTACCGTTTCGGGCCCGCCATCAACGACCTCGCGAATGCCGTGGCCTACGGTGGCCTGCTGCGCGTCGCCGACGGGAACTCTGCCGACGGGAACTCTGCCGACGGGGACTCTGCCGACGGAGCCGATCAGGAGCAGGACGATCGCGGCTGCGGCTGGATTGGCCCGTTCCCTGAACTGCCAGGGGAGCCGGACCAATCCAGCCAGCAGCACGAATCATCG
>WNFG01000196.1_pt1 | contig 50909 bp, 44 predicted proteins | sample 5400431 | NCBI WGS metagenome assembly WNFG01 (sample SAMN13153346, study PRJNA577476) | soil metagenome | isolation source: 120 cm saprolite under Douglas fir tree site 2 hole 3 replicate 2 | place: USA:California | collected 2015-04-18
CACCCGGAAGCCGCGGTCGTTCATGTAGGTCTTCTCCACCCCGCCCGCGCGCGCGGTCTTGGGCAGGGCCTCGCCCGCGCGGTACTTGCCCGAGAGGAACCCGCTCGCGAGCGAGGAGTACGGAATCACGCCTACCTCTTGCTCGAGGCAGAGCGGCTCCAGCTCGCGCTCGTACTCGTCGCGGATCACCAGGTTGTACTTGGGCTGCAGGCACTCGTAGCGCACGGTGCCGTGGGTGTCGCTCTCCCACAGCGCGCGGGTGAGCCGCCACGCCGGGTAGTTGGAGGCCCCGATGTAGCGCACCTTGCCCTGTCGCACCAGGTCGTCGAAGGCGCGGAGCGTCTCGTCGAGCGGCGTCTCGCGATCGTCCCAGTGCGCCTGGTAGAGGTCGATGTAGTCGGTCTGGAGGCGCTGCAGCGAGGCCTCGACCCCGTCCATGATGTGCTGGCGCGAGAGGCCCTTGTCGTTGGGCCCCGGCCCCATCGGCCCGCAGACCTTGGTCGCGATCAGCACCGAGGGCCGGTGCTTCCGCGCCGCAAGCCAGACCCCGAGCGCGGTCTCCGACTCGCCGCCCGTGTTCCCGGGCGCCCAGCGGGAGTACACGTCGGCGGTGTCGATGAAATTGCCGCCCGCCTCGACGTAGGCGTCGAGCACCGCCTCCGAGGCCTTCTGGTCGGTGGTCCAGCCGAACGTGTTGCCGCCCAGGCACAGCGCGGCCACCTTGAGCCCGGTGCGTCCCAGCTTGCGCATCAGCATGATCGGTCGTCCTCCTGGAGTGCGTCGCGCTAGAGTGCGTCGCGAAAAGTGGTGAGAGGGTTCTCGAAGCGCAGTCGCTGCGCCAGCGGATGCCCCGGCAGGGCGTCGAAGATCCGGCGAATCCCGGCCGCCGCCTCGGAGGCCGCCGCGTCGCTGCGGATGCCGAGCGAGAGATAGGGCCGCGGCATCGACCGGAGCTGCTGGTCGACGATGTCCCAGTACCCGTGCGCGCTGGGCCAGCGGGCCATGGGATAGAGTACCTCCACCGCGATCGGGGCGGGGCCGCGCAGCACGCGTCGCGCCACGCGCCGCCAGCGCGGGCGCGGAGGGTGAAGCGAGCGCGTGGTCACCGGCACCATGAGGAGCCGCCGGCCGGCCCGGCCCCCGTCGACGCGGAAGTCGTGGCGCGCGGGCCGGTAGGGCACCCGCGGCGCGCCGGCGCAGTCGGGGTAGGCGCCCACGATCGGCGTGGAGTCCACCGTGGACGGGACCGCCGGGGCGCCCACGCCCCAGCCGGTGACCGGCTCGAGCGTGAGGTCGATCGCGACGCCGGCCTGCTCGATCGTCTCGAGGAGCCGGTCGCTCAGGAAGCCCGCCCCCGACCGGAAGAGGCGGGGCGGCGCCCCCGCCCACTGGCCGAACGCGTCGAGGGCGAACCGGGTGGCGTGGGCCTGCCAGTCGCCGTCGCCGAACTCGTGCACCCACAGGCCGCGCTCCGGAGCCCAGCGGATCAGGTGGGAGTGCACGCCGAAGTAGTCGCCCGCGGCCCGCAGGCGGTCGACGCACTCCGGGAACGCCACGAGGGCGTGGTCGGGGCGCCCGTGCACCTCGGCGATCTGGGGATCGGTCCGCACGTACCAGCCGAAGCGCGGGGTGCGCCCGGTCCAGCCGTCGAGGTCCGCCCGCAGCCGCGTGAGGTACTCGACCATCGCCACGTAGCCGCCCCACGCCGGGGGGTCGCGGCGGTCCAGCTGAAACCCATCCGGCTCGACGTCGACGCTCAGGAAGGCGGGGATGGTGCTCGACGTCGTCGACTTCATCGGTAGAGCGGCATCTCACAATACCCGCCCGCCCTTGTCAAGGATGGTGCGGACGGTCGCGCGCGCTGCTAGAGTTCTCCCCGAGATTCTGAAAGGAGGCCCTCCATGACCCGCGCCTACCACATCATCGACGCCGATGGTCACGTCCTCGAGCCGGTGGATCTCTGGGACAAGTACATCGACCCCGCCTACCGCGACCGGGCCCCCCGGATGATCGTCGACACCGACGGCAAGGAGCGCCTGCTCGTCGAGGGGCAGGTGCTGGGCAGCAAGAAGGGCTTCAACGTCGTCGGCGCCATCGGGTCCCGGCAGGGCGGGGTTCCCGAGGCGACGATGAAGTACGTGGACGGGCGGGCGGGCGGCTTCGATCCGCACGCGCGCATCCCGGACATGGACCTGGACGGCATCGACGCGGCCTTCCTCTACCCGAGCGTGGGCCTCTTCGCGGGCGCGGTCCGGGAGCCGGGGCTCGCGGGGGCCATGTGCCGCGCCTACAACCGCTGGCTCGCCGACTACTGCCGTCCCTACCCCGACCGCCTGTTCGGGGTGGCCATGCTGCCGATGCAGTCGATCGAGCTGGCCATCGAGGAGATGCGCTTCGCCCGCCGCGAGCTCGGCATGCGCGGCGGCTTCCTGCGCCCCAATCCCTACAACGGGCGCACCCTGCACGACCCCGCCTACGCGCCGTTCTGGGAGGAGGCGCAGGACCTCGACTTCGCGATCGGCCTGCACGAGGGCGCCAGCGGCGGCATGCCGCAAGTGGGCGTGGACCGCTTCGAGACGCGCGGGGCCCGGCACATCATCTCCCACACCATGGAGATGATGCTGGCCGCGATGAGCGTGATCTGGGGCGGGGTGTGCGACCGCTATCCGCGCCTCCGCATCGCGTTCCTCGAGTCGGGCGGCGGCTGGATCGCGCCGTGGCTCGACCGCATGGACCGCCACTTCGACGACCAGGGGTTCAACGACTCGGGCCTGTCCATGAGACCGAGCGAGCTGTTCCAGCGCAACTGCTGGATCTCCTTCGAGCCGGTCGAGGGCTGCCTCGGCGTCCTCGCCGACTACATCGGCCCGCACAAGATCCTGTGGGCGACCGACTACCCGCATCCGGACGGCTTCTTCCCCGGGGCCCCCGCGCTGATCGCGGGACGGCCCGAGCTGTCGGAGGCGACCAAGCGCGAGATCCTGGGCGGCGGGGCCCGGCGCTTCTACGGCCTGGAGGGATCGTGACCGATCACGCGCTGTCCGGCATCCGGATCCTGGATCTCACCCAGTTCGAGGCGGGCACCTCCTGCACCCAGCTCCTGGGCTGGCTCGGCGCCGACGTCATCAAGATCGAGCCGCCCGGCGGCGAGCAGTCGCGGCGCAACCGGCCGGAGGTGCCCGGCCTCGACGCGATGTTCTTCCTGCTCTTCAACGCCAACAAGCGCAGCGTCACCATCGACCTCAAGAAGCCGGAGGGCCACGCCCTCTTCCTGCGGCTGGTCGAGGGGGCGGACGTGGTGACCGAGAACTTCGCCCCCGGGCTCATGGAGCGGCTCGGCCTCGACTACGACCGGCTCGCCGCGGTGAACCCGCGGATCATCCTGGCCCGCCTCAAGGGCTTCGGGCTCTCCGGGCCATATCACGAGTACAAGAGCTTCGACATGATCGCCCAGGCGATGGGCGGGGTGATGAGCGTGACCGGCTTCCCCGACCGCGAGCCGGTGCTCTGCGGCGCCAACATCGGCGACAGCGGCGCGGGGGTGCACATGGCGGCCGGCATCATGGCCGCGATCATCGAGCGGCAGCGGACCGGGCGGGGCCAGGTGGTCGAGGTCTCGATGCAGGAGGCGGTGGCCAATCTCATCCGCCAGCGCTACGTGGTCCACTACCGCGACGGCAAGCCGACCCCGCGCCGCGGCAACGGGGCGCCCCCCGGCGCGGTGCCCGACGGCCTCTACGCCTGCGCGCCGGGCGGGCCCAACGACTACGTGTACATCTACGTGCAGCCGATGAACCGGGGCATGTGGGAGGACTTCGCGCGGGCCATCGGGCGCGAGGACCTGCTCGCCGACCCGCGCTGCGTGGACGCGGCGACTCGCTGGACGCATCGCGACGTCCTCAACGGCATCGCGCGGGCGTGGACCGGGGCGCGCCCCAAGCAGGAGGTGGTGGCCGTCCTGGGGAAGGCCGGCGTGCCCTGCGGGGCGATCTTCGACACCCAGGAGGTGCTGGACGACCCGCACATGAACGCGCGCGGCGCGATCGAGACGATCGACCATCCCACGCGCGGGCGCTTCCGGGTGCCGGGCTGCCCGATCCGCCTCTCCTCCGGCAAGGCGGAGACCACGCCGCCCCCGCTGGCCGGGCAGCACACCGACGAGGTCCTGGCCGAGGTGCTGGAGCTGTCGCCCGCGGCGGTGGCGGAGCTGCGCGCGCGCGGAGCGATCTGAGCGCGGCTCAGTGCCGCGCGGGCCAGGTGCCCATCACCTGGCGGAGGATCGCGAGCTCGCCGATGTGATAGGTGTTGTGCTCCGAGACGATCAGCAGCTCGCGGATGAGGGTGTGCTCGCGCGCGTAGGGCAGCGCCGAGCCCAGGGCCACGCGGGGATTCGCGGCGATCTTCTCGAGCGCGGCGCGGTCCCGCCGGAAGGCGGCCACCGTCTTCTGCCACGCCGTCGCGTCGGCGGTCGCCTGGGGCTTCGGCCAGTAGTCGTCGGGCCACGCGGGCAGGCGGTACTCGGGATCCTCGATGTACTCGAGGATGTCGCGCTGGGCGATGCGCATGTGCTCGAGCAGGTGCCAGGGCGTGTAGGGCACGTTCGGCGGACGTGTGTTGATGTGCTTCATCGGGAAGGCGGCCACCACGTCGTCGAAGGTCATGTACGACGGCCCGTGGACCAGGGCCCGCACCTCCGCGCGCACCGCGTCCTTCTTCACGCCGGCCTTCGCGCGGCTCACGGGCGCCACGTGGGCCAGGTCGGAACCACCGGCAGCGCCTTGAGCACCTCCTTGAAGGCGGCCCACAGGAAGAAGTGTGGCCCCCATCCGGGCCCGATCAGGTGCGGGCCCGAGATCCCGAGCTGCTTGACCGCCAGCCGGGACGCCTCCTGGACGTCCTCCACCGGCTCGAAGCGGCCGTCGGCCCCACGGCGGCTCAGGATGGGCGTCGGGGCGGGCTGGCCCGGGCGGAACCCCAGCAGGTACTCCCGCCCGTCTCCACCCTCGACGAGAATGCCCTTCACGGTGCCCTGTGCCTTCATGGCGCTCTCCTTCGATCGAACAGTACCCGCCCCGAGTCCCGATTGACAAGACCGCCTCCGGGTCTAGACTCGGTGTGCAGGAGGCGACGATCATGCCGACTGGCAATCGGTACGCGTTCCGACTCCGTCCCGGCATGCGCCGCGGCCTGCGCGCCGAGACGCCGCTGCCGACGCGTCTCGTCTCCAACGAGGAGTTCCCGCCCCTGCCGCAGACCCCGGCCCAGCGTCGAGTCGAGGACCGGATCCTCGCCGACGCCGCGCGGCTCGCCCCACGCCTCGGCTTGAGCCGCCGCGACTTCCTGCGCACGAGCGGGGGAGTGGCCACGTCGCTCCTGGCCATGAACGCGGTCTTCGGGCGCTTCTGGGACGTGCAGCCGGTCGAGGCCGCCGACCCCGCCGCCTTCAAGGAGCGCAGCGGCGACCCCTACTTCATCTTCGACGTGCAGCTTCACTACGTGGGCGCGGGCTACGATCCCCGCGACGAGGAGTCGGGCCGGCGGGGCGCGGTGACCAAGCAGGCCCTCCTCGGGCTGCGGCAGGGCTCGAAGCGCCTGAACCCGAAGCTGGCCGCGGACCGCGGCACCATGGCCGACCTGGCGTGGGCCAACATGGTCAAGGAGGTGTTCCTCGACAGCGAGACCGACATCGGGCTCATCTCCACGCCGCCCGGCCCGTATCCGCAAGAGGCGGTGGTGCCTCCGAAAGAGATGACCCACATCCGCGACGAGATCAACCGGGTGACCCAGTCCCAGCGAATGCTCGCGCACGGGCTCATCACCCCGCAGCTCGGCCAGGTCGACCTCGACTTCATGGACGTGCAGGCGGCCACCTTGAAGGTGGACGCGTGGAAGGGCTACACCGGCGCGGCGCCCAAGGGCTTCGACCGCGGGTGGTTCGTCGACGACGAGAAGATCGCGTACCCGATGCTGCAGCGCGCCCGCAAGCTCGGGATCAAGCGCGTGTGCCTGCACAAGGGGCTGCCGCTCGGTCCGGTCTCGGATTACAACCACCCGCGCGACGTCATCAAGGCGGCGCGCGATTTCCCCGACATCGACTTCGTGCTCTATCACGCCGGACTGCTCACCGTGCCCCGCACGCCGTCGGCGGACGTGCCGTGGACCACCGAGTTCTGCCGCATGAAGAAGAAGCAGCTGGGCCTCCGGAACATCTACATGGAGCTCGGCTCGACGTTCGGCCAGCTCGTCACCACCAACCCCACCGCGTGCGCGCACCTGCTGGGCCAGATCGTCGACGCCTTCGGGGCCGACCGCGTGCTGTGGGGCACCGACTCGATCTGGTACGGCACTCCCCAGTGGCAGATCGAGGCGTTCCGGCGCTTCGAGATCCCGCAGGCCCTGGTGGACGCCCACGGCTATCAGCCGCTCAACCGCCTCGTGAAGGAGCAGATCTTCGGCCTCAACGCCGCCCGCCTCTTCGACGTGGACGTCCGGGCCAAGCGCAACGAGCTACCCAAGGACTACCTGAGCCAGATGAAGATGGCCTACCTCGACGAGGGCCCGGCGCCGAGCCACCGCTTCTACGGCTGGGTCGCCGGTTAGGACCTGACCCCTAGACGTAGACGCGGGGGATGCGGGTGTTGAGGTTGGTCAGCACCTCGTAGGGGATGGTGCCGGCCCAGTCGGCGATGTGCTCGCAGGTGATCAGCTCGTCGCCGTCGGCGCCGAGCAGGGTGACGACGTCGCCGTTGTAGGCGGTGTCCCATTCGATGTTGACCATGATCTGGTCCATGCAGACCCGCCCGATCACCGGGTACCTCTTGCCGCGGATCAGCACGTGCGCCACGTTGGAGAGCGCGCGGAAGTAGCCGTCGCCGTAGCCCACCGGCACCGTGACCACCCGCACCGGGTGATCGGACTCCCAGGTCGAGCCGTAGCTGACCGGGTGCCCGGGGGTGACCACCTTGAAGTAGACCACGCGCGAGCGCAGCGACAGGGCGGGGCCGACCGCGATCGTCTTGCGCACCTCGTCCGAGGGATAGACCCCGTAGAGCAGGATCCCCGGCCGCACCATGTCGAGATGGCTCTCGCGGAGCTGCAGCACCGCGCCGGAGTTGGCCATGTGGCGCACCGGCGGCTTCACGCCCTGCTTGTCGTACCACTCGAGCACCTCGAGGAAGCGTCCGAGCTGCCGGCGCGCGGAGGTGAGATCGGCCGCGTCCGCGTTGGCGAAGTGGGAGTAGATGCCCTCCACCTGGCAGTGGCGGCACCCGGCGGCCTGCTCGAGCAGGCCGCGCGCGCTGTAGTAGTGCACGCCGATGCGCTCCATGCCGGTGTCGATCTTGAGGTGCACCCGGGCCCCCACCCCCATCCGCCCGGCGGTCTCGTCGATCTGCTCGAGCTTGTCGATGGAGGACGCGGTCAGGGTGAGGCCGTGGCGCAGGAAGATCGGGATCTGGTCGCCGAAGATGCCGCCCATGACCAGGATCGGCAGCGTGAGCCCCGCCTCGCGGAGGGCCACCGCCTCCTCGAGAAACGCCACGCCGAGCGACGTCGCCCCCAGCGAGGCCAGGCGCCGGGCCACCGGCACGAGCCCGTGGCCGTAGGCGTTGGCCTTGACGATCGGCATCACCGCGGCCGGCGCCACCGCGGCCTGGATCGCGCGGAAGTTCTCCGCGAGACGGCCCAGGCTGACCTCCACGACCGTCGGCCGCAGCGCGCCCTGGTCCACCGGTTACTTGGGCACCATGCCCTTGAAGCGGGGCATGACCTCCTTGGCGAGCAGCTCCATCGAGTGCCGCCAGGCATCGGGGTTCTCGCTGTAGTCGAAGCAGAACAGGAGCAGGGTGCCGAAGCCGCCCACCTCCTCGTAGATGTCGTTGAGCTTCCGCGACACGGTGTCGGGCGAGCCCACCAGCCAGTTGTGCTTGGCGCAGTACTCGGGCGTCACGTCCGAGTCGGGCACGCTCGCGTCGTGCTTGAGGTACTCGGTGAAGGCGAAGGCGCCCAGGAGGGGCAGGAAGTACTCGGTCATCATGCGACCCATCATGCCGCCCACCGAGAGCCGCATCGCCTCCGCGTCGGTGTCGGCCACGAACACCTCGCGGACCATGCGCCAGTCCGAGCGCTTTGGGGTGCGGCCACTCCGCGCCGCCCCCTGCTCGACCGCCTCCCAGTGGCTCCCCACGTAGGTCGGGTTGAGGTTCAGGCTCATCGGCCAGAACCCGCGCTCGCCCGCCAGCTTGAGCGTGTCCGAGCCCTTGCTGAGCCCGGCCACCCCGATGGGCGGATGCGGCTTCTGGAACGGGAGGATGTGCGGCTTGAGGGTCTCGAACATGGTGCCGGTCTTGGTGACGTGCCAGAACTTGCCCTTGTAGTCGAACTCGGGCTCGTCGCTCCAGAGGCGCAGGATGATGTCGAGCGACTCGCGGGTCATCTCCCGGTTCTGGCCCGACATGCCGTCCACGTTGAACATCGCCCAGTCGCTCGGGAGCCCGCTCGCGGCCACCCCGAAGTTGAGCCGGCCCTGCGCGAGGTGATCGAGGATCGCCAGCCGGTTGGCCAGCTCGGCCGGATGGTGGTACGGCATCAGGAAGCCGCCCGGCCCGATGCGCATCCGCTTGGTCTGGAGCAGCGCCTGCGCCACCAGGAGATCCGGCGAGGGATGCGGCTCCCACGGCGAGGTGTGATGCTCGCCGATCCAGGCCTCGCTGAAGCCCAGCTCGTCGGCCCAGCGTAGCTGCTGGAGATCCCACTGGTGTCCGTCGAAGAGCTTCCGCTCCGGCGGGTGCGACGGCATCGTGAAGAGACCGTAGTCCATGGCAAGCCTCCCGACAGATCGCTGCTACAGATCTCGTTCGAAGGGAAAGAGCGGCCGCCGCCGGTTCCGGAACGTGAAGAGCCGGAGGTCGGAGCTGGTCACGCCGTCACCGTCGCAGAGGACGATGTGCCGGGCGATCGGCTCGAACCCGGCCCGGAAGTGCTGGCGCGACTTGATCAGGACGTACTTCTTGCGGCGCGGGTCGATCCCGCAGTGGGTGAAGACGCCGGTGTCGAAGGGCTCGCTGCGCCCCTCCGACACCACGATCTGCATGGCCCCGGTGTCGAGCACCGCGGTGCGCCCCATGCGCACGCGGGTGCCGGTGGCCATCGGCCCGGTGACGGTGAACTGCCCGTCGGTGATGCGGGTGACCTTGCCGGTGACCGGCAGCGGCTTGCCCGGCAGGTTGATCTGGGGCATGTCGACGCGTCCGCCGAGCGGCAGGGTCACCCCCGCCGCGGTCCCCGCCTCCACCAGGCGCCGCACCGCGGCCGGGTCGCAGATGGGCCCGGCCACCACGTCGGTCAGTCCCTGGCGCATCACCTCCTCGATCACGCTCATCACGTCCTGGGTGCCGCCGGACGCGGTGTTGTCGCCGTGGTCTACGAGAAGGACGGGTCCTTCGCTCAACGATCGGGCGTGCGCGACCTGGCCGGCCAGGGGCGCGCCCCGGTAGAGGAACTCCTCGCGCCGCGCCCACGCCATCGCGAGCAGCCGGTCGCGCAGCGCGAGCCCGGCCTCCGTCCGCCGATCGCAGACGATCACGGTGGAGAGCGAGACGTGCGGGATGTCGGAGTGAGGGAAGCCGCCGAAGACGGAAGCGTTGAGCACCGAGCCCGAGGCCTCCGCGGCCATCGCCATGTCCATGACGTCCTTCATGGGCTGCCGCGACGGGGCGTGGACCAGCGTGCTCGTCATCATCGGGAGCGAGCCCCAGACCATGACCGGCTCGATCTCCCCGCGCAGCGCGCGCATCAAGGTGCGCCCGGCGCGCTGCCCGGTGTCGCCCATGTCCACGTGCGGGTAGGTGCAGTAGCCCGCGATGACGGTCGCGTTGTCGACCATGGACGCGGTCATGTGGGAGTGGAAGTCGAGGCCCACCGCGATCGGCACCCGCGGCGCCACCGCGCGGATGCGGCGCAGCAGCTCGCCCTCGCCGTCGTCGACGTGCTCGGCCACCATCGCCCCGTGCAGCGCGAGGAAGACCGCGTCGCACCCGCCGCGCACCGCGCCCACGATGGCCTCCGACATGTCCTCGTAGGCCGCCCGCTCCACGTAGCCCGACGGGTGCGCCCCGCCCGCCACCGGCAGCACGATCTCGGCGCCGGCCTGCTGGGCCACGTGGAGGAAGCCGCCGAGCTGGGTGTTGGTGTCCTCGAACTCGGCGACGGCGGCCTCGCCCTGCAGGGGACGGAAGGACGCGAGCTCCGTGGGCACCGGGGAGAAGGTGTTGGTCTCGTGCATCATCATGGCGAGGACGAGCTTGAGGCGGGCCATGCCGGGAGCATACCTTGTTTCAGTCCCACTTGACTTTTTCAGTGCTGCTGGATAGGGTGCGCCCATGCCGCGCGCGGCCAGCCTCGGAGAGCGCATCCGCACCGCGCGGCTGGCGCGCCGCCTGACCCTGGGCCGGGTGGCCGAGAAGGTCGGGGTGAGCGTGAGCGCGCTCAGCCAGCTCGAGCGCGACCAGTTCAATCCCACCATCGCCACCCTCAAGGCCATCGCCACCACGCTCGACACCACCATCGGCAGCCTCGTGGCGGAGACGAGCCCGCTCGACCGGGCGGTGGTCCGGGCCGGCGAGCGCAAGCGGCTCTCGCCCCGCCGCGGGATCACCTACCAGCTGCTGACCCCCGATCTCTCCGGGCACATCGAGCTCATCCTGAGCGAGTACGAGGTCGGCGCCGGGACGGGAGAAGAAGCCTTCGCGTACTCCGCCGAGCAGTGCGGGCTCGTGCTCCAGGGCGTGGCCCAGGTCCACCTGGGCGACACGGTGCACCGGCTCCGGGCCGGCGACAGCATCCGCTTCGACTGCTCCATCCCCCATCGCATCGCCAACGCGGGCCGCGGCCGGCTGCGCTGCCTGTGGGCGATCAGTCCCCCCACCTTCTGAGATGAGCCGGAGCGACGCGGGGACGGAGCGCCGGTCGCTCCTGGTGGAGGAGGTCGCGCTGTCGACGTGGCTCCGGGACGGTATGTGCATCGCCCTCGGGGGCCTCGCCACCGCCTGCCACGCCATGATCGGCGTCCGCCACATCGTCCGCCGCGGGCTGCGCGACCTCACGGTGGTGGGCTCCGCGGTGGGCGGGCTCGACGTGGACCTGCTCATCGGAGCCGGGTGCGTGCGCAAGGTCATCTGCCCGTACGTGGGGGCGGAGGCCTTGGCCTCCATCGGCCCCTTCTACCGCGCCGCCGCCGAGCGCGGGGAGATCGAGGTCTGGGAGTGCGACGAGGGTCAGTACTATGCCGGGCTCCAGGCGGCCGGGCAGATGCTGCCCTTCATGCCCACCCGGGGCGGGGTCGGCACCTCCTACCCCGACGTGAACGCGGACCTCACGCTCTTCACCGATCCGATCCGCGGCGAGACGCTCGTCGCGGTGCCCGCCATCGAGCCGGACGTGGCGCTGCTCCACGCCGCGCAGGCCGACGCCTACGGCAACGTGCAGTTCGTGGGCACCGGCTACGCCGATCGACTGCTGTGGCGCGCGGCGGACCGCACCCTGGTCCAGGTCGAGAAGGTGGTGTCGAACGAGGAGATCCGGCGGGCCCCCGAACGGACCGCGCTGCTCGCCCACGGGGTCCTGCGCGCTCCGTTCGGCGCCCATCCCTTCTCGAGCCCCGGCTTCTACCTCGAGGACCGCGCGCACATCGGAGAGCTGGTCGAGGCCGGGCGTGCGTTCGCCCGGACCCGCGACCGGGGGCCGTTCGAGCGCTACCTGGACCGCTACGTCCGCGGCCCCGCCGATCACGTGGAATATCTGGAAGCGGTCGGCCTGCGCCGTCTCCTGGCTCTCGGCGAGTACTGATGGACGCTCCGACGATCAAGGAGCTGATGGCGACCTTCATCGCCCGGGACATCACGGACGGCGAGGAGGTCTTCGTGGGCACCAACCTGCCCGTGATCCGGGCCGGCGCGCTGCTCGCCCATCTCCACCACGGGCCGAGCATGCGGGTGATGGTCGCCCACACCCGGACCAACCTCTACCACACGCCGGTCATGGAGTACTTCGAGCTGCTCACCGACTGGCGGGGAGCCCGCTGGGCCGAGGCCTACTTCAACGACAACGAGATCGTGATGTACCAGAAGAGCCGGCGGGACTCGGTGTTCTTCGTGGGCGCGCTCCAGATCGACCGGTTCGGCAACTCGAACCTGATCGGCCTCGGCCGCGACCACGGTCATCTCAGCCTTCGCGGGCCGGGCGCGATCGCGACCACCACCAACGCCTCCCACGTGCGCCGCTTCTACCTGTTCGTCAACGAGCACTCCCCGCGGGTCTTCGTCCCCCGCTGCGACTTCGTGAGCACGGTGGGCTGGGGGGAGGGCGGCGCGGACGCCCGCCGACGCCTGGGCCTCCCCGGAGGCGGGCCGCGCTACTGCATCACCCCGCTGGCGGTGCTCGACTTCGAGGACACGAGCAAGCGCCTGCGGCTCCGCTCGGTTCACCCCGGGATCACGGTGGACGAGGTGAAGGCGCGGACCGGCTTCGAGCTGCTGGTGCCCGACCGGGTGCCGGTCACCGCCTCCCCCGCCGACGACGAGCTCGACATCCTGCGCCGGCGGGTCGACCCGCAGGGTCTGCTGCGCCGATAGGGCGGGAATGGTCGCCGACGCCGGGCTCAAGATCCATGGGGCCTCCCTCGAAGCGCGGGGGCTCTCCAAGGCGTTCGGAGGCGCGCGCGTGGTGAGCGACGTGTCCTTCCGCGTCGAGGGCGGCGCCCTGCTCACGCTGCTCGGGCCCAGCGGCTCCGGGAAGACCACCACCCTGCGCATGATCGCGGGCTTCGAGGACCCCGACGCCGGGCAGATCCTGGTCGCGGACGAAGACATCACCGAGCGGCCCGCCCACCGCCGGAACATCGGCGTGGTGTTCCAGCAGTACGCCCTCTTCCCTCACCTGACCGTCTCCCAGAACGTGGCCTACCCGCTCGAGATGCGCCGGTACGGACGGGCCGAGATCCGGAGCCGGGTGGGCGCGGCGCTCGACCTGGTCCGCCTGCAGGGCTACGAGACGCGCTACCCCCGTCAGCTCTCCGGCGGCCAGCAGCAGCGGGTGGCCCTGGCGCGGGCCATCGTCTTCGAGCCGCCGGTGCTCCTGATGGACGAGCCGCTCGGCGCGCTCGACAAGCGGCTCCGCGAGACGATGCAGGTCGAGGTGCGCCGGCTCCAGCAGCAGCTCGGCATCACCACCGTGTCGGTCACCCACGATCAGGTCGAGGCCCTGGTGATGTCCGACCTCATCGCGGTCATGGACGGCGGCGTGCTGCACCAGCTCGCCTCGCCGCTCGAGGTGTACCAGCGCCCGGCGACCCAGTTCGTGGCCGACTTCATCGGGGAATCGAATCTCCTGGTGGGAGCGCTCTCCGAGCCCGCGGGCGGGCCGCTCACCTTCACCACCGCCAAGGGCCTCCGGATCCAGACCGAGGGCGGCGCGGGAGCCACGCATCTGATAGTCCGGCCCGAGCACGTGCGGATCGGGCCGGAAGCGGAGCGGGCGGTCAACCGCTACGCGGCGGAGGTGCTCGAGATCCTCTACGTGGGAGACCTCGTGAAGTACCGGGTGGTCGCGGAGACCGGCGACGAGCTCTGGGCGAAGACCCTGGCTCCCGCGACCGGACAGCGCTTCGGCAAGGGGCAGCGGGTGACGGTGGGCTGGGAGCCGGGCGACAGCCTCACCGTGAGTGCATAGACCCGAGTGAAAGGAGTCGCGATGGGCCAGACACGGATCTCGCGTCGCAAGTTCTTGAAGATGACGGGCCTGACCGCGGCCGCGACGGGCGCGGCCAGCGTGACGTTCCCCCACATCATCACCACCGCCAAGGGAGCCGCGAACGAGCTGGTGTTCGTCGGCTTCGGGGGCGGCTACCAGGAGGGCCAGACCAAGGCGCTCTTCGAGCCGTTCGAGAAGGAGACCGGCATCAAGGTGGTCCAGACCACCGGAGTGGACCTGGCCAAGCTGCGCGCCCAGGTCCAGTCGAAGAACGTGGAGTGGGACCTCATCTCGATCCCGGATCGCCTGCGTTACACCGCGGTCCAGGACGGGCTGCTCCAGAAGCTGAACTACGGGATGATCAACGCCCGGGACATCCAGAAGGACCTCGTCACCGAGTACGCGGTCGGCTGCGTGACCATCCCCATGCTGCTCACCTACAGCACCAAGGCCCATCCACCCGGCAAGGAGCCGAAGACCTGGATGGACTACTGGGACCCGGCCAAGGTGCCGGGGATCCGCGCCATGTACAACGCCCCGCCGTACTCGCTCGAGTTCGCGCTGATCGCGGACGGGGTGCCGAAGGACAAGCTCTATCCGCTCGACGTGCCCCGCGCGTTCAAGAGCTTCGACCGCATCAAGCCGGCGGTGAAGGTGTGGTGGAGCCAGTTCCCGCAGCCGGGGGTCCTGCTCCAGAGCGGCGAGATCACCATGACCCCGTGGACGCGCTCCATCACCCCGGTCTTCGAGGGCCAGCCGATGGGCGTCAGCTACGACGGCGCGGCCCTGACCTACGAGGCGTGGGTGGTGCCGACCGGCGCGCCCAACGCGCAAAACGCGATGAAGTTCATCAACTGGGCGCTCCAGCCCAAGCCCCAGGCCGAGCTGACCAAGTACGTGGCGTTCGGCCCGACCAACAAGAACGCGACCCAGTTCGTGAACCCCAAGCTCCGCCCGCTGCTCTCCTCGGATCCCGAGAACGTGAAGAAGGGGTTCCTCCTGAGCGGGGACTGGTGGGGCCCGAACCTCGAGAAGGTCACCGAGGCGTGGAACGAGTGGCGCCTCAAATAGGAGACGACCTGTGAACACGGTTCTCTACGAGCCGAAGGGCTCCGTGGTCCGGATCACGCTGAACCGGCCCGAGGCCATGAACGCATTCGACCTGCCGACGGCCCGCGAGCTGGGCCGTCGGCTCGAGGAGTTCGACCGCGACGACGCGCTCCGCGTCGCGATCGTCACCGGAGCCGGCGACAAGGCCTTCTGCGCCGGCGCCGATCTCAAGCAGATGCACGGCGGCTCGCACGCCGGGGGCGTCGACGAGCTGTGGGGCTCGGAGATCCAGTACCGGCTCGGCCAGCGGCTCCAGGTCACCAAGCCGGTGATCGCCGCGATCAACGGCTACTGTCTGGCCGGAGGGCTCGAGCTGGCCCTCGGGTGCGACATCCGCATCGCTTCGGAAACCGCGTCGTTCGGCTGCCCGGAGGTGCGCTGGTCGATCCTCCACGGCTTCGGGGCGATGCGGCTGCCGTCGACCGTGCCGATGTCGGTGGCCATGGAGATGCTCCTCACCGGCGAGCGCATCGACGCGGGGCGCGCGCGGGAGATCGGGCTGGTGAGCCGGGTGGTGGCCCCGAAGGCGCTGCTGCCCACCGCGGAGCAGATCGCGGAGCGCATCAGCCAGAATGGACCGCTCGCGATCAAGCTCACCAAGGAGCTGGCGTGGCGGTCGCTGCACCAGCACCCGGACGACGCGCTCCGCTTCTACGGCGCGGTCACCGCGCTGATCCACCAGACGGAGGACTCCAAGGAAGGGCCGCGGGCCTTCGCGGAGAAGCGCACTCCCCGTTTCCGGGGCAAATGACGCGGCACGCCCTCGACTACTTCACCAACCCGGCCAGCGTGGCCGTCATCGGCGCCTCCACCGTGCTCCACAAGGCGGGGGGGCGCCGCTGGCGGAGCATGGTGGAGGCGGGCTTCGCCGGACCGCTCTACCCGATCCATCCCTCCGCGAGCGAGATCCTGGGTCACAAGGCGTATCGGTCGCTCGACGAGGTGCCGGCGCCCCCCGAGCTCGCGGTGGTGCTGGTTCGCCCCGACCTCGTTCCCGGCGCCCTCGAGGACTGCGGTCGCCTCCGCGTGCCCGCGGTGGTGGTCATCACCGCGGGCTTCGGGGAGACCGGCCCCGAGGGCAAGGCGGTGGAGCAGGCGATGGCGCGGAGGCTGCGCGAGGCGGGCGGGCGCATGATCGGCCCCAACTGCGCCGGCCTCTTCAGCGCCTCCGGGCACGTGAACGTGCTCGGGTGGGGCGTGCCGGCGGGCCCGATCGCGGTGGTCTCGCAGAGCGGCAACATGGCGCTGACCTTCGTGCAGCTCGCCCGCGAGAAGGGGATCGGGATGAGCAAGCTCATCACGGTCGGCAACGCGGCCGACCTGCGCCTCCCCGAGTACTTCGAGTACCTGCAGGACGATCCGGACACCCGGGTGATCGTGGCGTACCTGGAAGGCTTCGAGCCCGGCGAGGGCCGCGCGGTCTGGGAGCTGATGCGGCGCCGGCCGGATCCCAAGCCGGTGGTGGTCATCAAGCCCGGGGAGACGGACAGCGGCCGGCGCGCGGCGCTCTCGCACACCGGTGCGCTCGCCGGTGCGCCCCGCGTGGTGGCGGCCGCCCTGCGCCAGTGCGGCATCCTGCGCGTCAGCGACAGCGAGGAGGCCTGGGACGCGGCGATGGCGCTGGCTCTCCTCCCCGCCCCCGACCCGGGCGCGGTGGTGGTGATCTCGGACGGCGGCGGCCATGCGACCATCGTGGCGGACACCGCCGACAAGGTCGGCCTCGCGGTCCCGCCCCTATCGGCGGCGACCCGCGCGGCCCTGGCCGCGATCCTGCCGCCGCGAAGCGGGATCGGAAATCCGGTCGACTTCGCGGGCGTGGCCGAGGAGGAGCCCGAGGTCGTGCCACGCGTGGTGGACATCGCCCTCGGCGACCCGGCCATCGGCGGGGCCCTCATCGCGGGCCACTTCGGCGGCTACGTGAAGATCGCCACCGAGGAGCTCGGCCGGCGCGAATGCGCGGCGGCGCTGGAGCTCACGCGGGTGGTGGCGCGGCGGGGCAAGCCGGTCATCGTGCACACCATCTACGGCGCGGAGCGCCTGCCCGCGCTCGAGCCGCTGCGGGCGGCCGGCGTGCCGATCTATCGATCGCTCGAGGCTTCGGCCCGCGCGATGGGCGCGCTGTGGCAGCACGCCCGGGCGCAACGGGCGCGCGCCGGCGCGGGGGCGCGCCGCTCGCGACCGGAGGCGGCGCGCGTGGCCGCGCTCCTGGCCCGCGCCCGACCGGGGGAGGTGCTGCCCGAGCCCGAGTGTCGGGAGCTCGTGGCGCTCTACGGGATTCCGGTACCGGACTGGCGGATGGCGACCAGCGCGACGGAAACGGTGGACGCGGTGGAGGCTCTCACCGCCCCCGCGGCGCTCAAGCTGGTGGCCCGCGGCGTCGTGCACAAGAGCGACGTCGGCGGCGTGCGGCTCGGGATCCGCGGGCCGGAGGCCGCGCGCGACGGCTGGGCGCACCTCATGGACGCGGCGGCGCGGGCGGGTGCCACCGACGCCCGAGTGCTCGTCACCCCGATGCTCGACCCCGGCGTCGAGGCGGTGGTCGGCGTACTCCGCGATCGGCAGTTCGGCCCGGTGGTGATGTTCGGGCTGGGCGGCGTGCTCATCGAGGCGCTCGACGATGTGGTCTTCCGGGTGGCCCCGTTCGGCGCGGGCGAGGCGGAGGCGATGATCGCGGAGATCCACGGGCACCGCCTGTTCGGCGCGGTGCGGGGCCGCCCCGCGGTGGACCGCGCGAGCCTGGTGGACCTGCTGGTCCGCGTCTCGGAGCTCGCCTCAGACCGGCCCGACCTGGCCGAGCTCGACCTGAATCCGGTGATCTGCTCGGCGCGCGGGGCGGCCATCGCGGACGCGCGTGCGGTGGTGGGCTGATCGTGCGGCGGGTCGCGCGCACCCGGCTCTCCACCGCGCTCCTGCTCGCGCCGCCGCTCGCCTTCCTGGCGTTGCTGTTCGCGCTCCCGCTCGGCCGCGTGCTCTACGGCAGCGTGTTCGCCCCCGACTTCACGCTGGCGCACTACGCCCGGATGTGGACGGTGCCGGTCTACGGGCGGGTGTTCTGGATCACGCTCAAGATCAGCAGCCTCACCACCGTGGGCTGCGTCCTGCTCGGGTACGTGGCCGCCTATTTCCTGGCCACCGTGCGGCCCCGCACCCGGCAGCTCCTGCTCCTCGGGGTGATCGTGCCCTTCTTCCTGAGCGTGCTCGTCCGGAACTACATCTGGATGATCCTCCTCCAGAAAACCGGGCTCCTGAACCAGGCCCTCGCCCGCCTGGGCCTCGTCCGCGAGCCGCTCGACCTCATGTACAACGAGACCGGCGTGCTGATCGCCATGGTCAACATGCTGCTGCCCTACGTGATCTTCCCGGTCCTGAGCTCGCTGCTCGCCATCCCTCCCGAGCTGCGCCAGGCCTCGGCCAGCCTGGGCGCGGGCGCGGTCCGCACCTTCTGGCGCGTGACCCTGCCCCTCAGCCTGCCCGGGGTCGCCGCGGGCGGGCTGCTCGTCTTCATCGTGGCCCTCGGCTTCTTCATCACCCCGGCCCTGCTCGGCGGCCCGAAGCAGATGATGATCTCGAACCTGATCGAGTTCAGCGTGCGCCAGGTGCTCAACTGGCCCTTCGCCTTCGCGCTCGCCGACACGCTCCTGGTGGGGACCCTGCTGCTCTACTTCGCCTACGTGCGCCTCCTGGGCGGCCGCATGCCGCGGACCGGGTTCCCGTGACGCGGCGGTGGTCGCGCCGGCGGCTGACGCGACTGGCCGCGCGGACCGTGCTCGCGGCGCTGGGGAGCGGGGTCCTGCTCTTCCTGGTGGTGCCGGTGCTCTCGGTGATCCCCATGTCCTTCAGCTCGTCGATGGTCTTCGAGCTGATCCCGACCGAGCCGAGCCTCACCCAGTATCGCCGCTTCTTCTCGAGCCCGGAGTGGATGGCCGCGCTCGGGCGCTCCGCCCAGGTGGCCCTCGGCACCACCGTGGTCGCCACCGTCATGGGCGCCCTCGCGGCCCTCGGGCTCCGGCGCCTGCGGGGGACGCGGCGCGCGGTGCTGGAGGCGCTGCTCATCGCACCCCGCATCGTGCCGACCATCGTGCTCGCGGTGGCCCTCTACTTCGTCTTCTCCCGGACCGGCCTGGTCGGCACCCTCGGCGGCCTCGTCCTGGCCCACAGCGTGCTCGCCTTTCCGTTCGTGGTGGTCCTGGTGGGCAGCGCGCTCCAGGGGCTCGATCCCGCCCTCGAAGAAGCCTCCCGGAGTCTCGGCGGCAACCCGCTCCGCACCTTCTTGCGCGTGACCTTTCCCCAGATCCGTCTCGCGGTGCTGGGTAGCGCGCTGTTCTCCTTCAACGTGTCGTTCGACGAGGTCGTGATCACCCTCTTCGTCAGCGGGGTCCGCACCAAGACCCTGCCGGTCAAGGTCTGGGACGCGATCCTCTACGAGATCACGCCGATCCTGCCCGCCATCTCGGCGGTGATCATCGTGGCGAGCGTGCTCCTGCTCACCCCGCTCCTGCTCGCGCGCCGGTCGTCATGACCGGCGGCGCGGCGGTATCATGAGGCGCCCCATGTACTTCACCGGCTTCGACTGCCTCGGCTGCCGCGCGGCGTATCCGCCCGACCAGGACCTGCTGCTGTGCCCGAAGTGCCACGACCTGCTCGAGGCTCGTTACGATCTGGCCCGGTTCGGCCGGGAGGTGGACCGCGACGCCCTCGCCCGCCGGCCTTCCGGGGTCTGGCGCTGGACGGAGCTGCTCCCGGTGCTGGACCCGACCCGCATCGTGACGCTGGGCGAGGGCGGCACCCCGTTCCTCCGCTCCGAGCGTCTGGCCCGTGCCTGCGGGGTGCGCGAGCTCTGGCTCAAGTCCGACGCGGCCAACCCCACCGGCTCGCTCAAGGACCGCTCCATCACCGTCTCCGCGACCAAGGCGGTGGAGTTCGGCTACGGCGTGCTCGCGTGCGACTCCACCGGCAACAAGGCCTCGTCCACCGCCGCCTACGCCGCGCGCGCCGGGCTCCAGAGCGTGGTGTTCTGCCCGAAGGACACGCCCCGGCCCAAGATGGCGCAGGCGGTGTTCTTCGGGGCGCGGCTCATCCGGGTGGACGGCCACTACTCGCAGATCAACGCGATGTACCGGCGGCTCATCGCGAGCGGCCGGGTGAAGTGGTACGACTGCGGCACCGACAATCCCTTCCGCTACGAGGGCAAGAAGACCTACGCCTACGAGATCGCCCAGGATCTCGGCTGGCGGGTGCCGGACCGGGTGCTGCATCCGGCCGCGGGCGGCATGTCGCTGGTCAAGACCTGGAAGGGGTTCAACGAGCTGCGCGCGCTCGGCTGGGTGGATCGGGTGCCGAAGATGACCCTGGTGCAGGCCGCGCGCTGCGCGCCGATCGTCGAGGCATGGAAACGGGACCTGCCGCGGGTGGCCGCGGTCGAGAAGCAGTCGACCGCGGCGAGCGCGCTGGCCGCCGCCGATCCCGGGCTGCTCGGCGATCGGGCCCTTCACAGCGTCCGAGCCTCCGGCGGCTCCGGGATCGCGGTGGATGAGACCGAGATCCTGGACGCGGTCCGCCTCCTCGGCCAGGACGGCCTCATGATCGAGCCGAGCGGCGCGGTCACGGTGGCCGCGGTGCGTCGCGGCGTCCGCGACGGGTCGATCGATCCCGGCGAGTCGGTGGTCTGCGTGCTGACCGGCTCCGGCTTCAAGGACTTCGACCAGATCCTGGAGCTGGTCGAGATCCCGTCGCAGGTCATCGCCGGCTACGACGCGATGGTGGCCGAAGCCGAGCGGATCGGCTGATGCGCGCGCGGGTGGGCAACCGGGTGTTCACCTCCGGACAGACCGCGCGCATCAACGGGGTGCGCCGCTACGTGGGGGTGGTCGGCCAGGAGGTGAGCGAGGCGGACGCCTACCTCTCGGCGCGCGACGCGATGCTCAACTGCCTGGCCTGCGTGAAGCAGGCGGTGGGCTCGCTCGACCGGGTGAACCGCGTGATCAAGGTCGTCGGCTTCGTGAACGTGGGGCAGGACTTCATCGCTCATCCCCCCATCATCAACGGGCCCTCGGACCTCCTCCAGCAGCTCTTCGGCGACGCAGGACGCCACGCGCGCTCCGTGGTCGGCCTCTCCTCCCTGCCCTCGAACGTCTCGGCCGAGGTGGAGCTGGTCGTCGAGGTGCGCTGAGCGGAGGTCAGCGGCCGGCGAGCCGCGCCCGGTAGGCGTCCAGGATCTGCGAGCCGGCCGGACCCATCTGGCGCAGCCAGTCGTCCACCGCGGCCTGCCCCGCCGCGCGGAGCGCCCGCCGGTACTCGGGCGACAGCTCGGTGGTGAGGGTGACGCCGGCCGCGCGCATCTGCGCGTAGTTGGCCGCGACCCGCGTCTTCATCACCTCCCACTGCCGCGCCTCGGTCTCCTCCGCCGCCTCGCGCACCGCCTGCTGCCGCGCCGGATCGAGCCGGCGCCAGGCGTCGGCGTTGATCGTGACCATGCTCATGGTCACCGCGTACTCGATGGCGGTGAAGTGGCGCAACGTCTCCATGAGCCGCTGCCCCGCGCCCCCGTCGCCCGAGGAGAGGACCGCGTCGAGCTGACCCGAGCGGAGCTGGGGCAGCGCGTCGGCGAAGGACACCGCCACCGGCACCGCGCCGGCGGCGCGGAACGCGAGCACCCCGTTGGCGTCGGCGGTGCGCACGCGCAGCCCCCGCAGCGCCTCCAGCGAGTCCACCGGCCGGTTCGCCCAGATCCCCGCCGCGGGCCACGGCGACTGGAAGAGCAGGATCTGGTTGTGGCGCGCGAGTGCGCGCTCGTAGGCCGGCCGCGCCACCGCGGCCAGCGCCTGGCCCTGCTCGGGCGTGGTGGCCAGGAAGGGCAGCGACGGGAGCAGGAAGACCGGATCGAGGCCGCCCAGCGCGCCCATGTAGGTGTTGCCGATCCGCAGGTCGCCGCGCCCGATCGCGTCGACCATCTCCTTCGAGCGGAAGCCGCTCGAGGCGTCGTACTGGTGCGCGATCTCGATGCGACCGCCGGAGCGCGCGGCGACCTCGCGGGCGAAGCGCGCGTCCGCCTCACCCTGGATCGAGGTGGCCGGGTACTCGTTCGCCATGCCCCAGGTGACGACCTGGGCGCGGGCGCCACCCGCGGGCGACAGCAGGAGCGCCATCATCATCACCACCGTCGCGAGCCGCGCCGCCGATCGAGTCATCCCGGGTGCCCTCCGGCCCGAGGATAGCGCACTCTCGACGGTGGGCGCGGGACGGGGTAGGATCGCGCCCATGCGTGCCGCCGTGATGCGGAACCGGGGACTGGTCGTGGCGGACCTCCCGGTGCCCGAGCCCGGGCCGGGCGAGGTCCTGGTCAAGACTCTCGCCTGCGGCATCTGCGGCTCCGACCTCCACGCCCTCAAGCACGCGGACCAGTTCGTCGCGGCCTCGCGCCGCGCGGGCAGCGTCTTCACCATGGACCTCTCGCGCGACGTGGTCATGGGCCACGAGTTCTGCGTCGAGATCGTCGAGCACGGGCCGGGCACGCGGAAGACGCTGCCGGTGGGCAGCCGGGTCTGCTCGCGCCCGGGCCTCGTGCGCCCCGACGGACCCCGGACGGTCGGTTACTCCAACGACACGCCGGGCGGCTACGCGGAGTACATGCGCCTCACCGAGGCGCTCCTGCTGCCGGTTCCCGGCGGGCTCTCGACCGAGCACGCCGCGCTCACCGAGCCGATGGCGGTGGGCGTCCACGCGGTGGCCAGGGCGCGCCTCGAGCCCGACGACGCGCCACTGGTGATCGGCTGTGGCCCGGTCGGCCTGGCCGTGATCGCGGCGCTCCGGCTGGCCGGCGCCCGCCCCATCGTCGCGGCCGACTTCTCGGCCCGCCGCCGGGAGCTGGCGCAGACGATGGGCGCCGACGTCGTGGTGGACCCCGCGCAGGCCGCCCCGTGGCAGAGCTGGCGCGAGGCGGCGGTCTGGCGCGACGCGACGCGGGCCCCCGCGCTGCCCCCGTGGATTCCGGGCCCCCCGCTCCGCCCCGCGGTGGTCTTCGAGTGCGTGGGCGTGCCCGGCGTGCTCGACCAGATCATGGCCGCGGCGCCCAAGGGCAGCCGCATCGTGGTGGTCGGGGTGTGCATGGAGGCCGACACGATCTACCCGATGCTCGGCATCAGCAAGGAGCTCCAGCTCCAGTTCGTGCTGGGCTACACCCCGGAGGAGTTCGCGGCGACCCTCGGCCACATCGCGGACGGCGCGATCCCCGCCGCGCCGCTCATCACCGGCAAGGTCGGCGTCGAGGGCGTGGCGGGCGCCTTCGAGGCCCTCGCCTCCCCGGAGCAGCACGCCAAGATCCTCGTCGAGCCCTGGCGGGCCTGAGAGGCCGGCCCGTCGCGTTCTCAGCCCTTAGAGACCGGAACTATCGGTTCTACTGGCTCGGCCTCGTCTTCTACGTCCTGGGCCACCGCGCCGAGTACCTGACGTTCGCGTGGATGGTGTGGGAGGTCAGCCACGACGCTCTCTACCTCGGCTATCTCGGGCTGGCCCAGGGCGTGCCGCTCGTGGTGTTCCAGCTCTGGGGCGGCGTGCTCGCCGACCGGGTCAACCGGGTGCGCCTGCTGCTCGGCACCCAGATCTTGACCACCAGCGTGCTGCTGGTGGCCTTCGCCCTCTCGGTGTCGGGGGTCATTCACATCGCGCACCTGCTGGCGCTGGCCGCCCTCAGCAACACCTTCCGCGCCTTCGACGAGCCGAGCCGCATGTCGCTCGTGCCGCAGATGGTCGGACGCGAGCGGCTGCCGAACGCCATCGCGCTCGGCTCCATCCCCTGGCAGGCCGGACGCATGATCGGCCCGTCCATCACCGGGGTGCTGATCGCGGCCTTCGGCGGCACGGTGGGCTTCGGGCTGGCCGCCGCCTCGTCCGTTCTCGCGCTCGTCATGTACAGCCGGCTGCGCGTGAGCGCCGACGCCCCGTCGCCCAGCGGCCAGCACGTCCTGCGCCAGCTCTACGTGGGTCTCCACTTCGTGGCTCACGACTTCGTCTTCGCGGCGCTCATCTGCCTGGCCCTCTTCAACGCGCTCTTCGGCCTCTCCTACGTGACCCTGCTGCCGATCTTCTCCGACGTCTACTTCCACACCGGCTCCGCGGGCTACGGGCTGCTCAATGCGGCCCACGGCATCGGCGCCCTCGCGGGGACGCTGATCGTGGCCAGTCTCGCCGCGCGCTTCCGGCGCCGCGGCCTCGTGATCCTCACCGGTGCGGCGGGGCTCGGCCTGGGCCTCGTCATCTTCTCGCGCGCGCCCGGGCTGGGACTCGCGCTGCCGATGCTGGCGTGCGCCGGCTTCAGCAACACGTTCTACCTGACCCAGGTGAGCACGCATCTCCAGCAGGCGGTGCCGGATCACCTTCGCGGCCGGGTGATGAGCCTCTACTCGCTCTGCTGGAACCTGCTCCCGCTCGGCGGCTTGATCGGCGGGGTGCTCGCGGCCACAGTGGACGCGCGCTTCGCGGTGACGGTGGGCGGCGCCCTGGTCGCGGCCAACGCGCTGGTCCTCTTCGCCTCCCGGCGACTCCGGCTGCTATAGTCGGCACCAGTCAGCCACAGCCCTCAAAGGAGAACCAGTCATGGCCGACGTGCTCACGGTGGTGGCGAAGATCCGGGCCGCGAAGGGCAAGGGTGACGCGCTCGCCGCGCTGCTCAGGGAGCAGGCGGGGGTGGTACGCAAGGCGGAGCCGGGCTGCCTCGCCTACCGCCCGCACCGCTCGACGAAGGACCCCGATCTCTTCATCTTCTACGAGCAGTACAAGGACGACGCGGCCTTCGACCTGCACCGCAAGGCGCCGCACCTGGCCGCCTACCGCGAGCGGCGGGAGAAGGAAGGCCTCACCGAGGGCCCGGCCGAGGTCGAGATCTACCGGTCGCTCACCGACTAGTCACCTCAGTCGGCGAGCCGGAGCCCCAGCAGCCGCAGCGCGGCCCGGAGCTCGGGCTGCGCCGGATCGATCCGTCGCGTCGAAGGCTTGCGGATGACGGGCCGCGCGGCCGGCCGCTCGAAGATCGCCCAGTTGCGGAAGCGATCCCCGAACCGCGAGAGGTAGGCGATGCCGGCGAATCGGGGCCTCCCCCGCCGGTCGCTCAGCGAGTAGAGGTAGCTGGAGATCTCCTGGGTGAAGCGGCGAGGCGCGGTCTGGCGGATGGCCGCGCCGTCGAGCTGCGTGATCCCGTAGCGCACGAGGGTCGCGGCCAGGGCGCCATGCAGGTACCCGAGCGACGCCGCCGCCCCGACATTGCAGAATCGGCCCAGGACCGAGGCCTCGCCCACGACCCGGCCCTGGAGCCAGGACCGCGGCAGCAGCCCGGGAGCCGGGGCGGCTTCCGGCCCCTCGATCCGAGCGAGCTCCGCCAGCACGTGCGGGTCCGGCCGGAAGCGGGCCAGGGTCTCGATGAAGCACGCCACGAGCTGGGACGACCCATACAGCACCCGGTACGTGCTGTGGGCGTCGTCCCAGCGATTGCCGAAGGTGCCGTCCTCGCCCGCCACCTCCCAACGCGGCCAGGCCCACGGATCGGGCTTTCGGCCGACGCGGAGGATGCGGGCCGGGGCCGCGGCCTCTTCGAGCTCGCTCATCCCCCGACGACGAAGGCGCGCGCCGCGGCCACGATGTCGGGGCCGACCTCGGTGATGTCACCCTCCCGCAGCAGCCGCGCCGGCGAGCGATCGCCGAGCTGGGGGTTGAGCCCCTGGAACCACGCCTGCGCGACTTCGTGGCTGTCGCGCTGACTGATCAGGCGGGCCACCTGAAAGGCCAGGCGCAGGCGAGGCGCGACACCGGGATCCTTCGGCCCCCTGCCCTGGGCCCCCCACTCGTGCACCGCGCGCGTCTCGGAGACCTTGGCGATGTACGCGACGAGCTTGGCGCCGAGGATGGCGGTGAGCTCCCGCGCGACGAAGTGGAAGGGGGCGCGGATCGCATAGTCGTGAGCCTGGAGATCGGGACGGGGGCCGGCGGACCTGGACGTGGCCATCGAGATCCCTCCTGCCCCCAGTCTACACCAGCCGAATCACAAGGCAATCACAGACAAAAACACGATCAATCGGCAGGGAGCTCCTTGCGCAGGGCCCCGGCCAGGCGGGCGTACTGGGGGACCCCATTGTAGAGCTGGGCCGAGACGCGGATCAGGCGCCGCGGCGGGACCGGCCAGCGCATGATCGGCACCTCGATCCCCCAGCCCTCGAAGAGCCGCCCCTGGAGAGGGTCGCGCACCCGCCAGCCCTTCTCCACCGTCCGGTTGTCGGGCAGGATCACGCTGGCGATCGAGCCGATCATCTCGTCGGGGCACGCGGGCGCGGTGCCCACCGCCTCGCAGAGGAGCCGGCGCGCCTCGAGCGCGAGCGCGCGGTTGCGGGCCATCAGCGCGGGCCAGCCGCCGGGCACCAGGCCGGCGAGGTAGTCGATCGCCATCGGCACGGTGAGCCACGCGGTCGGGTCCTGGGTGCCGGTCCAGTCGAACTCGAGCCGGAAGCGCGTGCGCCCCGGCCGCACCCCCACCGCGCCGTGGCTGATCGTCAGCGGATGGATGTCGGCCTGGCGATCGCGACGGACGAAGAGGAACGCGGAGCCCTTCGGCGTGCAGAGCCACTTGTGGCAGTTGCCGCTGTAGTAGGCCGCGCCGAGCGCGCGCAGATCGAGCGGCACCATGCCGGGCGCGTGCGCGCCGTCCACCACGCTCTCGACCCCGCGGGCGGCGAGGGCGGCCACCAGGGGTCCGATCGGCAGGATGAGGGCGGTCGGGCTCGTGATGTGGTCGAGCAGGGCCAGGCGGGTGCGCGGCGTGACGCCGGCCATCACGGTGTCCACGATCGCCTGCGGCGATGTCACCGGGAACGGCAGCGTGACCGCGACGACGCGCGCCCCGCTGCGCTCGGCCACGAAGTCGAGCGTGTTCCGGCAGGCCTGGTAGGCGTGGTCGGTGGTGAGCAGCTCGTCGCCCGGCTGAAGGCGCAGCGAGCGCAGCACCGCGTTGACGCCGCCGGTGGCGTTGCTCACGAACGCGAGATCGTCGGGGTCGGCCCCCACGAAGGCGCCGAGCGCCGCGCGCGCGGCGTCGAGGCGATCGTCCAGGTCGCGCCCCAGGAAGCGCACCGGCTCCGCCTCCATCTCGGCCCGCAGGTCGGCCTGGTGGCGGAGAACCTCGCGGGGGCACGCTCCGTAGGAGCCGTGGTTGAGAAACGCCACCGCGGGGTCGAGCGGCCAGAGGGCCGCCCACTCGTTGTCGTCGATCACGCGTGTCTCCTCAGAATCCGGGCGGCGCCTTGAAGCCGCCGATCAGGTCGGCCAGGTGGCCGGCCACCGCGATGGGGGTGGCGTCCTCGAGATAGGGCCCCACGATCTGCAGTCCCACCGGCAGGCCGCCCGCGCCGGGGCCGACCGGCGCGGTGGTCGCGGGCAGCCCGGCCAGGGTGGCGAACGAGATCCAGAAGCAGAGATCGCCGTAGGGGCGCGGCCCGCCAGGCGTGGTCAGCACGCGGCTGAGCGGGTTGCCGGACTGATCGTGCGGGAACGCGGGCACGAGCGCGGTCGGCATCAGGAAAGCGTCGTGGGTCCGGAAGTAGGCCTGCCAGACCCCGCGCGCGGCGCGCCGGCGCGTCTCGATGGTCTGCAGATACGCGTCGGAGGCGGTGACCGCCCGCGCGTAGCGGGCGAGATACGAGCCGTCCTGGTTGGCCGCGAGCTGGCGCAGGCCCGCGAGCTGGTCCTCGCGCACGGGCGGCGTGAACCGCGCGTAGAGCAGCGTGAGGTAGGCGTCGTACTGCTCCTCGACGTTGACCCCGGCGGGCCAGCCTTCCTCGAGCCGCGCCCCCGCCTTCCGCAGGGCCTCGACGGCCGCCGCCAGCGCCGGGGCCTCGTCGGAGGAGACCGGGGCGCGCGGGTCGTCGAGCACGTAGCCGATGCGATAGTCGCCGAGCCGGGCGCCGCGCGCGGGCGGCAGCGTCCACCGCCAGGCCCGCGCGTCGTCGCCCTCCGGCCCGCCCAGCACCTCGAGCGCGGCGAGGAGATCGGCGGCGGACCGGGCGAGCGGACCGGCCACCGGCAGGGTCGACGGCGGCGTGGCCGCGATGCCGGGCGGCGGCGGGATGTGCCCGCGCATCGGCACCACGTCCAGCGTGGGCTTGTGGCCGTAGATCCCGCAGAAGTGGGCCGGGATGCGGATCGAGCCCGCCAGGTCGCTGCCCGGCTCGAGATAGCTGAGCCCGGCGGCCAGCGCGGCGGCGCCGCCGCCGGTCGAGCCCCCCGGCGTGCGCGCGACGTCCCAGGGATTGTTGGTCTGCCCGTAGACCGCGTTGTAGCTCTGCCAGTCGGAGGCGAAGATCGGCACGTTGGTCTTGCCGAGGACCACCGCGCCGGCGCCCTTGAGCCGCGCCACCACCGCGGCGTCCCGGGTCGGCACGTGGGTGCGCAGCGAGGGCGCGCCCGCGGTGGTGGTGAGGCCCGCCACCTCGAAGGTGTCCTTGATCGTGATCGGCACGCCGTGGAAGCGTCCCCACGACTCGCGCCGGGCCCGCGCCTCGTCGGCCGCGCGCGCCCGCGCGAGCGCGCCGTCCGACGAGAGCGCCACGATCGCGTTCAGCTTGGGATTGAGCCGCGCGATCCGCTCCAGCATGCGGGTCGTCAGCTCGACCGAGGACACGCGGCCGGCCTGGATGGCCCCGGCCGCCTCGAGGGCGGAGGCGAAGTCGAGATCGCCGGCCGCGGCCCGCGCCATGCGCGCGGGCCGCGCGCCTGCCCCCGCGCAGACCACACCGGCGGCCAGGCCCGCCCGGAGAAACGTTCGACGATCGAGGCGGGGCGTGCTCATGGCTCCTCCTGGCCCGGGGTGGGCATCGAGCGGGCGAGCGGCCGCGCCGGGTACCGTCGGAGCGCCGCCTCGTCCAGGTCCACGCCGAGGCCGGGCCGCGTGGGCACCGTGATGAAGCCGTCGCGCACCTCGAGCACGGGCGCGGCGATCTCGCGGCCCCGGGCCTCGAAGTTCACGAAGTACTCGGTGATGAGAAAGTTGGGGATCGCGGCGGAGACCTGCACCGTGGCGGCCAGCCCCACCGTCGTCGAGTTGTAGTTGTGGGGCGACACGGTCACCAGCGAGGGCTCCGCCATCTGGGCGATCGCCCGGAGCTCCTGGATGCCGCCGCAGTTGCAGACGTCGGGATTCACGATGTCGGCCGCGCGCAGCTCGAAACAGCGCCGGAACTCGGCGCGGGTGTAGAGCTCCTCGCCGGTCACGATCGGGATCGTGATCTGCCGCCGGCACTCGGCGAGCGCCTCCAGATTCGTGGAGGAGACCGGCTCCTCGTACCAGAAGGGCCGGAAGCGCTCCAGCTCGCGGGCCAGCCGGACCGCGTGCATCGGGGCGAGCCGCCGGTGCACCTCGATCAGGAGATCGATCGCGGGGCCGACCGCCTCGCGCACCGCGGCCACGGTGGCCACCGCGCCCTCCTCCGCCTCGCGTGGAATGTGGGTGCGCCACGGCCCGGGGAACGGATCGAACTTGAGCGCGCTGAAGCCGCGGGCCACCGTCTCCCGCGCCCGCGCCGCGTAGTCCGCCGGCGTCTTCGAGCCGCCGTACCAGCCGTTGGCGTAGACCCGCACCCGCTCCCGGCACGGCCCGCCCAGGAGCGCGTGCACCGGCATCGCGTGGCGCTTGCCCGCGATGTCCCACAGGGCCTGCTCGAGACCGCTCACCGCGGACCAGAAGTCCATCGCTCCGCGCTTGGCCGCGAAGTCGTGATAGGCCCAGTGCACGAAGTGAGTGATGTGCGACGCGTCGCGGCCGATCAGGTAGCGGCCGATCGCTTCCACGAGGGCCACGATGCTGGTGTCGCGATCGGCCTGGGTGTAGCACTCGCCCCAGCCGTGCGGGCCGCCGTCGGTCTCGACCTTCACGAAGCAGAGGTTCTTGCCGCCGCCCAGGTCGGCGAGAAAGGGGGTCACGCGGCTCACGCGCATCGCGGTCATCGCTCCGGCCGAGATCGTACCAGAATCGGGCCGCGCGGCGCGGGCGTGGTACGATTCCCCCGGTTCACTCGCTCATGCACGCTCTGACGACGACGTCATCTCGCGGATCGGTCCGCGCGAAGCTGATGACCACGCTCTTCGTGGCTCAGGTCTGCGGCAGCACCGGCCACTCCATCAGCCTGGCGGTCGGCAGCATCATGGCGGCCAGCATCACCGGCACCAACACCTGGTCGGGCGTGCCGATCGCGGTGGGCGCGCTCGGGACCGCGCTCGCGAGCTGGCCCCTCGCCCGCCTGATGGACCGCGCGGGCCGGCGGCCCGGGCTCGCGCTCGGCTACGGGCTCGCGGTGGCGGGCGCGGTGCTGGGCCTGCTGGGGGTGGCGGTCCGCAACTTCCCCCTCATGCTGCTCGGCATGGCGCTCTTCGGCATCGCGTCCACCTCGAACCTGCTCGCGCGCTACGCGGCCGCCGACGTGAGCCGGCCCGAGCAGCGCGGCCGCGCGATGGGCATCATCGTGGGCGGCTCGGCCCTCGGCTCGATCATCGGGCCGAACCTGATGGCGCCCGCGCTCTCCCTGGGCGCGCGCCTCGACATCCCGGCGACCGCGAGCCCGTTCCTGGTGAGCGTGGCCGGCTACGGGGTGGCCGCGGTGCTCACGGTCCTGTTCCTGCGGCCCGACCCGCTCGCGCTCGCCCGCCGCGACGCGGCGGAGGCGGACGCGGGCCGGCCCGCCGGCCTCGCCCGCTCGCTCGGCGCCATCCTGGCCGACGCGCGCGTGCAGATCGCGCTCGCCACGCTGTCGATCAGCCAGTTCGTGATGATCAGCACCACCTCGACGTCGCCGCTCTACCTGCACGACCAGGGTCACGCGGTCGGGACCATCGGGATCGCGGTCTCGCTCCACCTGGCCGGCATGTACGTGGCCTCGCCGCTCTCCGGCTGGCTCGCCGATCGCTTCGGGCGCATGCCGGTGATCGCGGCCGGCGCCCTCATGCTGATCTTCGCGGTGGCCCTCGCCGGGCTCGCCCCCGGGCAGGCCGGCGCGACCATCATCCTCGGGCTGTTCCTGAACGGAGTCGGCTGGAACCTCGCCTTCGTCTCCGGCAGCGCGCTGCTCACCGACGCGCTGTCGCCAGCCGAGCGCGCCTCGGTGCAGGGTCTGGCCGACCTGCTCATGGGCCTGATGGGCGCCATCGGCTCCGCGGCGGGCGGGATGATCCTCGGGCTCTGGGGCTTCGCGATCCTGAACGCGGTGGGCGCGCTGCTCGTGCTGGGCCCGCTCGCCATCGCGCTCCTGCGCCGGCCCGCCCTCGCGCCCGTCAACGGGTGACCACCTCCGCGCTGCTGCGGCTCCGGGACCTCCGCTGTCTCGGCGCCGGCACCCTCTTCAACTCGCTCGGCATGATGGGCGAGCTGGTGGTGCTGGGCTGGCTCGCGCTCGAGCTGACGAACTCGCCCTTCCTGGTCGGCGCCGCGCTCGGCTGCCGCATGCTCCCGCTCGCCTTCGTGGGCGTGCCCGCGGGCGTGCTCGCCGACCGCGTGGCCCGCCCGCGCCTGCTCCTGATCACCGGAGCCGGCCAGGCCCTGGCCGCGGGGGCGATGGGCACGCTGACCCTCCTCGGAGTGGTGACCCTGGGCCAGCTCCTGCTGCTGACCCTGGTGGCGGGCGCGCTGCGCGGCGTCGAGCACGCGGCGCGGCAGAGCTACGCCCACGACGTGGTCGGCGCGGGCGCGCTCGTGGACGGCCTCGCGATCCTGGGCCTCGCCATGCGCGCGGGCTGGCTGGTGGGCTCGCTCGGAGTCGGCGCGCTCATCGCGCACCGGGGCTCGGGCGAGGCCTATCTCGCGGTGGCGGTCGCCTACCTGCTGGGCGGGCTGGCCCTGCTCCCGGCCCGCGCGCTCGCCCCCGTCGCCACCGGCGCGCCCGACTCGATCTGGCGCGGGGTCACCGGCTTCGTGACCGCGGTGCGCGAGGACCGCATGCTGCTGGTGCTGATGCTGCTCACCGCCGGCGCGGAGGTGCTGGGCTTCGCGCACCAGGCGCTGCTGCCGAGCCTGTCGCGCGACGTGCTCCACACCGGGCCGGAGGGCCTGGGCGCGATGAGCGCGGCGCGTGCGGTGGGCGGCATCCTGGGCCTGGTCGTCTCGATGCGCGGCCTCCTCGGCGGCGGCGGCGCGGTGTTCGTCGGCGTGCTGGTGGCGTTCGGGGCGAGCCTCGTGGCCCTCGGCGGGGCGCCCTACGTGGTGGGCTTCACCGGGGTCATGGTGGTGGTGCTGGTCGCCAACGCGGCGGGCGCCCTCGCCGATCTCCTCGCCCAGAGCCTGCTCCAGCTGAGCGTGCCGCACCACCTGCGCGGGCGCGCGGGCGGCGCCTGGGTGGTCGCGATCGGCTTCGCGCCGCTCGGCCAGCTCCAGATCGGCGCGCTCGCCTCGCTCCTCGGGGTGAGCGCGGCGCTCGGGGTGAGCGGGCTCGCCCTGGTCGCGCTCGCCTCCGCCACCGTCTTCTTCTATCCGCGCCTGCGCGCGCTCTGACCTCGGCGTTGAAGGTGTCGCCCGAGCTTGGTAGGCTCGGAGGGCATGAGCCACCGAGATCCCGCAGGCGAGCCACAGGGAGGGGACATGGCCGGAGCGAGCGTGTCGGAGATGGCCCGGGACATCGTGGTCGCCTTGATCCAGTCCGGCAAGATCCAGCTCGACGCCAACGCCAGGAAGCAGGGCGAGTGGCTGGGCGATCTCTTCAAGGCGGTCCACCAGCGCATCGTGGTCCAGGGCGCCCTCGAGGTGCTCGTGGAGGACCAGCTGAAGAACTTCGACGTCGAGGACCTGCGCCAGCTGCGCGAGCTGCTCGACGCGGAGATCGCGGCGCGCAGCTAGGGTCTCACGCGGTCAGGCCGCGCACGCTCCAGGCCGGCACCGGCCGGGCCAGGCCCTTCAGGGTGAGCGGGCCCACGCTCTCCGCGTCGATCATCCCCTCCACCGCCTCCGCGACCCGCGCCGAGATCAGGATCTGGCCGCCGGCGGCCTCGCCGCACAGCCGGGCCGCGAGGTTCGTGACCGTCCCGATCGCCCCGTAGTCGAGCCGCCCCTCGAAGCCGATGGCGCCGATGGTGGCGTAGCCCTGGGCGATGCCGACCCCGAGAGCCAGGTCCCAGCCGCGCTTGCGCCAGCGGGCCGCGAGCCCGGCGCTCTGGTCGCGCATGGCGATCGCCATGCGGATCGCGCGCGGGGCGGGATCCGGGACCTCGACCGGATCGTTGAAGAACACCATCATCCCGTCGCCGGTGAAGCGCTCGAGGGTCCCCTCGTGCGCGAGGATGAGCCGGCCCATCTCCGCGTGATACTCGCGCAGCACGCCCATGAGCTCCTCGGGCTCCGCGGTCTCGGCGAAGGCGGTGAAGCCGCGCAGGTCCACGAAGACCACGGTGACTTCGCGGCGGTGCGGAGCCAGGGGGTCGGCGGCGCCGCCGGCCACGATCAGCTCCGCGAGCTGCGGCGAGAAGAAGCGCTTGAGCCGGCCCAGCCGCTCGAGCTGGGCCACCTGATCGGCCACGCGCCGCTCCAGCGTCTGGTTGAGCGCGGCGAGCTCGCGGCGCTGGCGCGCCTCCCGGTCGTGGAGCCGCTTCTTCTCCAGGCACGCGCCGATCCGGGCCTGGAGCAGCACCGGATCGAAGGGCTTCCCGAGATAGTCCTCGGCCCCGAGCTGGATGCAGCGCACCACGCTGTCGAGCTCGTCCAGCGCCGAGATCATGAGGACCGGGATGTCGCGCAGGGCGGGATCGGCCTTGAGCCGCTCCAGCACCGCGTAGCCGTCGAGGTCCGGCATCATGACGTCGAGGAGCACGAGATCGACCGGGCTCCCCGCGAGCGCGGCGAGCGCGGCGCGCCCGCCCGCCGCGGTCTGCACCTCGTAGCCCTGGCGCCGGAGCCGGCGGGCGAGCATGTCGCGGTTGTCCTCGCCGTCGTCCACCACCAGGATGACCGCGCGCGGCGGAGCCGGCGCGTCGGCGGCGGCCCCCCCGCGCGGCTCCGGCCCCGGGTCCGACGGAGCGGACCGCGCGGCTCCGCCCAGCAGCTCGTCGAGCCGCCCGGTGGCGGCCCGGATGCGGTCCAGGTCGGCCAGCCGCGCCCCGGTGCCGGCCGCCACCGCGCGCCGGTGGAGGCTCTCTCCCGCGGCGCGGACCCGGTCGAGCGGGGGCGCGAGCGTGCCCCGCGCGGCTGCGAGGTCCGGCGGCCCGGTCTGGCCCCGCGCCAGCACCTCGTTCAGCAGGGTCAGGAGCTGGCGGGCGTCGGCGCGGAGGGCGGCGAGGTCCGCGGCGAGCTCGGGCTGGTCGCCCGCCTCCAGCTCCTCGAGGAGCAGCTCGGTGTAGCCGATGATGTGGTTGAGCGGCGTGCGCAGCTCGTGGCGGAGCTGCGCCCCGGGCTCGATGCTCACGGCTCCCCGCTCACGCGCCGGCCGCCCGCCCGAGCTGCGCCTCGATCTTCTCGAGCAGCCGGGCGAGATCGACGGGCTTGGTGTCGAAGTCGTCGCAGCCCGCTGCGACCGCCTTCTCCCGGTCGCCCGACATGGCGTGCGCGGTGAGCGCGATCACCGGGATCGCGCGGGTCTCCGGGGCGGCCTTGATCCGGCGGGTCGCCTCCCAGCCGTCCAGGCCCGGCAGGCTCATGTCCATCAGGATGAGCGCGGGCGCCTCCGAGCGCGCCATCGCCACCCCCTGCTCGCCGTCGACCGCGATGGCGACCTCGTAGCCGCGCCGGGCGAGCCGACGGGAGAGCATGTCCCGGTTCATCTCGTTGTCCTCGACGAGCAGGATCTTGGCCATCAGGCCCGGGGCCTCCGGCGGGCCACGCTGGCTGAGACCAGCTCGCGCACCTCGGCGAGCAGCTGGTCGCGGCCGTGGGTGCCCTTCTGGAGGATCTTCTGCACGTGGCCGTTGAGCCGCTCCCGGTCGTCCTGGGACAGGTCCTTGGCGGTGACGACGACGATCGGGATGGCGCGCCAGGCCTCGTGGCGGCGGAACTCCACCACGAACTCGAAGCCGTCCATCTCCGGCATCATCAGGTCGAGCAGGATCACGCTCGGCCGGACGTCGGCCAGGCGCTCGAGTGCCACGCGTCCGTTCTCCGCCTCCACCACCGTGAAGCCCTCCGGCTCGAGCATCCGGCGGACGAGCTGCCGGAGCCCCGCGTCGTCGTCCACCACGAGCACCGGTCGGTCCCGACGGTGCCGGGTGAGCACTTTCACCAGCCGCTCGCGATCGATCGGCTTGGTGAGGTAGTCGGAGGCGCCCAGCGCGTAGCCCAGGTTCTTGTCGTCCACGATGGTCAACATGATCACCGGGATGTCGGCGACCGCCGCGTCGGCCTTGAGCGCCGACAGCACCGCCCAGCCGTCCATCCCCGGCATCATGACGTCCAGGGTGATCGCGTCGGGCCGCAGCTCGCGGGCCCGCCGCAGGCCCTCCTCGCCGCCGGGCGCGGTGACGACCCGGAACCCTTCCCGGGTGAGGAACCGCTGCATCAGGTCCCGCACCGCCGCCTCGTCGTCGATCACCAGCACGGTACCGATGCCCGACGAGTCGGCGGCGACCGGCTCGGCGGCCGCGGCCGGCGCCCCGGCCGCCTCGGCCACCAGCACCGGCAGCCGGATGGTGAACGTGCTGCCCCGGCCCGCCACGCTCTCCACCGTGACGTCGCCGCCCATCATCCGGCAGAGCCGGCGGCTCAACGCGAGGCCGAGGCCGGTCCCGCCGTAGCGGCGCGTGGTGGCCGCGTCGGCCTGCGAGAAGGCCTCGAAGAGGCGGGTGAGCTGCTCCGGGGTCATCCCGATGCCGGTGTCGCTCACGCGGAACGCCATGAAGTCCCGGCCGTCGATCGCCTCCCGGGCCACCGCCAGCCCAACCGTCCCCCGGTCGGTGAACTTGCAGGCGTTGCTCAGCAGGTTGAAGAGGGCCTGGCGCACCTTCGTGAGGTCCGCCCGCATCGTCCCGGTCTCCGGCGGGCAGCGGACCTCCAGGCGATTGGCGTTCTTGCCGGCCAGCGGCTGGATCACCGCCGCGATGTCCCGGACGAGCCCGGCCACGTCGAAGGTCTCCAGATACAGCTCCATCTTGCCGGCCTCGATCTTGGAGAGATCGAGCACCGCGTTGATCAGCTCCAGCAAGTGCTTGCCCGCCGCGTTGATCCTCCCGAGGTCGTCGGTGAACTGCTCCGCTCCCAGGTCGGCCGCGTCCTCCTGGAGCATCTCGCTGTAGCCGATGATCGCGTTGAGCGGGGTGCGCAGCTCGTGCGACATGTTGGCGAGGAACTCCGACTTGTGGCGGTCGGCCAGCTCGAGCTGGCGGCTCTTGTCCCCGATCTCCCGGAAGAGGCGGGCGTTCTGGATCGCCACCGCCGACTGGCTCGCGAAGGTCTTGAGGAGGTCGATGACCGCGGGGGAGAACTCTCCCGGCGTCTTCTTGTTCACGGTCAGCCCGCCGATCAACACGTTCTCACGCAGCAGCGGCACCGCCATGAGGGCGCGGGTGCCCGACCTCAGCAGCACGTCGCGGAGGGGGCTGTGGTAGGCGCCGTCCGCCCCGATGTCGGCGATCTGCACCGGCTCGCGCGTCGCCGCCATCCGCCCGAGCACCCCCTCGCCCCGGGGCACCGGCGTCCGCCGCGCCATCGCGACCACCTCCTCGTCGAGATTGTCGGTCGCCCGCAGGTGGAACGCCTCGCTCCCCTCGTCGTACTCGTAGACCGAGCCCCCGTCGGTGCCCGCGATCTGGGTGGCGCGGGACACGATCGTGTTGAGCACGATTTCGAGGTCGAGGGTGGAGCTGAGGACCTGGCTCACCTCGCCCAGCGCCTGAAGCTCCGTGACCGAGCGGGTGAGCGCCTCGGTCCGGGCCTGGAGCTCGGTGAGCAATCGGGCGTTCTCGATCGCGATGGCGGCCTGGTCGGCAAAGGTCTCAAGCACCGCGATCTGGCTGTCAGTGAACGCGCGGACCTCGTACCGGTAGATGAGGATCACCCCCAGCAGCTCGCCCGCCCTGAGCATGGGGATCGCCAGCACGGTCCGGATCGGGACCGGGTCGACTTGCCGCGACGGGAAGGTGAACTCGAGGTCGGCCTGGACATCTTGAATGTGAATGGTGCGCCGCTCGAGCGCCGCGCGCGCCGCGCCGCTGTGCCGCCCGGGAGCGATCGGCGTCCGCTCGACGAGCTCTCTCATCTCCGGGGTGGGATTGTGGATGGCCACGACTCGCAGGACCTGGCCGTCGAAGCGGAAGATCAACGCCCGCTCGGCCTCGCACAGCCGCACCGCGTTCTCGGCCAGGGTCTCGAAGACCGGCTGGAGATCGAAGGTCGAGCGCCCGATCACCTTCAGCAGCTCGCTGGTCGCGGTTTGCTGCTCCAGCGCGTCCTTCAGCTCACCGTTGCGCGCCTCCAGCTCCTTGAAGAGGCGAACGTTCTCGATCGCGATGACCGCCTGATCCGCAAATGTCCGCAAGAGGTCGATGTGTCCCTCGGCAAACAAACCGGGCTCTGGGCGGGCGATGACGATCGCGCCGATGGGCTCGCTACCGCGCAGCATCGGGACCGCGAGCTGGCTTCGCCAGCGGGCGGTCGACGCCAGATCCCGCGAGTAGAGCGGGTCGACGAGCATGTCCTCGATCTGCGCGACCGCTCGACCGAGGATCGCCCGCCCCGAGACCTGGTCCGGCTGGGGAAGCCGCGGGTACATCCTCCCCAGGACCTCGAGCACCTCGGGCGCGTAGTTCGAATGGGCGACGAAGTGCACGAGCTCGCCATCGAACTGGTACACCGCGCCCTGATGCGCCCCGCAGAGGCTCACCGCATTGGCCACGATGGTGTCGAAGACGGGCTGGACATTGGTCTGCGAACGCCCGATCACCCGCAGGATCTCGCTGGTCGCGGTCTGCTGCTCCAGGGCCTCGGTGAGATCCGCGTTCTTGGTCTGGAGCTCGCCGAACAGTCGCGCGTTCTCGATCGCGATGGCCGCTTGGTCGGCGAAGGTCTCCATGAGGGCGACCTGGCTGTCGGTAAACGCCCGCACCTCGTGCCGGAAGATGAGGATCACCCCCAGGAGCTCCCCCGCCCGGAGCATCGGGACCGCGAGGGTCGTCCGGCTCGGCTCGATCTCGCGGGCCCGGAACGTATACTCCGGGTCCGTCTGGACGTCGAGGATGTGGACCGTCCGTCGCTCGAGGGCGGCGCGCGCGGTCGCGCTGTGGCGGCCCGGGGCGATGGGATTGTCCTCGAGGAAGGTCCGGAGCTCCGGGGTGACGTTCTGGACCGCCACCACCCGCAGCACCCGTCCGTCGAAGCGCGAGATCGCCGCTCGCTTCGCCTCACACAGTCGGATCGCGTGCTCGGCCAGGGTCTCGAAGACCGGCTGCAGATCGAAGGTGGACCGGCCGATCACCTTGAGCAGCTCGCTGGTCGCGGTCTGCTGCTCGAGGGCCACCCGCAGCTCCCCGTTGCGCGCCTCCAGCTCGGTGAACAGGCGGACGTTCTCCAGCGCGATGACCGCCTGGTCGGCGAACGTCTGCAGCAGCGTGATCTGCTTGTCGGTGAACGGCCGCACTTCACCACGCCAGACGGTCAGCGCGCCGATGGGGAGCCCCTCACGATAGATGGGGACGCTCAGAATGGACCGCAGCGCGATGGTATCGCGGAGGGGATGCGTGTAGTCGGGATCGAGCCGGCTGTCCTCGAGGTGTACGACGCGCCGATCCAGGATCGCGCGCCCGGAGGTGGTGTCGCGGCCGACCGGGCGCGGGTAGACTTCCTGAAGAGCGGCGATCCCGGCCGAGTCCACGCCCTGGACGGCCGCGAGCTTGAGCTGGCCCTCCTCGGCGAGAAACACCACACTGAAGCTCGCCTCGCAGAGGCTGCGGGCGCTCCGCACGATCGTGTCGAACACCGGCTGCTCGTCCGTGGGGGAGCTCGAGATGACCCGCAGGATCTCGCTGGTCGCCGTCTGCTGCTCCAGCGCCACGGTGAGATCGGCGTTCTTGGTCTGCAGCTCGCTGAGTAGCCGGGCGTTCTCGATGGCGATGGCGGCCTGATCGGCGAAGGTCTCCATCAGGGTGACCTGGCCGTCGGTGAACGGTCTGACCTCGTGTCGATAGATCAGGATGACGCCCAGCAGCTCGTCCGCCCGGAGCATGGGGATGGCGAGCACGGTCCGGTAGGGATCCACCCGGTGGCCGCCGTAGCTGTACTCCGGGTCGCTCAGGACATCGTGATTGTGGACGGTGCGCCGCTCGAGAGCGGCGCGCCCCGCGTTGCTCCCGCGCCCCGGAGCCATGGGATTCTGGGCGAAGAACTCGACGAGCGCGGGAGAGACGTTGTGGCCGACCGTGAATCGCAAGAACTGCCCATCGAATCGGAAGATCAACCCGCGCTCGGCCTCGCACAGCCGGACCGCGTGCTCGGCCAGCGTCTCGAAGACGGGCTGCACGTCGAACGTGGACCGGCCGATCACCTTGAGGACCTCGCTGGTCGCGGTCTGTTGTTCGAGCGCCACCCGCAGCTCCCCGTTGCGCGCCGCCAGCTCCTTGAACAGGCGCACGTTCTCGATCGCGATGACCGCCTGGTCGGCGAAGGTCTCGAGCAGCCTGACCTGCTTGTCAGAGAAGGGGAGAACCTCCATGCGCCGAACCAAGATCGCTCCAAGAGCGACGCCTTCGCGCAGCAATGGAGTAGCCAGCGTCGTGCGGTGGCCGGTCTGTTGCTGGAAGACTTTTACCATCGGATACTCGGAGTCCGATTCTGCCGGGAGGTCGTGTACGTGAATGGTCCGTCGATCAACGACGGCGCGTCCGGTCACCCACCCGCGGCTGATCGGCCGCCCCACAACCTCCGGGATCGGCCCGTGGGACGCCACCCGAGACAAGGATCCGTCCTCCACGCGGAAAATCTGCGCATCGCTCGCGCCGCACAACCTGGCCGCATTTTCAGCGACCGCATCCAGGACCGGTTGGAGATCGGTCGGCGAGCTCGAGATAACGCGCAGGATCTCGCTCGTCGCGGTCTGCTGCTCCAGGGCCTCGGTGAGGTCCGCATTCCGGGCCTGTAGCTCACCGAGCAGTCGCGCGTTCTCGATCGCGATGACCGCCTGGTCGGCGAACGTCTCGAGGAGCCCGACCTGTCGCTCCGTGAACAGGTGCGCCTCGATCCGGCGGAGGGCGATCACCCCGACCGCGGAGGATCCGCGCATCAGAGGAACGCAGAGGATGGCCCGGAAGCCAAGGCGCCGCGCCGACTCGGAGCTCTCGGGAAACGCGGCGTCGCCGGCCTGAAGGTTGGCCACGTGGACGGTCTCCGCTTCCAGCACCGCGCGCCCCGCCGCGGTTCCGCGCACGAGAGGCAGGGAGAACTCCCCGAGAGGGCCGGTGGCGATCGTGCCGTGATGGGCGACGAGAACGAGCCGGTCGCCCTCGGGACGGTAGATGGCGGCGTCGCTCGACTCGCAGAGTCGAGCCGCACTCGCCGCGACCGTCTCGAGCACCGGGTGAATGTCGGCGGGCGAGCGGCTGATGACACGTAGGATCTCGCCGGTCGCCGCCTGCTGCTCCAGCGCCTCGGAGAGCGTCTGTTCGAGCCGGGCGCTCTTGGCCCTCACCTCGCCGAGCGAGGCCTGGAGGGCCTCGACCAGCGCGGCGAGCTCGGCGTCGGCATGTGGTGTCATCATTCGACCCCGGAGGAGGCGGGTTGGGGGCACACTCTAGCACACCGGCGTTAGCCGGCGGCACCGCCTAGGAGGCCCTCCCGCCCCTCACCTCGCGCGCGTACAGGCGCAGGACCGCCACCGCCAGCGCCATGAGCACCGGCCCCGCGATGAGCCCCGGCAGCCCGAGCACCTCGAGGCCGCCGAAGAGGGCGAGGAAGGTCAGGATCGCGGGCATGCCCTCGTCGCCGACGAGCCGCGGGCGGATCACGTAGTCGCTGAAGCCCACCACCACCAGCGCGCCCCACGCGAGCTCCGCCACCGCCGCGCCCGGCGATCCAACCGCCAGCAGGTAGAGGCCCGCGGGGACCCAGACCAGCAGGGTGCCGACCGCGGGCACCAGCGAGGCGATCGCGGCGGCGATGCCCAGGAAGAGCGGCCGGGGCACCCCGGTCATCCAGAAGCCGAGCCCCGCGAGCGCCCCCTGGACCAGCCCGGTCACCACGGTGCCGGAGAGCGTGATGCGCCCCACGGTGCGGAACTCCTCCAGCAGCGCCCGGGTGTCGTCGCGACGGAGCGGCGAGACCTCGGCGACGGTCGTGATGATGCGAGCCCAGTGCCGCAGGGTCACGTGCATGGTGAGCAGGGCGAAGAAGAGACCGAGCAGGCTTCCCACGGTGACCGACGCGACCGTCCCCGCCACCGAGGCCGACCCGGTCGCGATGTCGCCGGCCGCCGCACGCAGCCGCTCCACGATCGCGTCGGGCGAGATCCCGAGGTGGCCGAGCCAGCCGGTCACGGTGGTCACCCAGGTGGCGAGCGCGCCCCCCGGCTTCAGCTCTTCCCGCACCGCGGCCGCGAAGGTCACCGCCTGGGTGACGAAGACCGAGACGAAGCCCACCACGCTTCCCACGATGGCGAGCCCGGCGGCCAGGACGACCGCGACCGAGGCGAGCGTGGGACGGCCGCTCCACGTGGCGAGCCGCGCGTAGACCGGCTGCAGGGTGAAGCCCATCAGGGCGCCGAGCAGCAGCCCGGTCGCGAACGGGTGGGCGAGCCACGCGATCACCACCACCGCGCCGCCGGCGAGCCACGCGAGGACCTGGCGTGAGGTCACAGTCGGCTCAGCGGTCGAAGTCCTCCTCGGGGACTGCGCGTGGGATCGGCCTGCGGGCGGTAGTGTATCGCAGGTCGCGCCGCCCGACCGCGATACGCTTGCGCAGGCCGCGGGGGCGCGGTAGAAGGGAGGGGCCAAGGAGGCCTCCATGCCGAAGATCAAGCACATCGCGCTGTCCACCCAGGACCCCGAGAAGACGGCCAAGTTCTACGTGGACGTCTTCGGCATGAAGCAGATCGGGCGCGTCGATCACCCCGCGGTCAGCGGCTTCTTCCTGACCGACGGCGATCTCAACCTGGCGGTGCTGAACTTCAAGAACGACGCGGTGGCCGGGGTCGAGCGGGGCCGGGAGTTCTCGGGCATCCACCACATCGGCTTCCAGGTGCACAGCCTGGAGGAGATCGCCCTGCGGCTGGCCGCGGCGGGCTCGCCGCGCCGCGACGACATCAACGACGCCCTCGGCGTCGGCCACGGGGATCAGCGCTACGCCAACGTCGAGGTCAAGTACTCCGGGCCGGACGGGGTCATGCTGGATGTCTCCGAGACCGGCTGGGTCGGCGCCTCCGGCTTCCGTCCGCAGTAGCCCGCTCTCCATGGGCAAGCGCGTCGAGGGCAAGGCCGCCATCGTCGTCGGAGGCGGGCAGACGCCCGGTCAGACGGTGGGCAACGGCCGGGCCACCGCCATCGTGCTGGGACGCGAGGGCGCGCACGTCTGCGTGGTCGACCGGGCAATCGCCTCCGCGCAGGAGACCGTCGATCTGATCGCGGCGGAGGGTGGCCGCGCCTGGGCCTTCGCGGCCGACGTCACGCGCGAGGCCGACGTCGAGGGCCTGATGGCGGCGGCGCGCGAGCGCTTCGGCCGGATCGACATCCTGCACAACAACGTGGGGGCGAGCCTGGCGCTGGGCGACGCGGTGGCCACCGATCTCACCGAGGAGGCCTTCGACCGGAGCCTGGCCGTGAATCTGAAGGCGACCTGGCTCACCTGCAAGCACGCCCTGCCCGCCCTGCGGGAGACCCACGGCTCGATCGTGAACATCGCGTCGATGGCGGCCCTGAACGCCTACCCGCTGGTGGGCTACAAGACCACCAAGGCCGCGGTGGTCGCGTTCACCGAGAACCTGGCCGCCCACAACGCGAAGTACGGCGTCCGCGCCAACTCGATCCTGCCCGGGCTGATGAACACCCCGATGGCGATCGAGTCGCGCGTGGCCGCGGGCACCCCGCGGGACGAGGTCATCGCCGCGCGCGACCGCCGGGTGCCGCTCGGGCGGCGCATGGGCACCGGCTGGGACGTGGCCAACGCGGCGCTCTTCCTGCACTCCGAGGAGGCGGGCTTCATCACCGGGGTCTCGCTCATCGTGGACGGCGGCGAGTCCGTCGCCTGGGGCTCCTGAGATGGCGGCGACCGGGCTCCCGGAGAACGCGTACCGCGCCCGCGCCGAGCGCGGCGAGATCCAGATCGGCACCTGGATCACCATGATCCGCACCCCCTCGGTGCTCGCGCTGCTGCAGGCCGCCGGCCTCGACTACGCGCGCCTCGATCTCGAGCACTCCGCGTTCTCGATCGAGACGGTCGCCGACATGGCCACCCTGGCGCGCGCGCTGGATTTCCCGTTGGTGGTCCGGCCGCCGGACGGCAACCGCGAGTGGATCACCCGGCTGCTCGACGCCGGGGTGTGGAACCTGCACATTCCCCAGGTGGAGTCGGGCGAGCACGCGGCCGCGGTGGTGGCCGCCACGCGCTACGCCCCCCTCGGCTCGCGAGGGATGTACGGCTCGGGCCCGCACACGGCTTTCCGGGTGCGCCCGCCCGCCGACCACATGGCGACCGCCAATGCCCGCGTGCACGTGACCGCGATGCTCGAGAGCAAGGGCGCCTTCGAGCGCCTCGACGAGATCGCGGCGGTGCCGGGCATCGACGCGCTCACCATCGGCCCCACCGACCTGGCCCAGGACCTGGGCGTCCTCGGCACCCCTTCCCAGTCCACGGTCCTGCGGGAGCACCGGATCCGGCTGGGCGAGGCGGCGCGCAAGCACGGCAAGACGGTGGCGATGGCGGTCGACACCTTCGACGCGGTGCGGGAAGTGATCGCGCTCGGCGCGACGATCGTGAACTACTCCTCCGACGTGGGCGTGCTGCGGTCGGGCTACGCGGCCGCGGTGGCGGAGATCCGCAAGCCAAAGGAGGCGTCATGAAGGTCAAGGCGGTCAACGGCTTCGCGCGCATTCTCAAGTCCGAGGGTACCCCGTGGGTGAGCTGCTACCCGACGAGCCCGGTCAACAACGCGCTCGGCGAGGAGGGCATGCCCATCCTCATGATGGGCGAGGAGCGCTTCGCGGTCGCGGTGGCCGACGGCTTCTCGCGCGTGACCAATGGCAAGCAGATCGGGGTGTGCACGGTCATGGCCGGCCTCAACGCGGCGGGCATCCAGATGGCGTTCGGTGCGGTGGCCCAGGCGTGGGAGGACTCCTCCCCGATGCTGGTGATCGCAGAGGGCCTCGGCGTCGGCGCGAGCCGGCACACCCACTTCGACATGGCGGAGGCGTTCAAGCCGGTCACCAAGTGGGTGGGCAAGATCGACCGCGCCGATCTCGTTCCCGAGTACACCCGCCGCGCCTACACTCACCTCCGCTCCGGCCGGCCGGGCCCGGTGCTGCTGCTGATCCCGCGCGATCTCGGCGAGTACGATCCGGACGAGCATCCCTACGCGCCGGTCAAGGGCTGGCGCACCGGCCCCGATCCGGACGACGTCAAGTCGGCGATCCGGGCCCTGCTCGCGGCCAGGGATCCCCTGCTCCACGTGGGCGAGGGCGTGTGCTACGCCGACGCGGCGGCCGAGCTGCTGCAGTTCGCGGAGGCGGCCCAGATCCCGGTGCTGACCACGCTCAAGGCCAAGGGGGTGTTCCCGGAGAACCACCCGCTCTCGGTCGGGGTGCGCGGCTCGATGGCCGACCACTTCCTGCGCAAGTGCGACCTGCTGTTCTCGATCGGCTCGAGCCTCTTCCCCGGCCGCTTCAGCCACGCGGTGCCGGACGCCCACAAGAAGACCATCGTGCAGTGCACGATCGACACCCTCGACATCAACCGCAGCTACGAGACCCGGCACGCGGTGATCGGCGACGCCAAGCTCACCCTCCAGGCCCTGGTCGCCGAGCTTCAGGCCAAGGGCGCGCGCAAGAAGCCGGAGGTGCTGGAAGAGATCCGCGGGGCGCGGCAGGCCTTCAAGGACAAGTTCCGCCCGTGGCTCGAGTCCACCGAGACGCCGATCAACCCCTATCGGGTCTTCGGCGACCTCGCCAAGGTCCTCGATCCCAGGAACTCGTTCCTCACCGCCGACTCCGGCAGCACCCGCGACCAGACCAGCACCGTGTACGAGGCCCAGATCCCGCGCGGCTACCTCGGCTGGGGCAACGTGTCGACCCTCGGCTTCAGCCTGGCCGGGGCGGTGGCGGCCAAGCTCGCCTACCCGCAGCGCCAGTGCGTGCACGTCACCGGCGACGCGGGCGTCTGCTACATGATGGGCAACTTCGAGGCGGTGGCGCGCTACCGGATCGGCATCACCACCATCCACATCAACAACGGCGGCTACTCGGGCTACGGCCCCGGCTTCTGGGGCGAGGGCCACGATCCCTACACGTGGAAGGTCTCCGACCACGGCAGCGCCTGCATGGCCAACATGGCGCGCGCGGTCGGCTTCCACGCCGAGGACGTGAGCGCGCCCGCCGAGATCATCCCCGCGCTCAAGCGGGCCTTCGACGAGAACGCCAAGGGCCGCCCCGCGTTCGTGGAGTTCATCTGCTCGCATCACCCGGTCCACGGCGGCTGGGTGCGGTAGCCGAGAGGAGACGGAAAGCCATGGCAGACGTGGACGCATTCTCCAGCGCGACCTCGCTCGTGGGCGCGCTCCGCAGCGGCACCATCAGCGCCCGGGAGCTGACCGAGCTGTACATCCGCCGCATCGAGCGCCACGACTCTGCGCTCAACGCGGTGGTGGTGCGCGACTACACGCGCGCGCGCGAGCAGGCGATGGGGGCCGAGCACGCCCGGGCCCGCGGCGAGTACCAGGCCCTGCTCGGCCTGCCGATCACCCTCAAGGAGTCCATCAACGTCACCGGCCTCCACACGACCTGCGGGGTCCCGGAGTGGAGGGGCTACATCTCCCAGCACGACGCCCCGGTCACCACCCGCGCCCGTGCCGCCGGCGCGGTGCTCCTCGGCAAGACCAACGTGCCGCCCATGCTGGCGGACTGGCAGTCGGCCAACCCGATCTTCGGGCGCACCAACAACCCCTGGGACCTCGGACGCACGCCCGGCGGCAGCAGCGGAGGCAGCGCGGCGGCCATCGCGGCGGGGCTCAGCGCGCTCGAGGTCGGCTCCGACATCGGCGGCTCCATCCGCGTGCCGGCCGCCTTCTGCGGCATCTACGGGCACCGCCCGAGCGAGACGCTGCTTCCGCGCAGCGGCCAGTTCCCGATGCCGCCCCTGCCCAACACCGCGGTCGTCATGGGGGTGCAGGGCCCCCTCGCCCGGAGCGCGGAGGATCTGGAGCTGGCGCTCTCGGTGCTGGCCGGCCCCGAGGTGGGCGAGGACGTGGCGTGGAAGGTCCAGCTCCCGGCGGCCCGGCGGGAGCGCCTGGCCGACTTCCGGGTGGCGGTGCTGCCCCCGATCCCGTGGCTGCCGGTGGACGAGCAGATCACCGCAGCGCTCTCAGACCTGGCCGGCCGCCTCGCCAAGATGGGCGCGGTGGTCAAGGAGATCCAGCCGGACGGGCTCGGCGATCACCGCGAGTACCACGGCTTCTACCGGACCTTGCTCTCGGCGGTGACCGGCGCGCGGGTGGACGCGGAGACGCGGCGCCAGCGGATCGCGACGTTCCGCGCCGCGGGCGACGACCTCTCGCTGGGCGCCGCGCGCGGGCTCGAGGGCACCGCGGGCGACTACATCCTGTGGAACGGTCGCCGCGAGCAGCACCGCGCGGCCTGGCGGGCGTTCTTCCGCGAGTGGGACGTGCTGCTGGCCCCCGCCATCAACGTGCTCGCCTATCCGCACATCGAGCGCGCGTGGCCGGCCGACGACAGCGATCTCTCCCTGACCTTCACCGTCAACGGCCGGTCGGTGCCGTATCTGCACGGGCTCTGCTACCCGGCGCTGTCCACGGTGCCGGGCCAGCCCGCCACCGCGTTTCCGGTCGGCCTCTCCCGCGAGGGGCTGCCGATCGGCCTCCAGGCGGTCGGGCCGTATCTGGAAGACCTGACCCCGATCCGCTTCACCGCGCTCCTGGCCCGCGAGATCGGCGGCTTCCGCAAGCCGTCCGGCTACGACGAATCCTAGAGACGAATCCTCAGGGAGGACCGATGCTGACGATCGACGGGCACTGCGAGCCCCGCTTCACCGCGGTCCGCGAGGAGTTCTTCCGGAACTTCACGGAGCGCGGGGACGTGGGCGCCGCGGTCTGCGTGTACCTCGACGGGGTCCGGGTGGTGGACTGCTGGGGCGGGCACGCCGACGCCGCGCGGTCCCGGCCGTGGACGGCCGACACCATCGTCAGCGTCGCCTCCACCAGCAAGGGGATGGTCGCGCTCTGCGCCCACATGCTGGCCGAGCGCGGCAAGCTCGACCTGGACGCGCCGGTGGACCGCTACTGGCCGGAGTTCGCCCAGGCCGGCAAGCAGGACATCCCGGTGCGGTGGCTCCTGAGCCATCGCGCGGGGCTGCCCGCCATCCGCCGCATGCTGCCCGCGGAGGCCCTGTTCGACTGGTCGGCCATGACCGCGGCGCTCGCGGAGAGCGCGCCGTGGTGGACGCCGGGCGGCCGCCACGGCTACCACGCGATCACCTACGGCCACCTGGTGGGCGAGGTCATCCGGCGCGTGGACGGGCGGAGCGTCGGGGCCTTCCTCCGCGACGAGGTCACCGGGCCGCTGCGCGCCGACTTCTTCATCGGCGTGCCCGAAGCGGCCGACGCGCGCGCGGCCACCGTGCTGCCGCCCCCGCCGCCCGTCGCGGGCGAGAGCACGATCTGGGACACGATCCTGGCCGATCCCGAGTCCGTCTCGGGGCGCACGTTCCTCAATCCGCCCCGCACCGCCGACCTGGTCAACACGCGCGCCTGGCGCGCGGCCGAGATCCCGGCCGCCAACGGCCACACCAGCGCGCGCGGGGTCGCCCGCGTCTACGCGGCGCTCGCCCGCGGCGGCGAGCTCGACTCGGTCCGGCTGCTCACGCCCGCCACCATCGATCGCGCCATCGTGGAGCAATCGTCCGGCGTCGACGCGGTGCTGACGCTGCCGACCCGCTTCGCCACCGGCTTCATGCTCGGCCTGCCGGGCGGCCTCTTCGAGTGCGGCCCCGGCCGGCGCTCCTTCGGCCATCCGGGCCGCGGCGGCTCCATCGGCTTCGCGGACCCGGACGCGCGCCTCGCCGTCGGCTACGTGACCAACCAGTACCTCACCGGCACCGCCCGGCATCCCGACCGGCGCGTCGCAAGCCTGGTCGACGCGGTCTACGCGGCGCTCCGATGAGCCCGGCGCCCCGGCTCTCGGCGCGCGACTGCCGGCCACGGGATGCGGCGGACGCCCTGCTGATCGGGCGCGCCTGGGTCCCGGCGGAGGAGGGCCCGGCGGTCGTCGCGGTGCGCGGCGACGAGGTGGTCGACCTCACCCGCCAGTACCCGACCACGAGCGGCCTGCTGAACACCGCCACGCCGGCCCAGGTGCGCGCCGCGATCAAGGCGGCCCCCGTGCTGGGCGCGCTCGAGGCGCTCGCGGCCAACAGCGTCGAGGGCGCGCGCGACGCCACGCGGCCCTGGCTCCTGGCCCCCGCCGACCTGCACGCGGTCAAGGCGAGCGGCGTCACCTTCGTGGCGAGCCTGCTCGAGCGCGTGATCGAGGAGCGCGCCAAGGGCAACCCCGCGCTGGCCGACGGGGCGCGCCGCGAGATCCAGGCGATCGTGGGCGCCGACCTGCGCGGCATCAAGCCCGGCTCGCCGGAGGCGGGGCGGGTCAAAGAGGTGCTGGTGGCCAAGGGGATGTGGTCGCAGTACCTCGAGGTCGGCATCGGGCCGGACGCGGAGCTCTTCAGCAAGTGCCCGCCGATGGCCGCGGTCGGGACCGGGGCGCGGGTGGGCGTGCACCCGGCCTCGGTGTGGAGCAACCCCGAGCCGGAGCTGGTGCTGGTGATCAACCGCGACGGCGCGATCGTCGCGGTCACCCTCGGCAACGACGTGAACCTGCGCGACGTGGAAGGGCGCAGCGCGCTCCTGCTGGGCCGGGCCAAGGACAACAACGCCTCCTGCGCGATGGGCCCGTTCTTCCGGCTGCTCGACGAGCGCTTCACCCTCGACCACGCCCGCCGCGTGACCTTCGAGACGGTGGTCGAGGGCGCCGACGGCTTCCGCATCGCGCACCAGACCCAGGTGAGCGAGATCGGCCGCGACCTGACCGAGCTGGCCGGCCAGGCCATCGGGAAATACCACCGCTACCCGGACGGCCTCGTGCTCTTCATCGGGACGATGTTCGCCCCGGTGGCCGACCGCGGGGCGCCGGGTAGCGGATTCACCCACAAGTGGGGCGACACCGTGTCGATCGCCGCGCCCGAGATCGGGCGGCTGGTCAACGAGGTCGTGGCTTGCGACGTGGCCGAGCCGTGGTCCTTCGGGACGGGCGCCTTGATGGCGAGCCTCGCCCGGCGCGGGCTGCCGCGCGAGTGACCGGCTTCGCCCCGGGCTTGCCGCCCGGCTTCCCACCGAGGCTCGTCGCGCTCACCAGGATGAAGGCGACCAGGGACGGCTGATCGCCCCGGTTGCTCCAGGCGTGGTTGGTCCCGCGCTGCACCAGCGTGTCGCCCGCCCGCAGCAGGGTCTCGCCCTCGTCCATCAGAGCCCAGATCTCCCCCGAGAGCACGAGCGCGTAGTCCACCGTGTCGGTGCGGTGCATGGCGGGATGCCGCGAGGCGTCCGGATCCATGGCGTGGCTGGCGCCCATCGCGCGGAAGGCGGCCGCGCGGTCGAAGCCGCCCCCCGCCGCCGCGTCCGGCGGGAACTCGACGATCCGAAAGATGGTGCCGCGGGCGGGCGGCTCGAGCGACATCCGGCGCTTCGCCGGATCCGCGCTCCCCGCATTGGACGCGGGGGCGCGGTCGCTCACCCAGAGATCGGTGAGCGCGAAGTCGGGGCGGCCCGGCAGCGTGAGCACGTGGGGCGAGGGGCCATCGCTCACGATCACGGAGCGGCCCTGGGCGTTGTGCCCGGTCACGACGCGTCGAATCGGCTTGATCATGGCAGCCCTCCCGGCCGGGACTATACACCCGCTCACTCCTCGAAGCGGCCCAGCCGGCGCAGCTCCGGGAAGAGGAGCATCCACAACCCGGCCACCGCGATGGTGCCGACCCCACCGAGTAGCACCGCGGGCACGACCCCGAGCAGCGCCGCGGCCACCCCGGACTCGAAGGCGCCGAGCTGGTTCGAGGTGCCGGTGAAGAGCGAGTGCACCGCGCTCACCCGCCCGCGCATCGCGTCCGGGGTGCGGAGCTGCGCGAGGGACAGGCGGATGACCATGCTCACCACGTCGGCGGCGCCGAGCGCGGTGAGCGCGATCAGCGACAGGATGAAGTTGGTGGAGATCCCGAAGACGACGGTGGCCGCCCCGAAGACGATCACCGACCGGAAGAGGTTCGGGCCGATCCGCCGCTCCAGCGGATAGCGGGCCAGGAAAACGGACGTGGCCAGAGCCCCCAGCGCGGGCGCCGAGCGGAGGAGCCCGAGTCCGACGGGACCCGTGCCCAGGATGTCGCGGGCGTAGACCGGCAACAGCGCGGTGGCCCCCCCGAACAGCACCGCGAACAGGTCGAGGGACATGCTCCCGAGCAGCACCCGCCGGCTCAGGATGAACGCGACCCCCGAGAACACGGTCTCGACCGTGATCGGCTCGCGCGGGCGCACCGCGCGCTCGATGCGGATCCCCACCGCGAGACCGCCGGCCAGGATGAACATGGCGCCGGCGGTGAAGTAGGCCGCGCCCGGGCCGAAGGCGTAGAGGAGGCCGCCCAGCGCCGGCCCGATGATCTGGGCGGTCTGGCCCGCCGAGATGACCCACGCCATGGCGGGGGCGATGAGCGGGCGCGCCACGACCTCGGGCACCAGCGCGCTCATGGCGGGATTCTCGAAGGCCTGGGCCGCGCCGAGCAGGGCGACCAGCCCGAAGATCGTCGCGCGGGTCTGCCACCCGCCGAGGGCGCCCAGGGCCAGCGCCACCGCGGCCGCGGCCTTCACGAACTC
>WNFG01000450.1_pt1 | contig 50880 bp, 45 predicted proteins | sample 5400431 | NCBI WGS metagenome assembly WNFG01 (sample SAMN13153346, study PRJNA577476) | soil metagenome | isolation source: 120 cm saprolite under Douglas fir tree site 2 hole 3 replicate 2 | place: USA:California | collected 2015-04-18
CGCGTGAAGATGCGCCAGGGGCCGGCGCCGTCGATCCGCGCCGCGTCTTCGAGCTCGGCGGGCATGGTCAGGAAGAACTGCCGGAGCAGGAAAACCCCGAAGGCGAAGGTCATGGCGGCTTCCGGCACGATCAGCCCCTGGTAGGTGCTCAGCCAGCCGAGGCGGTGGGTCAGGATGTACTGAGGCACCAGCACGACCGCGTTGGGGATCATGAGGCTTCCCACGAGCAGCGCGAAAATCACGTTCCGGCCCCGGAAGCGCATGCGCGCCAGGGGGTACGCGGCCATGGCGCTCGTCAGGACGACCAGCGCCACCGTCCCCACCGAGACGATCGCGCTGTTGACGAAGGCGCGGCCGATCCGCGCCGTTCGTGAGCTGCTGAAGAGAACCTCGCCGTAGTGCACGAGCGTGGCCGGCCACGGGATCCATTCCGGCGGCACCCGGATGATGTTCTCGGTCAGCTTGAGCGAGGTCACGAGGACCCAGACGGCGGGCAGGAGCCACAGGATGGCGAAGCCAACCATCAGCACGCTCAACCCCGCCCGACGAGACAGCCAGACCCGAGCCCGCATCGGATCAGAACTGCGTGTGCCCGCGCAGCAGCCGGAACTGAAGCAGGGAGAACACGAGAATCAGCGCGAAGAGCACCCAGGCCATCGCGGAGGCGGAGCCGAAGTGGAAGAAGTTCTGAAAGGCCGTCTCGTAGAGGTGCTGGACCACCGTGCGCGTGGCATCGCCCGGCCCCCCCTGGGTCAGGATGAACACCTGCCCGAAGATCTGAAACGAGCCAATCACGTGAGTGACGAAGACGAAGAGGAAGACCGGGCGCAGCAGGGGCAGCGTGATCGCCCAGAAGGCCCGGGCGCCGCCCGCTCCGTCGAGGGCGGCCGCTTCGTAGAGCTCGCGCGGTATGTCTTGAAGGCCGGCCAGGTAGATCACGAGATAGTAGCCCGTTACCCACCACACCGAGGTGACGATGATCGCCCACATGGCGGTGGTGGGATCGGCGAGCCAGGAGCGGACGGGAATCCCGAGGGCCTTCAGGTAATAGTTGAAGGGCCCGACCACCGGATCGAGGAGCCAGAGCCAGGTCAGGCCGACCGTGACCACGGAGAGCGTGAAGGGGAAGAAGAACGCGCTCCTGAGGAACGTGCGCAGGGCGATGCCCCGATTGAGAGCGACGGCCAGCAGCAGCGGAATGGCCAGGATGGGCAACGTGCTCGCGACGGCATAGAAGGCCGTATTGACGAGGCTCGCGTGGAAGCGCGTGTCCTCGAGGAGCCGTTCGTAGTTCGCGAGCCCGACGAAGGCGTACTGGGCGCGTCCCAGCCGCGCGTTCGTGAAGGATAGGCGCAGCCCGTCCAGAAGCGGGTACACGCGAAAGGCCACGAACAGCGCGAGCCCCGGCGCCAAGAACACGTACGGCGTCAGTGCGGCCCTGCGCACCCACAGGCGCCGTTGCCGACTCACGGGTCTTTCCTCACCTCGCGTCCGGCCGAAGAGATTGCCACCCTCACCCTGCCCTCTCCCTCTCCGAGGGAGAGGGATTCATTTCGGTCCCTTCATCCACGGAAGGAGGGTTGCGATGGGGAGATCGCTCTCATCCCTCTCCCCTGCCTCGGGGGAAAGGGCAGGGTGAGGGGGCGGCCAGCACGCGCGGAAGGTTCTCGTGAAGATCGCCCTGGCTAGTCGGGTAGCGCGTTGATCTGGCGGGCGAGGTCCTGCATCGCGGCTGCTGCCGGCTTCTGGCCGATGTAGACGCTCTCGATCACGGGACGCGTCAGGTTCTCCGCGGCCACCCACTTCGGAGTCGGCTGCCCGCCCTGCCAGTTCGGCGCCTGGGCGAGCAGGGTGCGAAGGACCGGATCCCCCGTGATGCGCGGATCCGAGTGTGGCTTGCGGAGAGCCGAGACCTGCCCGGCCTTCAGCGTCCACTCCGCCACGTGGTCGCTGATCCAGCGCATGTACGCCCACGCCGCGTCGCGCTTGGCGTTGTCGGCGGCCTTGGGCTTGGGGAAGGTGAACTGGTGCGGCATCGACCACACGACGGGTTGCTTGAACAGCCGGGGGACGGGGCTGACGGCAAAGTCCACCTTCGCCTCGCGAAGCCCCGTGAAATTCCACGAGCCGGCGATCCAGATGCCGAGCTTGCCCGCGATGAAGGCGTCCCGGCAGTTGGCATTGGCGGGGAGCGCGACCTTGTGCTGGGCGTGGATGGCGCCCCAGAACTCCGCGACCTCGATGGCCGCGGGCTCCGCAAGCGCAGCACGCTTGAGGTCGGCCGCGTAGACGTTCGCGCCGTTCTGCCAGAGGAGGTTCTGGAAGCCCCACGTGTACTTCCCCGGGTTCACGGTGCCGATGGAGAACCCGAAGGTGTCACCCTTGGTGATCTGCTTGGCCATGGCGAGGAGCTCGTCCCGGCTCGCGGGAATCTTCGGCTTGCCGTCGGATCCGACGAGACCGGCCTCGCGCATCACCTTGACGTTGAGATAGAGGAGATGCTGCGGGACGTCCAGAGGCAGCGCATACCGCTTCCCCTGGTACACGCCCCCCTGCCACGTGGAGGGAAGATAGTCGTCGGCCCGAAATCCCTTGGCCGTCGCCCGGCCCTCGTCGATTGCCTCCAGCACGCCGTCGTTGGCGAAATGCGGCACCTCGATGGTGTGGATCAAGGCGAGGTCGGGACCCTGGCCGGCCGGGACCGAGACCTGGAGCTTGGCGTAGAGGTCCGCCCACGGGATGCGTTGCTGCTCGATGCGAATGCCCGTGTCCTTGGTGAACTGATCGATCAGCTCGTCCATGATCTTGCCGTCCGCGCCCGTGAGCCCGTTCCAGTAGCTGATGGTCGGCTTGGGCTGGGCGGAGGCGCGGCGCGTGAGCACGGGAAGCGAGGCGGTGGCGCCCGCGGCGGCCCGAAGGAATGCGCGACGGTCGACCTTGGTCAGGGCCCGGTCCATGGCTCCTCCTCTCTGAGGAGCGATGCGCGCCTGGGATGATCGCGCACCGCGGAACACGACGGCGCGGCCTCCGATCGAGGCCGGTGCGACTATAGCCAGCGCCTCGATGGCAGTCAACTTGGTCGAGACACACGGCCACTCTGAGCTAGACTGCGGCGGCGGAAGACTTCGAACCCCGAGAGGAGCGCCATGGCCCGGATCGGCATCGACCTGCATCGCCGCATCGGCAGCGTGGACCGGCGCATCTTCGGGAACTTCATCGAGCATCTCGGCCGCTGCATCTACGGCGGGATCTTCGACGAGGGCTCGTCGCTGAGCGACCCCCACGGCTACCGGCTCGATGTCCTGGAGGCCGTCCGCCCCCTCCGCGTGCCCGTGCTCCGCTGGCCCGGCGGCAACTTCGTCAGCGGCTATCACTGGCTCGACGGCGTCGGCCCCGTCGACGGTCGCCCGCGCCGGTCCGAGCTCGCCTGGTACGCCGAGGAGTCCAACCGCTTCGGCACCAACGAGTTCATCGAGTACTGCCGGCGCATCGAGGCCGAGCCCTACATCTGCGTCAACATGGGCACCGGCACCATGGACGAGGCCCAGGCCTGGGTCGAGTACTGCAACGGCACCGGCAATACCTCCTGGGCGAACCTGCGGCGTCAGCACGGGCATCCGGAGCCCCACCGGGTCCGCTACTGGGGGCTCGGCAACGAGATGTACGGCGGCTGGCAGATCGGCAGCCTCAGCGCCGAGGACTACGTAAAGAAGGCCCGCACCTTCGCCCTGGTCATGAAGCGGACGGATCCCACCATCGAGCTCATCGGCTGCGGGCACAACGGCTGGAGCGACTGGGACGCGATCGTTCTCGAGGGCCTGGCCCCGATCGTGGACTACCACAGCATTCATCTCTACACGGGCCAACCCGATCACTACGCGAACGTCTTCCAGTCGCACCAGGCGGAGCGGGCGGTCCGCATCTGCTCGGCCCTCATCGAGCAGGTCCGGCTGACCCAGCGGATCGCCCATCCGATCCACATCGCCTTCGACGAGTGGAACGTCTGGTATCGCACCCGCAGCCACGAGGATCGCGTGGGCGGCGTCGAGGAGCGCTACAGCCTCTCCGACGCCCTCGCCGTGGCCACGTACCTGAACGGCTTCATCCGGAGCTGCCGGACCGTCCGGCTCGCCAACTTCGCCCAGCTCGTCAATGCCATCGCCCCGATCTTCACGAGCGCGACGGGACTGTTCCGGCAGACGATCTATCACCCGCTGCGTCTCTACGCGGAGCACACGCTCGGGACAGCCCTCGACGTCCAGGTCGACGGTCCGACCTACGATCTACCCGCCGATCGGGAGCAAGAAGTAATCGGGCGAGTGCACCACGTGGCCGACCTCGGCCCATTCCCGCTGCTGGACGCCTCCGCGACCTGGGATCCCGCCACCGGCCAGCTCACCCTCGCCGTGGTGAATCGCGATGGCGAGCGCAGCCACGCCGCGACCATCGATCTCGGCGGCGCGACGGTGACGGGCGGGCTCCTCGTCTCCGACGTCACCGGCCCCAACGTGGGCGCCATCAACTCCTTCGAGCGCCCGGACGTGGTCGGCGTTCGGGAGCGTCGGCGCGAGGTCGGCGGGGCCACGCTCGACTACGACTTCCCCGCGCATTCCCTGAGCGTCCTGAGGATGCAGATCCGCTGACCCCTCGTTGACAGTCCCCTCTCCCCTGTGGTGTAGTTCGCGCGTCCTCCGGACGTGAGAGGCGTGATCTGGCCCGTGCGGCGACAGAGCCGAGGGAGGCGCGATGAAGCGACTCATGGTCCTCGTCGGTTTCATGCTGATGGTGGCGACCGTCCTCGGGAGCGCGCCGGCGCCCGCGGCCGCCCAGGAGCCCATCAAGATCGGCGTCATCTACGGGCTCGGCGGCGCCGCCGCCCCCTACACCAAGCCCGCCGTCACCGGCCACGAGATGGCCGTCGAGGAGATCAACGGCAAGGGAGGGGTGCTCGGGCGAAAGCTCCAGCTCGTCGTCCGCGACGACCAGTCGAAGCCCGACGTGGGAGTGCGCGAGGCCCGCGACCTCATCCTCAAGGAAAAGGTCAATTTCCTCACCGGCATCATTCATAGCGGCGTGGCCCTGGCCGTCTCGGAAGTGGCCAAGGAGTACAAGACCATCCTCCTCGTCTCCATCGCCAAGACGGCGGCCTTGACGGAGGACAAGGGACACCGGTACGCCTTCCGCTCGACGTCCAACACCCTCATCGAGGGACGCGCGGCCGCCATCCTGATGGCCCAGCAGCCGTTCAAGCGGTACGCCATCGCCGGCCCCGACTACGAGTACGGGCACCGGATGGGCGAGGACTTCGTCACCCAGCTGAAGAAGCTCCGCCCCGACGTGCAGATCGTGACCGAAGTGTGGCCGAAGCTCGGTGAGCGCGACTTCACCCCTCACATCAATGCCCTGCTCCAGGCGAAGCCGGACATGGTCTTCTCGTCCATCTGGGGCGGCGATCACATCGCCTTCGTCAAGCAGGCCAAGCCGTACGGCTTCTTCGGCAAGACCCAGTACCTGGCCATCGGCCAGGGCGACCTCGACGTGGTCGTCCCTCTGGGGGCGGAGGCGCCGGAGGGCATGTGGGTCTCCTCCAACTACACCTTCTATCATCCGGACTCGCCGGCCAACCGCGACTTCGTGGCCAAGTACAAGGCCCGCACGGGCGACCTGCCGCCCTCGGGGGCCGCCTTCGCGTATACCTCGACCTACTTCCTCGCCGAGGCGATCCGCAAGGCCAAGAGCACGGACACGGAGAAGGTCGTGGACGCGCTGGAGGGGCTCACGGTGGAAACGGTCCACGGACCCTTGACCATCCGGGCGTACGACCATCAATCCAACAAGGGACAGTATTTCGGCCGGCTCAAGAAGGCGCCGGAATACCCCTTCCTGATCATCGGCGACCTCCAGTACATCGGCGGCGAGAAGACCATGCGCACCTTGGATGAGGTCAAGGCCCTGCGGGGCCAGAAGTAGCTCCACGGCCGCCGTCCCCGGCACGAGCGGGCGCCATGATTGACCTTGGCATCCTCGGCGATCCCGCTTTCGTCGCCGTGCAGTGCCTGAACGGGCTCACGCAGGCGATGTTTCTCTTCCTCATCGCCTCGGGCCTCACCCTCATCTTCGGCGTGCTGGGCGTCCTGAATTTCGCGCACGGCTCCCTCTACATGCTGGGCGCTTATCTGAGCTACACCATCGCTTCCCTCTTCGTGGGCCGGCCCTCCGCGTTCTGGGTGGCCCTCGTCCTGGGCTCTCTGGGGGTCGCGCTGGCGGGCGGCCTCATCGAGGCCGTCTTTCTTCGTCCGGTATACCGCCGCGAAGAACTGGACCAGCTCCTCGTGACCTACGCCCTCGTGCTCATCATCGGTGACGTCGTGAAGTTCGCGTGGGGCCCCGACAACCGGTCCATCTCGCGCCCGGCCATCCTCGCGGGCTCGGTGCTCATCGGAGGCCGAGACTTCCCGACCTACAACCTCGTCGTCATCGCGCTGGGCCCCCTGGTGGCCGCCGCCCTGTGGCTCCTCCTCACGCGCACGCAGTTCGGTCGGCTCATCCGCGCGGCCGCCAGTGACCGCGAGATGGTGGGCGTGGTCGGGGCGGACGTCTCCCGGCTCTTCACGGGCGTCTTCGTGCTCGGAGCGTGGCTGGGTGGACTGGGAGGCGGGCTGGCCGCGCCCGTGGGCGCCATCTACCCCGGGATGGACGTCGAAGTCATCGCCGAATCGTTCATCGTGGTCGTGGTGGGCGGCATGGGCAGCCTGACCGGCACGCTCCTCGGGTCCCTCATCATCGGCCAGCTCAACGCCTTCGGCATCCTGTTCTTCCCCCGCTTCGCGCTCCTCTTCGTCTACGTGTTGATGGTGGTCGTGCTCGTGGTGCGTCCCTGGGGGCTGCTGGGCAAGCCCCACACGCGCTGAGCGGCACGGATGGTACTCGCTCGAAGAACGGCGGTGGCGACGGCGGCGACGGCCCTCCTCGCCGTGCCGCTCGGGCTGCCCAAGTTCTACCTCCTGCTCGCGACCGAGATCCTGATCATGGGTCTCTTCGCCATGGCCTTCAACCTGCTCCTCGGCTATGGCGGCATGGTCTCCTTCGGACACGCGGCCTTCTACGGCGTGGGCGCGTACACCTGCGGCCTCCTCCTCAAGAAGGCGGATGTCCCCTTCGCGGTGTCTTTCCTCGCCGCCCCCGTGGTGGCGGCCGCCGTGGCCCTGCTCTTCGGACTGCTCTGCATCCGTCTCACGCGCATCTACTTCTCCATGCTCACCCTGGCCTTCTCGCAGATCGTGTGGGCCATCGCGTTCAAGTGGTACAGCCTCACGGGCGGCGACAACGGGCTCATCGGCATCCCGGTCCCGAGCGCCCTCGCGGACCCGCGCGCCCTCTATCTCTTCACCGTGGCCATCGTGGTGCTCGTGGGTGGGCTCCTCTGGCGCCTCGTCAACGCGCCGTTCGGCCGGACCCTCCTGGCCGTCCGGGAGAACGCCGAGCGCGCGGAGTTCGTGGGCATTCACGTCCGGCGTGTCCAGCTTGCCGCCTTCGTCATCTCGGGCGGGGTGTCGGGACTGGCGGGGGCGCTGTTTTCCCTGTTCAGCCGCGGCGCTTTCCCGGACTACGCGTACTGGACCAAGTCCGCCGAGGTCCTGCTCATGACGCTCCTGGGCGGGCCGTACGTGTTCCTCGGGCCCGCCCTCGGCGCGGCCATCCTCATCGCCTTGAACTCCATCGTGACCTCCTTCACCGAGTACTGGCCGGTCGTCCTCGGCGCCGTTCTCCTCATGCTGATCTACGTCTTTCCCGGCGGGGTGACGCGGTTCTTTCTCGTCGGACCGACGGCGCCCGCGCGGGCGCCGGGCGAGCCCCGCTGATGGCCGGGCCCCTCCTCGAGGTCGCGGGCCTCAAGCGCTCCTTCGGCGGGTTTCAGGCCCTGGGCGGCGTGAGCTTCCAGGTCGAAGCGGGCGAGATCTCGGCGGTGATCGGGCCCAACGGCGCGGGCAAGACGACCCTGTTCAATGTCATCACCGGGCACCTGGCGCCGGACTCGGGACGGGTAGGCTTTGCCGGCCGAGACATCACCGGCCAGCCGCCCCACGCGATCTGCCGCCTCGGGCTGGCGCGCTCGTTCCAGCGCACCAATATCTTTCCGCGTCTCTCCGTCTTCGAGAACGTGCAGATCGCCATTCTCTCGCACGAGCGGCGCGCCTATGGCCTCTGGACGGGGGCCCAGGGTCTCGGACGGGACCGCACCATGGAGATTCTCGAGGACGTGGGGCTGGCCCTGCGCGCGGCCGACCCGAGCGGCAGCCTCTCGTACGGGGATCAGAAGCAGCTCGAGCTCGGCATCGCGCTCGCCCTGGAACCCACCCTCCTCCTTCTCGACGAGCCGACGGCCGGCATGTCGCCGCAGGAGACGCGGACGAGCGTGGCCCTGGTGGCGCGCATCGCGCGCGAGCGGAAGCTCACCGTGCTCTTCACCGAGCACGACATGGACGTCGTCTTCTCGGTGGCGCAACGGATCCGCGTGCTCCACCAGGGGCGCCTGATCGCGGAAGGCGCGCCCGAGGAGATCCGGGGCCTCGCCGAGGTCAAGCGCGTGTACTTCGGCGAGGGCGCCATCAGGACGCGCCGGGCGCCATGATGCTCGAGGTGCGGGACCTCCACGCGAGCTACGACCTGAGCCAGATTCTCTTCGGGGTTGGGCTCGAGGTCCGCGAGGGCGAGGTCGTGTGCATCCTCGGGCGCAATGGCGTGGGCAAGACGACGACGCTCCGGAGCATCGTCGGCCTCACCCCGCCCTACCGGGGCCAGGTCCTCTTCAACGGCACGGACATCACGGGATGGCCGCCCTACCGCGTGTCGCGCCGGGGTATCGGCTTCGTGCCCCAGGACCGCCGCATCTTCGCGGACCTCTCCGTGCGAGAGAACCTGGAGGTCGCGCGCCGGGCCCTGGCCACGCCCACGCCAGCCTGGACGGTGGAGCGGATCTACACGGCCTTCCCCATTCTCGCCCAGCTCGACCGACGCCGGGCGGGCTATCTCTCGGGAGGCGAGCAGCAGATGCTCGCGGTCGGTCGCGCCCTCATGGGCAATCCCCGCCTCCTCATCCTGGACGAGCCCTCCGAGGGTCTGGCTCCCCTGATCGTGGAGGCGCTCGCCGACCAGATCGCCGTCCTCAAGGACGAGGGCATGACCATCCTGATGGCGGAGCAGAACCTGGCCCTGGCCCTCGCCCTCGCCGACCACATCTGCATCCTCGACAAGGGATCGGTCCGCTTCTACGGAAGCGTCGCAGAATTCTCAGCCAACGAATCGCTTCGAAAGGAATATCTCGCCGTCTAGCAGGCGGCTCAAAAGGGTCCAGATGCGAGGCGGCGCTCCGTCGTTCGAGTTGAGCGGCGGCCCCTGGCCGACGCGAGACGAGGGCTGAGTCGATCCGCGGGCGAGGCGTAGTCTCTCTACGTTGAGCCCGCGGTCGAGGGCGCCGTCTTATGATGGGTTAGGCGGTGAATGACCTTGGCTGAGCGGTAGGCCTCTTCGCGCAAGCGCTCATCGCCGCAGATGGGCCCTTTTCAGCCGCCTGCGGGCTAAGACTTAGGCCGAGGGAAGACGAAGCGCTGCTCCGCTGCCTCCTTGGGCCAGACCACCTTGGGCTTCTGGCCGAGGATCTGGAGCATCGCCGTGCTCGCGTTGGGATTGTCGCCCGTCTCGTTGAAGACCACCGGCCCCGTGGAGACGGTCACCCCGCCCGCGAAGCTCGTCTTCTTGACGGCGGCGACCACGGCGTCGGGGTCAGTCGTGGCCGCGCGCTCCAGGACATCAGCGATCACGAGCACGCCCTCGTACGAATAGGCGGCGCTGGCGTCGAAGTTCCGCCCCCCGGACCGCTTCAGGTACTCGGGAGCGATCCGCTGGGTGGCGGGGAGCCGGTAGTTCGCGTACACCGTGCAGTCCATGACGTACTCGATCCGCTCCTTGAGTTGCTGGATCTGCCGCGTCTCGTAGAGCCCGGGAGCGCCCGGGCTGATGATGCCCATCACGTCCACGCGCTGCTTGACGAGCTCGTCGAGGAGCAGGATGGCCGTGGCGGGGCGCGTCACCGGCGCGATGATGTCGGGCTTGGCGGAGCGGGCCCGCGACACCTCCGTGGCGAGGTCGACGGCGTTCTCCGGATACGGGATCACGTCCACGATCTCGAAGCCGGGGTTGGCCGCCTTGTGGGCGACCTGGAAGCTCTCCGTCTGCGTCTTGCCGAAGAGATCGTTGGAGTACAGGACCACCACCCGCTTGGGGCTGACCCCCGCCTCGCGGAAGATCTCCGTCATGTAGCGAACGGCATTGCGCCCGAAGGTGACGCTGCCCGGAAAGATCCGGTACACGTACTGCAGCTTCTGCTGCCCCTCGCGGACGGACTTGGCGATGTTGGCGGTGGGGGCGTCGGCAGCCGTGATGTCGATGATGTAGGGCACGCGACGCTGCTGGGCGAGGGCGGCGATGGAGGCAACGTGCGCCGAGTGATAGCCGCCCGTCAGGAGCTGGGCGCCGGAGTTGATGAGTCGCTCCGCTTCCGAGCGGGCGACCTCGGGCTTGGTCTCGCTGTCCGCGTGCAGCAGCTCGAGGCGGGCGCCCCCCATCGACTTGATGCCGCCCGCGGCGTTGATGGCCTCCGCGGCCATCTGCGCCCCGAGCCTGGAGTCCTGGCCGACCTCCGCCATGGGGCCCGAGACCGGGCTGACCATGCCGACCTTGATCGTGCGCGGCTGGGCCCGGAGGCGAGAGGGGAAGGCGGTCGCGCCGACGGCCGAGGCCGTGACTCCGCGAAGAAATGCGCGCCGACCTACGGGCATGGCCATCGCTCCTCCTCGAGTGACTCGCGGTCGAGTCGCTCGCGCGACGACCGCTTTGCGCGCTTCAGCGCCGGCCGGCCACGGACGGCGCCTGTTCCCTGAAAACAGGGTTGTCCGTCCGGTCCACCAGCGACGCCTCGCCCTCGGTGGGAAGCTGCTCCGAGTAGTTCTGGGCGCCGTCGATGTCGTGCTCCCACACCTCGCGCGGCAGCTCGTACAGGACCTCGATGCCGTGCCCATCCGGATCGGAGATGTACACGCTATGGGTCATGCCGTGGTTGGTGCGCCGATGAAACGGCACGCCCTTGCTCTGTAGAAATTCCAGCTGCTTGAGCCACGACTCGCGGTCCGGCCAGGCAATGGCCACGTGGTTGATCCCGGTCCGGCTGGGCATCAGGTCCCACTTCTCGCGGTCCCCACCGTTTCTCTCGGGCTCCTGGACTTCGGCAAGGGCGAGGTCGTGATGGGTCACGTGGCCCTCGGCGTCGAGGCCGCTGTAGAAGCGCATCTTCGGCCGCTTGCGCCCCGGTATCGGCTTGAGCTCGGCCACGCAGTGAAAGCCGATGATCTCGGTCCAGAACCGATGCGACGCTTCCAGGTTCCGCACGTTCAGCACGAGGTGATTGATTCCGCGCGGCGCCTGAGCCTGCGCTCCTGGCGTATTTTCCTTGGACATGTCATGTCCCTCCGTTACCCGACCGCATCATGGCAACCCAGCCCCGCCCCCGGAAGCAGCCGGAGCGAAAGCCGCCATCATCCTACCCTGAGCCGCTCACCGACACCAGGATTCCGACACGACGATCCGAGCCTTCACCGGCCGCCCTCCAAACGACATGACATCACGCCGCGCGGGGGCTCACTTCATGGGTGAGGCGGGAGCCGGGCTCAGGATCACGGAGCGCATCTCGATCAGGAGTGGCGTGGCCTTGCCGAGGAATGCCTGCCACTCGGGGTCCTGCATCACCTGCCCGCGCACGGAGGCCCGGTGGTTCAGGTCGCGATACGCCCACATGTGCACGACCTCGTTGAGCTGCCCCGCTTCCGTCTGCCAGACCCCGACGTTGGTGGAGTACTTCTCGCGGACCGGCATGATCGCCTTGAAGTGGCCCAGCCACTCCCCCGCCTTGCCCACCTGCGTGCGATACCAGCGGAGCTCGTAGAGATGTCCGGGCTCGACGGGCGGCTTGAAGGGAAGCTGGATGGACAGGATCTTGTTCTCCTGCGCCTGGAGCATGGGCCGGATTTGGGGGACGTAGCCCTTGGTCCACTCGTCGTTCTTCGACAGCTCGCCCCGCAGCCGGTCCCGCTCGTCGAGGCTGGGATAGTTCCAGAGATGGACGAACTGGTTGAGGAGGCCGAACTCGGTCGTCCACGAGCCCTCGAGCTTCCCGTACTTGTCGCCCCGGACCTTCCGGCCGACCTGCTCGTTCAGCTTCAGGTACTCGCCCTGCTTGCCCGGCATCAGCGTGTAGGTGCGCAGCTCGTGGATCATGGCCTGCTCCTTTCTCTCTGGCTATCGGTTGCGCCGCGAAGAGGCTCCCTGGGCTCGATCCCGGCTAAGTCTAGGCCAAGTTCGGCGGCTGAAAAAGGCCCTTCTGCGGCGATGAGCGCTTGCGCGAAGAGACTATACCGCTCAGCGAGGGTCATCCACGCCCACCAACCAGAAGACGGCGCCCTCGGCCGCAGGTTCAACGTACAGAAAGTACGCCTCACCTGCGGCCTTCGGGCGCCGCCTCGCATCTGGACCTTTTTGAGCCGCCTCCGACGTTTACCATCTTGACGGAGGGCTGCCGTCTCCGTACCCTGGCCGGCACCTGCTCCGGCCCGCCATGCGACGGAGACCGGAGCCGATCATCACCCTGTCACCGGGAGGCCCACATGTGCGTCGATGATGATTCCCATCCCCCGATTCGCCCCATCGCCGGCGGCTCGGCCGGCTCCCGCGATTTTCGCCTCGTCTCCGCTGACGGTACGCGCTTCATGGCCCACGCGGCCCGGGCGAGCGCGCCCACGGGTGCCGGCATGGTCGTGATTCCTGACGTGCGCGGTCTCCACCTCTACTACAAGGAGCTCGCCGACCGCTTCGCCGAGGTGGGCGTGGACGCAGTGGCCCTCGATTTCTTCGCCCGCACCGCGCCCTCCGACGATCGCAGCGAGAGCTTCGACTTCATGTCCCAGGTGCCGCTCACGAAGCCCGAGACCCTGCAGGCGGACATCGCGGCCGCGGCCGCGTACTTGCGCGGCACGGAAGGCGGCGGCGTCCGGTCGCTCTTCTCCGTGGGCTTCTGCTTCGGCGGGGCGCTCTCCTACCTCCAGGCGGCGAGCGGGCTCGGGTGTGCAGGAGTGATCGGATTCTACGGCTGGCCCAACGGATTGAAGCGGTGGCCCGACCGCCCGAAGCCGATCGACGCGGTCAGCCGCTATACCTGCCCCGTCCAGTCGCTCTTCGGCGGGGCCGACGAAGGCATTCCCCAGAACGATGTCGATGCGTTCGACGCGGCCTGCCGCAAGGCGGGGGTCAAGCACGATCTCAAGATCTATCCCGGCGCGCCCCACAGCTTCTTCGACCGCAAGTACACGGAGTTCGCGGAGGCGTCGGCGGACGCGTGGCAGCGCGTCCAGGAGTTCGTGCGGCAGTACACCAAAGGCTGAATCGAGACAGCTACCTGGTAGCCATCACCTGACAGGCTGCTTGAGTCACGCGGTCGATCGCTTCTTGCCTGCTCTTGGGAGAGGGCATAGCGGGGGGCTGGGCGAAAAGCGGCCTGCCGAAGTCCGCCTTGACGGCCCAGCTGACGTTCTGCGGCAAGATGCTCGGCGCTCTGAGCAGCGGAATGATGGCGGTGATCGAGCTGACGACGCCCACGACCGACCCGTCGCCCGTGACCACCGGTCCACCTGAATTGCCCGGCTGGACCGGCACCGTCATCTGAAGGAAGGCCGTCTCCGCATCAGGTCCCGACACGGCGCTCACGGCTCCGTCGGAGAGCCTGGAGGCGGCAGCGGCGGCGCCGGCGGCGGGGAAGCCGACGGTGAAGATCGGGTCGCCGAGCTCGACCGCACGCGCTTCTCGCACGCTGAGGTACGCGGGGGCGGCGAGAGAGGTCTTGAGGACGGCAAGGTCCTGGCCGCGGGCACTGTTGCTGATCGTGGCCGCCGCGGGCTCGCGGCCGGGGCACCTCACGACGATCGAGCGCGCGCCTTCGACGAGGTGCAAGGCGGTGAGGAGCACGCCGTCGGGCCGAACGAAGAATGCGGTGCCCAGGCTGGAAGCCGCCGTGGGCACCAGCTGAGGGGCAGGCGCCGGACGTGGGGGAGGCGGCGGCTGGGTCGCCACCGGTGTCGGCGGCGGCGAGGGCGGAACCGGCCGGGGAGCGGTCGGGGGCGGCGGAGCCGCGGCCGTCGGCGGGATCACCGGAGTCGGTTGAGCCACGGGAGCCGGCGGAGCGGCGGGCGTCGGCGAAGCAAAGGGTGTCGACTGACCGAAAGGTGTCGGCTGAGCGGCCACCGGTCCGGGCTGGGGGTTGGCGAGCTCCGCGGCCACGCGGCCGGGCGCGCCCCGGAGCTGGTCCTCGAGATTCTCCGCATGCTCCCGATAGCCCTCGCGCCGGAGCACGGCGATGCCCGCGACCACCGATTCCTTGATCTCGTCGAGGCCGCCCGGCTCATAGCTCTTCTCTCGAAGTCGAAAGACCTGCCATTCGTAGAGATCTCTCGCCATGTCGAGGTTGAAGCGCTCGCCTCGCAGCATCGTCCGGTAGAATCCGCACCGACCACGGAACTCGAGAGCGAGGGCCTCGAAGAAGCCCACGGAGTGGATGTACTCGAGGGCGGCGGCCTGGCACCTGTCCCAGTCCCCCACCGCGGCCGATTCCTGGATCCGTCGAGCGGAGAGCCACACCTCGGGATTGACCACGCAGGGCAGCGTCAAAGTGATCTGTCGACTGCCCCGCGCCACCACCACCTTGTGCGGCACGACGGGGCCGGCGGCGGAGGGGGGAAGCGGCCGACCGTCCAGACTCGCGACGGGAATCTCTTCCGCGCTGATGATGCGGTCGCCGCGTCGAAGGCCCGCCCGCTCCACCCATTCCGAGGTGGCGAGAACCGTGAGCTGCTGGCCGCTCAGATACCCGACCTCGCACTTGGGAGGCTGCGGCTTCTCGCGCAGAAAATCGATGAGGCCCTGGCGCGCCTGAGCCTTGAAGGTGTCCGCTTCCTGGCGCTGTCGGGCCAGCGCCGCGGACGGCGTCGATTCAGAGGCGGGAGGTGTGTTACCGCGGGAGGCGCACCCAAGGACGGCGGCGGCGACCCCGCCGACCAAGCACATCCAACGCAGACAGCGCTTGATCACTCGAGCCTCTCATACGGGAGCAGGTTGTGTCAGACAGGACGAGTTCTCCCGTAAATGGGGAAGTCATCATAGCAGACTCTGCCCCCCGCAGCCCCCGTTGTCCCGGGCACGGCACTCGGGCAAATTGACCCAGTGCCCTTGACTTTTCTCCGCCCTCCCCCGAAAGTGTGGGCACCGCTCGAGCAGCATGATTCCACACACGTGCCCGGCGGTGGAGCGCCATGACGATCGTCGTCAACGCCAGAAACGGGGCGCGCGAGTTCGAGTGCCACCCCGGGGAGAAGATCCTCCACGCCGGCCTGCGGAGCGGTCTCGAGCTGCCCTACGAGTGCGCCACCGGCACCTGCGGCTCGTGCAAGGCGCGGCTCGTCAGCGGCCGATCTGTGAGCGAATGGCCGGACGCCCCCGGCGGCCGCTATCTGAAGAGCGAGGCCGAGCTCCTCATGTGCCAGTGCGTGGCCCATGGGGACTGCGCGCTCGAGATCGCGGTGCCGTTGAAGGAGCGCGAGGAGGGCGCCCCTGCCCCGCGCGCGCTCGCGGGAACGGTGCGCGCTCTGCGCCGGCTCACCCACGACGTGGCGGCTTTCGACATCGACCTCGAGGGCGCCCTCGACTTCGAGGCGGGCCAGTTCGCTCTCCTCAACGTGCCGGGAATCGTGGGGGCCCGCGCCTATTCCATGGTCAACTTCGACCGCCTCGCCGAACGCCTGTCCTTCGTGGTCAAGAAGAAGCCGGGCGGCGCCGTCAGCGAGTGGCTCTTCGGCGAGGGCGTCGAGGGCACACGCCTCGGTCTCTTCGCCCCCCTCGGCCACGCCACCTTCCACCCCGCCCTGCGCAAGCACGTGCTCTGCATCGCGGGAGGAAGCGGCATCGCCGGCATGATGTCGATCCTCTCCCACGCCTGCGCGGGCGGCCACTTCGGCGACTGGAACGGGCACGTGTACTTCGGCGTGCGCACCGCGCGGGACGGCTTCTTCCTCGACGAGCTGGAGGCCTTTCGCGCGCGCTATCCGGATCGGCTCGCTGTGACGGTGGCCCTCTCCGACGAGGAGGTTTCCGCCGCGCTGGCCGCCGCCTATCCGCGGTTCGTCTTCGAGCGAGGCTTCGTGCACGCGGTGGCCGGCGAGAAGATGCAGGGCCGATTCACGGACGTTCGGGCGTACGTGGCGGGGCCACCCCCGATGGTCGACGCGAGCCTGCGCCTGCTCCTGCGTGAAGCGCGGCTGGCGCCCTCGGACATCCGGTACGATAAGTTCAGCTGACGGCGCGCGACGGCACCACACCACATTCAACCAAAGGAGCGGCGATGGGCCAGTACGAGTGTCACGTGTTCGTCTGCACGAGCGGTGAAACCTGCCCGACCCAGGGCGACACCGAGCGTTTCGTGAAGATCCTCCGGGACGGAGCTCGTCAGGCGGGCAGGCAAAGCGCCGTACGCGTCAACAAGGCCGGCTGCTTCTCCCAGTGCGGTCACGGCCCCATGATCGTCATCTATCCCGACGACGTCTGGTATGGCGGGGTCCAGGAGTCCGACCTCGAGGAGATCCTGACCTCGCACATCCTGGGGGGCCGGCCCGTGGAGCGGCTTCGCTACACTCCCGGCGTGCCGGGGGCGAACAAGATGAGCGATGAGGACATCAAGCGGGCCGCGGAAAGTCGGGCCGCTCGGTCCGACGCGGGAAGAGGCCCCGCTGCGTGGACGCGCGTGTGCGCGCGCGCCGACGTCCCCGCCAATGGCATGAAGCAGTTCTCGGTGGATGGTGTCGACGTCCTCATGGTCAACGCCGGCGATGCCTTCGTGGCCTGCCAGGCCATGTGTCCGCACGAGGCCGTCCCTCTCGAGCAGGGCATCCACGACGGCTCCACCCTGACCTGCATGGAGCACATGTGGCAGTTCGATCTCAAGACGGGAGCGCCCCTGGGCGACGCGCAGGAGGGGCTCAAGGAGTATCGGCTCAAGGAGGAGCACGGCGACCTGTACATCGCGCTCGAAGGCTGACGGGGCGCGAGCGCGGCCGCAGATGCTGACGGCCGCATTCACCGCAGACCATCAGCCGCGAGGAGGATGAGCCATGGCGCTTCGAGTGCGGCGGGTCGTGACGGGCCACGATGCGAGCGGCCGGGCCATCGTGAAGATCGACGACGTGTCGAGCAATGTCTTCACGGGACGGCCGGGCGCGACGGCCTGCAACGTCTGGACCACCGAGGGTTTTCCCGTCAACAACGACGGCCAGGCCGATGAAGGCCTGCGCAAAGCCGGCACCACGCTGACAAGCGGCACGATCTTCCGCATCATCGAGTTCGCCCCCGGTCTCGCCGCGCGCAATCACCGGACGGATTCGATCGACTACATCGTCGTCATCTCGGGCGAGATCGACATGGAGCTCGACGATTCCCTCGTGCACCTGCAGGCCGGTGATGTCATGGTGCAGCGGGGCACGATCCACAACTGGGTCAATCGCGGCACCGACCCTTGCCTGCTCGCCGTCATCCTCATCGACGCCAAGTCCGTCGAGGCGGGCGGGAAGATCTTGCCCGCCGTCGGCTAGGCGGGGCAGCGGATTCCGACCTCCACGTGAGCGAACGTACGGCCCGGGGCGAGGCGCGGCCGATGGCGGCGCGCACGAGGGGGAGCGGACCCGACGTCGTGCTCTTTCACGGCGGGATGGGGTGCTGGCGGCACTGGACACGGAACATCGAGCCGCTCGCCGAGCGCTTCACGGTGCACGCCCTGGACCACCCCTCCTACGGCGCGTCGGCCTCGGTGCCGCGCGAGGCGACCGGGAAGGAGTACCTGGATCTCGTGCATCGTCTCTTCCTGGAGATGCTCCCGGGGAATGGGCCGCTGCGCTTTGCCGGGTTCTCGTTCGGCGGGGCCATCGCCGCGAACCTGGCGCGGCGCCTCGGGGCCCGCGTCACCCACCTGTGCCTCGTCTCTCCGGCGGGCTTCCCGCCGCGCACCTTCGGCGAGCGGCCCACGCGCAGCTACCGCGAGGCGGGCGACGATGAGCGGCTCTTCCGGGAGATCTGCCGCCACAACCTTCTCGTCAACATGCTGAGCGATCCCGCCAGCGTGACCGAGGAGGCCGTGGACATCCAGGCGTACGGCGTGCGCCACACGCGCTTCAACAGCCGGAAGGTCAGCGGAGGCGGGACTCTCCTGGACGATCTCGCGCGCCTCGAGGGCCGCGTGCGCCTCCTGTGGGGCGTGGGGGACGATTCCCCTTTTCGTCCCGCCGATGTCCTCATCGGAGAGATCGGCCGCGTGGTCGGCGATCTCGATCTCCATCGCATTCCCGGAGCCGGCCACTGGTCGGCCTACGAGAACGCCGGCGAGGTCAACCGGCTGATGCTCGAGTTCTTCACGAGTTGATAAGGAGAGCGGACATGAGAGTGGTCGCGCGCAGGCTGACCCTGGAAGAGGACGGCATCCCCGGCTACGTGGCGCATCCGGAAGGGGGCGGCCCGCGCCCCGGGGTGATGATGGTGCACCACGCGCATGGGGTGACCGCGGACTACAAGATCGACGCGTACCGGCTGGCCACCCTCGGCTTCAACGTCCTCGTGCCCAGCCTGTTCAACATGTTCGGGGTGCCGGGAACGAGCCACATCGGTCAGGGCGCCGACCTGCAGGCGAAGCACTCCGACAGCGAGTTCCTCGTGAAGATGGACGAGGCCTGGCACTACCTCGTCGAGCGCCTGAAGTCAGACCCCGCGCGCACGGCGTGCCTCGGGCATTGCATGGGGGGCCGGCTCCTCATCCCCTTCGCGGCGGACCATCCTCAGGTGCGCGCCATCGTCCTCTACTACCCGTCCGTGCGCGACGAGCCCGAGACGTCGCACCGGCCCCGGCACGCCTTCGCCCTCGCCCGGACGCTCAGGTGCGCATCCCTGGTGGTCTGCGCGGGCAAGGACTACATCGCCACGCCCGCCATCCAGGGCCCGCTCTGGCAGAGCTTCATCGCCAACGGCCAGCTCGTGGAGTGGCACTCCTTCTCCGACGCCAATCACGGCTTCCGTCATCCCGACAACGACGGTTACCAGCCCCACTACGCCGATCTCGCGTGGCCGCTCGTGACGAGCTTCCTGGAGCGCACGGTCTAGACTGTCCGGGAAGCACGCCCCTCGTCATGGGAGCGATTGAATCTCGATCAGGGACACGCTGGGGAGAGGAAAAGGAATCCGCACCACGAGGGCGCCGTCCCGGACCGCCGCCTCCCGCTCCGGCTCGAACAGCTCGAGCCCCTGACGCTCCTTGATGGAGCGCAGCTGTGGCTCGGAAGGATCCTGGGGCGCCCCCTGCTCCGTCCAGGCGGCGTGACTGTTGCTGTGCCGCCCGTCGATGCGCCAGTGACGGAGTCGGACGCGGCCGCCCTCGAACGGCAGGCGCTCGACGCGAAGGGTGACGTCGGTCTCTCCCGAGTCGGTCGCGTACTGGTCGTCGGCGTGCCGCCACGCGAGCACGGTGACGCAATCCCGACCATTGAACGTGGCCAGGGCGTCGATCTCCTCCGGCATTCCCTCCTCGCCCTCGTCGAGCCTGTCGAGGGGCCAGTCATGACTGGACTGGACGCCCAGGCGGGCATCGCCAAGCCGGGCGAGCATCCTATAGGCGTTCAGGACGGGCTTCTCCACCCCCTGAGCCGTGAAGAGGCTCCGGGTACCCTCGAAGAAGCGCTCGCCCTCGAAGTAGAAGCTCCACGTCGTCGCCTGGTCGACGTGGGCGCCGCTCCGATCACTCAAATCCAGGAGCTTCTTCATCAGCTTGCACTGGAAGACCGGGAAATACTCGTTGTTCCGGTAGGCGAAGTTCGCGTTGTCGTAGATGCCCCAGTGCGCGGGCACCGAGGCGTCGCACTCGTCCACGATGCACGGGAGATCGCGGAACCTGGGATGGGCTGCGACGGCGTCCAGGGCTGCCCGGACCTCGCGCAGCATCTTGAGGCTCGAGGGAGATTGCTTCCGCGGGGCGGGGCCGCCCAGCGGCCCGTAGACCCGCCACGGGTCGAAGCGCGCCCCTTTGGTGTGAAAGGAGACGAAGTCGAGGGGCACGGAGGTCTTCGCGCAGTGGGCGAGGAACCCGCGGAGGAATTCGTTGCCCCGTCTTCCGGGGCCGAGATCGCCCGTGGTGGTGGGGCCGCCCACCGCGGCCTCGGGCAGCACCGCCTTCACGGCGGCCGCCGTCACGTCGTAGAGCGCGTGGAACTCCTCGGGCGTCCCGCGCCAGTAGAGAATATCCGGCTCGTTCCACAGCTCCCACAGCCAGCCGCGGACGTGCGCGGCGCCGTACCGGGCCACGCAGTGCTCGACGAGGGCACGGACGAGCCCCGCCCACTTCGCGTAGTCCTTGGGAGGGAACGACCAGAGCCCCGCCTCGTACGGGCTCCACTGCGTCGGGCTCGGCTCGTAGCGGAAGCGCGCCTCCGCATCGTCGGGCACGAGGGCGCGCGGGGTGAAGGCGAGCTCCACGAGGGGCCGCAGGCCCGCCTCGACCACGGCGTCGTACACGCGATCGGCGATGGTGAAATCGTAGAAGGGCCGGCCGGCGGCGTCCTCGTGGTAGACGTTGCCCGCGCCCCAGTGCGGCAGGGACCAGCCGATGCCGCTGTTGAAGATGTAGTGGGAACGGACGTAGTAGGGCTCCTCGGCGAACTCTCCGATGACCCGCAGCGCGCGCTTGCCCGCGGGCGTGGAGGTCCAGTTGATCTCGTCGTAGCCGAAGCTCGTCCAGATCCGGCGTAGGGGGCCCAGCCTCGCCGCGCAATCCACGCGCAGCGTCGCCTCGGCGATGGGGGCCGCGGAGCGGAGCATCACGAGACCCTAGACGCGGGGGAGCCCGAGAAACGCTCGCGCGTTGTCTGTGGTCAGCCGCCGGCGCGTCGGGGCGTCGAGATCGAGCGGCCCGAGCTCCGCCACCGGGTCGTCCACGCCCAGCTTGAAGGGATAGTCGCTGCCCAGGACGATCCGCTCGCTCCCGAACGTCTCGAGGGCGAACCGGAGCACGCGGGGCGAGTGCGTCAGGGAGTCGATCCACACGCGACGGACGTAGTGGCTCGGGGGCTCGGGGATCGCGGCGCGCGCGGCGTCGGCCACCTGCCGTCCCTTGTCGAGGCGCGGCAGGATGTAGGGAAAGGCGCCGCCGCCGTGGGCGAAGCACCAGCGGATGGCGGGCCAGCGCTCGAGCACGCCGCCGAAGATCACGCGCGTCATGGCCAGCGCGGTCTCGAGGGGAAAGCCGGCGGCCTGGGTCAGGTTGTCCCTGCGGAAGCGCGCGTCCCCGAGGATCGGCGCCTGGGGGTGGACGAGCACGGCCACGCCCAGGGCCGCCGCGGCCCTCCACACCGGGTGCAGGCTCCCGTCGTCGAGATCACGCCCATCGACGTTGCCGCGACCTCCACCGCGGGAAAGCGGAGCGTCGTCACCACGCGCTCGAGCTCCTTCACAGCAAGGTCCGGCGCCTGGAGCGGAAGCCCGCCCGCGCCGAGAAAGCGCCTCGGATGCCGCGCGACGATCTCGGCGATCACGTCGTTCTGCATGCGGTGCCACTCCGCGGCGGCGGCGGGCGGCGCCCATTAACAGAAAGTCGGCGGAGCCGGCGAGAGGAGCTGCACGGCCACGCCCGTCCGGTCCATGTCCTCGATGCGGCGCGCGGGATCGAAGGCATGCGGCGTGAGACTCCGGTTGAACGTCGCGCCGAGGTAGAGCTTGCAGCCCGTGGCCGGATCGCCTTCGAGTCGCGGCCACCGGTCGCCGCCGAAGCGGGCCGCGAAGTCCGGCCAGCCCGGGGCAAAGATGTGCGTGTGGACGTCGATCGCCTCGGTCATGAGGAACGGCGGCGAGTATAGCAGAGGGCAAACCGGCCGTGATCCGCTTGACAAGCCGTGGCCGCGCGCACTAGGGTGGCCCAAGCGTTTGCATACAGCAACTCCAACAGCTGCTTCGCTCTGTTCCAGCCCTGAGAGGCAAGAGGAGGCCGGCGTGCCGACACCAACTCCACAATCGACGCCCCGCCTGCACGTCGCGGATGGGCACACGACCAACGGCGCGGTTCCGAAGCTCAGCGGTGACATCCGGCCCCTGATCCCCACACTCGGGCTCCGCAACTACTGGTACCCCGCCCTCGCGGACCGCAAGGTCGGCTGGCGCAAGCCGGTGAAGGTCTCGATGCTCGGCGAGGAGATCTGCCTCTTCCGGGGCGCCCAGGGCGACGTGGTGGCCATCCAGGATGTCTGCCCGCACCGAGGCGCGCGCCTCAGCGAAGGTGAGTGTCACTATCGCGGCACCGTCGCCTGCCCGTACCACGGCTGGGTGTACGACGAGTCCGGGAAGAACGTCATGGTCCTGTCGGAAGGGCCAGGCTCGGGTGTGTGCGGCAAGGCCGGCACGGAGGCCAAGAGTTACCCGACACGGACGCTCAAGGGACTCGTCTTCGTGTGGATCGGAGAGGGCGCTCCCGCTCCCATCGAGGAGGACATGCCCGAGGAGTTCTTCGACGAGGAGACCCTCGTCCTCGTGGGCCAGGTCGAATGGCGGTGCAACTGGGAGGTTGCCCTCGAGAACTCGATGGACTCCCACGTCAATTACGTGCACCGCAATGCCCTCGTGGTCGCGCGCAACGGGTTCATCGCGCGCGGCGCGCAGGGCGAGCACCCCATCTTCGTGGGCAACGGCTTCGGCGGCGACGTCGCCGAGAGCAACTACGTGCGCCAGAACCCGCTCCAGGATCTGTATCCCGACGGCCGCAAGTGGCCCAAGACGACCTACCGCCGGCTCTGGACCTGGCTGACCCGGCCCCTGGCGGAGCGGGCGCGCCGCCACATCCCTCCGCCGCGCTCCGCCCGGTGGTGCGGCGGCCACCACCTGCCCGGCATGTTCCGCGCCGAGTTCGGCTGGGATCTCTACACCCGCATGTGCGTGCCCGTCGAGGAGCACCGGACCCGCGTCTGGTACTACCACTGCACGCGCTCCCAGAGCGCGCTCGGGCGGCTCTGGGAGCGCGTCACCTACGCAACCCTGCACCGGTGGATCATCGAGTACAATTTCTCGCGCCAGGACGAGCGCGTGATGATCAACCAGCGCTACGACGCTCCGGAGAAGCTCTCGTCGACCGACGCCGAGGTCATCCAGTGGCGGCGACTGGTGGTGACCCGGCACTTCGGCGGTCGCGATGCTCCGTTCGAGTACAAGAATCCCGACGGCCTCGCGCCGGACTCGGTGCCCCTGAGCCGGGTCTCCGTGCGCTACCTCCAGGAGCAGATGCGGACGCGGCCGGCCGGCGCGGCACTACCTCCCACGGCCGGTTGACCTCGATCATTCACCGCGGAGAAACGGAGGACGGGATGGCCGACGACCGAATCAGCCGGCGCCATCTGATCCGGTCCGTGACCCTCGGCGCCACCGTCGCCGCGCTCGCCCGGACCGCGTCGGTGACCTGGGCAGCCCCGCCCCCGGACTGGCCGCAAATCCTGACCGCGGCCAAGAAAGAAGGCAAAGTCGCCGTAAACACCTTCCCCGGCGACGGCTACAAGCGGGCCCTCAAGGCCTTCACGCAGGCATTTCCCGAAATCAAGGTCGAGCATACCGGCCTGCACTCGCAGGACTTCGCCCCCCGCATCCTCCAGGAGCGCCAGGCGAGCCTCTTCACCTGGGACGTGGTCACCATTCCGACCAGCACGGCCCTGCAGGTGCTGCGCCCGGCCGGGGTGTGGGACCCGGTGCGGTCGGCCATCGTGCTGCCCGAGGTGACGGACGACGCCGCGTGGGAGGGCGGCTTCGAGCGGGGCTTCTCGGTCGTGAAGGATCGCGCGCTCGCCTACGGCTTCAGCGCCGTGCGCGGCGGCGGAGTCACCATCAATACCGACCTCGTGACGGAGGATCAGGTCAAGAGCCTCACCGAGCTGCTGAATCCCCGGTGGAAGGGCAAGCTGCTGCTCCCCGACGTGCGCGTGATGGGTGACGCCTTCTGGCCGATGACCAGCGCTCGCCTCCACCTGGGCGACGACATCATCAAGCGGCTCTTTGTTGACCAGGAGCCGGTCCTGAGCCGTGACAGCCGCCAGATCGCCGAGTTCATGATCCGGGGCCGCTATCCGATCGCCCTCGGGGTCAATCCCCTGCTCCTCAGCCAGTTCCAGCGCCAGGGGCTGGGCAAGAGCCTCAAGCTCCTCCGCTTTCCCGAGCTGGACACATACAGCTCCGGCGCCAATACCGTCTGGCTCGTCAGCCGGGCCCCGCATCCGAACGCGGCGAAGATCTTCATCAACTGGCTCCTCACCAAGGACGCCCAGGTCGTGTGGGCGCGCGAGGTCGAGACGAACAGCCGCCGCCTCGGCGTCGAGCCCGGCAACCCGCTCTACGCCGTCCCCCGAGGCGCCAAGCTGTTGCAGGTGGACGCGGAGGAAAACCTGGCCGAGGTCGTCAAGACCCAGGACATCGGCAAGGCGGTCATCAAGTAACGGACCCGCGCGTGGGGGCGGAGCCCGGCACCAGCGATACGGTCCTCGCGCTCGACGGCGTCACCAAGCTGTTCGGTCACGCCGCCGCCGTGGACGGCGTGTCGCTGTCGATCCGGCGCGGCGAGGTCTTCACCCTCCTCGATCCCAGCGGCTGCGGCAAGACCACCACGCTGCGCCTGGTCGCGGGACTCGAGCGCCCCGACGCGGGCGAGATCACCCTGCGTGACCGGGTGGTTGCCTCCGCGTCGCGCCGGGTCTTCGTGGCGCCGAATCGGCGCAATCTCGGCATGGTCTTCCAGTTGTACGCGGTGTGGCCCCACATGACCGTGTTCGAGAACGTCGCCTACCCCCTCGAACTGCGCGGCATGAAACGGGCCCAGGTCCGCGACAAGGTCACCCGCGTGCTCGAGCTGGTGGGCCTGGCGGGGACGGAGGCGCGGCCCGGCACCCTCCTGAGCGGCGGCCAGATGCAGCGCCTCGCGCTCTGCCGCGCCCTCGTGTACGAGCCCGATCTCTTGCTCCTGGACGAGCCCTTCAGCAACCTGGACGCGAAGCTGCGCGAGCAGATGCGCGTGGAGGTCAAGCTGCTACAGCGCCGTCTCGGCATCACGGTGCTCTTCGTCACCCATGACCAGGTGGAGGCCCTCAGCCTCTCCGATCGCATCGCGGTGATGCATCAGGGGCGCGTCGAGCAGGTCGGCCCCCCGCGGTGCCTGTACGAAGAGCCGGCGTCCGCCTTCGTGCGCGACTTTCTCGGCCAGACGGTGATCCTGCACGGCCGGGTCTGTCGGCTCCCCTCCGGTCACGCCTCCTCCGTCGTCGCCGTGGAGCTGAACGGGGCGCTCGCCGGGCGCACCCTGTCCGGCCGGGCCGCTCCCAGCGTGGTCCTCGCCCCCGGCGGGGCCGCGCACCTCGCCATCCGACCGGAAGACATCGAGGTCGCCCCTCACGATCCTCCGCGACAGGAGACGAACTGGCTTCCCGGTGTCATCGAAAGCCTGTCCTTCGTGGGCGACCGCTACGAGGCGCGCGTGGCCCTCGGCGGCGAGTACCGCGTGGTGCTGTTCATCCCCCGCGGTCGCGAGTGGCGCGAGGGCGAGCGCCTGCAGCTGGGCTTTCCTCCCGAGATGGTGAGCGTGTGGCCGGCCTGACCCAGGCGCTGCCGGTCGCGGGCCCGCGCCGCATCGAGCTGCAAACCGTGCTCTGCACCGTGGTCCTCGCCGTGGTCGCCTTGTGCGTCGTGTTTCCCCTCGTCCTCGTCGCCCTCCAGAGTCTCCAGGTCGCCCCGCCGGGGCAGCCCGCCCGCTACGGTCTCGACGGCTGGCGCGCCGCCCTCGGGGAGCCCGGTCTCCGCGGCGCCCTCACCAACACCTTCACGGTGACGTTCGTGCGCCAGCTCCTCTCGCTCCCCCTTGCCGTCCTCGTCGCCTGGCTCCTCGCTCGCACTGATCTCCCCGGCCGCGGCTGGATCGAGTTCGCCTTCTGGGCCGCCTTCTTCCTGCCCCCCTTCACGGTGACGTTGAGCTGGATCCTCCTCCTGGATCCGGAGTACGGGCTGGTCAACACGTGGCTCGCCAAGCTTCCGTTCGCGGGCGGGAGACCGTTCAACATCTACTCGTTCTGGGGCATCGTCTGGGTGCACATCATCACGGGGTCCCTCACCGTGAAGGTGATCCTGCTCACCCCGGCCTTCCGCAACATGAACGCCTCGTTCGAGGAGGCCTCCTGCGTCGCGGGGGCGAGCGGGCTCCGCACGGCCCTCCGGATCACCGTCCCTGTCATGGCGCCCGCCATCCTGTCCGTGCTCCTCCTCGGGACCATGGTCTCGCTCCAGACCTTCGAGGTGGAGCAGGTGCTGGGCCTGCCCTTCCGCTTCTTCGTCTTCAGCACCACCATCTACGACCTGCTCGTCACCCGGGTGCCGCGCTACGACGCGGCCACCGCGCTGTCCGTCCTGATCCTGGCCGCCATGCTGCCCCTCGTCTTCGCGCAGCAGTGGCTGACGCGGGGCCGGCGCTACACCACGGTCACGGGCCAGTTCCAGCGCCGGGTCCACGCGCTGGGCCGGTGGCGTGCCCCCGCCATGCTCCTGGCCCTGGGCCTCGTCCTCGTCGTGCTCGGGGTGCCGGTGATCTTCGCGCTCCTCGGCACCTTCATGAAGCTGTTCGGCTTCTTCCACATCCCGGATCCGTGGACGCTCGGGAACTGGACGACCGTCCTCGGCGACGAGCAGTTCCTCCGCTCCCTGCACAACACGCTCGTGCTCGCCGTGAGCACCGCCGTCGTGACCATCGTCGTCCACTCCCTCATCGCCTACATCATCGTGCGGACCCGTTACGCGGGGCGGCGCCTGCTCGACTTCGTCTCCTGGCTGCCCTTCACGGTGCCGGGCATCATCCTGGGCCTGGCTCTCCTGTGGCTCTTCCTCGGGGTCGGCTTCCTGCGGCCGCTCTACGGCACCACGGCGCTCCTGGTCATCGCGGGCGTCATCGCCGGGATGCCGCTCGGCGTCCAGATCATCAAGAGCGGCCTCATGCAGCTCGGCGGAGAGCTGGAGGAGGCCTCCCGTATCGCGGGCGCGTCGTGGTGGGCCACCTACCGGCGCATCGTGCTCCGGCTCATGACCCCCACCCTCCTCGCGGTGGGGATGATCACCTTCGTGGGCGCGGCGCGGAACATCGGCAACTTCGCCCTCCTGACCACGAGCGCCAACCGGCCCCTCTCCATGCTGCAGCTCGACTATGTCGCCCAGCGCAAGTTCGAGGAAGCGGTGGTGGTGGCCTGCATCATCATGCTCGTATCGCTCGCCGGCGCCCTCGTCGCCCGCCTCCTCGGGCTTCGTGGCGGCAATGTCGGCTGAGGAGTCACGCATGGACACGCAGAATCGCGCGAACGGCGACACCCGGCTGGCCGAGAGCACGACGCAGGAGGCCTACGGCGCTTCCCAGATCGGTCCCTTCGATTATTGTCCCAAGCTCGGGTTCCGCGAGTACTGGTACCCCGCCCTCGAGGCCCGCCGCGTGCGCGGCAAGCCGTTGCATCTACAGATGCTCGGCGACGATCTCGTCCTTTTTCGCGACAAGGCGGGCAAGGTCGCGGTGCTGAGCGACTGGTGTCCGCACCGCGGGGCACGGCTGTCGCTGGGCGTGTGCGAGTTCGAGGGCACGGTCACCTGCCCGTACCACGGCTACACCTTCGACGGAACGGGGCAGTGCGTGGCCGCCCTCATCGAGCGTCCGGATTCTCCTTTCATCGGCAAGCTCCGCGCCCGGTCGTATCCCGCCGAGGAGCGGATGGGCATCGTCTTCGTGTGGATGGGCGAGACGGAGCCGGTGCCCCTCGACGAGGACCTGCCCGCGGAGCTATCGGACCCGGAGCTGACGGGACGGCGCTACCTGCGCGTGAAGGTGTGGGAGGCGAACTGGACGGAGCCGATGGCGCAGGGAATCGACTTCCACGAGTTCTACCTGCATCGCGGCGTCAATTTCTGGCGCCTCGTCAACTACCGGCTCGGGTTCTTCCGGCCCAAGGTCGCCTATACGGGCGGCGTGAAGATCACCAGCGAGGACGAGACCTCGGTGAACGCGGCATGGGCCGCCCCCCACTTCGGCCAGGGCTATCACCCCGGCCTCGGCGCGCGCTGGCCGCGGCACGTGTGGTGGCGCCGCCTCGCGGGCGGCCCGCAGTTCCGCGGCGGGGAGCCGCCGCTCGCGCGCTACCGGGGCGTGCAGCACAACGTCGAGCTGCCGAGCAAGATCCGGGTGATGATCGGCGCGAGCATCCACCTGCGCTGGATGGTCCCCGTCACCGAGCACGACACCCGGGTGTGGACGTTCACCCTGGTGCGGAAGCCGAAGAACGCGCTCCACGCCGTCTGGCAGGCGCTCTGGTATCACGCCTACCGCAAGCCGAGCATCATCATCGCGACCAACGAGAAGGAAGACCTGGTCGTCTTCAAGCGCGAGCGGCTCGATCTCGAGCGCCCCCAGAAGCTCGGCCCGCTGGACGTCGGACTGATCTATTTCCGCCGCCATCTCGCCCAGCGGGCGCGCGACTATCAGCGCCTGGGCTTCGCGCGGGGCGCGCTGAAGTCGCCGTCGCAGCGGGCGGCCGCGCCACCCGCAACCGCCGCCGTCGCGAGCGAGGATCGCGTATGAGCCGCCTTGCCGCCAAGGTTGCCATCGTCACGGGAACGAGTCCCAACATCGGCGGGGGCATCGCCCAGGGGCTGGCCGACGAGGGGGCGCGGGTCGTGTGCGTGGACGTGGCCGAGGACAACGCGCGGCAATGCGCGGACTGGATCAGCAAGCGCGGGGGCACGGCACTGGGTATCGCGTGCGACGTCACCGACGAGGGGCAGGTGGAGGCGATGGTGGCCCGCGTCCGCGATACCTACGGCGGCGTCGACATCCTCGTCAACAACGCGGGCATCCTGGGCGGGATGAGCGTGCTCGAGATGCCGCTCGATCGATGGAGCCGCCAGGTCGCCGTCAACCTCACGGGCACCTTTCTCTGCACCAAGCACGTGGCCCGGCTCATGGTGGCGCAGGGGCGCGGCGGCAGCATCATCGTGATCATCTCGACGGCCGGTCACCAGGGCCAGGCCGGGAACATCGCCTACTCCACGACCAAGAGCGGCCTCCTCAACTTCACCCGCGCCGCGGCCATGGACCTGGTGACGCACGGCATCCGCGTGAACAGCTTGACCCCGACCGCCACCGACCCCGAAGAGGGCGTCGAGCGCGGCGTCGCCTGGGGGCGCCCCCGGCCGGAGCCGCGCGCGCGTGCCCTCGACTTCGCAAAGATGCTGCCCATGGGGAAGCTGCCCAGCCCGCGTCACTACGCCCGCGCCTGCGTCTTCCTCGCCTCGGACGACGCGGAGATGATCACCGGCGCGGACCTCCGCGTCGACGCGGGCGCCATCGCCAAGTACTGGCCCTGGGTCCCCCACTCCTGAGGGCTACGGTGACGGGGCGGCAGGGCGCCCGGCCGGGCGCTCGCGCAGCGCCTGGCGATTGATCTTCCCCGCCGGCGTCTTCGGCAGCTCGTCCACGACCTCGATGGCGCGCGGATACTCGTGCTGGCTCAGCCGCTCGCGCACCCATCGCTGCAGCTCCGGCACGAGGCCGGCATCGCGGCGGCGCGCGACCACGAAGGCCTTGGCGATCTGGCCGCGCAGCTCGTCGGCGGTGCCGATCACGGCCGCCTCCCGGACATCGGGATGGCTCATGAGGACGGCCTCGATCTCGATCGCGCTCATCGTCCAGCCGGCGGAAATGATGACGTCGTCGGAGCGTCCGGCGTGGAAGAAGTAGCCGTCGGCGTCCATCCGGCCGCGGTCCTTGACGAGGAACCACCGGCCCCGGCGTCGCACGGCGATCTCGCCCATGGTGCCCGGAGGGAGCGGCCGCCCCGCGGCGTCGACAACGCCCACCTCCCAGCCGGGGGCGGCCGTGCCGAGGGCCCCGGGCCGCACGTCGTATCCGGTGAATCCGGGGTAGCTCACGATGATCACGCCCACCTCGGTGGATCCGTACATGCTGCGCGGGGTGACGCCGAACGTCTCCTCGATGAACTGCCAGGTGCCGGCGTCCATGGGCTCTCCCGTGAAGGAGAGCTTGGCGGGCCGGAACGGATGGCGCGCGGCGAGGCCCGACGCGCGCAGCAGACGGTAGACGGTGGGCGCCGCCGCCATGTTGGTGATCTCGAACGCGCGGAGCGCCTCGAAGATCAGCGTGGCGTCGAACCGTCCCGCGTAGCTGCCCACGGCGATGCCGAGGGCGAGAGGGGCGATGGTGCCGTGCCAGAGGCCGTGGCCCCAGGCGGGCGAGGAGGGACAGAAGTATCGGTCGCCCGGGCGCAGGCCGATGCCGTAGAGGGCCGCGATCATGAGCGTGACCACGGAGCGGTGGGTGTGCTTGACCGCCTCGGGGAGGGCGCGCGTCGTGCCCGACGTGTACTGGAACACCGCGAGGTCGTCGGCCGCCGTGGCGGGCGCGTACTCCGCCGGCTGCGCGGCGAGGGCGGCTTCGAAGGCCGCGTCCGGGGTCACGACGCGCACCCCGGGAAACTCAGACTGCCAGCGCGCGGCCTCCCTTTCGGCGAGCAAGATCGTCGGTGAGCAGTCGCGAACGCGGAGGGCGAGCCCCTCCGGCCCGAACAGCGTGAAGAGCGGCACGGCGATCGCCCCCCGCCGGACCGCCCCGAACAGCGCGCCGTAGAACGGCAGCGACGGCTCGAGCATGATGGCGACCCGCTCTCCGCGCGCCACGCCCTGCCCCTCGAGCCAGTGGGCGAATCGCGAGGACCACGCCGCGAGAGCCCCGAAGGTGTGGACCTCGCGGCCGCCATCGGCCTTCTGGATGCGCAGCGCGACGGCGTCCCGCGGGTGCCGATCGACGCACTCGTGAGCGAGGTTCAGCCGCTCCGCGGTGCCGTCGACGAGCTCCCAGAGGGCCTTCCAGTGGAAGGCGCGACGCGCCGTCGCGTAGTCATTGATCTCGAGCAGCCCGGCGCCCATTGCCCCGGAGTGTGCGCCAGGCGCTCGAGACGTTCAACTGCGCGACGACGGGCGCGCTACTGCTTCTTGGTCAGGAAGTTGTCCCTGCGATTCTTCGACCAGCACGCCTCGTCGTGCTCGGTGCAGACCGGCCGCTCCTTGCCGTAAGAGATCATCGTGATCCGGCCGGCCTCGATCCCCCTGGACACGAGATAGCCCATGGCGGCCTTGGCGCGCCGCTCACCCAGGGCGAGGTTGTACTCGTTGGTCCCACGCTCGTCGCAATGCCCTTCGATCAGCGCGAGCTGGTCGGGATGGGCCTTGAGCCACGCGGCGCTGGCGTCCAGCGTCTTGGCATCACCGGAGCGGATCGCCGACGAGTCGAAGGCGAAGTACACCGGCTTGAGGGCATCGTTGATCTTGTACTCTTCGGCGGGCGCCGGCGCGGGCGGAGCCGGAGCCGGCGCCGCCGCCAGCGGTGCGGGCGCCGGCGCAGGCGCAGCAGGGGCGGGCGCAGGCGCAGCAGGTGGCGGCGCGGAGGCGACCGTGATTCCGGGGCGCTTGGGGCAGCCCGTCATCAGCAGCGCCAGACCGACGGCTGACAGCACGAGGGCAATCAATCGCATTCGGCCGTGCATGGGCGAGTTCTCCTCTCAGTTCTGGATGATCTGACCGGAGTCGACGCTGATGGTCTTCCCCCACCAGCTCTGCGTCCTCGAGGCGTCGAGATCCAGGCGCGTCACTCTCGGGTTCTTGCCTTCCTTGTCGTTGCGCAACGAGAAAAGGCCGTGCTCTCCCGAGGCGAAGTGCGTCGTGTGGCCCCGCCAGTCGGCCCATTCGTCGGACGTCGCACAACCGGCTACCGATAGCGCAAGCGCGGCTATCGCCAGCAGGCTCAGTTTCCGCATGCTCTTCATCCTCATTGTCCTCCGTCTGTGTAAGCTCCAAGCTGCCCGAATACCCGTGCGATTCTCGGGGTCTGAGGGCATTCTCCGTGCCAGGCATAGAAGAGAGACCGGGTTCGCCTCACGCACGGAAGTTTTGCACATTTGCCGAGGGCGCTGGGCCAGCCACCGGCGGAGCAGGTCTGAATTACCGGGTCGAGTCTCCCCGAGTCGGGATATTTGTTCCCTGGCGAGGCTTGCTCACGGGGCTCGTCTCCGGTAACGTGCGGACATCGCGCGACAGGGTCGCGCCCGACGCTGAGGGATTTCTCACGCGGGAGGACAGCTCATGGCAACGGCGGGCCAGCGGATCGCGTACTTCAACGGACGGTTCGTCCCCGAGAGCCAGGTGCTGGTGCCGTTCCGGGATCGCGGCTTCAAGTACGGCGACGCCGTGTTCGACACCACCCGCACCTTCGGCCACCGCGTCTTCAAGCTCGCGGAGCACGTGGATCGTCTCTACCGCTCCCTCCACTATCTCCGGATCGATCCCGGCATCGCCCCCGCCGAACTGGTCGCGATCACGGAGGAAGTGCTGCGCCAGAACCTCGTCCTGCTCGGGCCCGACGAGGACTACTGGGTCAGCCAGCGGATCTCACGCGGCCTCGACGCCGCCGCCCGCGAAGTATGGCCCCAGACCGGCGCCACCGTCATCGTCGAGTGCCTGCCCCTCCCGCTCCGCGACCGGGCCAGCCTCTACCGCGACGGGATCCGCGTGGTCACTCCCGCCGTGCGTCGCACGGCGCCGGAGGCCATGTCCCCGCGCGCCAAGACCCACAACTACCTGAACGTGGTCCTGGGTGATCTCGAGGCCAAGAGCCGGGATCCCGAGGCGTGGGCCGTGCTCCTCGACACGAACGGCCACCTCGCCGAGGGGATCGGGAGCAACATCTTCCTCGTCCGGGACGGCATGATCCGGACGCCGCGTGAGGAGTTCGTCCTCGCGGGAATCAGCCGCGCCACCGTCATCGGCCTGGCGACAGAGGCGGGTGTCTCAGTGCTCGAGCAGGACCTCGACCTCTTCGACGCCTACGGCGCGGACGAGGCCTTCCTGACCTCGACGAGCCTCTGCATCTGCCCCGTCCAGAGCGTGAACGGGATCGCCCCACGGAGCGGTGCCGTGCCCGGCCCGGTGACCCGCCAGCTCACGGACGCCTACCGCCGCTTCGTCGACTACGACTTCGTCGCCCAGTACCTGAAGCACCTGGATGGGTAGCCGGCGAGAGTACGCGGCCCCGCGTCTGTGATCGTCAGGCCCGTGCCCCGGAGGCCGCGCGGTCCATGAGCTCTTTCGCGCCGGCCTGGATCCACGGGAAGAAGCTGGTCATGATCGCGCGGACACCCATCCGCGTGTAACGCTCCACGTTGGCGGAATTGACCAGCGTTCCCGCCGCGCGGCCGGCCTGGACGATCCTCGCGATCGCCCCATCGATCGTCTGCTGGACCTCCGGATGACCCATGTCGCCGATGTGGCCCATCGAGGTCGCCAGGTCGCTCGGGGCCACGAAGAAGACGTCGATGTGATCCACCTTGAGGATCTCGTCGAGGTTCTGCACGGCCACGATGTCCTCCAGGAGGACGATCAGCAAGCTCTGGTCGTTGGCCGTCTTGAGATAGTCGCCCACGCCAAAGCCCTGGCGGCTCGTGAACATGCCCCGCTTGCCCAGCGGCGCGAACTTGCCGGCCTCCACCACCGCCTGGGCCTCAGCGCGGCTGTTGACGTGCGGCACCACGATGCCCTGCGCGCCGCGGTCGAGGGTGCGATAGATCGTGGCGTAGTCGTTGTCCATCACGCGCACCACGGAGGTCATGCCCCAGAGGTCGCACGCCCGGGTCAGGTTGCCCAGATCGGCGTAGTCGACCCCGCCGTGCTCGCCCTCCAGCCAGACCCCGTCGGCGCCGAGCGGGCCGAGCTGATCGATCATGTCCGGGTCGTTGGTGCCGGCCAGGATGGTCGCCACCTGCCCGGCGGCCAGCCGTTGCTTCACGCGATTCGGTCGGATGCTCATGCGGTCTCCCTCTCTCTTGTCTCTGATTAACCCGACGTGGGATCGCCCAGCCGGGTGGACGGAAAGCTGAAGATGTTGGCGGGCTCGTGGTGCAGGCCGTGGTCGCGGCGCAGGCGCTCCACCATGCCCAGCGCATAGGGCGCTCCCTCGAAGAGCTGGGTAAGCATCAGATCGTCGAGCCTGAGCCCGGCGCGCCGGGCCGCCTTCACGCACAGATCGCGCGGCGGTGCCCGACAGGATGGGGGGCGGGGTGACGGCGGGCGCGTCGGCGCCGGGCACAAGCGCGGGGCGCCGGGTGTGCCACTCGGTGGCCTGCTCGTAGGCGTGCCCGACGCGAAGGATGGTCGTCTCGCCGAAGGGCCGGCCGAGGATCTGCATGCCGAGGGGCAGGCCGCCCCTCCCGAAGCCGTTGGGAAGCCCGAGCACGGGCTGGCCCGTGACGTTCCACGGCGTGAATACGCTGGGCTTCTGCCAGAACGAGACACTCCGGTAGTCCGTGAGCCGCGGGGCTTCGCCCATGCCGGCCATGACGAAGGCGTCGAACCTGGCGTACAGGGGCTCCATCTCCACCATCATCCGGCGATGCTCGCGCGTGGCCTGGACGTAGTCGTGGGCGGAGAAGAGCACGGACGGAAGCACGCGCGAGCGAAAGTCGGCGCCGAAGTCGTTGGCCCGGGCGATCAGGTCCTTCTGGTGGACGCTGAAGATCTCGCTCTCGGCGATGATGATCTTGACGTCGAAATAGCTGGCGAGCGGCCTCACGCGGCAGTCCTCGAGCTCCGCGCCGAGCCGGCGAAGCACGTCGAGGGCGGCGTCCATGGCCTTCTTGACGTCCTCCGAGGCCGGGATGTCCTCCTCCCAGTGGTGGCGAAGGACGCCGATCCTGAGCCCGCGCAGATCTTGACCGAGCACCTCGCGATACCGCGGAATCGGCCGGCGCAGGCTGCCCGCGTCCTTCGCGTCATAGCCGGCCAGAGCCTGCAGCACCAGCGCGCAGTCCTCCACGGTCCTGGCGAGCGGCCCGCAGTGGTCGAACGTGTACGAGTTGGTGACCACGCCGGCGCGGCTCACCAGGCCGAACGTGGGCATCAGCCCGGCGACGCCGCAGAGCGACGCCGGGCCCCGGATCGATCCCCCGGTATCGGAGCCGAGCGCCACCGGCACCAGGCCGGCCGCGACGGCGGCTCCCGAGCCCGTGGAGGAGCCGCCGGTGAAGTGCGCGAGGTTCCAGGGGTTGCGCGCGGGAGGCCACGGCAGATCGAACGACGGCCCCGCATGCGCCATCTCGTGGGTGGCCAGCTTCCCGAGCAGCACGGCGCCGGCCTCGTAGAGCCTGGCGGTCGTGGTGGCATCCTCCGCCGGGATCCGGTCGATGAAGATCCGGGAGTGCGCGGAGGTGAGGATGCCCTGCGTATCGTAGATGTCCTTGAGGGCGAAGGGGATCCCATGCAACGGGCCCCGAGGCCCGCCCACGGCGATCTCCGACTCGGCCTCCTTGGCCTGGCGCCGCGCCAGATCGAACGTGCGCGTGATGAAGGCGCGCGTCTGGCCGTCGTGCTGCTCGACGCGCTGGATCAGCGCCTCGACCAGCTCCACGGGCGAGAGCTTTCGCGCCGCGATCAGGCTCCCGAGCTCGGCGATCGAGAGGTCGTGCAGATCACTTCCCATGGAGTCCTCCCTCCCCTGTCGTGACGGCTCTGCTCTCACCCCGCGCCGATCCTGCACCGGCTACCGTGCAGCGTCAAGGCCACGAGGAGCCCTCGATGTCGCAACCGGAACAACAGCTGGAGAGGTCTCGAGAGGGCGAGCGCCTACCGGCCGGAACAAAGGAGAGGGCTCCTGGACTGCCCTCAGCCGAGCGAGACCCGGAAGAAGGGGTGCTCGGGGTGATCGAAGAAATGCACGCGGCGCGCGTAGTCGAGGGCGCCCGCGTAGTGCTCGAACCGCTCGGCGAGACGACGGTAGGGCGGCGCGGGAGCCGCGGCGCGGGCGCGCGCGTGCTCCGACACGAAGCGGTAGGCTTGCTTGCCGCGCGCGATGTAGTAGCCCGTGGAGGCGAGACGCTCCACGCGCTCGCGGAACACCCCCATCATGAAGAGGGTGTAGTCGCCGATGTGCCGCCGGATGGCCAGCTCCTGCTCGGGCTCGAAATACGGGGAGTCCTCGCGCCACACCGCCTGCGCGTCGAGGAGCATGTCCACGACCGTCTCGAGCCGGGGCACCGCGCGTCCGGGCGGGTAGAGCTGCTCCGTGCGCGCGAACCGGGTGAGTAGATCGGCGAGGTAGCCGGCCACGGGATCGCCGCCCATGGCGAGATCATGGAAGCTCGCCCGGATGGTCTGGTCGAAGAAGCGTCTGAGCTCCATGAACGCCGTCCTTGGCGTGTCCCTCTATGGCTTCGCGCTGTTGGTCTGACCCAGGGCAGCCTTGAGACCCTGCGCAAGCTTGAGGGGGTCGTCATTCGCCCAGAAGTGCATGTAGAAGAGCCGCGGCGTGTCCATGAGGCCGTGGTTGTGGATTGCCGTCACGTCGATGCCGTGCTGCATCAGGGTGCGGGCGACGGCGTTCACCTCCTTGTCGATCAGGACGAAATCGCCGGTGATCGCCGCCTTGCCGTTGGCGGTAGGCTGGAAGTTCATCACCGTCGTCACCCCCATGGCAGGCAGCAACTCCACCCCCATCTCGGTGATCACCTCCGCGCGGGGGACGGTCACCTGCAACACGCCGCCGTCCAGCGCCCTTCCCGTTCGCCCCAGGGCTTGCTCGATCTGCTTGGTGTCGAGCGCGGGGCCCGTGGCCGGGGCGGCAGCCACACTGCCCCCGCCACCCAGCGGCGTCCCGCTGGCGGACAATGCCTGGCGGAGCGCCGTGGCCAGCTTGATCGCCTCGCCGTGGCCCTCGTAGTGCATGTACATCACGTGCGGCGAAATCTCGTTCAAATGGTTGTGGACGGCGGTGACCTCGAGCCCCCCTCTGAACAGGCCGGCCATCACGGCGGGCACCTCCTGATCGAGGAGGACGAGATCGCCCATCACCATTGCCTGATCCCCCACCGGCTTGAACGCGGCGTACGAGCCGAGCGCGAATCCGGCCTTGACGGGCACACCCTTCACCGTGACCGCGAGATCGGTACGTGGCATCCCGATCCGGAAGACGCCGCCTGGCTGCGCCTGTCCCGACTTGCCCAGGGCCGCCTCCACCGCCTTCCAGTCGGGCTCCGACGCCAGCGTCAGTCCGGGTGTGGCGACGATCATCGCCAGCCCAACTACGAGGATTGCGCGCATCAATGGCTGTCTCATGAGTTGCCTCCCGTCAAACCGCGAATCGGGACGTCGCCAATACCGCTATGTTCATGCCGGCCTGTAGATTGAGAGCGAGCCTCGAGAACGGACTGACGACGCCTCACGCAGCAGCTGCGATAGCTCGGCCCACGGTGGGCAATCCGTGCGGCTCGATCCGGTGGCTGCACTGTCGCGCTTTTGCGTTTAGCGAGCGTCGCGCTTCGCCTGCTGTCGCTGCCCGCGTGCCCGCGTATGGCCCTGACTCACGGTCGCCTGGGTCTTCTGGAATTGCCGCCGGGCGACGTTCTCCACCGCATTCGCCCTGACCGCCTTGCGACGGCTGGCCGTCTTGGCCTCTGCGTCAGCCGCAGACGCTTCCTGGTTTGGCGCTGTTACCCGAGAAGAGGCCTTCTTGCTCTTTTTCATTTCAGTAAATCCTTCATCCCCGCCTCCAGGGCTTTCACGAGTTTCTGAGCATCACCCGTCGCGCGGCTCGTCGCGGATGAAGCGACCCCCGCGAAGGTCCTGCAGCGCCTGCTCGATCTCGGCACGCGTGTTCATCACGAACGGCCCGTGGCGGGCGATCGGCTCGCCAAGCGGTCGTGCCGCGGCCAGGAGAAACCGGCCCCCGTCCCGTCCCGCCGATGCCTCCACCGTGTCGCCGTCATCGAAGATCACGAGGGCAGGCGCGCGCACGGGCGCGCGCGAAGGCCCGAACCGAACCTCGCCGTGGTCCAGGTACGCGAAGGCGGCATGACCCCGCGGCACGACTTCCCGGAACGTGGCTCCGGGGGGCAGCATCACGTCCATGAATTTCGGGGCGACAGCGAGGCCCTCCACCGGCCCCACGAGTCCGGCGGCCTCACCCGCGATCACGCGAATCCGCGCACCGTCCTCCGTCTGTGTCTCGGCCAGTCGCTCTCCCTGCAGGTCGCGATACTTTGGTCGGCTCATCTTCTCGCGCGCCGGCAAGTTGAGCCATAGCTGCAATCCCCCGATGCCCTCTGGAAGGACCTGCGGCATCTCCTCGTGGAGGATACCGCTTCCCGAGGTCATCCACTGGATGTCGCCTCCCCCTATGCTGCCCCGGTGTCCCAGCGAGTCCCGGTGCTGTATCTCGCCCTTGCGGACGATCGTCACCGTCTCGATTCCGCGATGCGGGTGGTAGGGAAAGCCTGCCTCGTAGTCTGCCGGGCTCGCTGACTCGAAGTGGTCGAGGAGCAGAAAGGGGTCAAGATGGTCGAGCCGAGACGTTCCGATGCTCCGTCGGAGATGCACCCCGGCCCCTTCGACCACGGGCTCCGGCGTGACGACCTGCGCAACCCGCCGCGAGGATGAGCTCATCGTTCGGGCCTCCTGTGGCTGCGGGGTACCCCTACATGTCATGCGGCACGAGGTCCTTGATACTGAGGCGCACCCGCGACCGCGGCTTCCCTGTGGAACCTACGGCGATCGAGCCGTCAGGTGCGCTTGCGTGGTGACCCACATTCGCGACAACTCCCGCGAAGGTCAATCGACGCCGAAGTCGAAGACCTCGACCATGTTGGGCTGGCCGCGGGTTACCGCGATGAAGCCGTACTCGCCCGGGGTCAGCGGTTGCTCGGGCCGCAGCTTGGTGAGGCCTTGCTGGCCAGGCTCGGCCACCAGCTTGACGGCGTACTTCGGATCCACGCCGTCGCGGAAGGTCGCGCCCCCCCAGCCCCAACCGTCGTTCTTGCTCATTGGCAGGTTGCGGTCCCGCTTGCCGGGCTTGAGCCGGGCGAGGATCCACTGCTGTCCCGGCTGCGGCGTGGTGAACACGGGCTCCTTGTCCGTGATACGGTACTCCGCGCGGGCCGACGGCAGGACGACTTCCTGGCGCGAGCCGACGAAGGGAGCAGCCGAGATCTCCTTGACGCCGTGAGTCGGGCTGAGCTTCTTCTCGCCGCTCGCCCCGGCGTAGGCGATGGCCGGATCAGCGGTCGACGCGGTGGCGGCCGGAGGCGCACCGGGCTCGCTCACCATGGCTTCGATGATTTTGTCCGGGACGCCAGCACGCTTGAGCTTGATCAGCCCATCCGTGCTGGTATCGAACTTCCGCGACGCCGAACGAATCTTCTGGATGATCACCGAGTCCGGCAGACCAGCCTTCACCATGCCGACCACGCTCTCGTTGGTGAGCACTTCCTGGGCTGAGGCGAGCGTCCCGCTGGCCAGCGCGAGGGCGGCCCCGATCAAGAGGGCCTGCACTAGGCGAGCGGGTCGACCACTGCGGATGTGGTTCTCGAATCTCATGATTGCTCCTTTCAGCTAGCCAGGAATGCTCGTCGCGGACCGGGAAAACTGTCACGAGCCGCTTCATCGGCTCGGTCATTCTGATCCTGCAGCGGGGCGGGCGTCAAGCGCCGCCGACGCTGGGCAGAGGCCTAGGGTGGTGAGGGACTATGACGGGTGGACGATGCCAGCGCGCAGCCCGGCGGAGAACTACGAGTGGCACCACGACCTGGCTTCAGGCCACCTTGCCCTCGATGACCACCTCGATCAGATGCGGACGCTTGGCCGCGATGGCTCGCGACAGGGCGCCCGTCAGCTCGCCGGGTGTCGTGATGCGCTCTGCCGAGACCCCGAGCCCGCGGGCGAGATCGAGGAAGCCAAGCCTCGGCTTCCCCAGATCCATGTGGAGGTAGGGGCGATCGGGCTTGGCCCCGAAGCGCTGCCGGTAAACGTCCATGTTGTGCTTGAGGATGCGGTACTCGCCGTTGTTGAGGATGACGAACACGATGGGCAAATCGTGGTGGGCGGCCGTCCACAGGGCCTGGATGCTGTACATGGACGAGCCGTCGCCCGAGATGGCCACCACCGGCCGGTCGGGGCACGCGACCTTGACGCCGATCGCTCCCGGCAAAGCCTGTCCGATGCCGCCGCCCCGCGCTCCAAAGTAGTCGCCCGGCTTGCTGAAGGTCAGCGTGCGGGCGAGATCGGGGCCCGCCGTGATCGCCTCGTCCACCACGATGGCGTCGGCGGGCAACGCCGAAGCGATGTCGGCCATGAGCCGGGGCATGGAGATAGGGGTGTTGCCCCAGCGCTTCTGGGCGCGGGCGCGTTGGGCCGCGGCGTCGCCGTCCTTGAGCGACTTGAGCGCCTGGTTGCGCCGGGCGGCCGCCTCACGGTATCCGGCCGAAGCCTTGCCGTTCACATCGGCCAGGAGCGCCGCGAGCGTGGCCTTCGGATCACCAATCAGTCCCACCTTCACGCCGTGGTTGTACGCCAGCCGCTGCGACGAGACCTCGACCTGGATCACGGCCGCATCTCTCGGGAACGGAGACCCCGGCGAAAACCACACCTCTTCGAAGAAGGGGCCGCCGACGAGCAGAACAGCATCGGCACCGTCCAGGGCCTTCCGGATCGACAGCGCGTCGAATCCGAGCGCCAGCCGGAAGTTGGGGTGGTTGCTGGGCACGGAAGCGTGCATGCGGATGCCCTCGGTCCAGATCGCGGCTCCCAGCGCCTCGGCCAGCGCCACGACCTCGGCGCCCGCTCCGAAACGCGCCACCTCGTCCCCGACGACGATGACGGGGCTCTGCCCGCCGGCCAAGAGGGCCGCGGCCGCGGCGACTCCGGCGGGCGCCGCGGGGCCCGCCCGGTGCAGCTTGCCGGGCGCCACGGGCTCGTTCTCCGACTCCTGCTCCAGAACGTCGATGGGCAGGGCCACGAACACGGGACCAGCGGGCGGATCGTTCGCCACTTTGAACGCGCGATGTAGGAGCAGGGACAGCTCGTCGGCGCGCTCGGCCTGGATACTCCACTTCGTCACCGGGGCCGCCATGGCCGCGAGATCGTGCCCCAGCAGGGGATCGCGGAGACGCATGCGCGTGTCCTGCTGCCCGGCGGTGACGACGAGGGGAGCACTCGCCTTGAGGGCGTTGTACATCATGCCGATGGCGTTACCGAGCCCGGGCGCCACGTGGAGGTTCACGAAGCCCGTCTTGCCGCTGGCCTGCGCGTAGTAGCTGGCCGCGCCCACGGCCACCCCCTCGTGGAGAGCCTCGATGTAGTTGAGCTGGGGGTAGTCGAGCAGGCTGTCGATGATGGGGCTTTCCGTCGTCCCCGGATTGCCAAAGATGTAGCTCACGCCCTGAGCGATGAGACTTTCCATCAGGATCTGTCTGCCGCGCATGTGATCTCCTAGTGGCGAGCAGGCCGCCACTGACGGCTGTGAGGAACGCTCGCCGATTCATGGAGCCCCCTCGTCCGGCTTCCTCAGCGCGGTTTCCAAGAGGGCGGATCTCCTCATCCCGGATCCTCTGAGTATCCTTTCGCAACCACCGGCTGAGCTCCGCGCGGCACCGGGCTGAGCACACTGACACCGACCGTCGCCCGTCCCGAGCTGCTCGGCAGACAGGGCAGGCCAGCTGCGAGGAGGCTACCACGGGGGCCGAGAGGGGCGCGCGTACGGTCTCGAGCGAGACTCTCTCGGGCTCGGAATTGATCACCCTGGACCGATTATCTCGCCGCGCCGCTTGCCGCCGGCACGCCCCTCGGTATTACGCTCTTGGCGCGGATGAGCTTGCGCTGGTAGAGGTTGTTCGACACCAACGCACCGATGGTGATGATCGCGCCGGTCACTTCCAGCTTGCTCACATTGTAGCCGGACAGGACCGAGATCGCGAACGTGGTCACCGGCACCACGTTGATGAACAGGATGCCGTTGATCGGGCCGAGCGCGCGGTTGCCGGCGTTCCAGCTGAAGATCGCGAGCACGCCGGAGATCACGATCATGTAGCCCATTTCCCAGCGGATGGTGGCCGCGGTTTCGACGTCGGGAACTTTCAGGTAACCGGCGATCGTGGCCAGCACCACGATGACCAGCGCGCTCGCGGTACCGAGGATGCAACTGAGCGTCGTATAGACGCTACCGGCAATGGGAAACTGAGCGCCCCAGGCGACCCCGGCCACGAGACAGTACAGCACGCCCATGATTGTCTTGTCGCTCATGACGGTCTCTTTCTCCAATGCAGCAGTTGCGATGACACTTCCTTGAACCTTCAGCGCTGGCGCACCGCGCATTCGGCCGGCCGTGTGCCGGCCCCACGCGGCCGCCCCCGGCCTCCCTTCCCTTGTCCGTCTCGACGTTCAGCTCCTTGCGGCTGGCGGCCAGCGCCAGCTGCACCAGCTTGTGCAGCTTCTCGCCTCTGGTGCCTTCCGCGAGGGCTGGCCGTCGGCATCGTCTTCTCGGGGTATACGTTCGACCAGGATGGTTCGGGTGGAAGGCACAGGTGGGTTGCCGATGCGAAATCCTGAAGCCGCGGCGGGCGGCCGATCTCCATCCGACGGAGCAGCTGGAGAGGAAAGACGTGCCTGCCTGCCGCCCGTCGATTGGGCTGACCCCCTCTCGAGGGGATCGGGGATAGGACTCCGCAGTCCGGGTCCGATTGCCGCCGGCTGATTGATGGATCGGTAAAGGGGGACTAGAACGCGACTTTCAGTCTCCCCAATGGGCGCCTGTACCTATCCAGAAAGCCGCGCGAGCACCCCTGGACTCAAATAGGGGGAGAAGGGCCGACTGGCGCGGCCTCGTCTTCTCCGGCGGCGAGCTGGTAGAGTTCACGGATCTGGAATGGACGATCGGGACAAGAATGGCAGTGCGACGCGAGGAGGGCGAAGACATGGCGGCGATGGTGTTGAGCGAGGACGAGGCGCTGGAGCTCCTGGCCTTTCTGGTGACGGCGGCGCGGACCCAGGTGGACGAGGCGGCCGAGTACGGCTCCCTGCGCCTCTTGACCGCAGCCGGGCGGCTGGCCGACGCGATCGTCGACCGGGTGTCGCCGGACACTCGCGCGTTTCTCACCGGCCCGCTCAAGCAGGTCCCCGACCTCGCGGTCCGGAGCGCCGACCCCGCGGGGTACGCCGCCGCGCTCGACGTCGTGTGCCGGGCGGTGGGCCAGCTCTTGGTCGCTCATTTCGGCCTCGATCGGAGAGCGACGTGACGAATTCCGTGCTCGAGGCCATCCGGACCCGGCGCATGGCGCGCGCGCTGACCGCCGAGCCGGTCGATCGCGCGGAGCTGGAGGAGCTGCTCAAGGCGGCGCGCCGCGCGCCCAGCGCGGGCAATCGGCGACTGCACCGCTTCGTCGCCATCCAGGATCCGCTCACCCTCAGGCTGCTTCGCATGGTGACGCCGGGAATGTTCCAGCGGCCGACGGCCATCGTGGTGATCTGCATCGACGGAGGCCGGGCGCAATCGTTCGGCATGCGGCCGACCGCGAAGGGACTCTACGTCGACGTCGGGACCACCGCGCAGACGATGCTGCTGGCGGCCCACTCGCTCGGGCTGGGGGCCGGGGTCGTGACGTCATTCAGCCAGGCGGCCGTGAGCACGGTGCTGAACCTGCCCGAAGGATGGAGCCCTGAGATGTTCATCTGCCTCGGCCACGCCGCGCTAGTGCAGCCAGCGGGGATGCGGCCGAGGGGAAACGTCACCTGGCAGGCGCTCACCCAATGGGAGCGCTTTCCCGGGGAGGATTGACGGCGCCGGCAGACAAAAAGATTGACAGCGCGTGGCCGCCAAGCCGAGGATGCCTCAACCTTGGGGTACAGGCCGGTGCAGAGTACGCATGCGGTTGGAGGGCTGTGCCGTCGGCGTCCGAGTCGGGCACCCTATGTCTGAGTCGCTCAAAGGCTGAAGGGGGACGATTTCTCGGTAGGGGACTTGAACGCGACTTTCAGTCCCCTGGACCGAGGGCGAGCATCGCCCGGAACCGGCTGGAGGCCGAGAATGGCGCTGAGCGCAACCACTCCTATGCCAACTCGCGCACCTCCGCCTTCGCCTGTTCCAGCCAGAAGCGCATGTCCATTTCGCGGTACATCGTCGTCGCCGTCGCCAGATGCTGTCGAGCCTGCTCGTGCTGATCGGTCTTCCGGAAGAGCCTGCCGAGGTCGAAGTGGCAGTGGGCGGCGAGCGGACGCATGCCGAGGTGGCCCGCCAGGGCCAAGGCCTCGCGGTAGCAGTCTTCCGCCGTCTCGAGAGCCGGAGGATCGCGGCGAGAGGCGATTTCACCGAGCAGGCGGAGACCCCACGCCTCGTGACTGCGCTCCTGGTGGCGCTGCGCCAGCGACACGGCCTCCTGCGCGCGTTGCAGAGCGTCGTCGAGCCGACCCTCGAGCAGGTATGCCTCGCCGAGCCACGCGAGCTGCATCGCCCGTCCCACGCCCATCGAGCTCATCGTCGTTGCGTTCTGTATCACCTCTTCGAGAAGATCCCGACCCTGGGCCGGCCGCGCGGAGAGCGCGCACGCGTATCCGAGACGGGCGAGGATCGCCCAGGGCTGGAGGTTCGACGTACGGGTGAGAACGCGCGCGCGCTCCAGCGCATCCATGGCCCGGTCGAGATCACCCTGAGCGAGGCATACGCTAGCGACGCCCGTCAGGGCCTCGGCCAGAGTGAATGGGTGGTCAGCGCCTTCGGCGATCCTGAGTGCCTCCTGGGCATGCAAGCTGGCATCAACGAATCGCCCTAAACTCGAGAGGGTCAGGGCCAACCAACTGTGTGACCAGGAGGCGATGAGTGGAGACTGCTGGCCGCTGCCCTCACGCGCGCCCTCCGCACAGGGGGAAAAGAAGTGAAGGGCCTGAGGGAAGTCGCCGATGGCGAAGTAGGCCTGGCCCGTACGGTACTGGGCCTCGCGCTCGAGCTCTCGATCGCCACTCTCGGCCGCGATCGCGAGGGCGCGCTGTCCCACCTCGATGGCTTGAAGGTGCTCGCCGGCGACGTTCCTGAGCCGCGCGCAGATATCGGCCAGGACCCGCCCCAGGCGAGCAGGATCGCCGAGCCTGGTCGCCAGGCCCTCGGCTTCGCGCATGACAACGAGAACGTCCTGGTATCGCCCGAGCGGTACGAGTGCGATCCGCAACTCCAGTCGTATGTCGATAGCCTGCGCGAGGGTGTCAGGGGTCTCGGGCAGCCGCTCGAGTGCCCGCAGCGCCTCCCGCAGTAACCCGGCCGCCGCGCCATACGAGGATCGAGCCATCGTCCTTCGGGCCGCCTGCCGAAGGTACCTGGCCGCCTTGTCCCACGCCTCGGCACCGAGCGCGTGGCGAGCGAGACCCTCGACCTCCTCACTCGGCTGGTCGGCGGGCCGGCGCTCCAGCGTTTCCAGAATTCTCAGGTGAAGCGCCATCCGTCGCTCCTGCAAGAGGCTCCCGTAGGCAACCTCGTGCGTCAGCGCATGCTTGAAGGTGTACTCGAGCTCCGGGAAGAGGTGCGCCTCGTAGAGGAACTCGGCAGCCTGAAGGTGCGCGAGACCGTGACGGAGATCTCCCTCACCTTCCTGAACGATGGCCTCGAGCAGAGCGAACGGCACGTCCTTGCCGATCACAGAGGCCGCCTGGAGCAAGCGCTTCTCCTCTGGTGGGAGCCGGTCGATCCGCCCCGCCAGCAGCGCCTGCACGGTCGCCGGGACGTGGATCGCCTGGGCATTCTTGATCAGACGGTAGGCGCCGCGCTCGCCCGCGAGGGCCCCGGTTTCCACCAGGGTCCGAACACTCTCCTCGAGGAAGAATGGGTTGCCCTCGGTCCGTTCGATCAGCAGGCGCTTGAGGGGGGTGAGCGCGCTGCCGTCGCCCACCAAAGCCCGGAGCAGTTCCTCCGCGCTCTCAGGCGGCAAGGGGTCGATCCTGAGCTGGCGGTAGTAGCTCTTGCCACTCCAGCCGTGGCTGTACTCGGGGCGATAGTTGACGAGGAGCAACACAGGCGCCGCGGGCAGACTCTCCACCAGGCTGTCGAGCAGGGCTTGAGTCTCCGAGTCGATCCAGTGGAGGTCCTCCAACACGAGGACGAGGGGCTGGACCCGACTCTCGCGAAGGAGCAGTCGCTTCACAGCATCGAGCGTGAGCTGGCGGCGCTCGGGCGGCTCGAGATCCCAGAGGCCGTCCTCCTCGGGCACGGCGTCGAGAAGCCACAGAACGGGCGCGACCACGTCCTTGAGTGCGTCGTCCAGGGTGAGCTGATGCCCGGTGACCTTGGCGCGTATGGAGCGGGTGTCGTCACGCTCGTCGACACGGAAATAGGCCTTGAGGAGATCGATGACGGGGAGATAGCTGGTGGCCTGGCCATAGGAGACAGCGCTGGCCTGGAGGGTTCGGCACCCGGCGACACGGTGGGAGTGGGTCAGCTCGTGAAAGAGGCGGGACTTGCCCACGCCCGGCTCGCCCACAACGGCCACGACCTCGCCGTGGCCGTGCCGCGCCTCTTTCAGTGCTGTGCGGAGCTGCTCCATCTCGGCATCGCGCCCGACGAAGTGGCTCAAGCCTCGAAGGGCGGCGACCTGAAACCGTGTTCTCACCTGGCCGGCAGCGACCACGTCGTAGACCTCGACGGGAGTATTGAGGCCTTGTACCGGCACGGGGCCGAGGGGCTGGACCTGCACGAAGTTCTCGGCCAGCCGGAGGGTTTCGGCGGTGATCCAGATGGCACCCGGGGGGGCGAGCTGCTCCATGCGGGCGGCCAGGTGGGTGGTCTGGCCAACGGCCGTGTAATCCATACGAAGGTCCGAGCGGATGGACCGCACAACGACCTCTCCGGAGTTCAGCCCCACTCGTATCCTGACCGCCACGCCGTGAGTGCGGAAGGCCTGTTCGGCGTAACCCTTCACCAACTCCTGCATCCGCAGGGCGGCGTAGCAGGCGCGCACCGCGTGATCCTCGTGGGCGACGGGCGCCCCGAACAGCGCCATGATCCCGTCGCCCATCACCTGGTTCACGGTCCCTTCGTAACGGTGGACGGCCTCCATCATGCGCTCGAGGACCGGGTCGAGGAGCTTTCGCGCCTCCTCGGGATCGCGGTCGGCCAGGAGCTCCATCGACCCTTTCAGGTCTGCAAACAGAACGGTCACCTGCTTGCGCTCACCTTCCAGCGCGCTTCTCGAGGTGAGGATCTTCTCAACCAGGTGCTTGGGCGTGTAGACATGTGGAGAATGGAACTTGGGCCCCGCGGGGGCTGCCGACAAGGTGAGCGATCTGCCGCATCCGCCGCAGAACTTCTCGCTGCCCTCGTTCAGGAAACCGCACGCCGGGCACGTCGAGGCGAACGACAGCCCGCACTCGCCGCAGAAGCGGCGGCCGTCACGGTTCTCAGCCTGACACCGCGGACACTGCAAGCTGGAACTCCCTAAGCGCTCGACGGCTTCGCTCTGCCACCGGTCCAGGATTGAGCGAACTCTTCGGCCGTTCGCTGAACTCGGGTCCCGGGGCCGCCGGTATCTGTCCCCACGTAAATGAAGCCGACAATGAGGTCATCCAGCCCTATACCGAGAGCACTCTTCACCGCATTGTCGTAGGCGGGCTCGCCGGTTCGCCACATCGCGCCCAGGCCCTGGGCAAAGGCGGCCAGCATGATGCTGTGAGCGGCACAGCCGGCGGAGAGGGTCTGCTCGATGATCGGGATCCTTGCGGACCGATCGCATCGGGTTGCGACGATGATGATGAGAGGTGCACGCAATGCCTTCTCTCGCTCGCGAGCGAGGGCCTGTTCGTTGGCAAGGGGATCTCGCCGAGACAACGCCTCGGCGAGGACCTTGCCAAAATCGAGGCGCGCGTCCCCTTCGATGAGGATCAAGCGCCAGGGCTGGAGTCGGCCGTGATCTGGGGCACGAGCCGCGCTCTCGAGCATGGCCTGGACGGCCTTCGCCGAAGGCGCGGGGTCGCCGAGCTTCAACGCCGAGAAGCGCGTGCGGAGAAGCTCCAGGGCTTCCATGGCTCTTACCGCCCCGTGACGGGTTGATGCTGCTCGTTCGCACGGCAATAGGCAAGGAGGGCATCATACGCTGGGAACTGTCGCCCCATGTTCTCGAAGTCGTCCTTACTCGTCGCCTGGAACCCCGTGGCCAGAGCGTAGAGACCTTGCGACTCCGGCGTAAGGTCGCGCTGAGAGGTGTCCGCGCCTCGCACAATCAGGGCCAGCGCGCGGAGTGCAGGATCGTCGAGCTTGTACTTCTCGAGGAACGCATCGAACGAGCAGTGGTCGCCATGATGCCCCAGCTCCACGCCGGGGACGTCGTAGGGAATCGCCTGCTCGCGCTCGGCCACCTGCATGACGTCGGCGGCGGGAACGAAGAGGAATACCGGCTCACGGTCGACAAACCGGCTAATCAACCATGGGCACGCAATGCGGTCGACGCGCGCCTTTTCTCTGGTCACCCATTTCATGGCCTTCTCCTTTTCAGTAGAGGTTCGCACTGCAATCGGCTTCGCTCCAGGCGTCGCCCTCCGCGCGGCCCCATGACCGCGCAGAGGGCGCGTTACTGGCGATTGCTATCCCACCGCCGGCCGCAGGGCCCGCGCCCCCCCGGCCGCGTACCAGGCGGAGACTCCGCCGCGGATATAGCGGGCATCGAAGCCGCGCTCCCTGAGTGCTTTCGTCACGTTGCAGCCCACGTGAAAGCCATAGGCGCAGTAGACGGCCACCGGCTGGTCGGGCGAGAGCTCTCCAATCCACTCCTCCACCCGATCAGGATCGTGCCAGGTTGCTCCCTCCATCAGATCCACGGTCCTCGAGATGTGATGCCGCGGCCGGGCATCCACGACCTGCACGCTCTCGCCTTTCGCGATCTGCGCGGCGAGCTCTTCGATCGAGAGCGACGGAAGGCCTTTGTCAGAGGGGTCTTCCTGCGGCAAGGCACGATCCGCGCAGACGGCGGCCATCCGCGCGCTGACGGCCGCCCAGTCGACGTTCCGCATGAAGGCATCGATGTAGGCGGTGGCGTTCGCCCCGAAGTCCAGATGATACGCGTGCTCGTACATATCGAGCGCAAGGACGGGGGCAGCGTCGACCGCCGCCTGCGAGTGGTCCGAAGCGATCTGGTTCCACAGCCGCTTCTGTCGCCGCGAGTACGTGAGCAGAACCCAGCCGGAGCCGCCAGCCAGCGACTGCGCGGCCCCCACGAACTCCCGTCGCCAGGCGGCGACGCTCCCGAAGTGCTCCTCGAGCACGGTCCGAACCTGGTCCGGGATCTTGTTCCCTTCCCCGCCCAGGCTCCCGAAATACAGCTCGTGAAGCGCAACCGAGCCCATGGCGATCAGCTCTTCGCGCTTCAGGGCCCGGAGCCGGTAGCCGGGGGCTCCCGCATCGAGCCCCGCGAGCTCGCTCCGGACCGCGTTCAAGGTCCGCACGGCGCCGCCGTAGTTGTTCTCGTAGTGGCTGACGATGAGCCGCTCCGACATTCCATTCAACGTCCACGGCCTGACCGGAATAGGCGTGATCTCTTGGTACATGGTAAGTCTCCTCTCTCTCATTGGGATGTCTTTGCTTCCGTTGGCTGCCGTGCAGATCTCCTCCTCATGGCCTTCCCTCCTTGCCGGGCCTCGCGGCATAGAGCCCTTCGCCCCTCCCTGCGCTTACCCCCGGTCGACATAGACCAAGGCCCGATGCGTGTCGGGCAGAAACGCGTATACCGTGTTGCGGCTCGGATCGAACCCGAGCGTATGGGCGCCGGCCTCCGTACGAATCGTTTCCAATAGCCGCGTCTGGTCCGTTTCGAACACCTCGATCAGCCCGGGTTCGCCGATCGCCACGTAGAGATGGCGTCTTTCCCGATTGAAGAAGATCACGTCGGGAACACCGGAAAGCTCAGCCCGCGCCAGCTCTGTGCCTGATCGCGAATCAAGAACGATGAGCGTCTTGCCGTCACACGCGCAGAACAGCCGATGCGATATCGCATCCAGATCCAGCCCATGCGGACCGGCCGCGGCAACGCCAAAGGTACGGGCCACCAAGTTGGGATTCGCAGCCTCGATGACCACGATCTGAGGCGGATCGGCAATGTTGACAAAGAAGCAGCCGGCCTCTGCGTCAAAGACCACCCAGCGGGTTCGCCCGGACACGGGGACGTCGGCGATCATCGCTCGAGCGGACGTGTCGACCACCGACACACTGAATGACCCAGGCCTTGCCGGATCCCCCACGTTCGCCGCCAGCAGGAGGCGGCGCCCCGCATCAAAGGCGAGACCATTCGGTCTGTGGCCTACCTTCACCTTGATCAGCGCGTCCTCCCGCTGGGGCGGGAAGATCCCCACGGTGTTCTCCGCGCGATTCGAGGTGAACACCAGATCGTGCTCCTCGGAGACCAGCGCCCCCGCCACGCCCTCGAGGCGTGAGATCGAGCCGAGATACGTGTTCGTTGCGCAGTCCACCACGTCCAGCGCGTCGTTGGCCGTGTGGGCGACGTAGAGTCGGCCCCGCGGGCCATGCACCGCCGCGTGATCAAAGCCGCCCGACTTATCGTGAGCGGGAAGCGGCACTTCCGCGATCTGCTCCAGAATCATAGATGGGCCCTCCCCTTCCGCAGCGCCGCGCTCGCCCCTCGCCTCTCCTCAGCCATTGAGCTTCACCTCCGTGCCGCGCCCCGTCGCTAGAGCCCTCTCGTAGACCGCAACTGCAGCGGCCACGTCTTGCAGCGCCGTCCCCGAGCTGTCGAAGACGGTGATCTCGTCGTCCCGCGTGCGGCCGGGGCGCCGACCGACCACGACGTC